>Ga0075421_100001514_pt1 | contig 27307 bp, 29 predicted proteins | sample SoiMetdeltSBSDD5_FD_75292 | JGI IMG/M metagenome (GOLD analysis project Ga0075421, IMG submission 75292) | Bulk soil microbial communities from a Populus tree surrounding site in Tennessee, USA - Soil MetaG P. deltoides SBSDD5 | ecosystem: Environmental > Terrestrial > Soil > Tree plantation... | reverse complement strand
GTCCGTGCCCCGATGATCGGAATATTCAACAGGTCCTCAGTGCTGGTGAGGGACTGCTCCGGATACTGGGCAAGCAGGTAGTACCCGTTCGCGGTCTTCGGGTCGAGCCAATAGTTCGGCGATAAGGCGATGTTGGAACTGATGCCGGTGATCACATCGACAATCACCCGGTCTTGTGTAATCCCAAAGTACGCCGCCTTGGTTCGATCGACATCGATGTGCAGCTCCGGATAGCTTTTGCCCTGTTTGATCCGGACATCGGCCGTATTGGGGACCTGCGCCACCCTCTGTTGAATCGCCTCGGCAACGGGCCTGATGAGATCCAGGCTCGGCCCTCGTACCTGAATGTCGATCGGGGCGCGGAGGCCGAAATTCAATACATCGCTGATGATTCCGCCCGTCTGAAAGGCGGCCTCCACGCCTGGCAGATCCTTGCGCAAGCGGGATCTTAGGGCCGTGATGTAATCGTCGGTGTGCCCCTCGTGGCCGGTGACAAGATTGACCAACACAAAAGCCGTATGGTTTCCCGTGTTCGGCGCGAAGCGAGCCGCATCGCCGTAATAGAGACCGGTATTGGAAATGACTTCTTCGAGTTCCTGTTTCGGAATGGTCTCCTGAACCAAGCTCTCTATCTGCGCGACGATCGCCGTGGTCTTCTCGATCCTCGATCCTTCCGGCGCCGTCACCAGCATCGTGAAATTTCCGGCATCGATTCTGGGAAAGAACTCGGTCGGCAGCCTGGGAAGAAGAAGCGCCCCCGTCCCGAGGAGTGCCAGTAACGCGATCGCGATGACCACCGGTTTGAACCGAACGGCGGCCCGCAAGAGCGGTTCGTATGCGGCCAGAACATATCGAAACCACCCTCCGCCCGCCGAACCTTTTTCATCCGTCGAGCTGCCATGTCCCCCTTGATAGAGTCGGGCAAGAATGACCGGTGTGACCGACATGGAGACGACATAATCCGCCGACATGGCGAAGGCCACGGTCATAGCCAGCGGGACGAAGAGATACTTGACGATGCCGCTGAAGAACATGATGGGTAGATAGACAATGAGGATACAAATCGTCGCGACAAAAATCGGCAAGGTGAGTTCCGTCGCGCTATCCTCAGCCGCCGAGCGGCCGTCTTTTCCCATTTCCAAATGCCGGTGGAGATTTTCCTGTACGACGATGTTGTTATCGAGCAAAGTTCCGATCACGAGCGCCAGGCCGCCGAGGGTCATGATGTTCACGCTTTGGCCTGTCAGATAGAGGGCAACGAGCGCGGTGGTCAGAGACAAGGGAATCGCCAATCCAACGACCAGCGCCGCTTTCATGCTGCGCAGGAATAGGTAGATCATCAGGCCTGCCAGGAAGGCGCCCAATAAACCTTCTTTCTGCAGATTGGCAATCGCTTGCCGAATATAGAGCGATTGGTCATAGATGAATTTCACGGCCGTGCCGGCGGGGATTTCGGTGAGCTGGTGCAGCTTTGCACGGATTCCGTCCGTCACTTCCAAGGTATTGGCGCCTTCCTGTCTGGTGATCGGAAGATACGTCGCCTCGCGCCCGTTGACGCGAACGACCGATGTTTGAATGGCGGAAGAGTCTGCCGCGGTGCCGATATCACGGACCAGCACCGGTGTGCCATTGACGATCTTGATGGGAATGTCATTGATCTTCTGGACGACGTCGATAAGGCTGTTGGAATAGACGTAATAGTCCAGATCACCAATTTTCATATCGCCTGCCGGGATGATGGCGCTCTGGGCATTGATCGCCTTGACGATCTCCGATGGTGAGATGCCTCTGGCGAGCATGCGTGACTGATCCAGGAAGACCGTAATTTGGCGAACTTTGCCGCCGAGGGGAGGACCAAAGGAAATGCCGGGAATATTGGCAATCTGCTGGCGCAGGTTGAAATAGGCAAGATCTCTGATCTCTTTTGCACCCAGACTATCGCTGCTTACGGAGAGAAATCCGACCGGTAAGCTGGCGACACCAAATTTGTAGACCGACGGCGGGAAGACCCCAGGAGGCAGCAGGCGAATGATGCTATATGCCAGGCTGGTTAATTCGGATTGCGCCGCGTCGATGCTGTACTCCGGCTGGAAGAACACCTTGATGTAGCTTATGCCAGCCAGGGATTGTGACTCGATATGTTCGACGTAGCTCGCTTCCACGAAGCGTTGCTCCATTCGCAGCGTGATCGCCCCTTCCATTTCGGCGGGGCTCAGTCCCCGGTAGAACGTCGTGACGAGGATGGAGGGAATACGGATTTCCGGAAAGATGTCCACCCGCATCTTCTGGTACGACACGGCGCCGAGGACCAGCGCGATCATGCAAATCGCGAAGACGGCGTACGGATTTTTCAGGGCGCCACGGGTCAGCATTGAATTTCAATCTTATAGGGGGTGCGGTTTCGATCGAGCCAATATCGGCAGAGATCGCCGACACAGTGAACCAATTCGGCGAATAGACCTGGCTTCACGACATAGCCGTTCGCGCCGTTCGCGTATGCGACAGCTAGATCGGATGAGGCGTCGGAGGTGCTGAAGATGACGACCGGGATCGAGGCTAAGCGATGATCCGCGCGCAGTAATCTCAAGAAGCCGTCACCCTGCTGATTGCGGAGGTGCCAATCTAAGAGAATGAGGGAGGGCAAGCCTGATCGGTTACCTGTGCTCGCTGACCGTCCAAGGTGGACGACCCCCGCGTGGTCCTGTGCTCCCGGAGCGCGCGCCCTGAGAAGGACCTCGCTCGACGGCCGCAGTTGGACCATCGCGGGCGCCATCCACACACTCTCAAGAAAACGAAAAGCAGCCTCGGTGTCCTGCTCCGTATGGAGAGTCACATCAAGACCGGCTTTTTCCAGGGCCGCGCGAAACAGTTCGCATTCGCCGGGGCTGTCTTCGATCAAGAGAATAGAAGGATGAGCGGTCATGAATCTCCTGTGCGCACGAACTCACAGGGGACACACAGCAGGGACTGTGCCGAAGGGATCAAGATCGTATAGAAAATGATCTCTATCGATAGTGTCAATCAGTTAGAAATTAAACATAAAGATATTGATGAAGTAATGTTGTCGCATGAAAAGAAAGAATTCTGGAGAAATTCCAGGAGGACAGTGGAGAAAATCCAGAGTGACGGGGAGGGCAGCCTGATCGATTCGCTGTGCTCGCAGACCGCGCACGATCGGAATGTGCTCGGCCGATGCGCGCAGTGGAAGACCGATTCAGGCCACTCTCATGAAGGAGACAAGCATGAGTGTGGAAGGAGCTTCATAATTTGACGCGCGCAGTGAGGCGATCACCCTGGCCACCCCTGAGAGGGACCTCTCGGCACATGGGCATGATTCTCTCAAGAGGCGGATGCCGGCCCCTGTTTTTCTTCAAAGGTGCCCATCCCACATCCCCACCCCCCGTACGTCACGCCAAAGAACCCGCAGTAGGCTCCGGCCTTGAATGCCCAATCTGCGCGAGTGGCTGCCTCGATTTGTCCATCACGGATGAGAAACGAGATGTATTGTGACCCGACCGGGATCATCGCAGGCAGGGGAATCACGACGACGTACAGTATAAGACCAGACCATTGCCAGCCCTTTGTCTTATAGATCCACTCTTCCTTCCCAGCCTCGTGTGCCACTTGGTCTGGCTCACCCCAGTGCGTACGCAAATCAGCGCCTGTTTTTAGATTCCCTTCGAGCGCCGCCTTGTGCAGGTCGATTAACCCTCTGGTCTGTTCTACCTTTGGACGGTCGCTCGACTCGGTGCGACTTCCGAGCGTCCATGCACCGACACCGATGCATCCTTGTAGGGTCAGAGACGCGGCAATCATAAGTACAAGCTGTATACAACTGTGCATGGAAGACCTTTCAAGTCTGACAGAAGTTAGCAAAAAGGGCTGATGCCACCAAGGCTTTTTCCCGGTGCAGGATGGTGCTGTGCGTCGTTTCAGTTGTCCATACCAACGAAACCTCACATGTACGCATGAACAGGTGTAGGCCGAAGACTACTAAGATCAAGCCAACAAGACAAGAATGTGGTCCTTCCGACCAGGGCTTAAAGAAGAAGACGCTGGGTGTCTCGGTCAAAGTGATCGATGGCACTCGCAGAGATCCTGGCAATCGCTGGTCCGATCATGAATAATTCAATGGATGCCTTGACGGCGATTGACCATGAACGCCGTTTCTTCGTCTCCTCAAGACGATGCGAGAACCTGTAGAATAACGACGAAGGACCGGCTAATCTTTCTTTGACCAGATTGGTCAATCTTGAGCAATGAGTCTCTTCTTCGATGGAGGAGAGCATGGGCGAACAATCAATTCAGGCGCAGACGGTCACAAGAGACCGCCGCCGTCAGGGACACGGCGATGATTTTGGCCGTTGGATGAGCGGCACAGTCTTTTCTGTATTGCTGATCGGCGTATTGGTAAGCGGATCGCCGACGGTTCTCGCGCCATTGGCCATCGCGAGCCATCAAGGTCATGAGCATACTGTGGGTGCAGGGACTCATGAGAGAACCGGAACAGGGTACCCGGTCCCGGGCGTATCCTTTCAGGTGTTTCTGGATCAAGGAGAAAAAGCAGCGGAAGGCGGGGGACTTGATCAGACCCAAGCCGATGCAGCTGTCCAGACCGTCATTGATGCCTTCACCTTCATGTTGCAACATCGGACCGACTACCCGCGATTCGATGAAAGCGTCAAGAAAGACCTGCTCCAACACATCATCATTGAGCCCCACGTCGTCAATCAGGATGGGAAGGAATTTGCGTTTTTGGTGGCCCGCACGAAGGACCCAGGCCGGGTTAACTTATTGATCAGTGCCTCGTCGCTGAAAGATAAGGGGTATCTGGGCCATTCCGACAAGCTTGTCTCGGTGCTGGCCAGAGAGTTTCAATGGGTCGTCAGTAAAGCGGATACCGCGCCGAAATCCAAAGCCACCTCAGCCGAGCGAGATCTCAAGCATGCCCCGATACGCACAGACCATGAAATCTTGGCGCTGTCGGGGGATGAACGTGCACAGGTCATTCAGCGATTGTTCGACACCTATCTAAGAACCGTGGATGACCAGAAGAGCCTGGAGGGTCAGCCATTTTACGACGTCGGAACCACCGCATTGGCTCCGCCCGCTCAACCCGATTCCGCAACCAAACTCTATGATATTCGTGTCCGTGAAGCCCTGCAGAGGATCGTGCGGGATCCGTATTTTGTGGAACACACGCCGAAAGCGGTCAGAAGCCTGTTAAACGGAAAAATTTGGAACGTGTCGTTTGTCAAAATCGATCAGCGGGATTGGGCCACGCGAACACGAGTGACCCCGGAAGATAAGGCCGTGTCGGTGGGGCAACGCGACCACACAATTCAACCGGCCAATATTTTGGTGAATACGTATCGGACGGCAGCTCCGGACGACCCGTTTTATGCGGATACGAAGGGACTACCCATGGGGGCGCTGTCGGCGGACGAGCTCGCTCGCGTCATCGCCCTGGAAATTCAACACAACATCATTGAAAAGTCCATGAGAGGCCACGTGGCCCAGGATGAGCTCACGGCGCCCAGGTGACTCCCGGTGTTGGATAGTTACGAAGCCTTTGCCGGCTTGCGAAGGAACTCTGCCTGGACGCGTTCGAGGACAAATAACTTGAGCAGCGTCTGGTAAGGCACATCCCGCCTATTCGCCAGCGTCATGTCCTCCGTTCCTTGGGACTCATATCTCTTGCGGAGGTTATGCGAATCAATCGCTTGCGAATCGCGAATACGATAAAGAGCTTTCGTCCTGCATCCGTCTGTCCCAATGAAAAATAGCGTCTTTCAAGTACAGAATGAGTAAGATCCTCAGCTACGACTAGCGGGAGATTAAAGAAGACCTGCTCGCATTCCGATGGCCTAACGCCATGTTTTTCCCAATTCTTATTGAGATTGGCCTCATCCCAATCGAAACCATCTAGCGCAGAGAATCTGTCCACTTATCGGTCATCAAGTATATGCTGATAACATACGAAGGTTCACTGGCGGTGTCAAAGAAGGAGAGAAGGCCCGTAGCTTCGCATGCAAAGTAACCGGGTAACTGTTGAGTTCTCCAAGCAGACATGGGGGGGCAGGTCTTGCATGAAGTATTGATGACCTCTAGACTGCTTCTTGGAGGATCGCTCAGGCAAACTTGTCTTGCTGCACGTTTGTGCACGGAAAGACGCTGGTTCGATGAAATGGATTATGCGTCGTATCTTCACCCTTTGATGTGGAATAGAAAGGAGCCGTCATGGGTTTCTTCAGCACAATCCTTGAGAAGCTCGGTTTTGGCCCTTCCGCCGCACAGGCCGCGCCGGCGCAAGCACCCACGGCCCCCGCACCTTCGAAGGCGATCGCCGCGGTCGATGTCGTCGCCAAGCTTGAAGGTCTCGCGGCCAAGCATAAAGAAAAGCTCAATTGGAAGGTTTCGATCGTGGATCTCCTCAAACTCCTCGGAATTGACAGCAGCCTTACTGCGCGAAAGGAACTGGCCACAGAACTTGGATGCCCCGCGGAGAAAATGGGCGATTCGGCGCAAATGAACATGTGGCTGCACAAGACAGTGCTGAAGAAGCTTGCCGACAACGGAGGCAACATTCCGAAGGAACTCTTGAGCTAGTCGGACGAGAGAAGCGCAGGAAGTTCTCTGTTTGCTGATGCCGAGCCGCAGGCGTGGGTAGCATCGTGTGGCCGGCAACGCTCGCGTGGACCATTTCTGCCGGTCGCTTCGCATATTCCTGCCCGAGGAAAAGAATGGTTCCGCGTTGCAGTCAGACCCGCCGATTATTCCGGCCCAGTCGATCGTGAAACACACGAACAGCTGCCCTTATACAACCTTGACGCATACCATGTTCGACGTCATTCTCTTTGAGCCGGAAATTCCTTCCAACACCGGCAACATCATCCGATTATGCGCCAATACCGGCGCTGCACTGCACCTCGTGAAACCGCTGGGTTTCACGCTGGACGATAGGCGTTTGCGGAGAGCCGGGCTGGACTACCACGAATTCGCCACGCTCATTGTCCATCAGAATTGGGCGGATTGCGCCGACAATTTAAAAGATCGCCGGATCTTCGCCGTGTCTACCAAGGGAGTGCAGCGCTACGATCTGATGACCTATGCCGAGGGCGATGCCTTTCTGTTTGGCCCGGAAACGCGTGGGCTGCCGGCTGAGATTCTAGGATCTGTCTCCGAGCCTCGGTGTATCCGCATCCCCATGGTCTCGGGAAGCCGGAGCCTCAATCTATCCAATACGGTGGCCGTGGTCGTTTACGAAGCGTGGCGACAACTTCAATTTGGAAAGTGTGTATGAATGCAGCGATACGCTTGCTAGTTAGGCTTGCCGTCATGTATCTCATACCAGTGCGATCACATAGCTTTTTCGTAACAGGAGATTTGAATGAACGCTCAAGAAAAGCAGCAGGCAGTCGAGATCCTCAACAACATCATGGAACTGGAGCTCGCGGGAGTCGTTCGGTACACGCACTACTCTCTGATGGTCTATGGATATAACCGCATTCCGATCGTATCCTGGCTCAAGAGTAATGCCGATGAAAGCCTCGTCCATGCTCATAAAGCCGGTGAACTCGTGACCTTACTCGGCGGTCATCCCTCTCTTAAAATCGGCACGCTCCTGGAGACAGAGAAACATGATATTGGAGATATTCTACGAGAGAGTCTCGAACATGAAAAAACAGCCATCGCGAAATATTATGAGCTACTGAAAGCTGCCGAGGGCAAGTCTATTTTGTTGGAAGAATTCGCGAGGGAGATGATCGTCGGAGAAGAGCTGCATCTTGATGAGGTGAATAAGATGCTACGTAAAGCCGGCGATGTGCAGGCATTCAAACCTTAATTCATGGATCGCACTAGTACCGTGACATGGTGATCTCCTCGCTTCTCTTGATGAAAAAAGCGCTGTATGCTGTGCCTGTCTCGGCTCCCGGGATGGTTGCCGCAACCGGCAAGGCGATGAATGGCTTATTGAACGAGCCCGTACTTCTTGAGTTTCGTCAGGAGCGTTTTGTAGTCGATCTGGAGGGTTTTCGCGGCCTGAGTTTTGTTTCCACCGCTGTTGTCCATTACGCGCTGAATGTGCATGCGTTCGATGTCGTCTAGAGAGAATTGTGCTGGATCTCCTATCTTTGCGTATGCCGATATTTTCGGCAGGACCTCCAGCACTTCTTCGGAGCCGACCGGTTCTTTGCTCCCGGACCCCATCAGCATGATGCGTTCGATCACATTGCGCAGCTCGCGTATGTTTCCGGGCCAACTATAGCCTGCGAGGCACTGCATGGCTTTGGGGGAGAGTGTACGTTTGTGTTGCCGGGGTATGCGGGCGGTCTGGAGGAGGCACTCGACGAGCTTGGGTAGATCCTCTTTCCTTTCGCGGAGCGGGGGCACGCGCAAGGTGACGGTGTTGATCCGATACAGAAGATCATCGCGGAAGCGGCCTTGCAACACGAGTTCCTGCAGGTCTTGATTGGTAGCCCCAACGACGCGCACGTCGGCCTGCAGGGTGCGCGTGCTCCCAACGGGACGGTATTCACTGCGATCGAGGAATCGTAACAGGCTCACTTGCATCGGCCCTGGCATTTCCCCCACTTCATCGAGAAACAGGGTGCCGTCTTCGGCCGCAGCGATCAGGCCCGCCTTGGCTGCCACGGCGCCGGTGAAGGCGCCCTTTTCATAGCCGAAAAGTTCGCTCTCCAATAGTTCGCGACTGACCGCCCCGCTGTTGACGGCGATGAACGGTCCGTCCGCTCGACGGCTGAGAGCATGCAGAAGGCGGGCGACGACTTCCTTGCCGGATCCTGTCTCTCCCTCGACAAGAACAGGCGCGTTGGAGGAAGCGACGTGCGCGATCTGCGCGCTCAGTTTCTGCCAGGCGGGACTCGGTCCTTCCACGATGATGTCGCGCGCAAATCCGCCGTGTCGGGCGGCCAGATTTTCCTGACGCAGGGCGCGCACCGTTTTGAGTTTGGTCAACGCGGACTTGATCGCGGCTGCATCGAACGGGATGTCTTTGACTAAAAAATCCCAGGCGCCGTTCTTGATGGCATCGACCGCGTCCTTGACCTCCCCGTGTCCTGTCAACATGAGGACATCGACATCCGGCTGATGCTCCTTCACCCAGCGCAGCACGGCGCGTCCGTCGATGCCCGGCATGCGCAGGTCGGTGATGACACAGTCAAAGGAGGATACGGAAAGACGATCCAGACCCTGCTGGCCGCCGCTCACCGTGTGTACGTCGCATCCTTCCTCGCGGAGCGCCTGCTCCACGATCAGACGCACATACTCCTCGTCATCAATGATCAGCGCGCGCATCATCCGACCTGATCGGGAAATGCCAGAAAAACAGTCGTGCCTTGGCCTGGAGTCGAGTCCACCCAGACCCGTCCGCCGTGTTTCTCCATCACCATCTTCACGATGGCCAGGCCGACGCCGGTCCCTTCGTATTCCAGCGGGCTATGGAGTCGTTCGAAGAGCCCGAAGATCTTTTCTTTCTGTGCGGTATCGAACCCGATGCCGTTGTCCTGGACCCACAGTATTCGTTCCGCCGCGGTCCGTTTTCCGCCGATGCAAATCTTGGGGAGAGACGTGCGCCGGGAGAACTTGGCCGCATTGTCGAACACATTGACTAGGGCTTGCCGGATGCTGACCGGTTCACCGAAGAGATCGGCAAAGGGGAGGTCGATGTGAATGTTGGGTTTGGGTTCTTGTGCGTGACCGAATCGATCCACGACCAGGCTGCCGATCATCTCCGACACATTGAAGCGGGCACGCGGGAGTTCCTGTTGTTCCAACCGCGAATACTTGAGCAACGCATCGATCATGTGGGTCAGGCGCAGGGCTGACTGCCTGATCACGTCGATGCGATGGCGTGTCTGGGGATCGGCGGTCTCAGTGAGCTGCTTTTCCAGCAGCGAGGAGAAGCCTTCGATCTCTCTCAGCGGACCTTTCAGGTCGTGCGCGACGGAATAGGTGAAGGCTTCCAGCTCCTTGGTTTTGCGAACGACCATAGCGGTCTGCTCGCGAAGGTTTGTAACCATGGTCGAAATCGCAGAAGCAAGCGTGCCGACCTCATCCCGATTGGGCCAGGGTTCGAATTGGGCGGTCAAATCATGATGAGCGACCCGATCGGCCGTTATGGCAAGCCTTCGGAGCGGGTGTGCAATGGCCCGGCGCATGGCCTGGTAGGTCACGACGATCAGGAGACCGAGGACGGCAACGACTCCCAGCACGACCAGTCGCGCTTCGTTTACAAGCCGGTCGCCTTCGAGTTTCATCTCCATGTCGATGTTCCGGTGCACCTCGACCAACGCATTGATGGCTTGCTCCAAGCCGGTCACTGTCTCTTCATATCGGCGAATGCTCTCTGAAAGACGTTGAGAATCTGGCGACTTGCTTGCGAGTTGTGCGAACAGGCTCCGATGTGCCGCAAATTGTTTCAAGCCCTCGACGATATATGCGGTGGCCTGATCCTCCTGGTCGGCCAGATCGACGCGCTGATGCTGAGTCAACATGCCGAACAGGATAGGATGAGTCCGCGCCGCGTGGTTGCTGCGATAGGTATCGAGCGCTGTGGACATCTGTGCGTGCAACCCATCGATCTGCTTGATGGTCGCCGCCTGTTCAACCGAGGTGTGATGTTCGACAAGGTGGTGGACGTGCTCGCGAAGACGGGAGAGGTCTTGCTGCATCGTCGCAGCGGTGATGACGGCGGGTACCGTAATCCTCTGGTGGCGATCCACATAGCTATTGACACGCGCGAGGTAGAACAGGAGCGCTGCGAAGCTAACGAGGAGCAGGGTCAGCATCACTCCGAAGGAGACAAGAAACTTTTGTCCTATGGTGAGATGACGGAACCAACCGGCGGGTGATGCTTGCATCCGGCTACAGTATCACAGGGTGCAAGTGGGTGTCAGTGGACGTGGGCGTTTGTCTGTAGCAGGTTGTTCGGTGGTCCGGTCAGCTCGGTCGGATGAAACGGTTGTTTGCGGGATGTCTATCCGCTATACGATCTGTCTATCTTCGTTAGCGCTTCCCTGTTTCAAAACACTTGGATCATTCTCTGGTATCGAGCCACTGCATCAGATCCGAGGGGCGGGGATCTGTTGCAGAGATTCGACGCCAGCGTTTGTAGAAACCTATGGACGCGGCAGAGGCGTATTGCCGCGATCCAATCCTGGTTGGACCGGCATGGAAGACAGAGCCTCCCGATATCGAATCTGCACGTCTTCGCGCTGATCGGGGGCGAACCATCGCCCGCCGGAACTCACCTTGACCAGGTACTCCTCAGGCTCGAAATTCACATCGAATTCCGCTGGGACTTCAGGAACGTTCGGCATCTGGCGGTCATACTTGCTGATGTCCGGTCCCGGACTATGCCGATCATGCACCGCGCTTAACGACAAGAAAAGAATAGGGTCTCGCAGCGAAAGCCAGCCAGTGGTGGTTTCTTCTTCTCCGTGCTCGGTCGCATGGCTCAAATGGAAGCGGATACGTTCGGACGGAGAGGCCTGAGCCAGCGCCTTCGACAGCGCCGGTGCCAAGATGAGGATCTCCTCGTCCCGAAACGCTCTGGTCTTATCGGCTTGACCGACGAATAACCGGTGAACAACGTTTCGCCGCTCCCACGTTCGGACACCTCGGAGCAGCGTGCCTATTTCGGTGGCGGACAAGGCAGCTGGGTGCGTATTGGTTGTCGAATCGGGATCCTCCTCCAAACGGACTTGGTTCAGTCCCGATTGATAGATGAGCTTCGATGGTGGGACAGGCTGGCCCGCGCAACCGGCGACGATCATCAACCCAGCAAAAACGAGCAAGGTTCGAACCGACCAGGGCTGTTCCCGGTTGCCTGCATTTGTGATGCGGTTCATCGTTTCACCTCGTCTCGCTGGGCCACTCCGGCATCAGGTGACACACGGTCGAATCCATATTCTTGCAAGAAGGCTTGGACCTGAGGTGTGAGCAGGAACTCAATGAACTCGCCGGAGCCTGAGATATTCTGGGCCGTCCACACAGAAGCAACCCCATAGCGGACCGGTGTATGGGATTCTGCCGGCGCCGTGTCCAAGATGCGGACCTTGGCATTGGAGACGGCATCGGTTCGATACACGACGCCGACCTCGGCTTCCCCTTTGGCAACGAGATCGAGAACGGCGCGTGAATGTTCCCCGAAGACGTACTGGGACTTGAGTCGGGGTTCGAGATTGCTGTATTTGAGGAACTGAGCGGCTACTTTGCCCACCGATGACGTCTTTGGATCTCCCACCGCCAGTCGCCGTACCGGGACCGATTGAAGATCGTGAATGGAGCCGACGGGGGCTGGAAGGGCCGTTCCCGTGATCAACACCAGAGATGTGCCGGCATAGATGCGTTTGGTCTCTTGAATGACCAGTCCCTTCTTCTCGAGTTGTTCGATTTCCTCAAATAGGGAGGGAAGGAACACATCGACCGGTGCTCCCTGCTCGATCTGATTGCGGAGCGTTTGCGATGGGCCGTAGATGACCCGTATGCTGATCTCACGGTGTTGTGCCTCGAAGAGCGGCAGCACCTTCCCCAGTGCCTCTTTGAGACTATTGGCGGCGGCGATAGTGAGTGTTTCCGGTTGCGCATGAACCGGCGACGCTGTCCAGATGGCGACAGCCAGGATACTGAAGAAGAGTATCATCCCTGACAAGTTGCGGTGGTGTCTCATGATAGTTCTCCTGACGGCGGTGGAATAGTCTGTGCTTCTCTAGAAAAAGAACTGATACTGAACATTGATCCGGTTTTCGACGAGATCGCTGCCGAATCCTGACAGGCTTTCCCACGGAAACCTGTCCGGGGCGCGTCCGCCGCTTCCCAAGGTGATATTTGAATAGTCGATCACCAGCCGGTTGTTGTAGGTGCCGTCGAAACTATAGTTGATGGCAGCGCCGAACTCCTTGACCAGATCATGGGTCTGTTTAGTTGAAGGATCCATAATTCCATACCGGACGGCGAGTTCGAGTTTCCGGGGAATGATATATTTTCCGATCTGCGCATACCAGCCATAGGCCTGGCCCAGGTCTACGGGGGGACCAAAGGCCACCGCAGTGGCTGGGTCGAACGGAATAGTCCCGGCATCACTGTTCCGGACCCGCTGATGCCGGTAGTAGCCTTCGGCCTGGAAGGACCATCCTTGATACTTAGAAATGAAATCTACCTCATAGGTTTGAAAATCGTAGATGCCTCCGCCGAGAAGCCTGCCGTTGAAGGCCTTCGCGACACTCTGACGATAGGCACGATCGACAATATCCGAACGAATAGAACTCAGGTAGTTTTGTCCCGGGTTGTAGGCGTAGCCGGCCGCAATGGCCACCTGGGGCACACGGGAATTCAGGATATCGCCCTGGCCATAGCCTGGATTGCCCGAGATCTTGTACAACAGCCGGACCGTGTACATCATCTCACCCGTCAGGAAGCGGGTGTTGTAGTTGTAAGTCCGCCGTTGGGCGGCGGGAATGCTCAAGTTGTTGGGAAGGGCCTGACTGACGGACGTACCCTCTCGTGCCAGATTCTGTCCGGCTCCATTCCAAATGCCGATCGCATAGTTGAACTTGTATTGGTCTTCGTCGCTGAGAATGTTGATGCCGATGTCGCGACTGTTCACTTGGTTGGCGACAAAGGCGTTCTGAACGATCATATTATCCGCGAACGTCGAGGTTGCGATGGAACTGATCGTCGCGCGATTGAACCACACGCGTTGCTGGCCGATTTGGATCGTCGCCAACGGAATATGCCACGAAGCGACGTAGGCGTCGAGCAGTCTCGCTCTCCCGCTGCCACCTTCTTGGTCCCATGCTGTCTGATCCAATGCCCACGAGAAGTTGTAGCGGAAATCAGGGTCGAACGCGTATCCCAGAAACTGTAATCGCGCGCGCGGCACTGTGAATTCACTGGTGTTGCTCTGGTGCCTGACGGCCCGGAATTCTACCTGCCCTCCCAAAATCTCTGGATTTCTCGAGTCACCAATCGATCCCCACGCGCTATTGTATGTATGATAGCTGTATCGAACTTGAGTGAGCAGCCGGAGTTTCAAGAAGAATTTCTCACCGACACGGATGTTCAATCCGTTGTTGACATCGATGCTGTAATTGGGCTTCGCCGCGTAATCTTTGGCCTCGATGACTTTCAACCCCTTCTCGTACTCTTGCTGGGTGATGATGCCCTTGAGATAGAGGTACTTGAGGCCCGGGTCCTCCGTGGACACATATTGCCACCGACCATCTTTCTTCACGAGTTGACCTTCCTCGACCGCTCGGGCGAGCGGCGCCGAAACTAGGATGAATCCAAAGATGAGAAAAGGAACCACGCCGAAAGGTCTCATGTCTTAATCCCCTCCGTGACATGAGAACCTCCGGTGGTCCGGTCAGTTCCCGAATGTATTTCAAGTGCGGAAGATGTCGGGCCCAGTACTGTCTGGTAGCCCTATCGACGAAAAGAATGCTCGGTCGTATCAGCGTTCACGCTCGAAGCGTAATTTTTCACGCCGTTCGATCTGGACGATTCGGGAATCATGAATGGTGATTTCCACCGAACCGTAGCGAACGCCTCGAAGTGCCGAGACGACGCGGGTCAGTTCCTGCTCAGTCCGTGGTTCATAATTTCCGACGAGATCTGTATCCGGCATGTGATGATCCTCCCTGACGTAAATCTTTACCATTCCGATGAGGATAAAATAATAAAGTTGAATAAGAAAGTCAACAAGTATTTTAATGCCTCGCGTTCGGTCATCATTTCTCATCACTTTGCGACCGCTGAATGACAGTAAATACTAATAGTTAATCAATAGTTTATGGGTATCGATCGGGTCAAATCCTTTACTGGGCGGTGATGTTGTCAGGGTTTCCATAGGCAGGTAACAAGATAGAAGAATGCCTCAGTCCGTTAAGACTTCTGAGGGGTAGACGCTATGGTCACTCCGGATCGCGGCTCCTTGATTCTCCAGTATAGTGTGCCCGCTCTCAGGTGGCTTGAGCAGTATGTTAGATGTTATTATACTTGATAATATGATTACTATACGGCATGCTGATCAAAGGAAGTTTTGGCCTGACTGCTCCACTTCTGAATGAGGTACCGCTGTGCTGATCATCATGAGAAACAAGGCTACTAGGACCAGTCGCTTAGCAGTGCGGGTGTGCCTGGTCTGTGGTGAAGATGCGTTGGTATCGAACGGAGCATTTTGGAAGTGCCAAGTATGCGGATTTGCCGCGACCTCGCTGGCGTTGACGAAAGATTTGCAAAATAATGCGACGCAGAACGAATCCGGGGTGACCGAAAAGGAGGACCTTTCCTTTGATGGAGAGGCCCGCTCACCTCACGCTTCAATGCCGGCATCACGCCGATAGGGACGCATATGATCAAAAAAGGCGCTATGGCTCATGTGGAAACAATCGCCGAACCCATACTTGATGCTCATGTTGGACGTCGGGCCACACCGAAAGTCCTGAACCGGATCATGGCGACCATCCTCTCTCCCGGCACACGGTCTGAGAGATCGCTCTATGTGCACACTGACGAAGGGGCAATCTTGGAAATTGAAGGGTCAGTACAGGTTATGGCGCTGCGACCGTTTCTTGTCCCGGGACATCGGGTATTGATTGTGGTCTCCAGCGTCGATGTCGAGATCAGCGCTCCTCGATCACACAGTCGTTATCTTCAGAACGAATGGGCGGGAAGGGTAGTCTTGAGCGAAAATCGGGAGGGGATGGCCTATGTGACCGTCAAGATTCTTAACCAGCCCGTGACCTTCACGGGTACACAGGTGGCTTCCTGGATGGATCGCCCGGTCCGAACATGGGATCGAGTGAGCGTGAGCATCGCCCCTTCGGCAGTACGCCTGATGCCGCTGGGAGCATGTGCCCGTCTGCGAATGCGACTGTTCACAACCCACGCGTCGCGGTGAGCGACCTGTACCAGAGCGGAGATCACGCCGACCGTCTCCGCTCCCTCCCGGCAGGGAGCGCTCTCTCCTGTGCTCCCTGCCGCCTTTTCTGCCGTATGTACCGGCCATCGAAGCTCAATCCTGATTCAGTACGGCGAATGAACTCACGACTAAGAATATTTGCATTCAGCATAGTTGACAGATAGCAATCTATTATGATATCTCCCGCCCCGCAATGGGCGAAAAGCATAAAGCTGAACCTCCGGATAACATCGAGAATCGCCTGCGCAATCTCCGCACAGCCCGTGGATGGTCGCAAGGACAACTGGCCGATGCCGCCCACATTACACGCCAGGCTGTCTGTGCCATCGAGGGCAATCACTACCTGCCGACCACCGCCGTCGCCTTACGTTTGGCCGGCGCGCTTCATTGTAAAGTCGAAGATCTCTTCAGCCTGATCAGTACCGGAGACCTGATCGAAGGGGACCTGGTTCGCACGAACCCCGCCAAACGCGCCTTGCTGTCGCGTGCACGTGTAAAGGTTGCGATGGTCGGGGAACGGGTTGTCGTTCGGCCCATGTCCGCGCTTGGGGAAGTATTGAATGTTACCGTGCCGGCCGACGGCCTCATTGTGGATCAGGGCCCTGTTCGTCGCGGCGACAAGGCCTCGACTTGCGTCAAGGTCCGCCTGCTGCGAGATCGGCGGGCAGTTGAGCAGGAAATTGCGGTGGCCGGCTGTGATCCAGCCATTTTTCTGGCCGGTGAGTACCTTCGCCGTCGCGAAAACGGCATCACCGTCGTCGGGTGGTCGATGGGAAGCGCCGCAGCCGTGGAAGCGGTCAAGGAGGGCGAGGTCCATGTCGCCGGATTACATGTCGTCGATGCCAAGTCGGGGGAGTCGAATCTGCCGTTCCTCCGGAAGCATTTGAAGGAGGATAATTTCACAGTGGTCACGTTTGCGACATGGGAACAGGGGTGGATTGTTGCAAACGGAAATCCTAAAGGCATTCGGGATGTCGGGGATCTTGTCAGGAAGGATGTCAGGTTGGTCAATCGTGAAAACGGCGCCGGTGCGCGCATGTTGCTTGACCGTAAGCTGACAGATGCCGGCATCAAGACGGAGCAGGTCAAGGGTTATGAACATGCGGCCATGTCGCACTTTGAAGTCGCGCGGTTGATTGCGGAAGGTCGCGCCGATGTCGGCATCGGCGTGCGGTCGGCTGCCCTGGTTCTTGGACTGGATTTTGTTCCTTTGCAGGTCGAGCGATACGATCTTGTGATTCCCACCAAGCTTCTGAGAGCGAATCGAGGGCTTGAGCAACTCCTCGACACGATTGTCAGCCGGCCGTTTCGCACCGAGATTGAGGCGTTGGGCGGGTATGACACAAGTCAGACAGGCAAAGTGCAGCCTTTGCGCACAAGGTAACGCAAGGCGGTATGACAGAGTGAGGACCATCCATGAAGATGCGCGGAACCCTGCTCGATAGAAATCGCACGATGATACTCTCAGCGGTGCTGAGTTTGGCCGCATGCTTCCTCAACGTCTCTCATGCGATCGCAGCCGAGTCGTTCGTCATTGCTGCATCGCCAAGTCTCAGAGGACTCCTAGAGCAACTCAGTACAGGCTTCGAACGGTCGCACCCGGATGTACGGGTCAAACTCTATTTCGACTCAGGCTTGGATATGAGACGCACAATTGCCGGTATGGAAAACAGTATGGTCGGCCAGTATTTCATCGGAAAAGGTCCCATCCATCTCGTCGCACCCGGAGGAGACGAACTGCTTGCTCGATTAGAGCAAAAATACTACGTCCTGCGGGAGACAGAACGACCATATGCTCAGGATCAGCTTGTGCTCGTCGTGCCGGTGACTTTGCTCGAAGCGCCGGAATCCTTAGAAGCAATGAGCCAGGGATCGAGTCGATTGGCAATCGCGGAACCGGAAAAGACCAGCCTCGGCAAGCAAACACAGGAGGCGCTTCGTGCTGCAGGACTCGCCTCGTCCTTCGAGGGACGACTCGATGAAGCCACGGACGTCCGAGGAGTGATCGACCATGTGTTGGCCGGCCAGGCGGATGCGGGACTCATTTATGGGCATGATGCGTTGAAAATTCGGGAACGGATCCGGGTGGTCGCGATCTTGAACAAGGGCTATACGCGCACGGTGCATTCCATGGCCATGGAGCGATATTGTCCCAATCGATCTCTTTGCACAGAGTTTCTTGAATACATCCAAAGTCCGGATGCACAGACGCTTGTGCGCCAAGCCGGGTATGGGGTGCCAGGAAGTCAGGAGAATCGGAAGGATGCTCGCTAACGAGGTGAATTTTTTTGGTCTTGAGGTGCAAGTATACCAGTCTTTATGCCCAGTAATTTTATATTCCAGCAAGCTCTAATTGGAGGAGGAAGATCGATGCGAACAAGACGGTCGGTGAGGGATGGACAACAGGTTGCCTCAGTGATGCTCGTCGTTGCGTGTGTGACGGGTGTCATGACGGTTGGATGCGCGAGGGTTCCATACATCACGCGCACGGTCCATCAGGACGAGCGGGTAGTGGTGACCCTTCAGCAGGAGGTAAAGCCACGATCCTATACACACCCGGTTCAAGTGAGTGCTGCCGACATTACAAGCATTCTCAGGGGATTTTCCGTACGAGAACAGCAGCGCCTACCGTTGCGATGGTTCGCGGAGGAGGATCCGCCGAAACCATTGCTGCGAGAAGACGAGCTCCAACTACTGGCACCCCACCTCGCGCAGACCCTGCAGCAGGCGGGGACGAATGAACGGGCACATTTTGAAGTGCGGATGCCGGGCCCAAATCCTCAATATGACCGTGACATCGTGGCGGGTTGGGTTGCGGTTCGTGATCCTTACCTCTATCTCACTGTTGAACATTTCCGCACTCATGTCGCCATTAGGAAGTCCGACCTGTACGACCGCAACTTTCCTACCCCCCCGCCTCCACCTCGCGATTACATCCTCTATTTCGAGCCGGGCCGGTTTTGGATCGAGGACGATAAGGGAGTACGCACGGTGGAATTTCGACAATTTCTCAAATCCGCAGAAGCAAGCGGAACTGGTGCACCACGTGTTCCTCCCGCCGTCGCACCCTGACGACACGTTCATTGCGACCAATCGCTAAGGGCACGATCAATACAGGAGACGGACTTATGATCACGACATGGCTATCGAGTATTGCACGCTGTCACCGGATCGCTCTCCGCCGTACCCTCTTTCAATTCCTGATCGCAATATGTGGCCTCATGAGTTGGACCGGACTCACGCTCGCTGCAGACACGGGCAAGTTAGTCGAGAAGGATGGAAAATACGTATTCGTGGAAAGCATGGATCCCGCCACCAAACTACTGCTCGAGCGTGCCGCGAAGCAAGGCACTATCACGCAGGAGGAATATGCGCAGGTCATGCGGGAATCGGAGGAACGGACCTATCTGTTGTCCCCGAGCTTCAAGGGTTGGTACGACAGAGGGTTCAACCTTTCCATGAACGACAATGCATTCTTTCTCAAGATCCGCGCACGATTCCAGGCTCGATTTACGCAGCGCTTTCGAAATGAGGCCTACAGGGATCCCGGCGAAGCCAAAAATTTTCCGGAGCTTTTGGGTGTATTCGGGGACTACCGGGCCAATCGTTCGGAGGAACAAGCATCTTCGTTCAATCTGCGCCGCGCGCGCATCTATTTTATGGGACACCTGTTCAGTCCGGACTTCAAATACTACATCCAATTGCGCGGTGAGACGGCGGAGAACTCGCAATCCCCAGGCTTTATTCAGTTGTTTGACTTCAACTTCACCAGCACCCATTTCAACTGGGCCCACGTGATGTTCGGGCAATACAAAGTCTTTTTCAACAGAGCGCAGATCAACTCTACGGCTTCGATGCAGTTTGCAGAGCGGGCGCTCGTACAGGATGCCTTCACCGCCAGCGGGCTCGATCGCCGGGATATCGGTATCACGATTATGAACGACGAGGAAGTCTATCCTGTGAACTATTATTTCGGGGTCTTCAACGGAGCTGGTCCGAGCTTCAATCGATTGGGCACATTCGAGAGCGAGGAACCGACCGTCGGCTGTCCGGGCGGAACCACAGGGCAGAATCCTTTTCCTTCGCCTCCCGGTTGTCCCGCTCCCCAGCGAAATATCAATGCCAATACGAGAATCGATGTCGATCGACTGATGCTCACGGCGCGCCTGAACTTCAATCTTATGGGCCGACCTGGGTATGGAGAAGGCGATCTCTTCTATTCGGAGACGCCCCAGATGGCAGTGGGTGGGGGATATTCCTGGAACCCTGCCGTGAACACCCAATCGAACAGCTCTTTCATCGGAACGGATCTTGCCAATCTGAACTTCCGGCGACAGCTCGCGGCGTTCGGCAATGGCCGACAGTTGGGCTGGGGTATCGTCGATTACAGCACGTGGGCAGTTGACAGCATCTTTAAGTACCGGGGATTTTCGCTTCAGGGTGAATTCTATTATAAGAACATCAACCGCCATGAGAAGGGGCGTCCGTGCGTCAATGCCGCGCTAGTCAACGGCGCACCGGTGGGCCCCTGTACGGCTTTTGCTCCGCAAGAATTGGGCAACGCGACCGGTTGGTACGTCCAGTCCGGCTATTATCTCATTCCTCGCTATCTGGAATTGGCGGGACGGTATTCCTACTGGGATCCGGACACCCACTCCGGCGACGACTTGATCAAGCAGGTAGATGTCTCACTCAATTGGTTCCTAAACGGAACCTACGATCATCAGCTAATGTTGACCTACACGAACGCGCAAATCGGGACCGGTGGATATGCGATCGGGCGAAGCGCTCCGCTGCCGCCCGGCTCAGGAACGATTCCCCTTGATGCCAGAGGCGGGACATTGATTGAAAACCTGATCCGTGTGCAATACCAGATATTTTTTTAGCGAAGGCGACGATCGAGCGCAGGGTCATTGCTGTCACATTGTGGATAGAGGAGGATACGCATCATGCTTCATCGACACGCATATGGCGTGGAGCCCGGGCCTCAAGATGAGCATCGTGATCAGCGGGCACGATATGACCGTAAGAGCGTTTGACTCCGAGGACCCGGCATTCTCGTGCAGTCTTCCTTATCAATTTGAAGAGGTCCAAGGAAAGGACTGAGAGGAAAATTATTGCTTGATTCAGTGAAGGAGAAATTGCAGGGTGGGTGTAGCCGAACCGAGTGGTCCGTTCAGCCACTGGTGATTGAACGGGCTTGAAACAAAGGAGATACTGCCGGCCATGAAGAAATATATTCTATGCGCATGCATTCTGATCTCAGCAGCGTTGGGGGGTCACATCCTGGTCTCCGGCGCCTTTGCTGAGGTACTAACTATTGCTGCGGCGTCAGATCTGAATTTCGCCATCAAGGAGGTGATTGCCAAGTTCGAGGCGGCCAATAGCACAAAGGTCAAACTCTCCCTCGGATCATCGGGAAACTTTTATGCGCAGCTGCAAAACGGGGCGCCGTTCGATCTGTACTTCTCGGCCGATATCGGCTATCCCAAGAAACTGGAAGAGGCGGGCCTGACGGTGCAAGGTACGCTCTACCGATACGCAGTCGGCCGTATCGTCTTTTGGGTCCCGACGGGCTCGAAAGTGGATGTCCAGCAAGGACCGGAGGCATTGCGCGATCCCGGGATCAAGAAAATCGCAATCGCCAATCCTAAACATGCTCCGTACGGCCGCGCTGCCGTGTCGGCGATGAACTATTTCAAGGTGTATGAGACGGTGAAGGGCAAACTGGTTCTGGCCGAGAATATCTCTCAAGCCGCCCAATTCGTCGAGTCCGGGGCATCCGATTTCGGCATTATCGCACTCTCACTCGCCCTGGCTCCTACCATGAAGGCTGCGGGACGCTACTGGGAGGTTCCCGTCGAGGCGCATCCGGCTCTTGAGCAAGGGGCGGTAATTCTGAAACATTCAAAGAATCAAGAGGTCGCGAAGCAATTTCTTGAATTCATGAAAGGCTCAGAAGGCCAAGAGATCATGAAGCGATATGGCTTCACCCTCCCGAGTTAGCAGCAACGCCGTCTTGGCGGCGGCGGTTGGCATCCTTTTGTGTGCTGGCTGTAGCGAGGCGGTGAAATTAGTCCGCGATACGGACCACGGCGGGGTTGTCACCTATTCCTATAAGGAGAATAGGGGAGGACATTTGGGGTCGCCCTATAGAAGGCAGGCGCTGGACGTGATACAGGTCAAGTGCGGAACAGGCTCTCGAATCATTCGGGAAGGTGAGGCGAAGGGCTACACCAGCGCCGGCATGGGGACGATCGAAGGAACCGAGGACGAAGAGAGAGGGAGACGTTGGGCGATCCAATTCGAATGTAAAACCAGCGACAGTGACGGTCAAGGAAAGAGCAAGCCGCCGCTCTGAAGACGTCTATACGCTTGGAGCGCAAGGTCCGGGAGGGTGTGTCATCGGATTCGATCGGTACGAATGAGAGATGAAACAGAGACATGTGTGGTAACAATACCGGCTGAAATGCTTCAGCCATAACAGGAAAGGATGACAAGATGAAACTCAGCGCACGGAACCAATTTCAAGGGACGGTCACCAAGATTACCGAGGGACAAGCGATGGCCGAGGTGACGGTAAAAGTGGGAAATCTCGATTTTGTGGCCGCCATCACGGAAGGATCCGTGAAGAGTATGGGATTGAAGGCGAATGACTCGGTGACCGTTGCCGTGAAGGCGACCGAAGTGATGATCGGGAAGTAGGGATTCCCGTTTGACTCTCGAACACGTGATTTTTACGATGGCTCCGGTTCTCCTCGAAGTCCGTTCCTGGATTGACGAACGCTCGTGAACTGGACGGCCATCCTCGTGACAGTGAAGTTGTCAGCGTTGACCGGAATGATCCTCCTGGTCATTGGTCTTCCTATTGCTTATTGGATCAGTTTTTCCCGGTGGCGTTGGAAGTTCCTGATCGAGTCGGTGGTGGCCCTGCCGTTGGTGCTGCCACCGACCGTGCTTGGGTTTTATATTTTGGTTGCGATCGGACCTCGCAGTCCGGTGGGTCAGTTGTATGCCGACCTTGTCGGACACAACCTCCCGTTTACGTTCGAAGGGCTGCTGTTTGCCTCCATTCTCTATAGCCTTCCGTTCGCCGTGCAGCCGTTTGCCAGCTCATTCGATCAGGTCGATCGGCGGCTGATCGAAGCCTCTTGGACGCTCGGGGTGTCCAGATTCAAGACATTCATCAAGCTAATTCTGCCGTTGTCAGTGACGGGGGTGGTGACCGGCTTCGTCCTCAGTTTTGCTCACACGCTCGGCGAATTCGGAGTGGTCTTAATGGTCGGAGGTAATATAGAAGGCGTGACCCGAACCGTCTCGATTGATATTTACGATGAGGTTCAAGCCCTGAACTATGCCGCAGCCGGAAAGACTTCTTTTTTCCTTCTTGTCATCTCATATCTGGTCTTGATCCTGGTCTATTCCCTAAACCGAACGGTATGGGCAGCATGGCCGCAGAAGTGACCTTGGACTTCAGGAAGTCCTTTCCCGGCCGGTTCACGGTTGAGGCCAAGCTGACGATGGTGTTGGGCCAATCCACAGCCCTGATTCTCTTCGGGCCTTCCGGATCCGGGAAGACCACGATTCTTCGTTCGCTGGCCGGACTCGAATGGCCGGAGGAGGGCTCGATCCGGTTCATCTCCAGGACCTGGTTCGACACCACGCAGGGAATCCGAGTAGCGCCGCAGGATCGGGACATCGGATACATGGCCCAGGACTATGCGTTGTTTCCCACCTATTCCGTGGCCGGTAATATCGGGTTTGGACTCGGCCATTTGACGTCGTGTGCACGGCAACACCGCGTTGCTGAGGTCGTCGACCTGCTGCAACTACGAGGGATGGAGCGTCTCAGGCCGAGGGAACTGTCAGGCGGGCAGCAGCAGCGGGTGGCCTTGGCCAGAGCCATCGCCCGCAGGCCGCAACTGCTCTTGCTGGATGAGCCGCTGTCCGCGCTTGATGCGCCGACCAGGGGAGCGCTGCGCGGTGAGTTACGTGCCCTGCTTAAGAAACTCGCTCTCCCGTCGATTATTGTGACGCATGATTGGGCGGAAGCCCTGGCGCTCGGAGATGTCATCTCCGTTGTAGCCGATGGGGGAATTCTACAGACTGGTCGTCCCCAAGATGTGTTCAGCCGTCCGGCCGATGTGAACATCGCCAAGATTGTCGGCGTCGAAACAGTGGTCGCCGGACGGATCTCTGCGATCACACAAGGATTGGCGACGATTGATGTCGGAGGAGTCACGCTGACGGCCGTTGCTGCGGACGATCGACAGGAAGAGGTCTTTGTCTGTATCCGCGGAGAAGACGTGACGTTGGAGCGCAGCGGTGCAGGGAGTACGAGCGCGAGGAATCATCTTCCCGGAAGAGTGGTTGAGATTAGTTCGCTCGGGGCAATGGCAAGAGTGACGTTGGATTGTGGCTTCCCGCTCGTGGCGACCGTGACCCGGTCAACGGTGGAGGAATTTGGGCTGGTGGTAGGTCAACAAACCTTCGCAGCAGTGAAAGCAGGGTCAGTCCATCTTGTTCCCAGACGGGATTAGACTATTAGGGGAATCGGAGAATGAGGAAGTGCCAAAGCTAAAAGACACCTGCGATTGCAGTGCTGAGTTTGTCCCGAACGATAGGAGAGGCTTCTTCAATATCGAGCTTTTTCTGAAGAACATGACCGACCGACCGCATCTCGTAGACTCTAGGTCCACCACCGGCTCCATTGCGTTCGGTAATACGGATATCGGCGATGCATACATAGGTCACGCCTTCTTCCTCAGGCGGCGGCGCCATCCCGGGATATCCTCCACTCCGCATGGCTGCAGCCATCATGGCATTCATGTCCGGCATGCCCCCGCCTCCCATACCGACCATACGTCCGCCTATGGCGCCGGACATCATATTACGGACCACCTGGGTTGGATCACCGCCACCACCGCCGACAGCTCCCGCGAGGCTGGCCCCGCCACTTCCTAGTCCCGTTCCGAATCCGCTCTTGGCAATCGCTTCCACACTCAGACCAGCCGCTGTTTTGTGACAATAGACGATCTGTGTCTGAAGCCAATAACCAGCCTGAGCTGGATCCTTGACTATCTGGTAGCCCTTGCCGGAAAGACGTGAGGAGAGGCCGGTCAACCCTACGCTTTGGTTTTCAGACGTGTTGCGGGTTTGGACATAGACGGAACGCTCCGCACTGGGTGGCAGGAGGATTGAATTGCTGTTCATGAGGCCTGATCGTAGAACGTTCGAACAGCCGACATGGGCGCTGAGTAACAGGCCGGCTGATATGACCAGGCGTACTAAGCGCAGTCCTGTCCAAGGTTTGTCGGTCATGCGCTAGAAATGTCCCGCTACCGCTGCGCTTAATTTTTGTTGCAAGAGGGGAGTCGCCTCGGCTTCATCCAATTTCTTTTGATGGACACTTGCGGCCATTCTGGTTTGATACACACCAGCCGTGGCAGTGACAGGTTGGGCGTTAGAAGCAACAGTTGTCGTGACAGTGCGATCCGTAATTTGAAGATCGGCCACACAGGCGTAATTGACATTCTCGTTGGCAGACGGCCGTGATGGACCGCCGAACATATTCCCGACGGCGCTTCCCACAGAACTGATCGCTCCCAGGCCCATGCTTGCCGCACTTCCGGCAATCGCGCCCTGCGGGCCGGCCATGCTTGCCATTCCCGCTATGCCTTGAAGGCCAGACATTATCGAACTGCCCACTCCTGAACCATACCCACTCGCAACCATGTCTTCGACCGGTAGTTCCGGCTTGGTGAGGTTGCAATAGACGATGTTGGTCAAGACTACATACTGTGCCGTGTTGGGATCCTGCACGATTTGATAACCCTGCGAAGACAGTCGCGAGCTGAGATCGGTGAGTGTGACGGCCTGATTGTCGGAAGAGTTTCGGTTTTGGATGAAGACCTTGGTAGAGCTCGATGGCGGCAGCATGAGGGTGTTGCTTGCCAGAAGATCCGTGTCGCGAATGTTGCTTGCACAACTTGTCAGAAAGAAAGCCAGGCAGCACAGCAGCGTGGCACGGTAGGACCAAAGACCCACTCGTTCTCCGTTCTGGACCCGGTAAGCCGAGGAGGGAAAAAGTGCGGCGCATTCTAGTCACACCCAAAAAGTTTTGCAATCGATCTTCCATGCAGAGAAAGTCCTCCCCAAGTTCTGTGGATATCCCTGTTGATAATGCGGTATGGGAACGCCAAGTAACAGTCCAGACTTCACCTACGACCTCGTTGCCTAATTTTTATGCATTGAGTTGACTCGAAATGCTTCCACAAGATGTTGTGGAGGCGGTGTAAGTGTATGGAATAACATACAAACTCTCGCGACCGACTGACGGGCAAGAAATAATCACTTACAAACTCTTCATCTAAGAGGTTTGTGAGGGGGGCGCATCAAAAGCCAGAATACGCATTTATACACAGGTTGCTGGATTGCCTGGGGATGCACGTATTCTTTTTGAGCCACTTTCTCCCTACTTATTGGGGCTCACCTATTGCGACGTAGACCGGCCATCCGAAATCTCTCTTGACAATCCTTCCGAGCTAATGTAACCATTGGTTACATCATGAGATCAGCAAACTTTAGACACATCCGCGAACAGTTGGGGCTTACACAGCAACAACTCGCCGATGCGCTTCATACGACCAGGGTATCCATTGCCCGATACGAAACCGGTGCGAGAAAGATTGCCGGTACCGTGCAGGTTGCACTGGAACAGCTTCAAAGGTCATTTGAAATCCCGATGGCGGGGATTGTGGCGGCAGGACTACCGATTGAACCGATTGCCCAATCGGAATTAGTCGAAGTTCCTCAAAGCATGCTTCGTGGAGGGGACACATTCGCGCTCCGTGTAAAGGGCGAGTCAATGAAGGAGGACGGCATACTGCCCGGCGACCTCATCATCGTCCGCAAGCAATCTATGGCACGGAATGGTCAGACGGTCGTGGCGATCATCAACAGCGAAGCGACTGTAAAAGTGTTTCACCGGAAAGATGGCCATGTCGAGTTACACCCGGCCAATGCGGCGATGGAGCCGATCGCTATCGCCGGGACCGATGAATTCCATATCGAAGGCGTGGTCATCGGTCTTATTCGTCATTGTGCAATTTAATGGGTTCGCAAACAGGAGGCCTTATGGGAACAACCAAACGTCAGATCATGATGGAGCAATTGTTCGATCTGGAGAGAACCATTGTGCAGCTCAAGCTGCGAGTGGGGCAGCTTCAAAAGAATTTGCAGCAGGAGCCTACGGTATGCGCAGATCGTCCGACAACACACCGATCCTCGTTGCGCAGTTTGTTCGGAGGATGGAAATCAACAGGAATGTCTGGTGCAATGATCAGAGAGAATAGGAGGGTA
>Ga0075421_100001512_pt1 | contig 27317 bp, 27 predicted proteins | sample SoiMetdeltSBSDD5_FD_75292 | JGI IMG/M metagenome (GOLD analysis project Ga0075421, IMG submission 75292) | Bulk soil microbial communities from a Populus tree surrounding site in Tennessee, USA - Soil MetaG P. deltoides SBSDD5 | ecosystem: Environmental > Terrestrial > Soil > Tree plantation... | reverse complement strand
CTTCGCGGCTTCGACCGCATCGACGAGCTCGCCGGCTCCCCCGCGCGAGTCGTCACCGGCCACGACCCCGAGGTAGCCAAGCGCTTCGACGAGGTGGAGCCGGGGATCGTGAAGATCGCGTAGCGGAGGGTCGCCTAGCGAAGCGCAGGCAGGGGGGCGGGGGACACATCCGCTTTGCTCAGTACAGCATTCGCCGCGGACGTGCCCCCCGCCCCCCTGCCTGCGCTTCGCTAGGCGCCGCTCGGTTTGTCGACGGCTTCGGACTGGCCCGGCTGCGCCTTCGCTAGCCGCCGAGCTCTTTGCGCACGAGGGCGGCGCCGGCGGCGAGGGCCTCGAGTTTGCCCTGGGCGACCTCGCGAGCGAGGGGGACCATGCCGCAGTTGGTGCAGGGGAAGATGCGCGCGGCGGGCACGTGGGCGAGGCCGGCGCGGATGACGCGGGCCACGTCCTCTGGGGTTTCCACGGTGTCGGTGGCGACGTCGATGGCGCCCAGCAGGATGTCTTTGCCCTCGAGCAGGCCGATCAGCGAGATCGGGACGTGCGAGGCGGCGCATTCGAGCGACACGCCGCCCACGCGCGAGCGCGCGAGCAGGGGGAAGGTGCGCTCGTACTGTCGCCACTCGCCGCCGAGCGTCTGCTTCCAGTCATTGTTCGCCTTGATCCCGTAGCCGTAGCAGATGTGGACGGCGGTGCGGCAGCGCAGTCCCTCGACGGCGGCGTCGAGGGCGGCCAGTCCCCACTCGCGCACCTCGTCCATGTAGACGTTGAAGGCCGGCTCGTCGAGCTGGATCATGTCCACCCCGAGGGCTTCGAGCTCGCGGGCCTCGTCGTTGAGGAGCCGTGCCAAGGCCATCCCGAGCTTGGCCCGGCTTCCGTAGTAGCCGTCGTGGATGGTGTCGACGATGGTCATGGGGCCCGGCATGGTGAGCTTGAGCCGCCGCGTGGTCTGGCTCCTGGCGAAGCGCGCCTCCGCGCCGTGGATGGACCCGCGCCGGCGCACCGGGCTCGTCACGGTGGGGACGTCGGCCTTGTATCGGTCCGCGCGGATACCGATGGTGACCATCTTCGAGAAGTCCACGCCGTCGAGGGCTTCCACGAACCCCCAGACGAAGTGGCGCCGGCTCTGCTCGCCGTCGGTGACGATGTCGATGCCCGCGCGCTCCTGGTCCCGCAAGGCCAGCGCCACCGCGTCGCGCTTGCCCTCCTCGAGCGCGGGCCCCTCGACCCGCCAGGGGGCCCAAAGGGTGCGCGGAGTGGCCAGCCAGGACGGCTTCGGAAGGCTCCCCGCTATGGTCGTCTCGAGCATCGCGGCCGCATGGTATCATGGCGCCCATGACACGCATCCTCGCGCCGCTGCTGCCCCTCGCGCTCGCCGTCTCGCTCACGGCCTGTACGAGCGACCCCGAGAAGCAGTGGTACAAGCCGTCCGGCAACTACACCACTGCGGAGTTCGAGCGCGACCGCAAGACCTGCACGAAGAAGTCGGTGCTGGACGAGGAGTGCCTCAAGCAGCGCGGCTGGGTGTCCCTCTCGGGCGATCTCGCCCGCAAGCCGGTGGAGAAGCCCCCCGCCGGGGCCGCCAACAAGTATTAGCCTCCGCGCCGTCGTCTTCGACTTCGGCGGTGTCCTCTGGGACATGCGCTGGGATGTGGAGCGCGAGCTCTCCAAGAGCCACGGGTTGCCGCGCTCCTCGGTGTTCGAGACCCTCTACCGGACGGATACCTGGCGGGACATCGAGCGCGGGATCGGTGATCCCGCCGCTTGGAGGGCGCAGGCCCACGCGGCACTGGAAGCCCGCGCCGGCCGGGCGCTCCCCGACCTGCACGACGAGTGGGGGCGCGCTCAGCGATTGATCGGCGCCAACCTCGCCCTCGTCGAGCGCCTGCGCCCTCCCTACAAGGTCTCCGTGCTGAGCAACGCCGACTGCGGCCTCCGTGGCCGGCTGACCGACAAGCTGCGCATCGTTCACTCCTTCGACGACATCGTGTGCTCCGCCGAGGTCGGAATGTCCAAGCCGGATCCGGCCATCTACAAGCTCGCCGCCACGCGGCTGGGCGTGGCGCCCGCCGAATGCGTGTTCGTGGACGACTGGGACCAGAACCTCGCCGCCGCCCGATCGGTCGGCATGACGACCGTCCTCTTTCAGCTCGACAAGGGCCACGATCTCGCCGCACTCCTCACCGCGGCGGGCGTGCGGCCGCGCCCGTGAGGCCGTAATGCCGCGCATCGCGTGCTTCGTCAACTCGGGCGCCGTCCTCTCCGATGCCCTCGCGGTGGTCACGCGCGTCGACGCCCTCGGATACGAAAGCGTGTGGACTACCCACGGGATGGGCCGCGACGCGCTCCTCGTCCTGTCCGCCTATGGCGTGGCCGCGCCTCGCCTGGGCCTGGGCTCGGGCGTGATCCCCATCTACCCGCGGCATCCGGTACTGCTCGCGCAGGAGGCCCTCACCCTCGCCGACGTCTCGGGCGGCCGACTCCGGCTCGGCATCGGCGTGAGCCACGCGCCCATGATGGGCCAGGCTCTCGGGCTCGACATGGGGCGTCCGCTCGACGTCATGCGCGAGTACGTGACGGTGCTTCGCGACGCCCTCCGGGGGAAGGTCCAGCACAAGGGCGCGCGCTATCAGGTGGCATGGCAGAGCGGGCTGCCCCGGCTGCCGGCGCCGCCGCCCATCCTGCTCGGCGGGCTGGGAACACGGATGCTCGAATTGGCGGGCGAGATCGCCGACGGGGCCGTGCTGTGGCTCGCCGCGCCCGACTACATCCGGTCTCAGGCGCTGCCCGCGATTCGCCGGGGCCGCGAGCGCGCGGGCAAGCCGCTGGAGGGCTTCGAGGTCGTCGCCGCCGTTCCCGCCGCCATCACCGTGGACCGCGGGCCCGCGCTCGCCCTCTTCAAGGGCGAGCTGACGCGCTACCTGGCCTTGCCCTTCTACCGGGCGATGCTGGAGAAGAGCGGCTTCCGGGCGGAGGTGGCCGCCTATGACCGGGCGCCCGGCCCCGAGGGAGTGCCCGACCGGCTGGTCGCCGCCCTGGGCGCCGTCGGCGACTACCGCGCGCTGAATGCGTTCGTCGATACCCACCGCGCCGCCGGCGTCACCCTGCCCGCGATACGGCCCATCGGCTTTCCCGACGCCGCGCACTACCTGCCTACCCTCGAGGCGGGGGCCACCTGCTGAGCCGGTGGGGACAGGCCGGGTTCCCTACCGCGACCTGACCGCGCTGCTCCGCGCGGTGCCCATCCGCGCCGAGGATCCTGCCACCGCCGCGCTGATCCGGCGGCTGGCCCCCGCCCGCAAGGCCGGCGCGTTCGATCGCGGCGCCTTCCTCATCATGTGCCGCTGGAAGAGTCCGCGCGCCGTCCGCCACTATCGCCGGCATTCCGCGGCGACGATACGGCGGGTATCGCGCGCGGTGCTCGCCACCCGCGATGAGTCGCGGCGGCTCGCGCTCCTCACGGGGCTGGCCGGCGTGAGCGTGCCCACTGCGTCCGCCATCCTCACCTTGCTCGAGCCGCGCCGCTACGGCGTGCTCGACATCCGGGTGTGGCAGCTCCTGCACGCGATCGGCGCGGTGCGCGCGCGCCCGGGGGGCCGCGGCTTCACGGCGGCGCACTGGACGGAATTCCTCACCCTGCTGCGGGAGCAGGCGCGCGCCCTCGGAGTGAGCGCGCGCGCCGTGGAATGGACGCTCTTCGGCTACCACCGAAGCGTCCAGACGGGCCGGCTCTACGACGGGGCCGGCCGGCGACGGAGCAGCACGAAGGCCACGACGGTGCCGCCCAGGAAGAGCGGGGCCCCCAGCCAGAGCCGCTGACGCGTGCGCGCCCGCGCCCGATGCGTGGCGAGCACGACGCGATCACCCGCCGCGATCTCGCCGCGCCCGGCGAGGAATTGCCTGAGCCGCTCCTGCGTCTCGTGCGGCAGCGGCCGCCGACCCCACCGAGCGTCTTCCTCGAGCGACCGGAGCCGCGCCAGCTCGGCGTCGGCATGCGCCAGGGCCACCCGGCTCTCCGAGTCGGCCTCGCGCTCGGCGTCGGTGAGGAAGGCGCGGCGCACGCCGGGGGCGGCCGCCTCGAGGAGATCGAGCCAGGGATGGTCCATGGTGGGGAAGGCGATGAGGAGGAATCCGGTGAGCGCGCCGGCGAGGGCCGCGACTGCGCCCACTCCCCGCAGCGCGGCCCCGCCGCCGGTCCGCGCCCGCCGGACCAGCGCGGCGGCGGCGAGGGCGAGCGCCGCGCCGGCGAGGAGGACGCCGAACGCGGTCACCACGCTGGCGCCCGTCGGCAGGTCCCAGCGGTAGGCCGCGAGGAGGCCGGCGGCGCTCACGAGAGTGCCCACGCTCCAGCCGATGCCGAGACGCGCCGCAACCGAGGAGGCGAGGAGTGCGCCCACCGCGGCGGGAATGATCAGGTAGGCGAAGACCAGGAGCACGCCGGCCAGCCGCACCGAGCTTGTCACCACCAGCGCGAACGAGACATAGAAGGCGACGTCCCAGAGGACCACGCGCCGCTCGCGGGCGCGCGCGCCGTCGGGATCGAGGGAGATCTCCAGCAGCGGGCGGCGGACGAGCCAGTGCAGCGCGCCGACCACCGCGTAGAGCGCGGCAAGGGCACCGATCTCCGCCGGGGAGACGGTCAGGATGCTGCCTACGAGGAGCTGCTTGATGTGCTCGCTCCCCTGGGGCGCGCGGTCCACCACCAGGATCGCCGCTGCCGCGGAGACCACGTACACGATCCCGATGATCGCCTCCTGGGGGATCGCGGCCTGCCGGGTGCGGGTGACGGCAAGCAGGCCTGCCCCCGCCACCGCGAAGGCCAGCGCGTACCAGTAGGCGGCGGAACTCTGGATGGGATGCCCGGCGAGATAGGCCACCGTGATACCGAGGGCGGCCACCTGGGCGAGCGCGAGATCGACGAAGATGACCCCCCGGGCGAGGACGTGCAGGCCCAAGTAGACGTGCATCCCCGTGAGGACCAGGCAGGCGAGGAAGGGCGCCCAGAGGATGTCGAGCATTGCGCCGCTGGGCGCCTCCGGTTAGCGCGCGCCCGCCGCCTCGGTGAGCCGGCGGACGTTGAGATCGAACAGCGCGATGAAGTCGGCGGCCTCGGGCTCGGCGCCCACCGACGCGGCGAGGGTCACCACCCGCGCGCCGCTCCGCGCGGCCACCTGGCTCACCACTGCGGGATTGGACCAGGGCTCCGCGATGATGAGGCGTACTCCGCCCTCGCGCATCCGAGTGGTGAGGGCCTCGAGGGACTGCGGCGAGGGCGGCACGCCGGGGCTCGGCTCGATGGCGGCGACGACGACGAGGCCGAAGCGGCGCGCGAAATAGGGCCAGGAGTCGTGCGTGACCACCACGCGCCGCCCGGCGAGGGGCGCCATCGCACGGGACCAACGGGCGAGGCCGGCGTCGAGCCGCGCCAGGAAGCGGGCGCGGTTGGCGGTGAATGTCGCGTGATCGGCAGGGGCTGCGCGCGCGAGTCCGCCGAGGATGGTCGCGGTCATGACGCGCGCGTTCTCGGGGTCGAGCCAGTAGTGCGTATTGCCGAGCGCGTGGACGTGTCCCCCGCGCGACGGCCGGGCGCGCACGGTCTCGGCCTGCAGCAGCTCGATGCCGGACGAGACGTCCACGTCGCCCGCGCCGAGCGGCAGGACCCGTGGGTTCCCCGCCGCGCGGAGGGGACGAGCCAGCCACGGCTCATGGTCGAGGCCGATGCGGACGAGGAGCGCGGCGCCACGGAGGCGCGCGAGCTGGCCGGGCTTGATCTCGAGCGCGTGGGGGTCGTGGATCGCGGCGGCCAAGCTTTCCACGGCGACGCGATCACCGCCCACCGCCTCCACGAGGGCCCGGAGATCGGTGGTGGTGGTCACGACGGCGAGGGCGCCGCCGCCCCACGCGGGGGCGGCGGCGAGCAGCAGGACGCCAAGGAGCGCCGGCAGGCGCGGCACCGGCTACTTCTTGGCGAACACGCTCTTGGGCACCATGCAGTGCACACCCTTGCGGACGTCCACGACCTGGGTGACCCGGCAGTCGCCGACCATCGACGTGAGGGAATACGCCTCGTACCGGTCCAGCGGCACCAGCTTCTGCGCGGTCAGGAAGTCCACCGTCTCGCGGACGGCGTTGACCATCGCCTTGTTCAGGTCCTCGTCGAATCCCATCATGATCCAGTGAGTGCGGGTCTCCATCCGTGGCCACTCGAGCTTCATGTCCTTGCGCACGATGAGCTGCATCACGATCTCGCGGTAGGCGCACTCGAGCGCGGTGAGGTTCACCTCGCCGTTGCCCTGGCGGCAGTGCGAGTCGCCCGTCCAGACGAGCCCGCCCTTGAGGAAGACGGGAATGAAGATGGTCGTCCCTTCCTGCAGCTCGTTGATGTCCATGTTGGAGCCGTTCTTCCACGGGCGCAGGGTGGAGACAGGGGCCATCGAATCCGTGGAGCCGCCCTTGCGCGGGGAGGGGTCCTTGGGGTCGATCCCGACGGCGAGGGTGCCGGGGAACGGCTGAAGGTCGATGACGACGCCCGGCTTGAACTCCGCTTGGCGCTTGTCCCAATCCAGGTAGAAGTACTTGAGGAAGCCATTTGGCATCTCGGAGGCCAGCGCGCCGATGGTGGGGAAGTCCTTGCCGGGGAGGCTGAAGTTCGTGCCGAATGCCTTGGGCACGATCTTGAGGATGCGAATCTCCATCACGTCGCCGGGCTCAGCGCCGTTGACGTAGATGGGGCCGGTGAGCGAGTGCGGGCCCCCGCCCGGATTGGCTCGTCGGAGGGCGACGATCTCGTCCATGGTCGTCCCTGGATTGATCTTGTTGTGCGAGTGCATCATGGTCTCGACGGCCACCGTGTCGCCCGAGCTCACCACGAGCTTGGGCGGCTCCTTCGGGTCGAGCCAGCCCCACTGGGTGGTCTCGAGGGTCGCGGGCAGCACGTGGTACTTGCCGCCCGGCACGGCGACGGCGCGATCCCGCTTGGCCTCGTCCATCTGCTGGGCGGTGGCATAGAGGCCCAGGGTGAGGAGAAGGGCGGCGAGAGCGAGGCCGGAGACGATCCAGCGGTGAGTGCGGAGTCGGGCCATGAGGGGGTCTCCTTTCGAGTCGCGTTCGGGTTCACGCCTCGCGTCGCGACGCTGCGGAGCGGGCCGTCGCGGGGATTCTAACCCAGGTTCAGCTCTTTCCGTCGAGCGCGCGCCTGAGCTGGTCGAGGTGATTGTCGTCGTGTCCGGCCATGAGCCCGACGAACTCCCTCATCGTCAATCGCCCGCGGGTTGGGTGCACTCCCCCGCGATCCCAGTCGGCCGGCCGCAGATGGCGCAGGAAGGCCAGCGACTCCGCCCGCCGCCGGCGGAACGCGGCGAGCGCCTCGCCGGTGTCGTTTCGCAGGTACTGGCGGTCCTCCGCCCAACGATCCGGTTCCCCGCCCGAGTAGGCCGGATCGTCCAGGTCGAGCATGGCCTGGAAGAAAGCGAGGAAGAGCTCCTCGAAGTCCCGCAGGTGGCAGACGACTTCCTTCGCGCACCAGCTCCGCCCGTCCGGCCGCTTCGAGAGGCGCGCGTCGGGGGCTCCGGCGATAGCCGCCGCGAGCTCGTCGGGGGTCCGCTCCAGCCGCGCCAGGTGCTCCTCGAGGGTGGCCATGCCGCCTCCTCCGTCGGTGACGAGCTGATGGAAGAGATGGGACTCGCGCGCGTAGAAGCCCTGGGTGTGGAAGGAGTCGCCCAGGCGCAGGCCCGCGTAGTCGAGATGATGGCCCACCTCGTGAAGCAGCGTGCGGAGGAACGTGCGGAACGCCACCACCCGCTTCTGCCGCGCCGTGCGCATCCAGAGCGTGATCAGCGGCGGCTCGCTCCCGCGCTGCTCCCACTCGTAGAGCCCGTGCAGCTCGCCCCAGCGCGCATGGGGGCGCGCGGCCAGCACCTGCACGCGCACCGGCGGCAGCCGGAGCGCGGCGGCGAGGCCGGCCACCAGCTTCTGCGCGGCCGCCTCGGTGGTCGCGCGCTCCTCGCCGCGCAGCGCGTCGGCTAGCGCGACGACGAGCGGGCGCAGCGCCTCCGGACGGGGCAGGGGGACGACGGTGACGGCGTCGCTGCGGAGGTAGATCGCCTGCTGCCGCCGATCGAGCCGCTTGAAGTAGGCGAAGGGCATTCCGCCCCCATGCGGCTACCGGCCGGACCAGTTCGGCTTGCGCTTTTCGAGGAAGGCGCGGGCGCCCTCCAGGCGGTCCTCGGTGGTGCGCAACAGGGTGGAGAGATCCGCCTCCAGCCGGATGCCGTCGGCGAGCGGCAGCGCCATGCCGCCCACCACCGCCTCTTTCGCATAACGGAGAGCGATGGGCGCCTTCGCGGCGATGCCGCGCGCGAGCGTGGCGGCCGCGGTGGCGAGCTCGGCGGCCGGAATCACACGCTCTACCAACCCGATGCGAAGGGCTTCTTCCGCGGACACCCGCATGCCGGTGAGGATCATCTCGAGCGCCTTCCCGCGGCCGATCAGACGGGGCAAGCGCTGGGTGCCGCCGCCCCCCGGAATGATGGCGAGGTTGATCTCGGTGAGGCCGAGCTGGGCGTCGTCGGCGGCGATGCGGATGTCGCACGCCAGCGCCAGCTCGAGGCCGCCCCCGAACGCGTAGCCGCGGATGGCGGCGATGATGGGCTGGCCGCAGCGATCCATGGCCTGGCGGAAGTCGATGCGCTTGCGCTCCTCGCGAAACTGCGTAGGGACGAGGGGCTCGACGAACTCGCGGATATCCGCGCCCGCGGAGAAGGCGCGATCGCCCGCGCCCGTGACCAGCACCACGCGCACGGCGTCGTCGGTGGCCAGGCGTGTGAATACCTCGGTCAGCTCGCGGCGCATGCCGTTGTTCATGGCATTGTGCACGTCGGGCCGGTTCAGCGTGATGGTGGCCACGTGGTCGGCCACCTCGTAGCGGATCGCCTCGTAGGTCATGCCGTCTTTCCCCCGATCACGTTGCGGCGCCGGAGATCGGCGATCTCGACGTCGCCGTAGCCGGCCTCACGCAGGACGGCATCGGTGTGCTGGCCGAGGGTGGGCGGCGGGCCCGCGTCCTCGGCCTGGGTCTCGGAGAAGCGGAGCGGCTGGCCCATCAGGGAGAGCGGGCCGAGCTCGGGATGCTCGTAGCGGACGACCATGTTCTGGTGCCGCACCGCCGGGTCCTGCATGAAGTGCTGCATGGTCTGGGTGCCGGCGGCGGGGATGTCATGGTCCGCCAGGATCCTCAGCCATTCCTCGCGCGGCTTCGACGCGAAGGTCTCCTCGAGCAGGGTCATGAGCTCGGCGCCGTTGTCGCGCCGCGCCAGCCAGGAGCCGAAGCGCGGGTCGTCGGCCATCTCCGGCCGTCCCACCGCCTGGCAAAGCTTGCGGAAGAAGGACTGGTTGCCCACGGCCAGGAAGAACCACTCGCCGTCCTGCGCCTGATAGATCCGGTAGGTCGGGGTCTCGCGATACACGCGCTCGAGGCCCGGATAGTCGACGACGCTGCCGGATTGCAGGGCCATGACGCCCTGCAGGAGCGAGGTGCGCACGTGCTGGCCCCGGCCCGTGCGCTCGCGCGTGTAGAGCGCGGCGAGGATGGCCTGGCAGGACAGCGCGGCGGTGTAGTAGTCGGTGACGGCGATGCGCATGTACTTCGGCGGGCCCCCGAACCCCTGCGTCGTCATCACCCCGCCCATGGCCTGGAGGAGGGGATCGAAGCCGGGCCGGTCGCGATAGGGGCCGTCGGGGCCGAAGGCGGTGACCGAGGAGTAGATGATGCGCGGGTTCAGCGCCCGCAGATCCTCGTAGCCCACGCCGAGGCGCTCCACCACGCCCGGCCGCATGTTCTCCATCGCCACGTCGGCGCGGCGGGCGAGGCGGTGCACGATGCCGCGGCCGTCCGTCGCCTTCAGGTTCACGGCGAGGGAGCGCTTGCCGCGGTTCCAGCCGTAGAAGCCCGGCAGCTCGCGGAAGGAGTCGCCCTCGAGGCCTTCCACCTTGATCACGTCGGCGCCGAGATCGGCCAGCATCATCGCCGCGTACGACCCGGCGATGTAGGACGTCAGGTCGACGACGATGATGCCGGCGAGCGGACCCGACGTCATGAGCTGGAGATGTGCTTCGCGATCAGCTCGCGGTGGTACTCCGCGTCGCCGAACTGGACCTCGAGGGACTTGGCGCGCTTGAAGTAGAGATGGAGATCGTACTCCCAGGTGAACCCGATGCCACCGTGCACCTGAATGGCCTCGCCGCACACCTTGCGCGCCGACTCGCTCACGTACGACTTGCAGATGGACGCGGCGACGGCGGCGTCCTCCGCGCCCGCCTCCAGCGCCCACGCCGCGTAGTAGACCGCGGAATGGCTGTTCTCCACCTCCATCAGCATCTCCGAGCACTTGTGGCGAATGGCCTGGAAGGTGCCGATGAGCTGGCCGAACTGCTCGCGCATCTTTGCGTAGCCGACCGCCATGTCGAGCGAGCGCCGCGCCGCCCCTAGCATCTCGGCGGAGGCGCAGACGGCGGCGCGGCGCAGCGTGGACTCGAGCAGGCTGGTGGCCCCGCCCGCCGTGCCCACGAGCGCTTCCGCCCCCACCCGGACGCCGTCCAGCCGCAGCTCCGACCAGCGTGTGCTGAGATCCATGCCGGTGACGGGCTTGAGGGACACTCCGGCGGCCCCCGGGTCCACCAGGAACAGCGAAAGACCCTCGGGGCCGCGCGCGGGGACCAGCACCGCGTCGGCGACGTGCGCCCAGGGTACGAAGCGCTTCACGCCGGTGAGCGTCCAGCCGTCGCCCGCGCGGGCTGCGGTGGTGGCGACGCCGGCCGGATCGCAGTCGAGGCGGTCCTCCTGCAGCGCGGCGGTGAGCCGCGCGCGGCCGGAGGCGATGGCGGCCAGCCACTTCTCCTTCTGCGCGGCCGAGCCGGCGAGCAGGATCGGAAAGCCGCCCAGCACCACGCTGGCCAGGAAGGGGCCCGGGTAGGCGGCGCGCCCCATCTCCTCGTGGATCAGCGCGAGCTCGACGAGGCCGAGCCCGGCGCCGCCGTACTGCTCGGGGAAGGGGAGGCCGAGCCAGCCGAGCTTGGCCATCTCGCCCCACAGCGGCTCGCCGTAGCCCTTCTTGTCCTCGATCTGGGCGCGGACGTGCTCCGGCTTGCACTGCTCCTCGAGCAGGGCGCGGGCGGAGTTCCGCAGGAGAACCTGGTCGTCGCTGAAGGAGAAGTTCATCGGGCGCCTCCCCGGTCCGCGCGGGATTCCTTCGGCAGGCCCAGGATGCGCTCGCCGATGACGTTCTTCTGGATCTCGGAAGAGCCCGCGTAGATGGTGCCGGCGCGCGACCACAGGAAGCCGTAGGCCCACGTGCCCATCTCGCCCACCGCGGTGTCGATCTCGAGCGCGAGCTCGGCGGGGGCGCCGTCGGTGAGCTGACCGTAGGGGCCGAGGATCTCCTGCGCCACCTCCATGAAGCGCTTCTCGAACTCCGAGTAGGAGAGCTTGGTCAGCGATCCCCCGGCGCCGGGGTGCTCGCCCTTCTCCAGCTGGGTAAGCACGCGCAGCGCGTTGTAGCGCTCCACCTCGAGATCCGCCCAGATCTTGCCCAGCCGCTGACGCACGGTCGGACTCTCGATGAGCGGCCGGCCGCCGCGGGTGAGCTTCTTCGTCGCGCCCACCAGGCGGTGGTACTGCGCGGCGTAGCCGGAGATGCGCGCGAGCGAGCGGCCCCCGCGCTCGTAGCCGAGCGTGGTGTTGGCGATGGCCCAGCCCTCGCCGAGCTTGCCGATCTGGTTCTCCTTCTCCACCCGCGCGTTGGTCATGAACACTTCGCAGAACTCCGCGGAGCCGGTGATCTGCTTGAGCGGCCGCACGTCCACGCCGGGCTGGCGCATGCTCATGAGGAAGCAGGTGATGCCCTTGTGCTTGGGCGCCTTGGGGTCGGTGCGGGCGAGGAGGAGCCCCCAGTCGGCCACCTTGCCGCCGCTGGTCCAGATCTTCTGGCCGTTCACCACGAAGTGGTCGCCCTTGTCCTCCGCGCTCGTCTTGAGCGAGGCGAGATCGGAGCCGGAGTTGGGCTCCGAGTAGAGCTGACACCACATCTCCTCGGCGGTGAGAATCTTCTGGAGGTAGCGCTTCTTCTGCCACTCGTTCCCATGGACGACGATGGTGGGCCCCACGATGCCGAGCCCCAGGCCGTTGGTGGGCGCGGGCGCGGCCGCGCGCGCCATCTCGTCGGCGACGATGGCCTGCTCCATGGGCCGCGCGCCCTGACCGCCGTACTCCTTGGGCCAGCCCATGCCGAGGAAGCCCCCGCCATAGAGCTTGCGATGCCAGATCTTGCGCTCGTCCAGCGTGCGCGGCGCCGTGGACGGCAGGTTGTCCTCCAGCCACGCGCGCACCTGCTTGCGGTAGGCGACGTCCTCGGGCGAGTAGTTGAGATCCATGGCGGGGCCTCCTGGGCCGGCGGGTACGCCCGTTTCTAGCACGCCCCCCAGGGTCGGTCAACACGGCGGGGAGGAGCTATACTGAGGGCCATGAAAGCTCTCATCGTCGTCCTCGTGATCCTGGCCGTCGTGGTGGGCGGTATCTTCATGTGGGGTGTGGGCGTGAACAACCGCCTGATCACCGCCGAGCAGGGGGTCAACGCCTCCTGGGCGCAGGTGCAGACGGTGTATCAGCGCCGTGCCGATCTGATCCCCAATCTGGTGGAGACGGTGAAGGGCTTCGCCGCCCAGGAGCGCACCGTGCTCGAAGAGGTGACGCGCGCGCGCGCGAGCGCCTCGCAGATGACCCTGAGCCCCGAAATGCTCAACGATCCCAACGCGCTTCGGAAGTTTCAGGAGGCCCAGAGCCAGCTCGGCGGCGCGCTCTCGCGGCTTCTCGTGACGGTGGAGCGCTATCCGGATCTCAAGTCGAACCAGAACTTCCTCGCTCTCCAGAGCCAGCTCGAGGGCACCGAGAATCGCATCGCCGTCGAGCGCCGTCGCTTCAACGAGACGGTCCAGGGCTACAACACGCAGCTCCGTCTCTTCCCCGGCAGTCTCGTGGCCGCCTTCCGCGGGTTCAAGGAGAAGGCCTACTTCGAGGCCGCGCCGGGCAGCGAGGCCGCGCCGAAGGTCAAGTTCTAGCCGCGGGCGGACGAGCGGAGCCCACGGTGCGGCCGGTTCGACTGACGCTCGCGCTCGCTCTGCTGCTGGTCGCGCTCGCCGCTGGCGCCGCCGCCCTCTCGATTCCGCCCGCGCCCAGCCTTCGCGTCAGCGACTTCGCGGCCGCGCTGTCGCCCGCCGACCGCGACCGCCTGGAAGCGAAGCTGATCGAGCGCGAGCGCGGCAGCCGGAACCAGGTGGTGGTGGCGATCTTCCGCTCGCTCGAGGGCGAGAGCCTCGAGGACTACTCGATCCGGCTCGCCGAGCAGTGGAAGGTCGGCCAGAAGGGTCTCGACAACGGCGTCATCTTCCTCGTCTTCCTTCAGGACCGAAAGATGCGTATCGAGGTCGGGTACGGGCTCGAGGGTGTGCTGACCGACGCCGTCTCCTCCTCGATCCTCAGCCAGGTGGTAGCCCCGCGCTTCCGCGAGGGGCGCATCGCCGATGGCATCGGAGCGGGGCTGGACGCCATCGATGCCGCCATCAAAGGGGAATATCGCGCGGAGGGCCGGCGCGAGTCGCGCGACCGCGGGGTGCCGATGCTGGTGCCCATCGCGTTCACCGTGCTCGTTATCATCGGCATCATGATCGCCGCGCAGCGGAACGCCGCCTACGCGCGCCGGAACGGGTGGACCGGCGGCGCCGGGGGCTGGGGCGGCGGCCCGTACGCAGGCGGCGGCTTCGGAGGCTTCGGCGGCGGCTCCTCCGGCTCCTCGGGCGGCGGCTTCAACGGCGGCGGCGGCTCGTTCGGCGGCGGCGGCTCGAGCGGAGACTGGTGATGGCGCGCCATCCACGCTGGATTCGGGGCTTCGCGTCCCCGGCCGATCTCGACGCGGTGGCGGCGGCGGTCGCCGCCGCCGAGGCGCGGACGGCCGCGGAGATCCGCGTCCACATCGACCACCGCTGCCCCGGCGAGCCGTTGGCGCACGCGGTGGCCGTCTTCGAGCGCCTCGGCATGCATCGCACCGCCCTTCGCGCGGGCGTCCTCGTCTACGTCGCGGTCGCCGACCACAAGCTCGCCGTGATCGGTGACGCGGGGATCCACGCCCGCGTGGGGCAGGAGTACTGGGACCGCATCGTCGGGCGGGTCCTCGCCTTCATGCGCGAGGGCCGGCCACGCGAAGGACTCGTGGAGGCCGTCGCTGCGATCGGCGCCGCCCTCGCCGAGCACTTCCCGCGCCGCCCGGACGATCGGAACGAGCTGTCCGACCGCGTGAGCGTCGATGAATAGGCGTGCTATGCTCCCTGCGCCATGACCAAGGCCGAGCTGCCCACGCCTGCGCTCCTCCTCGATCTCGACCGCTTCGAGCGCAACATCCAGAAGATGGCCGCTCACGTGAAGGCGGTCGGCAAGAAGCTCCGGCCCCACGCCAAGACCCACAAGTGCCCCGAGATCGCGCGGCGCCAGATCGCGGCGGGTGCGGTGGGCGTGTGCGTGGCCAAGGTGGGCGAAGCGGAGGTGATGGCGGCGGCCGGCGTCCGCAATCTCCTCATCACCACCGAGGTGGTGGGGGCCGAGAAGATCGGACGCCTCCTCCGCGTGCTCGAGCGGAATCCCGAGACGCTCGTGGTCATCGACAACGCCGACAACATCCGCGAGCTGGCCTCCGCGATGGGACGCGCGGGCAAGGTCCTCAACGTCCTCGTGGACGTCGAGGTCGGCGGCCGGCGCACCGGCGTCGAGCCGGGCGAGCCCGCGCTGCACCTCGGCAAGCTCGTGGCCAACGAGCGGGCCTTGAATCTCCGCGGGCTGCAGGGCTACGCCGGCCACTGCGCCCACATCATGGGCTGGGCCGCGCGGCGGAAGGCCTCCCACAAGTGGATGAAGCGGCTCATGAAGACGCGGGACCTCTTCGACAAGCATGGGCTGTCGGTCGAGATCGTGACGGGCGGCTCCACGGGCACCTTCGACATCGATCCCGAGCTGACGGGGCTCACCGAGCTGCAGTCCGGCTCCTACTGCGTGATGGACATCGATTATCGCCGCATCGGCGCCAAGGGCGGCAAGATCAACGATCAGTTCGAGATGGCGCTCACCGTGCTCACCACCGTGGTGAGCCGCCCGAACGCGGAGCTCGCCATCGTGGACGCCGGCTTCAAGGCCTTCTCCACCGACCGGCCGTTCCCGCCCGAGACGGTGGAGGCCCCGGGGCTGGAATACTCATGGGCGGGCGATGAGCACGGCCGCCTCACCATCGTGGACCAGGACCGCGCGCCACGCCTGGGCGACCGCATCGAGTTCTTCCCGCCGCACTGCGATCCCACCATCAACCTCTACGATCAGATCTACGCGATGCGGGGCGCCAAGGTGGAGGCGGTGTGGGACGTGGCCGGACGCGGTAAGGGCCAGTAGTCGCCGTCGAGGACGGCATGAGCCGGGTCGTCCTCATCAGCATCGACGGCTTCGCGGGGTTCTACTGGGACGACCCCGCCGTGCGCATTCCCACCCTGCGCCGCCTTGCCGAGCGCGGGGTGGTGGCGCCGCGCATGGAGGCGGTGTTCCCGACCACCACCTGGCCCACCCACGTGAGCCTCGTCACCGGCGTGCGGCCGCGCACGCACGGTGTGGTGGGCAACCACATCCTCGAGCGGACGACCGGGGTGAGCCAGGACCTCACCGGCGATCCCGTCTACGACGCCGGCGCCATCCTGCGCGCCCCCACCATCTACGACCGCGCCCGCGCCGCCGGGCGGACCACGGCGGCGGTGGACTGGCCCTGCACGCGCCACGCCGCCACGCTGGACTGGAACCTGCCGTTCTTCAAGGACCAGCGCGTCTTCGAGACGCACACCGCGCGTGAGGTCTGGGCCGAGCTGGCCGGGCTCGGCTACCCGATGGACCGCCAGGGCGAGTGGGCGCAGCTGCCCAAGCGCTTCCTCAAGGACGCGATGGTGGCGGACGTGGCCGCCCATCTGCTCCGCGCGCGCCGCCCCGATCTGCTCCTGCTGCACTTCCTCTGCGCGGACAGCCATCAGCACCTCTACGGCCCCCGCTCGCCGGAGGCCCGCTGGGCCATCGAGTACATCGACGGCCTGATCGGCCAGGTGCTCGCCGCCCTCCCCGGCGGCGCACTCGACCGCGACACCGCCGTCTTCGTGGTCTCCGACCACGGCTTCCTCGTCGCCGAGCGCGAGATCCGCGTCAACGTGCATCTCCGCCGACAGGGGCTCCTCGCGGTGGACGCCGAAGGCCGGGTGACGCGCGGGGACGCCCGGCTGGTCATGAACCACGGCGCGGGCTATGTCTACCTCGGCGGGGGCGGCGACCGCGCGCGCCTGGCGCGCGACCTCGCGCGCGAGCTGGCCGGGCTCGAGGGCGTGGCGGGGGCGTGGCCCGCCGAGCAGTACGAGGCCCTCGGGCTACCCGGGCCGGCCGAGAATGCCCTCGCCGGCGATCTGGTTCTGGACGCGGCGCCGGGCTACTGCTTCGGGGACGAGCCGCGCGGCGAGGACCTCCACGCGCCCCCGCGCTACCGGGGCACCCACGGCCAGCGGCCCGAGCACGCGGACAATGCCGCCTTCTTCCTCGCGGCGGGCGCGGGGGTGCGCAAGGGCGGTGTGCTTGGCCCGATCACAAGCCGCGACGTGGCTCCCAGTCTCGCGACAGTGCTCGGTGTGGAGATGGGGCCGGTCGAAGGCCGGCGCCTCGACGAAGCGCTGGCCTAGGCGGGGACGACCGCGGGCGCCATCGCCCCGGCGACGGTGGCTTCCCAGTGGCGATCCCAGTACTCGCGGAACGTCGCCCATACCTCGTCGTGGGTGCCACACTCGAAGAGGCGGCGGCGGCAGTCGGTGGCGTGCCCGAGGCCTTCCGTGTACCACGCCAGGTGCTTCTGCATCTGCACCAGCGCGTACTTCTCGCGGAAGTGCTCGCGGATGAGGGCACAGTGGCGAGCGATCACGCTCCACTTGTAGTCCCGGCGGCCCTCGGGCGTCAGCGCGTCGAACGCCTCGCTGAAGATCCAGGGACGGCCCAGCGCGCCGCGGCCGATCATGACCGAGCCGCATCCGGTCTCCGCCATCATCCGCCGCGCGTCCGCCATGGAGCGCACGTCGCCGTTGCCGGTGACGGGGATGCGCACCGCCGCCACCACCTCCGCGATGATCTCCCACGGGGCCTTGCCGGCGTGCCGCTGCGCGCGCGTGCGCGGATGCACCGTGATGGCGTCCACGCCCTCGGCCTCGGCCATCTGCGCGACTTCGACGGCATTGAGGTGCTCGTCGTCCCAGCCTCCGCGGATCTTGACGGTCAACGGCACCGAGAGCACGGCGCGCATCGCGCGCAGGATGCGCGCGGTCGCGGCCACGTCGCGCATGAGCGCGGCGCCCTTGCCCTTGCCGGTGATGCGCGGCATGGGGCAGCCCATGTTGAGGTCCACGATGTCGGCGCCGAGGCCCTGGAGCTTCTCGGCGGCGCGGCAGAGGAGGTCCGGGTCCTTGCCGAGCAGCTGCATGGCGAGGGGCCGCTCCTCGGGGAAGTAGGCGGCGATGTCGTTGGCGTGGGGATGGTTCATCAGGAGCGCGGCCGCATCCATCTCCTCGCTGGTGGTAAGCCCGCTCCCGCACTCGCGCACGATGAGCCGGAAGGGCGCGTTGGTGATGCCCGCCATGGGGGCCATGCGGGTGAGCGAGCGGACCTCGACGGGGCCGATCTTCATGACCGGTTCAGTATACCGGGGGAGCGACGCTCCCCCTACTCCCAGGCAGGGACGCTTGCCCCCTGCGCGTCGCGGCGGTAGGGCGCCCAGGCGAGAGCGAGCAGCTTCACGGAGACGTTGGATTTGGTTGGCTTGAGCGAGACGGTCTCGAGCGTCTCGTGGCCGGCGTCGATCTTCGCTGCGAGGGCGTCGCTCTCCCGCGTGAACTCGGCCTCCAGGTCCGCCAGCTGCTGCTGCAGGCTCTCCACGCTTTCCTTCGCGCGCGACACGTCCTGCGCCTCCTTCATGGTACGGCCGGCGCCGCGGGCCGCGGTGGTCGCGCGTCCGAGCGTGGTCGCGCTCACCGCCTTGCGGCCCAGGAAGGCGCCGAGCAGCGTCGCGCCCACCGAGATGGCCACTTGCAGGCCGTGCTGGGTGGCCTGACCCTGCTCGCGCTCCACCGCCTGCTGGGCCCGGCGGATTCGCTCCTGCAGGGCGGCCAGCTTCGGCGCGTATTTCTGACGGAGACGCTCGACGGCGGCATCGCGCCCCTCGCGCGCGGCGTGCTGGATGCGCGCCCGGAAATCGCCCTCGGACTCGCCGGGACGCGAGAGCTGCTTGAGCGCGGGGCTCGATTGGAGCTCGAGCGTCCGGGTGCGGAAGAGCCAGCCGGCGAGGTCGCGCGTCCAGTCCGCATAGCTCTTCTTCTTGCCCGCGATGGCGGGAAGGTCCGCGAACGCCGCGCCGGCGGCGGGCTCGGTTTCGAGGTCACCGACCGTCACCGCCGCCTCGCGCGCCGCGTCCCAGTCCACCGGGACCGGCCCGTCGGTGACGGGCACCAGGACGGCGAGATCCTGCGAGACGTCGACGCCCCGCTTGGCATCCGCGAAGCGGACCTCGGCCACTCCGAGCAGCATCGGCTGATACACGAGGCCGGCGGTGGCGCCGCGTGCGGGCAAGAAGTGCTGCGGGATGTCCGGCGGCAGCATTGGGCGGGCGGCGTAGGGGGCGGCGGCAGACGGCGCGAGGGACGTTGACGCGGGCGCTTGCGGCGTCGCCGCCGGCGGCCGGGGCGCGGCGGCCGCCACTTCCCCGCGCCGGCCGTCCATCAGTGTCTTGATCTGGGCGCGGGTGAGCGGTCCGCGCAGATAGGACATGACCCAGCGCGTCTCGAACACCACCGCGCCGTCGTCGTGCACGTTGTTCATGAGGAAGACGCGGTTGCCCAGCCCGGCGATGGTCTCCTCCATCTTGCCGCGATCGAAGCGCCCTGCCGTGCCCGCCGCCGCGCCCTCCAGACCGTCGAGCACGCGCGCCTTGTCGCGCTCGGTCTGCAGCCGGCCGATGAACCAGGTCCCCGCGTTGGACAGGCCCTTGTAGTCGAGGTCCACCGGGTTCTGGGTCGCCAGCACCACGCCCACCCCGAAGGCCCGCGCCTGCTTGAGCAGGGTGAGCATCGGCTGCTTGGACGGCGGATTCGCGACCGGCGGGAAGTAGCCGAAGATCTCGTCCATGTAGACGAGCGCGCGGAGGCTCGTGGTGCCGGACTGAGTGCGCATCCAGCCGACCGTCTGGTTGAGGAGCAAGGAGACGAAGAACATCCGCTCCGCGTCGCCGAGGTGGGCGATGGAGAAGATCGACACCCGCGGCTTTCCTTGATGCGTGAAAAGTAGCGTCTGGACGTCGAGGGGCTCCCCCTCCATCCACCCCGCGAAGCTGAGTGCGGTGAGGAGGTTGTTCAGCGTCATGCCGAGCGCGAAGCGGTCCTTCGATGGGAAGAAGGCCTCCACGTCGAGCACGCCCACACGCTTCACGGGCGGCGTCTGGATGTGCTGGATGAGGGCGGCGAGATCGACGTCGCGGCCGGCCGCCCAGGCCTCGCGCAGGATGGTCGAGACGAGGATGTGCTCGCGGCTCTTCACCGGATCCGCGTCCACGCCGACCAGGCCGAGCAGGCTGGTCACGGTGGTGCTGACGCGCTCGCCGAGGGCCTCGGCGTCCTCCCGCACCGCGGGGGGCGGCGCGGCGAAGGACTTGAGGATGGACACGGGCAGGCCCGCCTGGCTGCCCGGAGTGTAGATCGCGAAGTCCGCGGCCTCGCGGAGCCGGCGGATGCGGGCGCCGTCCTCACCCCAGCCGGCGAGGCCCTTCGTCCACGTCTCCGCCTGCTGTTCGGCGAAGGCGTCGGGGGACACGCCCTTGCGCCGCGCGTCGTCCTCGTTGATCCAGGGCCGGAAGTCCGCCGCGCGCAGCTCCGGGAAGGTCAGGAGGAGATTGCCGAGGTCGCCCTTGGGATCGATCACGAGCGCGGGGATGCCGTCGAGCGCCGCTTCCTCGAGCAGGGCCAAGCAGAGCCCGGTCTTGCCGCTGCCCGTCATGCCCACGCAGACCGCGTGGGTCACGAGATCCTTGGCGTCGTAGAGGAGGAGCCCGCCGGCGGACTGCTTGGCGCCCAGATCGTACGGGCGGCCGAGATAGAAGACACCGAGCTTCTCGAAGTCGCCCGGGGCGCTGGGCGGGCGGGGCGGGGCGGTGGCCGCGGGCGGTCCCGGCGCGGCCGCGGGGGTCCGCTTGGCGCTTCGCGCGCGCTTGCCCGCCGCGCTCATGCCGTCTGCTTGTAGGCGACGCCACCCTTCATGATCAGGAGCAGATTGTCCTGCTTCTGGAAGAGGCGGAGGTCCTTCAGCGGATTGCCCTTGAGGACGAGCAGGTCGGCGTACTTGCCGGGCTCCACGCTGCCGATGTCGGACTCCATGCGGAAGATCTCGGCGTTCGTCCGCGTGGCCGAGAGGAGCACCTCCATGGGCTTCATCACCTGGGCCTTGAGCTCGAACTCGACGCAGCGCTGGGACTGCATGTCGCCGAGCAGATCGGAGCCCGAGCCGATCTTGCACCCGGCCCGGTACGCGTGGGTGAGGCCCTCCACGCTCTTCTCGCGCGCCATGTTGATCTTCTGGATCTGATGGTCGCCGATGCCGTAGTTCTTGCCCTCGCGCCAGATGGCCTCGTAGGTGACCATGGTGGGGACGAGGTACGCGCCCGCCTTCTTGATGGCCTGCGCTCCCGCCGCGTCGAGCAGATTGCCGTGCTCGATGCACCGGACGCCGGCGCCGACCGCGTTGCGGATGGCAGTGCCGGAATAGGCGTGCGCGAGGACGTACTTGCCGACGGCGTTCGCCTCCTCGACGACGGCGCGCATCTCCTCCACCGTGTACTGCGTGGTGTCCAGCTCGTCACCCGGTGACATCGCGCCGCCCGACGCCATGATCTTGATCTGGTCGACGTCGTGGCGGATCTGCTCGCGGGCGGCCTTGCGCACCTCGTCCGGCCCGTCGGCGATCACGCCCACCATGCCCACGCAGCACCCAACCGGATCGATCCACTCCGCGCGGCGCCGCTTGTCGGCGTGGCCGCCGGTCTGCGACAGGGGACGCCCCGAGACGAGCAGGCGGGGACCGGGATAGAGGCCGGAGGCGACCGCTTCGCGGAAGCCGTAGTCGGCGCCGCCCGCGTCGCGCACGGTGGTGAAGCCCTGCATCAGCGCCTGCTCGATGCGGCGCATGGCCTTGGCGGCGATGAGGCTCGGTGGGTTGTTCCGGTGCTGCTCGGGAATGTTCGCGTCCACCGCGCACACGTGAACATGCGCGTCGGTGAGCCCCGGCATCAGCGTCTTGCCCTTGCAATTGATGGTCTCGACGCGCCCCTTCAGGGGACCGACCTTCCCCGAGCGGATGACGTCCTTGATGCGCTCGCCTTCCACCACGACGGCGGCGCCGTCCACAGGCTCCTTGCCGGTGCAATCGATCAGGAAGGCATTGGTGAACACGGTGATCGGCATGGGGCCTCCTCGGGGGCTGAGCGTGTGATATCGGCGGGCGAATTCTAGCAGTTTGGCGGGGCTCCGTCTCAGGCGTCCTGCCCTTGCCCGGGCAAGAGGCCGGGCGCGGACGGGGGCCGCCGATCCACAACCGAGAGATTTTAAATAAGTTTTGGTCTGGCACGCCCGATGCTCTGTTAGCCACCGACCGGAGGCGCCGGACAGAGCGCCGGGGAGGCGGAGATGCAGATCGATACGTGGTACGACCTGGCGGTGCGGGAGCTGAGCGAGCTGACGGATCACGCGAAGGAGATGATCAACGAGGCCGAGAAGATCGCGATGGGCGTGCGGCCCCCGACCCCAGAGGACCTGACCGCCCAGGCAGAAACCCCCGCGCAGGCTGACCGTTAGTCCGGCTGCCGTTGTTGGGCGGCGAGCGCCGGTACGACCCGGCGCCCGCCGCCCATGGTCTTTGCAGCGCTACCTACCGCGCGACGACCTTCGCTTCGTAGAGCCAGACCTTTTCGTCCGCCCGGGGCGTCCACTCGATCCACGCCGCGACGCCGTAGAGATCGTGCTGCTGCCACAGGAACACCCACGGCACCTCGTCGTGCACCAGCTGCTGGAGCTCGGCCCACGCTTCCAGGCGCTTCTTGGGGTCCACGATGGTCACCGCGGTGGCGATCTTGGCGTCGATGGCGGTGTTCCCGCCGAAAGACGAGTAGGTGGGCTTGGCCTGGAACAGCTGCTCGATGGTGCCCTGGGCCTCGAGGGCCGGGCCCCAGCCGAGGAAGAACATGTCGCCGGTGGTGCGGTTCTTGATCTTGTCCAGGTGGGTGCCCCACTCGTTCACCACCACGTTGGTCTTGATGCCGAGGCGCCCGAGCTGCGAGGCGATGGCGAGGGACACGTCCTTGTCCAGCGGATAGCGCCCCGACGGAGTGTCCAGCGTGAGCTGGAGCTTGGTCGGGTCGACGCCCGCCTCCTTGAAGAGCGCCTGCGCGCGCGCCGGGTCGTACTTGAGACATTCGCCCTTGGGGGAGTAGTCCACGTTGAGCGGGGACAGCGGCCCGCACATCTTGGTGGCACGGCCGCGCAGCACCTGGGTGATCAGCTCGTCCACGTTGACGGCATGGTGCACGGCTTTGCGCACGCGGAGGTCCTGCATGGGCCCGGGCTTGAGGTTGACGAGGGCCAGGTAGTTGATCCGCGAGGACACGGTCGCGCGCACCTTGGCCTTGCCGCTCCGGTCCACCTGCTCGACGTTGAGCGGGGGGACGTCTTTCATGATGTCGATCTCGCCGGCGAGGAGCGCGGCGAGGCGGGCGCTGAACTCGGGGATGTACCGGAAGGTAACGCGGCTCAGATCGGCCGGCCCCTGCCAGTAGTCAGGGTTGCGCTCCAGCACCAGCTTCTCGTCGCGCACCCATTGGACGAACCGGAACGGCCCGGTACCGATGGGCTTGGCGGCGAGCGCGGCCACCCCGCCCTCCTTGAGGGCCTTGGGCGGCATCGGGAGGAAGTCGGTGGCGGCCATGCGGTCGATGAGGCCCGGCCAGGGCTTCTCGGTGATGAACCGCACGGTGTAGTCGTTGACGATCTGGACGTCCTTCACTTGGGCCCAGCGCGGCGCGTAGTGGCTCTTGCTCGCGGGGTCCTTGATGTAGTCCATGGTCGCCTTCACGGACTGGGCGTTGAACGGCTCACCGTTGTGGAACTTCACGCCCTGCTTGAGCGCGAACTCCCAGGTGGTGTCGTTGATGATCTTCCAGCCGGTAGCGAGCATGGGCGAGGGCTTGTACGTCTTGGCGTCGCGGTCGACCAGCCGGTCGTACATGTGCTCGAGCTGGTTGTTGGTGGTCCAGTCCACGATGGTGTTGGGCAGGAGCGACCGGGGCTCCGCCGCGAGCGCCAGCACCACTTCCTTGGTGCGGGCGCGGTCCTGCGCGGGCGCCGACGCCGCGGGCAGGAGCACGGCGGCGGCGAAGGCCACGAGGGCCAGCAGGTGAAGACGGCGAGTCAGCATGAATGCCTCCTGTGGAGTCGCGCCGTCAGGCGCGGAATTTCGGGTCGAGCAGGTCGCGCAGCCAATCTCCGACAAGGTTGATGCCGAGCGCGGTGAGCGCGAGCGCCGCCCCGGGGAAGGCGGCCAGCCACCACGCCACGTACAGGAAGTCGCGGCTCTCCGACAGCATGCTCCCCCATGCCGGGGTGGGGGGCTGCACGCCGAACCCCAGGAACGAGATGGCCGCCTCCGCCACGATGAACTGGGAGAACTGGAGGCTCGCCACGATGATGATGGACGGTAGCACGTTCGGGAGGACGTGGCGGAAGAGGATGCGCCCCCGCCCCAGGCCGAGCGCCGCCGCCGCGTGCACGTATTCACGCTGCTTCACCGACAGAACCTCCCCCCGGACCACGCGAGCATACACGACCCATCCCGCCGCGGCCAAACTGATGATGATGTTCCGCAGCCCCAGCCCGACGATGGCGTTGATGGTGAGGGCGAGGAGGATGAAGGGAAAGGACAGCTGCACGTCGGCCAGGCGCATGACCGCCGTTCCCGGCCAGCCGCCGAAGTAGCCGGCGAGGAGACCGAGCAGCCCGCCCACCACTGCGGTGAGGAGCACCGTGCAGAAGCCGATGAAGAGGGCGATCCGTGCGCCGTAGACGACGCGCGAGAAGAGGTCGCGGCCGAGCTGATCCGTGCCCCAGGGGTGCCCGGCGGTGCCGGGGGGCTTGAGGCTCTGGGCGAAATCGGCGTGAAGGGGATCGTGCGGCGCGACCAGGGGCGCGGCGATGGCGGCGACAATAGCCGCGCTGGCGAGGACGATCCCGACGATGCCGAGCGCATTGCGCCTCGCCTTCTCAAAGGTGGAACGCGCGCTCATGCCCTACGCGTTCGCGGGTCGATCCACCCGTAGAGGAGGTCGACGGCGAGATTGGTCAGCGTGTAGGTGAGGGAGATGACGAAGACCGCGGCGAGGACAAGCGGGAAGTCGCGGTTGAGGAGGGCCTGCACGGTGAGCCGGCCCACGCCGGGCCAGGCGAAGATGGTCTCGGTGATGACGGCGCCGCCGAGGAGCTGGCCCGTCTCCAGCCCGGCCAGCGTCACGATGGGGATGGCCGCGTTCCGGAGCGTGTGCTTGGCCACCACCACGAGCTCGGCCAGGCCCTTCGCGCGCGCGGTCAGGATGAAGTCCTCGCCGAGGACGTCGAGCATTGCGGAGCGCGTGAGGCGCGCGATGCGCGCGGCGTAGAAGCTGGCGAGGACGAGGACGGGCATCACGTAGTGGACGACGCCTCCGGTCCCGCCGGTGGGAAGCCAGCCCAGCTGCACGGAGAAGAGATAGATCAGCATGAGGCCCAGCCAGAACCCCGGGATGGCCTGCCCGAGCACGGCCCCGCCCATGCCCACGAAGTCCCAGACGGAGCCCCGCCGCATGGCGGAGATCACGCCCACCGGGATGGCGAGGAGGAAGGTGAGGAGGAGCGCGGAGCCGCCCAGCTTGAGCGTGGCGGGCAGGCGCTCGAGCACGAGGCCGAGGGCGTCCTGCTTGTAGCGGAGCGACTCGCCGAAGTCGCCCCGCACCGCGCCCGCCATGAAGCGCCCGTACTGCACGGGCAATGGGTCGTTGAAGCCGAGGCGCTCGCGGAACTCGTTGATGTCCTTGGCCTGGATGTCCATGGGGAGGAAGAGCAGCACGGGGTCGCCACCGAGCCGGGCGAGGAAGAAGACGGCGGTGAGGGAGAGGAAGACGACGAGGAGCGTCTGCGCGAGGCGCGAGAGGAAGTACGCGCGCACTTCAGCGGTCGGCGCTGGGCGGCGGGGCGCGCATGGGGCCGGTCAGGGCGACCGGAACTCCTGGTCGAGGATCTCGGTGATGAAGCGGTCCAGGGAGACGGGGTAGAAGCGCACGTTGGGCGCGAGGATGACCCCGGTGTTGATGACCTCGCGCTGGGCCAGCTCGTCGAGGGCGCGCTCGATCTGGGCCTGGGGGTCGCGATCCATCTTCTGGATGGAGAGGTCTTCGCTCTCCAGCGTCACCTGATGCTTGGACGAGTACATGAAGGAGAAGACCCGCGCGACGAGAGTCTGGTCCATCAGCTCGGAGTCCTTGAAGAGATCGCCGTAGGTCTGGCCGGCGCGGCCCGGGGCGAGCACCAGGCGGGGCGAAACCTTGATCTTGCCGCGGATCTCCACCGCGCGCGCCGGCTTGTCCTGCTGCGGCCCCACCAGGATGTAGGGCAGCACGTGATAGCCGGCGATGATGCCGGCCACCGGCTTGCGGAGGATCTCGGTGCGGTCGAAGAGGTGCTTGAGAAACTCGGGATCGTGGCGCTCGTCGAACACGGGGCTGGGCCTACCCGCGGAAGACCGAGGCTTCCATGCAGTCGAAGCCGAAGTCGTGCTCGCGGCTCTGGTAGCGCCCGCTCTCGCGCACGTGGTCGAGATAGGGCTTCACGTCGCGGCGGAACATGCCGGTGTTGTCGGCGATGACGAGCGCGCCCTTGACGAGCCGCGGCTCCACCGCGCGGAGGTAGTCGAGGTAGTCCTCCTTCTTGGCGTCGATGAGGAGGAAGTCCACCGGTCCCCGCAGCATGGGCAGGACCCGCAGGGCGTCGCCCACCACCACCCGCACCCGGCCCTTGAGCCCCGCCGCCGCCGCGTTGAACTCGGTGAACTTCGCGAGATAGGCGTTCTGCTCAACGCAGGTCAGCCGGCCGCCGCGGGGCATGCTGCCGGCGATCAAGATCGCGGAGTAGCCGAAGAGCGATCCCACCTCGATGCCACGGGTCGGCGCGTGTCGCGCGAGCAGCCGCCGCAGCACGCGGCCCTTGTCCACGCCGATCACGGGAATGGTCCACTCCGTCACCGCGCGGTCCATGAGCCGCAGCATGCGCGCGGCCTTCTTGGACAGGGGCTTGGGACGGCTCACGCGCGGCTCCCGGCCAGGCGAGCCTGGACGCCGTCGGGCAGAGGATAGCGCCGGTCCCACTTGCCCGCCTTGACGATCTGGCCGGGGAGGGCGTGACCCACGACGTCCTGGACGCGTCGCGAGGTCTCGACGTAGGCGTCGAGGTCGATGCCCGTCTCGATCCCCATCGCATGCAGGCAGTGGATGAGGTCTTCGGTGCACACGTTGCCGGACGCGCCCGGCGCGAACGGGCAGCCGCCCAGGCCGCCGATGGAGGCGTCGAAGCACGTCACCCCGTGCTCCATCGCGGCCAGGATGTTCGGGATGGCCATGGCGCGCGTGTCGTGGGTGTGGAGCGTCCACTCCACGCCGGGGAAGCGCGGGACGAGCCGCTCGAGCACGCGGCTCACCTGGGCCGGGTTCGCCATGCCGGTGGTGTCGGCGAGCCCGATGCCCCGCGCGCCCATGTCGACGAGGGCCTTCACGATCTCCTCGAGCCGCGCCACCGGCACGTCGGTCTCGAACGGGCAGCCGAAGGAGCAGGACACGCCCGAATTCACCGGCACGCCCGCGCGGTGGGCCACCTCCATGGTGGCCCGCAGCTTGCCGAGCGACTCCGCGATCGACATGTTCACGTTGGCGACGTTGTGGCTCTCGCTGGCCGAGAGCACGGTGTGGATGGCGTCGACGCGGGCGTCCACCGCGCGCACCGCGCCCTTGTCGTTGGGCACCAGCGCGGCGTAGCGCGTGCCGGGCCGGCGGGCGATCGACGCCATGACGGCCTCGGCGTCGCGGAGGGCCGGCACCGCCTTGGGCGAG
>Ga0075421_100001510_pt1 | contig 27321 bp, 20 predicted proteins | sample SoiMetdeltSBSDD5_FD_75292 | JGI IMG/M metagenome (GOLD analysis project Ga0075421, IMG submission 75292) | Bulk soil microbial communities from a Populus tree surrounding site in Tennessee, USA - Soil MetaG P. deltoides SBSDD5 | ecosystem: Environmental > Terrestrial > Soil > Tree plantation... | reverse complement strand
CCTTCCGACCACCGCCGGGTCGCGGTCGAGCGCTGTCGTCCAGAAGCGGTGGGTCAGCACCACGACGGGCGCCGCCTTGGGACCATCGTCTACGGGGCCCAGAAGGCGGCCGAGCACGGGGCGAAGGCCCATCACCTCGAAATACGAGCCGTTGACGACCCCCGCTCGGATCGTGCGGGGCTCGCCGAGGCCTCTCACCGTGAAGGAGGTCGTGGAAAAGTCGCCGAAGGCGCGAATCGTTGCCGCGCGAGCCTGGAAATCGCGGATCTCCGGCATCGAAAGCGTCATGTTCTCGGCCTGCAGCCCGGGCGCCCTCTGGCGGACGTAGATCAGTCGGTCCTCGTCGCGATTGACGAGTGGACGGAGGAGGACCTCGCGGACGACGCCGAAGATCGCCGCGTTGGCGCCGATGCCGAGCGCCAGCGTCACCACGACGGTGGAGGACAGGCCCTTGGCGCGGCGGAGGGAGCGCAGGCCGACCCGCATGTCGTGCACGAGGGCCACGGACGCGTCGAACCAGCGGCTGTACCAGACGCGGTGCATCGCGTCGCGGATCTCCGGCATGTAGCCGAGCTCCAGGAGCGCGGCCCGGCGCGCAGCCTCGGGGTCCTCGCCGCGCTCGATCCGTTGCTTCACGCTCAAGGCCAGATGGCCGCGGATCTCCTCGTCGAAGTCGCGATCGTCGGGTCGCATGCGCTACTCCTCCCCCGCCGGCGCCGGGTTCATGATGCTGCCGATCGCCCGCACCATCTGGGCCCAGCGATCCTGCTCGCGCGACAGCTGGGCCTTTCCGGCGGCCGTAAGCCGGTAGTACTTGGCCCGCTGGTTGGCCTCGCTCGTTCCCCACTCGGATTTGAGCCAGCCCTGCTTTTCGAGCCGGTGCAGCGCGGGATAGAGAGATCCCGTCTCGACCTTGAGCTGGTCGTCGGACCGCGCGCGGATGGCCTGGCCGATGCCGTGGCCGTGCTGCGCCCCCCACTGCAAGGTCCGCAGGATGAGCATGTCGAGGGTGCCCTGGAGGAGCTCGAGGCGCTGGTCGTCTGGGGTCTTTGCCATGGGTGTAGACAATCTACTACCATGGATGTAGATTGTCTACTACCTGAACCCGAGAGTCAGGCCGGCACGCATGTCGCATTACGTCCCGCCGTGGCACCGTCCTGGCGTCACTCAACTTGGAGATGCACATGAACTGGGACCAGATCGAAGGCAACTGGAAGCAACTCAAGGGCCGCGCGAAGCAGAAGTGGGGAGAGCTGACCGACGACGACCTCGACAAGGCCAGCGGCCGCCGCGACGAGCTCGCAGGTCTCGTGCAGAAGAGCTACGGGCTCGGCCGCGAAGACGCGGAGCGCGAGGTCGAGGAGTGGCGTCGCGTCCTCAACTGACCCTGACTCGATGCGAGAACGGGGACGCGCGGGCGTCCCCGTCGTGCTCTCGCGGCGGCTCCGTTCAGTGTTGCTCGCCGGTCCCGGCGCGAAGCTCCTCGGCCTGGCGCGCGATCCAGTCCGTGACCTTCTCGTGCGGTAGCAACCCGCGCTCGTCGGCGACGAACGCGTGCCCCTCGAGCACCTTGGCGAACGGGCCGAAGCCCACCAGGCGGTAGGGGACGACGATCACGCGCCTACCTTCGCTCTCGGCCTTCGCGACGAAGGCGACGATCCACTCCTCCGCAGCCTTGCGCTTCGCGGGCCAGTCTTCGCGCAGCGTCTGCACGCCGACGCGGTGGAAAGGCAACGCCGCGCGGACTTCCGCCGCTCGGGCGTCCAGGGCGGCGAGCCAGCGCTCGTTCTCGGCGTCGTCCTCGGGGCCGTGGGCGAGCACGAGCACGTCCTCGTGCGGTGGATCCTTGCTGAGCGCACTCGCCCGCTCGGCGAGGATCGTGCCCATCTCCGGGGCGTCGAGAAGCCCCTCGTGGGTCATCGCGAACGTCGCATCGTTGTCGAGCCGGAAGAACGCCATCTCGTGGTGGCCCTCCGCTCCGTGAGCACCGGCGCATTCGACCGGGACCGGGCCGGAGCCCGTCGAAGCGGGCGCGCCGTCGCGGAGACCGAGGATCTGCTCCGTGCGCTCGCGCCAGCTTTCGCCGCTGACGAAGAGACGGGCCACGCCGATCCGGTGGGCGCCGCGGCTCTCGAGCTTCGTTGCCGCCTCCTGGATCGAGCAAGCGTCCGCCATACCGAAGGCGACTTCGACCGGATAGCGCGCACGGAGGGGCTCGACGGCGTCGAGCACGGTGCGGTTCCACTCCACCCCGCCGCCGTGGGCCATGACCAGCAACCCGAAGCCCTCTGTCGGTGGAGTGGCGGTCGGGGCCTCAGCCCCCTCGGCCGAGGCGGCCCAACAGAAGAAGAGGAGCGATGCGATTCGGAGGGCGCGTGCGGAGGGACGGTTCATGGATCTGTCTCCGTGGTCAGAAGCGGATGCGCATGCGGACGGCGCCGGTGCGTCCGGGTGAGGTGTAGCGGTCGAGCGCAGGCGATGTGCGGGCGATCCCCTGCACGTCGCCCCACTCGAAGTACGTCTCGTCGAAGAGATTGAAGACGCCGATCTCGAGCGCACTGCGCGCGCCGAGCTCGAGCGTTGCGGTGGCGTCGACCACCAGCGCCGCCGGCGTGGCGAGCTGGTCGATCGAGGTCCGGTCGACATCGCCATCGTCCTTCGCGAACAGGTAAGTGCCGACGATGGAGACGCGCCAAGGTCGTTCGGGCCGATAGGTAGCTCCGGCCACGAGCCGTGGCGGCGGCACCGTGTTCAGCGGCCTGCCCGTGCCGCGATCTTCGCCCTCGATCCACGAGGCGGCGCCGCGCAACGACCACGCGGCGCCGAGACGGGCATCGCCTCCGAGCTCGATGCCGCGGATCCGCGCCCGGCCCACGTTGCGCGACTGGTATTCGACGAGCCCGGTCGCGGGGTTGCGGCCGCGCGCGGCGAGCTCGATGAAGTCCCCGTAACGGTTGTCGAAGATCGCGAGGCTCACGCTGCCGCGGGCGAAACCGCCGCGCAGCCCAACCTCGACGTTGTCGCTCGTCTCCGGGTCGAGGTCGGGGTTGGGAAGTGTCGTGTAGCCGGATGTGTAGTTGGTGAAGCCGACGTTGACGTCGCTGTACGGCGCCGTCCGGAAGCCACGGGCATACTGCGCGAAGACGCTCCAGCGGCCGCCCATCGCCGCGACGGCGCCGAGTCGCGGCGAGAACGCCGCGTGATCGGCGTCAGTTGGCGCCGGGGCGCCCGGGTTGCCGGCCAGGAAGAGCGCGTCGTGTTCGTCGGCGTCGAGCGCGGCGCGGTCGTAGCGCACGCCGGGCACGACCTGCAGGCGGCCGCCGAGGAGCTCGATCTCGTCCTGGACGTAAACGCCGAGCTCGTCGCTACGGCTTTCCGGGAAGTATTTGGTCGGGTAGGCGAAGCTCGACGGCAGCGTGCCGCCCGTTGTCGCGTCGATGTCCTTTCGGGTACGGAGCTGGTCGAAGAGGTCGCGCGAGTAGGCGACGCCGTAGGTGACGAGCTGGTCGACACGGCTATCGCCGGCGCCGAAACGCTTCTTGGCCTGGAGCTCGCCACCAACGGTTTCCTGATCGAATCGGAAGAGGCCGTCGCGTCGCGCCACGGTCGAGCCGAGGGGCCCGAACGGGCCACCGCCCTGCGTCGTGCGTACCCGCTCGAGGACGCGTTGGTCGGTGCGGTTCCGCTGACCGTGGACTCGCGCAACGAGACTGTCGGCGGGCGCGCGATCGAGCTGCGCCATCGACTCGACCGCGACGCGGGCGCGGCTGGTGGTGTCGTCGACGTCGAAATCCTCGGTGCCGAGTGTGTACGTGACACCTGTGCCGAACTGCGGACCGAGGTCCTGCACGGTCCGGCTGCTGAACACGTCCCCCTCGGTGGCTTCGCGGTGGAGATCCGCCGAAACCTTCACCCGCCAGTCGTCGCGAGGGTCCGCGACGAGCTTTCCGAGAACACCCCGCGTGCGGCGGTCGAGCGGGTTTGGCGTGGTGCGGGTGGCGTCCTCGGTTTCGACAGTTCCCTGGTTGTCCGCAAGCCCGCCGCGGCGGCCCTCGACTGCAAGCGAGGCGCTCCAGGGCCCCCGCGAGGCCGCGGTCGTTGCCGCGACGAATGTCTCGTCCGCGCGCCCATCCCAACCGAGCCGCGCGCCGACCCGGTGGGTATCGCCCGCGAGGTAGTCGGACGGGTCGCGCGTCACGAGCGAGACGACCCCGCCAAGTGCGTCCGAACCGTAGAGTGCGGACCCTGCGCTGCGCAGGATCTCGACCGATTCCACCGCGTCGACGTCGATCGTCGAGCGAGGCGCCGCGAGCGGCCCGAACGCGAACTGCTCGGGCACTGGAACGCCGTCGACGCGCATCGCGACGCGGTTGCCGCCGACGCCGCGGATGTTGAAGCCCGAGAGGCCGAGACGGGCTGGGCTTCCGTCGATCTGGACGCCGGGCTCGAAGAGAAGGAGGTCGCGCACATCGGCGGCCATCGTCTCTTCGATCTGTGTGCGGGAGACGACGCCCACCGTCGCGGCGGTGTCTTCGATACGGCGGGGTGTCGAGGTCGCCGTGACCGTAATGGTCTCGACCAGCGGTGCCGAGGGTGTCGCGGCGACGGGGCGTGTTTCGGCCGGCGGCGCCTCAGCGGCCCATGCGATCGTGGCGCCCGCGAAGGACGCGATCACCGCCGTCAGGATCGGCCGCGGGTACCGAGCGGCCGGGCTTCGACGGGACGGACACATATACTCCCTCCGATCTGCGAACGGGCCGGCCTCGACGGCCGTGTCCCGTCGCGGGTCCAAGGGCGGGTCGGTGCTCTGCGCCAACAGGGGTCACCGGTCCGCCCTTCGTTTTCTGTGACTTAGTCACTATTGAGACTAAGTCTCTACAACCGCTGACAGATTGTGTACTGAAGTAGTCCTGTATTGCAAGGGCCCACGGACCCGGTGACCGCCGGCTCGGTGAGGGAGCAAGCGGCGCGGCGCGACCGCCATGTCCGGCCGGCTGCACCGCGGTCTAGGCAATCGGCTGTTGATTGGCTATCAGCCGCAGCTCAACGCCGCATCGGCGCGTTCAGGCGTTGATGCCCAGCGCCGCCGCCGAGGCCTTGAGCGCCTCGACGAACGGCGCCATCGGCGGCCGCACGAGGCCAGCGCCCACCTGGCCCACCCCCGGCTCGCGGTGGGCGATGCCGGTGTTGATGCGCGGAGTGATGCCGAGCTCGACGACGCGACGCACGTCGATGCCGGTGGGCGTGCCGCGGAAGCCGAGCTGCGGGATCGTGAAGTGCGGGCTCTCGGAGACGGTGATCTCGTACATCTCGAGGGTCGCCGCGATCGCCTCTTCCGGCCTGCCGCCGACGAAGGTGACGATGGCAGGCGCGGCGGCCATGGCGAAGGCGCCGAGGCCCACGGTCTCGGTGATCGTGCTGTCGCCGATGTCGGGGTTGGCGTCGGCGGGACCGTAGCCCGGGAAGTAGAGGCCTTCCGGGATCGGCGAGGGCCCGGTGAGCCAGCGGTCGCCGAGGCCCGAGACGCGAATGCCGAAATCGGTGCCGTTGCGCGCCATCGTCGACACCAGGGTCGAGCCGGCGACGCCGTGGCCGGCATCGGCGATGAGCTTGCAGGCCGCCATCAGCGGATTCAGGACCGCCAGCGCGTTGCCGCCCAGGTAGTCGAGCGCCGCCGCGGCCTGCTCGGCGCCCGCCGCCGCCCGGACGATCCGCGAGCCGAGCTGACGCATCAGCAGGAGCGAGCCGGCGCGGTTCCGGTTGTGCCCCTCGTCACCCATGTGCAGGGCCTCGCCGACGAGGGCGCGCAGGTCGAGCGGCTCGCCGGCGGCGATCGCCTTCCCGAGCAGGGGCGCGACCTCTTCGTTCAGCAGGCGCAGGCGATCGAGCACGTCGGGCGCGTAGGCGCCGTAGCGCAGCACCTTGCCGTACCCCTCGTTGATGTTCGAGTAAGCGCGGCGCCCGCCCGAGGCGTCCTGGACGACCCAGACGGTCATCGAGGGCGAGGTGACGCCGGCCATCGGCCCCACCGCGGAGTGGTGGTGGCAGGGCTCGAGCCTCACCTCGCCGCGCGCCACCATCGCCTCCGCCGCGGCCGCGTCGGCGGCCATGCCCTCGTAGAGGAGCGCCCCGATCACGGCGCCCCGCAGCGGCCCGGAGGCGCGCTGCCACTCGATCGGCGGGCCGGCGTGCAGCAGCACGCCCGGCTCGAGGCCGGGGATGACGTCGCCCGCGCGCGCGACGCCGGTGAGCAGCGGGCGCACCGCCGCCATGCGCTCGACCGCGACGCGGTTGGCCCCGTCGATGGCCGCGCCCGCAGCGCCCGGGGCGCCGACCGGGCGCCCGCCCCCTCCACCGGCTTCCGATGCCGGCACCAGCAACCGTCCAGCCAAGGTCTCTCGCCCGCTCATCGCATCCTCCGCAAGAGATCCATCAGCTCGGGGTCGCCGCCCGCCGGCGGGCGCCACTCCACCTGTACCGCCTTCGCGCCTTGCGCGATCAGGCTGTCGTGGAACGCCTCGACACCGACGTTGACCGCCGCGAACGGCGGCGCCACGGCGTCGGGCTGCACCGCCGCCGCGGGCTCGTTGACGAGCCTGCGCGCCACGTGCTCCCACGCGAGAGCGATCGCTTCTTCCAGCGAGCGCACGACGAGGGCCCCTGCCTCGGCGATCCGCGCCGCCTGCGACTCGAGCCCCTGCGGGTCGGCCGCCGTGCCCTGCAGCAGGGCGACGACCGTCAGCGGGCGCTGCTCACCGGCCGCGCGCTCGCGCGCCGCCTCCACCGCCGGCGCCAGCACCGCCGCGGGGTCGGCGCTGCTGCCGTCGCCGAGCACCACGTCGAAGAGGATCAAGCCCACTTCGGGGTCCGCGGACTCGCGCGTCAGTCGCTCCGCGAGGGGCTCCGGGTCGAGCATCGGGTGCGGCTTGCCGGCCGTCAGCTCGTCGGCGCCCATGTCGACGACGCAGTGCGCGCGGCTCGTGCGGGGATCGTCGAGCTCCTGCCCGGGCCGGAGCGGCACGTTGGTGTAGAGCGGGTCGCAGAGAAGCTGCAGCCCCGCCACGAGCTGCGTCGCCAGCGTACCGCCCGCGCAGAGCGCGCGCACGTAGCGGCCACCGTCGCCGGCGGTGGCGGCGCCGAGCGACGTCGCCGGCAGCGGCCCCGTGGCCTCGTCGATGTCACCGTCAGGGTCCTTCAGCTCGCGACCCTTGACCTCTTCCCTGCGAGCGAGCGACCAGGCGAGCTCGGCCGCGTCGGCAGGCGTGGCGGCGAACCAGACGTCCCCCACGCGGCGGGCCGGCATCGGCACGCCGAGCAGCCACGCGACGAGCGGCTTGCCGTGCGTGCGCGCGGCGGCGATCAGGCGTCCGGCGACCGCCGGTGCCGGCGGTTTGCTGACCAGCACCACCACCCGCGTGGCGGGGTCGAGGGCGAGCAGCTCGAGGGCCTGCATCGCCGTCACGCCTCCCACTTCAGCGGAGAGATCGCGCCCGCCCGTGCCGATCGCCTGGGAGACGCCCACGCCGAGCGCGTCGAGATGGCTGCAGACCGCCTGCAGGCCGGTGCCCGACGCGGCGACGATCCCCACCGGACCGCGCTGCACACGGTTGGCGAACCCCAGACCGACGCCGCCGACGACGGCGGTGCCGCAGTCGGGGCCGAGCACGAGGAGCCCGCGCTGGCGTGCCGCCCGCTTGAGCGCGACCTCCTCGGCGAGCGGGACGTGGTCGCTGAAGAGGAAGACGTGGCGGCCGGCGCCGAGCGCGCCCCACGCCACCTCGGAGGCGTAGGCGCCGGGAACGGACACCAGCACCCAGCGAGCGGCGGGGAGCTGGTGGAAGGCCGACTCGAGACTCCGCGGCCGTGTCGCGGCGCCCACTCCTGGGCGCCGCGCGGCGAGCAGCTCGTCGACGCGCGCGAGGGCCGCAGCCGCGTCCGCCTCGTCGCTCGCCTCGACGACGACCACCAGGTCGTCCGGGCGCGCATTCCCCGTCTCGTCGCCCGCGAGCCCCGCCGCGGCCAGCATCTCGCGGTTGGCGGGCGTCGCCATCACCGCCGCCGCGCGCAGCACGCCGGGCTCCGCCGAGAGCCGGCGCTGCAGCTCGAGCAGCACGACCGAGTCGAGGTAGGCGCCGGTGCGCAGGAGCTGGCGGCGGGCGCTCACTGTCGCTCCTGCCTCATCGATGGAGAGCCCTCATTGATGGAGGGCCTCCGCGAGCGACCCGGCCCAGGCGAGCAGCTCCTCGTCGCAGCCGGTGCGCGCGACGAGCTGCACGCCATGGGGCAGCCCGTCGGCGTCGCGGCCCGCCGGCAGCGACACGGCAGGCATCCCGGCATGGGTCCACGGCAGGTTCATCACCGGGTCGCCGGTGGCTCCGAGCCCCTGCGGCGGCGGTCCCTGCGCCGCCGGCGAGAGCCAGAGGTCGATGCCGGCGGCGTCCATGCGCGCCTCGAGGTCGTCGCGCAGCTCGCCGCGTCCCGCGCGCGCCTTGGCCACCGCCACCGGGTCGGCGGCGCGCCCGCGTTCGAGGAGGCCGCGGGTCTCGGTGTGGTAGCGATCGCCGAACCGCGCGAACCACTCCCGGTGCACCTGCCAAGCGTCGGCGGCGACGAGGAGGCGGTGGCGCGTGTCGATGGCGGCGAAGTCCTCCATCGCGGGCGTCGAGCGCACCTCGAAGCCGGCGGCCTTCAATCGCGTGCATGCGACCGCGAAGGCGACGAGACCACCCTCGCTGGCGCGCTCGAGGTAGGGACCCTCGGGGACACCGAGCACCGGTCGCGCGGGCACGGCCACCGGAGACCGCCAGCCGTCGCAGAGCACCGCCGCGAGGCGCAAGGCGAGGTCGACGTCGGCGGTGAGCCAGCCGACGTGGTCGAGTGAGGGGGAGAGCGGGATGACGCCGTCGCGGGGCACGCGTTCGTAGGTGGGCTTGAAGCCGACGACGCCGCAGAAGGCGGCGGGCCGGCAGATCGAGCCGATCGTCTGGCTGCCGATGGCGGCCGGCACGAGCCCGGCGCCGACCGCGGCGGCCGAGCCGCTGCTCGAGCCGCCGGGGGTGCGGCCTGGAGCCACCGGGTTGCGCGTCGGACCTGGAGCGAAGTAGGCGAACTCCGTCGTCACCGTCTTGCCGGCGACGAGCGCGCCCGCCTCGCGCAACCGCGTCACGGCCACCGACTGGGGCCCGGCGAGGACCTCCGGGGGGAGCGAGCTGCCGGCAGACGTCGGGAAGCCGTCGACGCGGAAGATGTCCTTGATGCCGAGCGGCAGCCCGAGCAGCGGCGCACGCGCCGACGGACGGCTCGCGGCCGCGTCGGCGAGGGCGCTCACCTCGGCGGCGAGGCGCTCCCAACGCCCCTCCTCGGGGAGGAACGCGAGCACCTCGGATTCGCGGTCGTCGAAGCGCCGGCGCAGCGCCTCCAGGGCGCCGGGGCGCGTGAGGTCGGAGGGCGCCGAGGCGGCGAGCAGCGCACTCAACGGGGCGCCACCTCCCCGCCGGCCTGGGTGGCGGCGCGCTGGGCGGCGAGCAGGACGGCGTCGACGATGTGCTGGTAGCCGGTGCAGCGGCAGAGATTCCCGGAGAGCGCGAACCGCACCTCGTCCTCGCTCGGCCGTGGGTTCTCCTTGAGGAACGCCACGAGAGTGAGGAGGATCCCCGGCGTGCAGAAGCCGCACTGCAATGCGTGCGAGTCCCAGAACGCCTGCTGCAGCGGGTGGAGATTCTCCGGGCCCGGCGCCAGGGCTTCGACCGTCGTCACCTCGTGGCCCTCGACCTGTGCCGCCAGCAGCAGGCAGGAGCGCACCGGCACGCCGTCGAGGAGCACGGTGCACGCGCCGCAGACACCGTGCTCGCAGCCGACGTGGGTGCCGGTGAGGCCGAGCTCGTGGCGCAGGAAGTCGGAGAGGAGCAGCCGCGCCTCGACCGTGTGCGTCTGTTCGGCGCCGTTGACGCGCGTCGTCACGGTGACCGTCGTCGCCGGCTCGCGCGTGAGGGGATCTGCCACCGGTCTCCTCCTCGCTCTCTACCCGTGTTCGCCGCCGGCCCGGGCGAAGGCGCGCCGCAACGCGCGCTTGCCGAGCACCGACGCGAGGTGCCGCTTGAAGTCGGCGCTGGCGTGCACGTCGCTGCGCGGCTCGATCTCGCGCGCCGCGGCCTCGGCGGCGGCGGCGATCGCCGTCTCGTCGGGCACCTCCCCGACGAGGGCGTCGGCCGCGGCGGCCACCGTAGGGCACTCGCCCACGGCGAGGAAGACCAGCCGTGCCGCCGAGCAGCGGCCCCCATCGTCGACGCCCACCACCGCCGCCACTCCGACCTGGGCGTAGTCGCCGTGCCGCCGCGCCGCCTCCTCGAAGGCCCAGCCGGCGCCCAGCGGCGTCGCCGGCCAGACGATCTCGGTGAGCAGCTCGTCGGCCTCGAGCGCGGTGCTGAAGAGGCCGGTGTAGAACTCCCCCGCGTCGAGCCAGCGCTCGCTCCCCTGCCGCTGCAGCTTGAGCCGCGCCCGCAGAGTCACCGCCAGCGCCGGCAGCTCGGCCTTGGGGTCGGCGTGGGCGAGACTGCCGCCCACCGTGCCGCGGTTGCGGATCTGCGGGTGGGCGATGTGGTGCGCCGCCTCGGCGAGCAGCGGCGCGTGCTTCGCCACGATCGGGTCACGCTCCAGCTGGCGGTGGCGGGTGAGCGCGCCCATCCGGAGCCCCATCCGGAGCCCGTCGTGGAGAACGCCGTCGCCTGGCGCCAGCAGCTCGAGCTCGCGCACGCCGTTGAGGTCCACCAGCACCGCCGGTTGCGAGAGCCGGAAGTTGAGCACCGGCAGCAGGCTCTGGCCGCCGGCGAGCGCCTTCCCCTCGTCGCCGTGGCGCGCCATCAGGGCCAGCGCCTCGGGCAGCGAGCGCGGCGCGACGTAGGCGAACGGTGCCGGCTTCATGCTCGCGCGAGCCTATCCGAGCGGAGCGCCGCCGTCATGCCCGATCCTCGCGCGAGGATCGCCGGCGATTCGCGTGTGGCGCTACTCCGGCAGGAGGTGCTTCTGCACCTTGCCGAGGGCGTTGCGCGGCAGCGCGTCGACGCGCCGGAAGGCGACCGGCAGCTTGAAGCGGGCGAGCTCGGCACCGCAGTGCGCGAGCAGCGCCGCCTCGTCGAGGTCTCCCTCGACGACGACGAACGCCACCGGCACCTCGCCCCACTCGGGATGCGGGCGACCGACGACGGCGGCCTCGCGTACGCTGGCGAAGAGCTCGAGCACTTCCTCCACCTCGCGCGGGTAGACGTTGAAGCCGCCGCGCAGGATGAGCTCGCGCCCGCGGCCGAGCAGGCTCACGTGGCCGCTCGCCGGGTCGACGCGGCCGAGGTCGCCGGTGCGGAACCAGCGGTTGCCGGCCTCGTCGGTGGCGAAGCTCTCGGCCGTCTTCCCGGCGTCGCGCCAGTAGCCGGCGAAGACGTTGCTGCCGCGCACGAGGAGCTCCCCCTCGCCGCCTGCCGGCAGGTCGCCGCCGTCACGGTCGACGATGCGCAGCGACACCCCCGGCAGTGGCGTCCCCACCGTGCCCGGCAGACGCTCGCCGGCGTAGGGGTTCGAGAGCAGCATCCCGGTCTCGGTCATGCCGTAGCGTTCGAGGATGGCGTGCCCGGTCGCCGTCGCGAAAGCGTGGAAGGTCTCCGGCGCGAGCGGCGCGCTGCCGCAGCAGAAGAGCCGTACTCCGCGCAGCGCTTCTCCACCGCCCGCCTGCAGCGCCTCGACGAGACGCACGTACATGGTAGGCACGCCGAAGAAGAGGGTCGCCTCGCCGGCCGCGAGCTCGGCGATCGCGGCCGCCGCGTCGAAGCGGCGCCGCAACCGCACCGAGGCGCCGGCTGCCAGCGCGGTGAGCAGCCCGACGACGAGCCCGTGCGTGTGGAAGATCGGCAGCGTGAGCAGCAAGCGGTCGCGCGGCCCCCACCGCCAGGCGGCGAGCAGGCCGGTGATCGTCGCCAGGAGGTTGTTGTGGGTGAGCATGGCGCCCTTGCTGCGCCCGGTCGTCCCCGAGGTGTAGAGCAGCAGCGCCAGGTCGTCGCCTCCGGCGCGCGACGGCGGCAGCTCCGCCGTCGGCTGCGCGGCGCCGGCGAGCGGCGCGAGCTCCTCGACGAGCCGCAAGGGCACCTCGCCGAGCGCCTCACGCCCGACCTCGTCGAGCACCGCCATCTGCTCGCGCTCGGCGAGGAGAAGCCTCGGCGCCGCATCGGCGAGCACGTGCGCGAGCTCCTGGCGCCGATAAGCGAGGTTCAGCGGCACGGCCACCGCGCCCAGCCGCAGCGCCGCAAGGTAGGCGAGCACGGTCTCCTCGCGGTTGCCGAGCCAGAGCGCGACGCGGTCTCCGCGTGCCACGCCGTGCGAGTGAAGCAGCGCCGCCCAGCGCTCCGCCGCGGCCAGGAGCTCGCCGTGGCTGCGGGTGTCGCCGCCGGCGAGCTCGAGCGCCGGAGCGGCGGGGTCGCGCGCGCGCGCTGCGAGCAGGAGCTCCCAGAGGTTCATACGGGCGAGGGGAATCTACAACGACGAGGGCCGCTGGGCCGTGGCCACGCTGCCGGCGCGCGCGCCGCCTCCACCTACAATCGGCCCGTGGACGCGACGACCGAATCGTCTTCGGCTCGACCGGCTCCGGCGCCCGTTCCCGTTCGCGAGCTCGGCGACCCGGTGCTGCGCCAGGTGTGCGTCCCGGCCGGACCGCTCGACGCTGCGCTGGCGGAGGACGGCGCGAGGCTCCAGGCGACGCTCGCCGCGTTCCGCGCCGCGCACGGCTTCGGGCGCGCGATCGCGGCGCCGCAGATCGGCGTGCCCCGCCGCATGGTGGCGATGGACCTCGGCGTGCAGCCCTACCCGGACGGTGGCCGCGGCCCGCTCCTGCTGCTCGACCCCGAGCTCACTTGGACGAGCGACGAGACCTTCACCCTGTGGGACGACTGTATGAGCTTCCCGTGGCTTCTCGTGCGCGTGCGGCGCCATGCCTCGGTGTCGCTGCGGTTCCGCGACGGGGAGGGCCGCGAGCGTCGATGGGAGAACCTGCCGCGCGCCCTCTCGGAGCTGCTGCAGCACGAGCTCGACCACCTCGACGGTGTGCTGGCGCTCGACCGCGCCGAGCCGGCCGCGCCAGGCGCGGACGCGATCATCGGGCGGGGAGCGTTCGGAGCCGACCCGGCGCGCTACCGTGCGCAGGTCGACTACGCGATCGGCGAGTAGACGGCCCGTCCGGGGAGGAACGAGCGCACGGTGACCCGGACGCGCTCGCTCAGTCGAAGCTCAGGAGGCGATGGGGCCCTGGGGACAGGCCCCGGGAGTGCCCTTGGCGGGCGGGGCCGGCGCGCAGACGGCGGCGACGCTCTCGAGGGGCTCACGCGACAGGATGCGAGGGGCACTGTAGGGGCGTCGGGCGACGCTCCCCGACTCCTGCCCGTCGCCGGTCTCGGCCGGAGCTTCCGTGTTGGCCTCTCGCGCGCTCATGGTCACCTCGTATCCGACCGGTTCGATCTAACCATTGATTGTAGAGGACCCAACGCCCTGGGTCCATCTCGACCCTCGGACTGACCGACTCAACCTCCGCCCGCGATTCATGCCGTCGCCGTATCCAGGTCCTCGCGCTCGACGCCGGCACCGAGCACGAAGTCCGGCCCGAAGGCCGCGGCCGGCGTCTTGAACCCCGGCTCGACCTTGCCGGCGGCGACGCGCTGGACCGCGTCGACGGCGGTGATCGCCGTCCAGCGATAGGCCTGCGGCCCCCGCATCCGGCTCGCCACCTCCCGCCCCGACGCGTCCCGGGCCGAGCCCCAGAGCCGCGTCTCGCCTTTCGCCAGCTTCTGCGCCGAGGGTCCGGCGGGGCGCCGGCGGGCGCGCGAGGCCATGAGGCGCCGCAGCGGCGCGATCTTGAGCAGCCCGACGAGCGCCCGGCTGCGCCGCAGGCGACGGATCACCTGCTCCGGCATCGCCATGTAGACCTCGATGTCGGGAATGCCGGTGCTGTACCAGGCGGTCACGACGTCGCCCCACGGGATCGACACCGTGGGCTGCGATCCGTCGCCGAAGTCGACCTGCCGCGTCTTCCACGCTACCGGCACGCGAACCAGCTTGCCGCCCTGTCTCACGAGGCCGCCCTCGTGGGCGTGCTCCGCCATGGTGGCGGCGGTACCGCGCGAGGGGCCGGCGTCGGGCCGGAAGGCCAGGGTGAGGTGCGTCGCCGACGGGAGCCGGCGCTTCAGGTGCGCCGCCAGGCAGTCGGACGGGGCGACGTCGAAGCCGACCCCCGGCAGGATGGTGATGCCCGCCGAGGCGGCGCGGTCGCCGAGCGCCGCGAGGCCGAGGAAGACGTCCGCCTCGCCGGTGATGTCGAGGTACGAGACGCCGCGGGCGAGGCAGGCGTCGACCATCGGCCGATAGGTGTGGACGAATGGTCCCGCGCAGTGCAGCACCGCAGGAACGGCGGCGAGCGCACCCTCGAGCGCCGCACGATCGCCGAGGTCGAAGGCGCGGCACGAGAGACCGAGCTCGGCGCCGAGCGAGGTGACGCGCTGGGCGTCGCGTCCCGCCAGGAGCGGGCGTAGACCGCGAGCCACCGCCTCGCGGGCGATCAGCTCGCCCGTGTAACCGTAGGCGCCGTAGAGGAGGAACGGAGCGTCCGCCACTACAGGTCCTCGGGTGCGTCCTCAGGGGCGGCGACGCGGCCGGGCCACGTCGCGCTCACTCGCCGCTGCCCGGGCCTCCGCCCGGCGGCGAGACTGGCGCCGGCCCCTGAACGAGCTTCATCGAGGGGTCGCCCATGAGGTTGTAGAAGTCGAAGATCGTCCGGTCCCCAATGTCTTCGCTAGCCTTCCGGTAGCCGTTGACCACCCAGTCCCCCAGGCGCGCCTGCGGGTCGGTGAGCAGCTCCGGCTGGCCGTACATCCGCAGCGCGAGGGCCCGCGAGTCGCCCGCGTGGGGCACGCCCGAAGCGCCGAGCACGGCGGCCGCGCCGCCGCCCGACTTCGCCACCAGCAGCTCGCCCAGCGATGGCACTCCGGCAACCGTGAATCGATTGAGGCTGCACGTCATCGCGGTCATGAACGGGAGCTTCGCGCCGTTGGCGAGACCCGGCACGTCAGCATTGGTCAGCAGGCCGCCCGCCGTCAATCGGTCGAGGCCGCCGTGGCCGAAGTAGTTGATCAGGCCGGCGCCCCTTGCCAGGGCGGCCGCGAGCTGTCCCCGCGCCGCTGCCAGCGGCAGGTCGACGAGGTGGATGTGCTCCGTCTCGAGGCGCTGCCCGAGCAGCGCCGCCGCGCGGTAGGAGTCGTCGCTGAAGTTGGCCCCGCCGTCGGGCAGGTCCGCCAGCATCAGCACCTTGTTGGCCCACGGCTGATTGCCGCCCGTCCCGTACGCAGCCAGCTTGTCGGTGACGGCGTCGAGCTCCGCCGGCGTGTGCACCGGGATGCGGCCGACCGCGATCTCCGGCAGGCCGTCGTCGTCGAAGTCGCCGAAGCGGTTGTCGGAGGGGAAGAGGCCCGACGGCGTCGAGACGTGCAGCGCCGGTACCCGGTGCTCGTCGAAGCCGAGCAGGTTTCGGTAGTCGACCGAGCCGTCGCCGGCGAGCACCACGTAACGCAGGCGGCCGCCACGCAGGTAGTCGGCGGCGATCGCCGCGCGCAGCGCCTGCGGAGACGCGATGCCGCCACCGTAGACGTCGGCAACCTGGTCGACGTCCGTCACGCGCACGGAAAGGCCCTCGCCGCGACGGAGATCGGCCAGGCGCTCGGCCGCCGCCGTCCACGCCGACCCGGCCGGCGCGACCACCAGCAGATCCGCCTCGCCGAGGTCCGCCGCCGGGCCGCGCCACTCTCTCGCGCCTACTGGCGGGCGCCACGCCCACGGGCCGGCGGCAACGAAGATCCCCGGGCTCGACGGCGCGAAGGCGAGGTCGTAGCTCCCCTGCTTGTTGGTCACCAGCGACGCACCCGTCAGCCACCTCGGGTCGTTCTCGTCGCTGACGTCGAGGAGCCGCACCATGTTGCTGGTGAAGCCGCTCACGCGCGCGCCGCCCGCGAGCGGCCAGACCGTGAAGCGGAGGGCGTCGCCCACCGCGGCGAAAGCGCGGGTGTAGTCGAGGTCGAAGCCGTCGACGTAGGAGATGTTGCCGGCGGTGCCGCCCGCCGTCACCTCGACCTGGTTGCCCGACGGCTGGAGGACGCCCGCGGGCACCGCGAACGCCGCCCGCATCGGCGCGATCCCGGTCCAGGCCGTGCCGCCGATCGGCGTCAGCGCCGTGCCGTTGAGCGACACGCTCACGTCGTGCCCGCCATAGGCACCGCTCGTGGCCCCCTGCGCGTCGAGGTAGAGCGTCCCCCCCGCGCCAGCCTGCGCGCCCGGAGCGTCGAGCGCGAAGCTTGCGTGACCCAACGTCGGGTCGTTGCCCTGCACGTAGCCCCAGAACCAGTAGTCGGACGAGGGGTCGAGCGGGAGCACCGTCGCCGCGAAGGCATCGGTCTCGCCACGGGCGCGGTCGCCGAAGCCCTTGGCGGGGCCCGACGCGGCACCGTCGACGGAGAACGGGCTCATCCGCCGCCCGTCGACACCGTATTCGAGGCGATAGGGGGATGCCGTCGTGTACAGGCTCGGCGACGCCACGCCGTAGAAGAAGATGCCCGACAGCGAGGTCGGATTGATCACCACGCGGCCGATGCCGCCGCCGCCGTAGTCGGGATACCACGACACCGGTGTCGACCCGCCGCGGGTGAGTGACAGCTTGCCGTCGGCGATCGCCACCTTGACTTCGGCCGACGACACGCCGAACCAGGACGCGAGCTGCCCCAGCGTCAGCTTGTAGACGCCGGTCTGGTCGACGCCCAGCCAGACGCCGTTCTTCCCGCCGGCGATCTTCGTCGTCGCCGACGCTGCCGTCGACGCCGCGGTCGCGGTCTCGATCGCGCGGGTCGGGCGCTCGACGGCGCGTGCCGTGCGCTCGAAGCCGCTCGCGGCGACCGCCCTCGGGTTGTCGCGCGTGACGCGGTCGACCGTGACGCGGTACGGGCCGTAGAAGCGCCGGCCGCCCCCTGCCTCGATCTCTTCGAGCTCGTAGGAGAGGATCTCACCGGGTTGCGCCCCCTCGTCGAGGAAGCGGTAGGTGCCCCCCTGCGGCGCGTTCTGCAGCGCAGCCAGGAGCGAGCGCTGCAGCGGCACCCAGCGCTTCGCGGCCTCGTCGCGGCGGTAGACGCGGAAGCCGGCGGTGCCCGCCTCGCTCGAGGTCTCCCACTCGAGCACCACGCCGCCGCGCTCGCCGGGCTTGGCGCTGAAGGCGCTGACGACGACAGACGTGGTGAGACCCTCCGTTACCGCGAGCTCGCAGAGCGGACCCTGCCTGTAGGTCGCGCGCGTCTGCGATGTGTTGGCGGTCTCGTCCACGTATTGTGCTGTCGTGCCGCCACCTGCGGCAGGCGTGCTGGTCATGCAGATCCGCTGTCCCGACGCCGTCGGGGTGGCGTTCACCTCGTACGACATCAGGGCCGTGGCGCCGGCCGCGACGCTTCCCGGGTTCCAGACGATGTTGCCGGTACCGCCGACCGAAGGCTGACTTGTGATCGAGCCCTGGCTCACCTGCGCGCCGCCGGCGTACAGCCCTCTGGCTCCGCAACCCGCTGGCACCACGGCCGGGATGTTCGCGGTCACCACGTTGGTGGGCGTCGAGAAGACGATGGCGCTCGAGGTGGGATTCACGATCCGCACAGTCGTCGTATAGCAGCTAGTCTGGCCGACCACCGGCGGATTGGGACCCGAAACGCCACAGCCGCTGAAACGGAGAAGCTGTTCGAGGTACGGCTTCACCGGCGCGGCGCCAGCATCGGTGGCGAAATAGGTGCGCAGGGTGTTTGCCATCGGGTTGGCGGTCGGCGGATTCGCCGCCGCTTGCGAGTCCGACATGTAGATGACGGTGTAATTGCCGCTCGTCGATCCGTAGGTGTTGACCACCTCATCCACCGACCAGATGCCGTAGTCCGTGGCGTTGTTGTCCGACGGCCAACCGCTCAAATTGTCGCGGTTCCACGCGTTGTCTGCCGCCAGCGTCGCGCTTGCGAAGTTCTGGGTGAACGCCCCGGTCCGGCTGGTGTAGTCCATGCTGCCGACGGTGCCGCTGTTGCTGTCGTAGTCGAAGTCGTTGCGCCCGGCCGTGCAGCCGCTGGTCATGTACGGATAGTGGGTGTAGCTCCGACTGTTGGAGCCCGGGTCCGGGTTGACGCCGATCGGGTAGAAGGTGTCCGCATAGACGTTGAGCTCCGTCCCAGCGGAGCTGGAGTCTCCGTCATGGGCGCGGATGCCGACGGCGTTGATGTCGTCGCCGCCGTTCATCGTCATCCGCAGCTCCCAGTGGCCGGCGGGGATCGACGCCACGCCGTCCTCGATGCGGACGTTGTCGAGGAAGAAGAACTCGTTGGCGTCCATGTCGTCGCTGCGGAAACGGATCCGCGTGTTGTCGGCGATGAAGGCGCCGATGTCGTAGTCGCGCGTGCCGGTGCCGTCGTCCGAGAACGTCTCCAGGTTCGTAAAGCTGCCGCCCCCGTCGTTCGAGATCTCGACATCGATGCCTTCGCCAGCCGAGAGGTTGCCGGATGTCGTGAAGCTGAAACGCAACCGCGCGGCGGTCATTGCCAGCCCCGGCGTGCCGAGCAAATCGACTTGACGGTAGATCTCGACGTTGTTGCCGGCGAGCCGCAGCTGGCTGGTCACGATCTGGATGTTGCCGCCGGTGGCGCTGCCGCCGTCGGCGGGTTCCGTCCAGTTGGCGGCCCAGTTGTTGTTGCCGTCGTTGTTCGTATAGGCCGCGGTGCCGAAGTTGTCGCGGACGGTGTTGCCCACCTGAAAAACCGTCGTCCAGGCGTTGTCGCCGTTGGTGGGTGTGGTGGTGTTGCCGGTGGTGTAGACGGTGGTCTGTGAGGTGGGAGTCGGGTTGAACACCGCGTAGGTTGCGCTTGTCGAATACGCGCTCCCATCAGCGCGCTCGCGATCGCGGCCGAGGATGTCCTCGCCACCGCCACCTTGCCCGACGTCGGCGTCGAAGATCTCCACCACCAGCCGCGTCATCCCTGACGGCACCTCGATCCAGAACCTGTAGGGATCGGCCAGCCCCGGCGCGACGTTGCTGATGTAGTCGCCGTTGTCGGTACCGGCGGTGTTGCCCTGCGGCGTCAAGAGCTGGGTGGACCCGGTCCCACCCGCCTGCAACCCACTCACTGCCATCGCCAGGAGGGCGCAGAACACAGCAATCGAGCGCAACATCGACAGGGAGCGTGACGTCATGGGACCTCGCCTCAGGGAATCCGCCAATGATAGCAGTTTGCTGTACTTACGCGGAGCCAGGCTTCCTCCCGCGCACGAACGCAGATGCGAACCGACCAGGGACTGCGGCGGGGTCGATCCCGAGCTCCGCGAACAACCGCTCTCCCTCCTCACCCAGCGCTTCCGAGCCGTACACCCGAGTGAGTTCTATGTCGACGTCAACAAACCCGGCCGCGGATAACTTCCCGCGGCACTCCTCGACCTCCAGGGCGCCCGCCAGGCAGCCGCTCCAGAGCTCGATCGCCCGCCGCAGCACCGCCGGCACCTCTCCCTCGACGAGGATGTCGGCAATTGCCAGACGGCCGCCCGGGCGCAGCACCCGGAACGCCTCGGCAAAGACCCGGTCCTTGTCGGTCGACAGGTTCACGACGCAGTTGGACAGCACCACGTCGACGCTGGCGTCGGGCAGGGGGACCGCCTCGAGCTGCCCCTTCAGGAACTCGGCATTGGCGACGCCGGACTCGGCCTGGTGCCTGCGGGCCAGGTCGAGCATCTCGTCGGTCATGTCGAGGCCATAGGCCTTGCCCGTGGGGCCGACCCGGCGGGCCGAGAGGAGGACGTCGAGGCCTCCACCCGAGCCGAGGTCGAGCACCACCTCGCCGGCGCGCAGCTCGGCGAGCGCCACCGGGTTGCCGCAGCCGAGCGACGCCTGCACGGCGGTCGCCGGCAGACCGCCCGTCTCCCCTTCGGCGTAGAGGCCTGAGGAGATCTCGTCGGCGCAGCCGCACGGGCACTGCTCGACGCCCGTCGCCACCTGCTTGGCGGCCGCCGCATAGCGGCGCCGCACCGCGTCGCGGATCTCCTCCTCCCCGCCCGCCGGCATGACGCTGGCGCTCTTTACCGCGGCGACGCCTCCGCAGCAACCGCCCTTCGCTTCCCCCGCCTGCCGATCGATCGTCGCCTGCTTCGTCTCCATCTCCATCGACTCCATCTCGGACCTCCAGTTGTCAGTTACAACCATCAAGCGCAGCCTCGGGTCAATTCCACTGTCCGCCGGCCGGAGCAGTCAGCGCCGCGAGCGAGAGCCCGCGACCGACGCGACCGGCGCGGGCTCCTGGCCGGCGTCGCCGTCCGCCGATGTCTCACAGCACGAGTCCGGGGCGCACCCGGTCAGGCGGGGCGCCGCCGCGCGCAACAGCCCGCGTAGCATGTCGGCCATCGAGCGGCGGACCTCCGGCGGGAATCCGGCGGCCAGCTCGCGCACCTCGGCGAGCAGGCCGGCATCGATGTTGGTGTAGAGCCGCCGGCCGGCTCGCGTCACCGCGAGTTGGAGCGCACGACCATCCTGCGGGTGCGGGCGACGCTCGGCGTAACCCTTGGCGACCAGGGCGTCCACCACCCTGCTCGCCGTGCTCTTGTCGAGGTAGAGCTCCGCCGAGAGCTCGTTGAGAGTCAGCTCGCCCCGCGCCGCCAGCGCCTCGAGGGCGTAACACTGGGTCACCGAGATGTCGTGGCAGCAGATGCGGTCGCGGTCGCGGAACTGGAACATCCGCACCAGCTCGGAGAGCGCGCGGTGCAGCGTCAACGCGTCGGCGTCGAGGGAGCCGTCCGGCCGGCCCGGCGTTTCGGAGTGTCCGGAAGCCCTGGACGCGGGACTCGCGAGTCGTTGCATCTGACAACCATACGCCAGAGGGACCCACTCCGTCAACGCTTGGCGGCACGAAAGCGGCGCGGACCCTTGCCCGCGCCGCGCCCGTGGTCCAGATGCTCGGTCGGTCCGCTAGACGGTCGCCAGCAGCGAGCCCACCATCGCCTCCAGCGGCTTCACCCGGCCGTCGTCGTTCAGGTCGAGGCTGACGAAGCGGAGCGGGTCGCCCACCCACTCCGAGCGGCTGACGAAGCCGTTGTGGTCGCAGTCGAGATCGCCGCGGGCGATCCAGCGCACCGGCACCGGTCGCGCGCGAACGAGTCCCAGGTACTCGTTCGCGTCCAGGACGCCGTTGGAGTCGACGTCGAGGAGGAAGAAGACGTCCATGCTGCCCGTCCACTCCCAGGGTGCGATGGCGCCGTCGTCGTCCCGGTCGATCAGGTTGAAGGCGACGTAGCGTTCGCGGTCGACGAGGCTGAACCGCTGCACGCGCGGGTCAGCCGGCACCACGAGCTCGTTGACGATCAAGCGCCGGTCGCGGTTGACGTCGAGCGCGCGGAAGAGCGGGCGCGGGCCGCTCCACTCGTCGAAGGTCACGAAGGTGTCACGGTTGCCGTCGAGGACGAGGAAGCGGTCGTCCAGCAGCACGCGGTCGAGGGGATCCATGCGCACCCGGCGGACGACGAGGTCCACGGGAACGAACCCTTGGGTGCGCACGACGGTCTCGAGGCGGTCCTCGTCGAACGAGAGCGGCAGGGCCTCCGCGAGCGGCGGCAGCGGCAGCAGGTCCCAGGGTCCCGGGGCCACCGGCAGCACGCCGATCTGCACCGGCGCCACGAAGCGCCGCGGCAACGGCAGGAAGCGTTCGACCAAGGGCACGCGCTCGACGCGCGTCACCCTCGCCCCGGCCGGCACCACCTCGACGCCGGAGAGGATCCCGTCGCGGTTCCAGTCGTGGTTCATGAAGGAGCGGTCGTTGCCGCGCCACTCGGCGCGGGAGATCACGCCGTCGCGGTCGAAGTCGAGGCCCCGGAAGCGCTGCTGGCGTGCCGCGACACGTTGCTCCCGCGCCCAGGCGCGATCGACGAACGGACGCTGGCGGCGGAACCATGGACGCGATTCGGCCACGGCGCGTCGCTCGGCACGTGCGATCTCCCCTTCGCGGACGAGCTCAGCACGTCGCTGCGTGCGAAGGGTGAGAGCCTGCTGACGACGGACGCGGTCGGCCAGCCGTTCGTGCTGCGCCTCGCGCCGGTCGACACGGTCCATGCGCGACTGCCGCCGCCCCTGTCGCTCGGCGGCGATCGCGTTGCGTTCGGCACGACGCTGGGCCACCGCCGCCTGGTGCTGCACGCGACGCGCCTCGCTGGTCGCGCGCACCGACTCTCGAGCCGCCGCCCGCGCCTGTCGCTTCGAGCTGGCGGCGGCATGGCGGGCCCCGCGTTCCTGCTGGCGGGCCTGTGCCGCCGCCCGCCGGGCTGTTCGGTTCTCATGACGGACCTGCGCCGCCGCCTGGCGTGCGGCGCGATGCTCACGCGCCCCGACCTGCCGCTCCGTCTTCGCCTGGGCACGGTCGGCGCGATGGTTGCCCTGCCCGCCCGGACCGGCCAGCGCCGGCGCCGCGAGCAACGCGATGGTCAACAGAAACGCGTAGGGGCGTTTCATGGTGCACCTCCTCGGCGGCCGCGCGGTGATTCAACGTGTGGCGTCGGCCGTGCGCGGCCTCGCCAGGGGTGAGGAGCAATGCACGTACCACGGGCGGGGCGTAGACGAGGCGCTATCTCAGGCCATGAACTTTCGCATTGTCAAGAACTTGGGCGAAAGACGCCGCAATAGCGACGGCATCGCTCGGTCCTCGTCCTCGAATGAGGTCAGCGGTAGGCGACTCAGGGGACCTTGGTCGCCAGCCCGTCGCGGATCGCGTGCTCCACCAACTCGCCCAGAGCGCGGTCCGCAAGCTCGGAGGCCTCTTGCTGGAGCTTCCCCAGCTCGCCCTGGTGACCGCCGAGCTCGCCCTGGCGCTCGCCGAGCTCGCCCTGCCGGCTCCCGAGCTCGCTCTGCTGGCGCCCGAGCTCCCCTTGCTGATCCGACAGCGCCTCCATGCGCCCGTCGAGACCCTCCCGCGCGCGCTCGAGCTCGCGGACCTGGCTCTCGAGGAGCGTGCGCTCCGCATCGTCGGCCCGATACATCCGCGCGCTGATCGCCGCCTGCTGCGCGCCGAGCTGGGCGACCTGCGCCGCGAGCTCGGCCATCTGCCCGCCCAGCGTGGCCATCTTGCCCCCGAGCTCGGCCTGCCTGGCGCCGAGCTCGGCCTGTCGCGCGCCGAGGTCGGCCTGCCTCGCTCCGAGCTCGGCCTGCTTCGCACCCAGCTCGCGCATCGGCGCGAAGGCCTCCTCGAGCCTGGCGAGGAGATCGCGGTCGCGGATCACCCACTGCTCTCCACCGTGGCGCACCCAGAGCATCGGCTCGTCGCCGCGCTGGTAGCGGCGCGCGACGGCGATGTCGTCGGTCGAGCCGCTCATCGACGTCTCGCGACGGTCGCGGAAGTAGATCCAGGCGTCGTCCGATTCGTTCCAGCGGCGACCCCGCCTCTCCGCGGACGAGAGCGGCGCCGGGGGCGAGCCGACGCTCGCAAGCACCATGGGCTCGACCGCCGCCGCCTCGACGACATCTTCGACTTCGCCGGGCGCGGCGGCCTCGTCGGCGGTCGACGCCGCACGAGCGGGCGCAGCTTCGTGCGCCGACGCCGCGGCGCGGGCCGCCGCCTTCGCGGCGATCGCCTCGGTAGCGGTGGCCTCACGCGCCACGAGGCGCAGCGGCGCGAGCGCGCCGAGACCGAGCAGCAGCACCGACCACGCGAGCACGGGCCGGAACGGACGAGCCGGTCGAAGCAACATCTGGAGTCTCCTCTGCAGGGTGTGGTGGGTGATGGCGGCGGCAGCGGCACGCAACGGCGGGCCGCCGGAGGCGAGCTCGAGGAGCAGCCGGCCGTAGGCGCGCGGCGAAGGCGCGAGGCGGGCGACGACGGCGGCATCGCAGGCCTCCTCGCGCGCGAGCGCGTGCTCGCGCTCGACCAGGCGAGCGAGCGGGTGGAAGAAGAAGCAGCGCGCCGCGAGCGCCGGCACCAGACCGCGCAGGAGGTCCGCGCGCCGGACGTGGAGCAGCTCGTGGCCGAGCGCCATGGCGAGCGCATCGGCGTCGAGACGTTCGCGCATACCGGCAGGCAGGAGCACCACGGGGCGCAGGGCGCCGACCACCTGCGGCGTCGCCGCCGCCGGCGCGAGACGAAGCTCCGCGCGCGGCGCGTCGAGCCGCGCCCGCAGCGCCTCGAACGTGGCGAGCAGCGCCGCGTCGCCGATGGGCTCGGCCTCGCGCACGGCGCGGCCCGCGCGGCGCAGCGCGGTGGCCGCGCGGCCGAGGCTCACGGCGGCACCCGCGAGCCAGAGGGCCGCGACCGGCAGCGTCCAGGGAATCGTCCGCGGCTCGAGTGGAGTCGTCACTCGCCATAACGCCGGCGGCGCGGGCTCGCCAGCTACGGAACCAGCGGTCGGAGTCGTGGGCTCGGCGCCGGCGACGCCTCCCGGTTCCTCCCACTCGCGTTGGGCCGCGACGCTAGGCCCTGCGGTGCCCGGGACCGGCGCCGGCAGCAGGGCGAGCTCGACGGCCGGGAGCGGCAGCAGCCCGAGGAGCATCTTGAGCGCGACACCCCACCAGAGCCAGCAGCGGAGCGTCGCCGGCATGCCGGGAGCCAGCCGGCAGAGCGCCCACACGACGAGCGCCAGCGCAGCCCCCACGAGCGAGGACTGGACGAGACGCTCGACGAGCTCGACGGTCATCGCCACGACGCTCACGGCTCGCCCTTCCTCTCCTCCAGGCGCTCGACGAGCTGCTCGAGCGCGGCGCGTTCCTCGGCGCTGACGCCCCCCTCCTCCACCAGGTAGGCGACGAAGGGCGACAGCGAGCCGCCGAGCGGCCCCTCGACGAACGACCGCACGAGCCCGCGCAGCAGCTCGCCCGAGCCCTGCGCCGCGGCGTAGCGGTAGACCCCCTGTGCCCGGCGGCGGCGCAGAAAGCCCTTCTCGTGGAGCCGCTCGAGCATCGTCTGCACGGTGCTCCGCGCGAGGCCTCCGGCGACGCCGAACCCCTCGGCCGCTTCGCCGACGGTGGCGCCCCCCTGCTCGGCCACCCAGCGCAAGAGAGCGAGCTCACGGTCCCCCACCCCGCCCGTTCGCGACCGCGCCATCGGAACCTCCTTGAATCCAGCATCGAGCCTCATCAGGCCCCGGGTCACTACAACTGTCGTGATGATAGGCCGTGACGACAGATGTCGTCAAGAGGGCGCGCCATGGTGCTGTTACGGTGGGGAGGGTCCCGGGGTTGCATGGCAGGCCCCGGACACGGCGGACAACGAGGAGACACACCATGAACCGCCCACCGACCGCTTCCCATGACCACGCCGCGGGCGGCGACGCGATCGCGCCACCGCCGCGCCGGCGCTTTGCTTCGCCGTCCCTCGCGGTCGCGGGGTTGCTGGCCACGCTCATCGCGACGCCGGCCGGCGCGCAGCCGGTCCTCACCCTCCGCCAGGGGCAGGCATGGGTGAGCTCGAGCGACCTGCGGCTCGAGACATCCCGCGGCACCGACGTCGTGCTGCGCGACGTGGCCTGGTTCGCCGACTCCTACCGCTCACCGATCTACTACGGCGTCGGCCTCACCTGGTGGCTGCCGCGGCACCGCGAGTGGGGAGTCGGCCTCGACGTCACGCATGCCAAGGCGATTCTCGACGGCGGCGAGTCGGTGCTCGCCTCCGGCCGCGTCGACGGAGCCCCGATCGATCGCCCGGTGGTCACCCGGGACGTGATCGGCCGCCTCGAGCTCTCCCACGGCCTCAACCTCGCCACGGTCAGCGGCTACCGTCGCTGGCTGGCGGCGCCGCGCCACGACCTGCCGCAAGGCGTCTCGCTCTACCTCGGCGTCGGTGCAGGGGTCGCCGTGCCACACGTGGAGGCCGACCTCGGCGGCGCGCGCACCGACCGCTACCAGCTCGCGGGCCTCGCAGCGCGCGGCGTCGTCGGGCTCGACGTCCCTTTCGACGAGCACGTCTCGCTCGTCGGCGAGGCGATCCTCTCGTGGGCCGACCTGCACGGCGACCTCGCCGGCGGCGGCAGCTTCGAGACGACCCTCCTCGTGCCGCAGCTCTCCCTCGGGATCGCGCTGCGCGACTAGCAGCCGTCGACGATCTGGATCTCGTCGGGCAGGTTGGGCACCAGGCAGAGAAACTCGAAAGGCGCCTCGACGACGTCGTAGGAGTGCGGCACGCCCGCCGGGATGTAGAGGACGTCGCCGGCCGCCACCTCGTGCGTCTCGGCGCCGACCGCGATCCGCGCCCGGCCGCGCAGGACGTATTGCTCGTGCTCGACCTTGTTGGTGTGGCGGGGCATCCCTCCGCCCGCGCCCATCACGAAGCGCCGCATCGCGAAGTGGGGCGCGCCGTCGTCGGGGCCCAGCAGCACCTGCACCTCGGTGGACCGTCCGGCCGCGACCACGCGACCGGGCACCGCCGCCGCCTTCTTGACCACCGCTTCCTGGTCGCTCACCGCGCCTCCTTGGCGAGCCCGGTCCAGCCGAGGCCGCCGTGTTAACGTCCTCGGATCGTACCGTAGGCACTCGGCGCGCTCCGTGGGTTTCCCCGGCGATGATCATCCCCATCGGTCACGAGGACGGCACCGTCCGCAGCGCGCCCTGGGTCACCCTCGGCATCGTCCTCACCTGCCTCGCGGTGCAGGTCTTCATGCAGTTCCAGGGCGATGCGGAGCGCCGGGTCGAGAAGAGCCACCGCGCCGCCCTCGAATACGCGGTCGACCACCCGTACCTGAGCGTCGACCCGCGTCTCGTGCCGCCGGCGACGCTCTCGGAGCTGCGGGCCGCGGCGCCGGCGCAGGACGTCGCGGGGGAGCAGGCCCGCCTCGACCGGCTCACGTCTGCATGGCGCGAGGACCTCCGGCACCACCCGCTCTGGCGCGGCGGTCTCGTCCCCGCGCATCCCCACCTCTCCGCCCTCTTCACGCACATGTTCCTGCATGGCGGGTGGCTGCACCTGATCTCGAACATGCTGGTGCTCTACCTCTCGGGCCCGTTCCTCGAGGATGCCTGGGGACGCAAGCTCTTCGCCACCTTCTACCTGCTCGCCGGCCTCTTCGCCGGCGCCATGTACGCGCTCGTCGAGCGGCACCTCGACGCGCCGCTCGTCGGCGCCTCGGGAGCGGTCGCCGGCGTGCTCGGCGCGTTCCTCCTCTTGCGCGGCACGAGCCGCATCCGCTTCGCCATCTTCCTCGGCTTCGTCGGCACCTTCACGGCGCCCGCCTGGGTGATGCTGCCGCTCTGGTTCTTCGGCGAGCTGCTCGACGCCCTCGCCG
>Ga0075421_100001509_pt1 | contig 27321 bp, 20 predicted proteins | sample SoiMetdeltSBSDD5_FD_75292 | JGI IMG/M metagenome (GOLD analysis project Ga0075421, IMG submission 75292) | Bulk soil microbial communities from a Populus tree surrounding site in Tennessee, USA - Soil MetaG P. deltoides SBSDD5 | ecosystem: Environmental > Terrestrial > Soil > Tree plantation... | reverse complement strand
GCGTACGTGTCGGAAGAGGATCCGCCCCGGCCCCTCCTTCATTACGGGCGCATCAAGCTGGAGGCGGAGGAAGCGGTCCTGGCCGAGAGCCGGGACTTCGTGGTCCTGCGCATCGCCCTTGTGGTGGGCCGCGGTTTCGGCCCGCGCACCAGCGCCACCGAGGGCGTCGCGGCCGCGCTCGCCGCCGGGCGCCGGCCGCGCCTCTTCCACGATCAGTACCGCACTCCCATCGACCCGGACTCGATCGCCGATGCCGTGGCCCGGGTGCTGGACGGGACGGCGGCGGGACGCTTCCACATCGGGGGCGCGGAGCGTCTCAGCCGCTACGAGCTGGGCCGGCGCGTCGCGCGGGTGCTGGGCCTTCCCGACGACATCGAGGCCATCAGCTCCGCGGAGCAGGCGGTCCCGCGGCCGGGGGAGGCCTCGCTGGACTCGAGTCGCGCGCGTCGCGAGCTGGGCTGGGAGCCGCGGCCCCTGGACGATGCGATCCGTGACGGCCGGCGCCCCACCGTATAATCGCCGCTTCGGAATGGATCAGGAGACGCTGGCCGATCACCTGCGGCGCGCGACGCGCAACTTCACCTCGCGCCTGCCGGAGGAGCGGGTGTTCGCGATCGGCCAGGCCCTGGCCGCGGAGCTCGCGCGCGCCCACGCGGAGACGCCGGCCCGGCACCCGGACATCGATCCGGACACGATCCCGATGGCGGACGGTGTTCCTCGCCTGACCGGCGGCAGCGCGGCCGGCGAGGCCTCGGAGGACCTGTTCCAGCTCGGGTGCCTGCTGAGCGCGCTCGCCCTCGGCACGCCCGCCGATCCGTCCTGGCGGCTGGACGGTCCCCCGCCCGCCGAGCTCTCGACGGTGCGGCGCCGCGCCGTCCTCTCCACCCTGGCCGCCCCGCGACGCACCGACCGCTACACGACCGCGGAGGAGGCCGCGCGCGAGCTGCAGGCCGCGACGGCGGCCGCGACGGCCGCGCCCGCCTGGCCGCTCTTCCGCGGGGACGCCGCGCGCACGGGCGCGCGACCGGCGACGGTGGCGGCGCGAATGCGGTCCCTGTGGCGGGTCGCGAGCGGCCCCGTGGTGGCCTCGCCCATCCTCACCGCGGACCTCGTGGTCGTGCCCGGCACCGACGGCCGGCTCCTCTTCCTGGACCGGGCGCGGGGACGCCTCCTCCACACCGTCGCCATCGGCGCCAGCGAATGCTCGCCGACCCTGGCCGACGGCGTCGTGCACGTGGGCACCGACGAGGGATTGCTGCTCGGCATCGACGTGGCTACCGGCGCCGAGCGGTATCGCGTGAAGCTGGGTGGTCTCGTGCGCTCCTCGCCCCTCCCCATCGCGGGTGGGGTGGTGGTGGGACTCGTGGACGCGAAGGGCGCGGGCGCGGTGGTGGCCGTGGACGCGAAGGGCAAGGCGATCTGGACGCGGAAGCTGGGCGCCGTCTTCTCCTCCGCCGCCCTGGCCGCGGGTCGCGTGCTGTGCGGCAGCGACGACGGATCGCTTCACGCCCTCGACCCCGCCACCGGGGCCGTGGCCTGGTCGGCCAAGCTCGGGGCCAAGGTGCGAGCCACTCCCGCGGTGGGCGCGGAGGCGGCGATCGTGGGCGCGTTCGATGGCCGCGTGGCCGCCGTGCGCACCGCGGACGGGACGGAAGCGTGGAGCCGGGCGATCGGCCATGCCGTGTACTCGTCGGCGTGCCTCGCGAGCGACGTCGCGGTCCTCGGCTGCCACGAAGGGCATCTCCACGGCCTCGCCCGCGCCACCGGCGAGCCGCGGTTCGAGACCGCGACCCGCGGACCCGTCGTATCGTCCCCGGTCGCGGCGGGCACCCTCGTCATCGCGGCCTCGACGGACGGGAGCGTCTATCTCCTCGATGCGAAGGGCGCCGTGCTCGACCGCCAGGCCCTCGCGCCGGGCGGGATCCAGTCCTCGCCCGCCCTGGACGGCGCGGACGTCGCGATCGGCAGCGCCGAAGGCGTGCACCTCCTGAGGCTGGAGGCATGAAGGACCTCCGCGTCCCCGCCTGGCTCACCGCCGGGATCCTCGAGCGCTACCACTCGGGCGCGTCGCACCTGTTCCTCCTGCACGGCAACGTGCGCGACGTGTTTCCGTTCGGGTCGTCCTTCGTGCCGCTGGCGGAGGGACTGCGCCGGCTGGGCTCGCGGCGAATGGTCGCGGTCTCGTACGACGTCTCCGCCGGCCTCGTCTTCCCGGACGGCGAGCGCGAGAAGGCCTTCCGCAAGGCGCTCGGCCTCAAGGGCGCGCTCCCCGCGGACCCCGCGCGCGCGCTCGTCGTGCTCGACGCGCTCGTGGGCGCAGGTCGCCTGCCTTCTGGGTCCGTGGCCGTCATCATCGACTACGCGCACACTCTCGCTCCCGCGGACGGCGCGGGGGCGGCCGAGCGCCAGAACGTCACCACCCTCGCCCGCTGGGCCTCCGACCCCGCGGTGGCCGCGCGCCGGCCCCTCGTCGTCCTGATCGCGCCCACCGCGCAGGACGTCTCCTCCGAGGTCTACGCGGGGGCGGCGGGAGCGGAGGTGGTGGCGGTGCCGCGCCCGGACGTGGAGGCCCGCGCCGACTTCGCGCGCGACCTCCAGCGCCGCATCCCCGAGGTGACCTGGGGCCTCACCGCGGACGAGCTGGCCGCCCAGACCGGCGGCCTCTCCCTCGTCCAGATCGAGGACATCGTCCAGCGCGCGCGGGGCGGAGGCTCCACGCTCACGCGCGAATCGATCGTGGAGCGGAAGATCGACCTCCTGCGCCAGGAGTACGGCGACGTGCTCGAGATCCTGAGCCCGCGCCACGGTCTCGACGCCGTCGGCGGCCTCGACCACGCCACCCGCGAGCTGCGCGAGGTCTCGGACATCATGCGGCGCGGCCTCACCTCGGCCGCGCCCCTCGGCATCATCCTCATGGGCCCGCCGGGGACGGGCAAGACCTACCTCGCGGAGTGCTTCGCCAAGGAATGCGGCATGCTGTGCGTGCGCTTCCGCCCGCTGCGCGGCATGTACGTGGGCCAGTCCGAGCGCAACCAGGAGAAGGCCTTCGCCGCCATCCGGGCCCTCGCCCCCGTGGTCGTCATCGTGGACGAATCGGACCAGGCGGAGGGCGGCAACCGCGATTCGGGCGGCGGCGACTCGGGCGTGGCCGAGCGCATGCGCGCCTCGTCCTTCAACTTCTGGGCCGACAACGCGCTGCGCGGCCGCGTCCTGCGCATCGACAGCACGAACCGCGTGGACCTCATCGACTCCGCCATGCGGCGGTCCGGGCGCACGGACATCAAGATCCCGATTCTCATGCCGGACGAGGTGGCGCGGAAGCAGATCTTCGAGGTGGTGGCCCGGAAGCACAAGCTGGCCTCCGCCATCACGGACTTCACGCCGTTCGCGCGGCGCACTCCCGGGTTCACGGGGAGCGACATCGAGCTCGCCCTCACCACCGCGTACCGTTTCGCCCTGCGCGAGGGCGCGACCGCGGTCACGGACGCGCACCTGAGCGCCGCCCTCGACGACTTCATCCCGGAGTCGCGCGACCAGGCCGCCATCGACCACATGACCCTGCTCGCCCTCGACGAGTGCCGCAACCGGCGGCTGCTCCCTTCCAACGCGGAGGCCATCCGGCGCGAGATCGAAGCCCGGCGCGCGGCGCGGACGGCCTGAGCTCCGCAGGCGAGCGCGGGCCGCGGCTCGCGTCGGCGGTCCTCGTCGTCGTCTCCCTCGTCGCCTTCGGCGCGCTCTTCTGGATGTTCGCGCGCCGGCTCTCCTACCCGTACGACCTCGAGTGGATGGAAGGCACGATGCTGCTCCACGCCCAGCGCCTGCGCGCGGGCCAGCCCCTGTACGCCCCCCCGTCGCTGGCCTTCGTGGCCTTCGCCTATCCGCCGCTGCAGCCCGCCCTCGTGGCCGCCGCCTCCGCCCTCTTCGGCCTCGACTACGCGACCGGCCGCGCGATCTCGATCCTCGGATACCTGGTCGCGGTGGCCGCCGCCTACCTGTTCCTGCGCGAGGCGGGCGCACCGCGCGCGCTGGCCCTGGGCGGGATCGCGATCTCCGCCGCCGCCTTCGCGCCGACCGGGGCCTGGTACGACCTCGTGCGCATCGACAGCGTCTGGCTGGGCCTGGTGACGCTCGGCCTGTGGGCCGCCTGGCGCGCGCGCCGATCGACGCCGGCGGCGGTGACCGCGGGCGTGCTGCTCGTGGCCTCCCTCCTCGCCAAGCAGACGGCCGCGCCCTTCATCGGCGTGGCCGTGCTGGCCTTGCTGCTGGCCGACCGCCGCCGGGGCGTGATCCTGGCCGCCACCATCGGCCTCGTCGGCGGGATCGCGGTCCTGCTGCTCCAGCGCGCCACGGGCGGCTGGTTCTGGCGCTACGTGTTCGGCCTGCACCAGCGGCACGACTTCGACCCCTGGCTGGGCTACGGCCTGGCGCCGTTGCGCGTCGTGCTGCTCCTGGGACCCGCGCTCGTCCTGGCTCCGCTGGCTGTGGCGGCGCGTCGGACCGGCCCGGAGCTGCCCCATCGAGCGGAGTACGACGGGCCGCTGCTCGCCGTGCTCGCCGTGTTCGCGGCCGCGATGGTGGCGACCATTCGCGGCGCCGGTCCGCCCTGGGGCTATGCGAACGCGTTCATCCCCGCGATGTTCTTCGGAGGGATCCTGCTCGCTCTGGCCGCGGCCCGCCTGAAAGGGCGCCACGCGTCCACGTTCGCGCCCGCCCTGCTCGCGCTGTCCGTGGCCACGGCGCCGGGCGGCCTCGTCTGGGCCGCCGACCGCGTGTGGCCGCGGGCCGGGTTCGCGCTGCCCATCGGCTACGATCCGCGCACGCTCGTTCCCACCGCCGCCGATGGCCAGAAGGGCGACGCCCTGGCGGCGCGTCTGGGCGCGACGCCGGGGGCGGTGTTCGTGCCCTTCCATCCCTTCTACGCGTGGCGCGCGGGCAAGGCCTCCTCCCTGCACGCGCAGAACCTGGCCGACATCAACGCGATCCCCGATCTGGGCACGCCGCGCGAGCTCGTCGAGGCCATCCGTGGCCGCGCCTTCGACCTGATGGTGCTCGACGTGGAAACGGAAGGACCGGCGGGGGAAGCGGAGGCCATGGGCCAGTTCCCGCGCCTGGCCGGGAATTACGAGATCGCCGAGCGCATCGAGGGACCGCGCGTGATCACGGGCGCGCCCGTGCGGCCGAGGCTCCTCCTCGTACCCAAGCCCTGACCAGCGCCCTTATACTGCAACGTTCCCGATGATCCTGATCGTCCTTCCCGCCTACAACGAAGCCGCCGGTTTGCCCGCGCTGCTGCGGTCCATCCGCCAGGTCATGGACGAGGGCCGCCTCGCGTACAAGGTGGTCGTGGTGGACGACGGCAGCGCGGACGGCACCTGGGAGGCGATCGCGGCCCATGCCACGGAGATGCCGATCGTGCCCGTCCGTCACGAGACCAACCGCGGCCTGGCCGAGGCGCTGCGCTCCGGCCTCCAGGTCGCGGTGGGCGAGGCCGGTCCGGACGACGTCATCGTCACCATGGACGCGGACAACACGCACGCGCCCGGCCTCGTCATGCGCATGCTCGGCCTCATCCGCGAGGGGCACGACGTCGTGATCGGCTCGCGCTACGTGGCCGGCGCGCGCGTGGTCGGCGTCCCCTTCCACCGGCGGGTCCTCAGCGGCGGGGCCAGCCTGCTCATGCGCACGGTCTTCCCCATCGAGGGCGTGCGCGACTACACCTGCGGGTTCCGCGCCTACCGGGCTTCCATCCTGCAGCGGGCCTTCGCGCGCTATTCGGAGCGGCTGATCAGCCAGAAGGGGTTCTCCTGCATGGTGGACATCCTGCTCAAGCTGCGGACGCTCGAGCCGGATCCGATCATGGGAGAGGTGCCGCTCGTCCTCCGCTACGACCTCAAGCACGGGATGAGCAAGATGCGCGCGGCGCGGACCATCGTGGACACGCTGGTGCTGATGGGAAGGAATCTCCGCGGCCGCTAGCGCGGGGTCTTGAAGTTCAGCACGAGCCGGCACAGCGTCAGCTCGTCGCCGTCCTTGATCGGCGTGAGCACGCCGTTGGCCAGCTTCTTCCCGTTGAGGAAGGTCCCGTTCATGGTCCCGATCTCTTCGGCGACGAAGAACTTCCCGTCCTTCACCACCAGCCGCGCGTGCCGCCGCGAGATGTTGCGGCTCTGGTCTTCCTTGGTGAGGTCCACTTCGGGGCTCTGGCCGGTCACGGAATCGAATCGACCGAGGAGCGCCTCGTTGCTGAAGACGGGGAACACGTTCCCGGTCGACGGCGAGATGAAGTAGGCCTTGGCGTCCGCCTGCAGCGTTCCCGAGGTGGGGGGAGCGGCGGGCGCGGCGTCCGCGGGCGGGGGCGCGGAGATCCCGCCGTGGGCCATGACGCTCTCGAGCTGGCGATTGGTCTCGCGCAGGCGGATCGACTGCTTGCGCAGCATGCGCACGGCGATCTCGGGGTTGGCCTTGATCATGTCCCCGAACATCTCGCCGCTGATGACGATGAGGTCCCCCTCCTCGACGACCTCGGCGGTCGCGGAGCGCGGCATGCGCTCCAGGATGGCCATCTCGCCGAAGAAATCGCCCTTCTCCAGCACGGCCAGCGTGGTGTCGCCGTCCTTCACCTTCTTCTTGATGGCGACGCGGCCCGACTGGATGATGTACATGTCGTCGCCGTCATCCCCTTCGTGGAAGAGGACTTGCCCGTTGTCGAAGTGGGTGAGGAACTTGGCGAACGGGTTCTTCTCCGCGGTCATCCGGGGGCCTCTGGGCGGGGAGTTTACCAAAAGCCGCTCCGGCGCGCCCCAGGGAACGTTCAGCGCGCGTTTCCGAGCTGCTCGGCGATCGCGCGCCACTGGCCGAGCGCTCCCTGGACGGCCAGCACCGCGACCAGGGCGGCCGCCGTCCACCACCCGGCCCGCGAGCGGCGGGCCAGCCGGGACAGGGCCACCCCGGCGGCGAGGCAGACGAGCGGGGTGACGAGCAGGGTCTCGTGCCCGTGGAGGAACACGTCCGGGACCCGGGCCCGGCCGGCCAGGAGGAGGGCATAGGCACCCAGCCAGCCCACGACGAGCCAGCGGCGGGCGGCGATCGATGCCGCCCCTTCCGGTTCAGGGTCGCGCCAGAGCAGGGCGAGGCCGGCGGCGGCCAGGATCGGGTAGACAGTGTCGAAGAAGTCGCGCGTCCGCTCGTAGGCGACGAGCCAGAACGGTTGGACCGCATAACGCGACGGCGCCTGGGCGGCGCCCTGCGTCACGCGGGGCACGAGGTCGAACACCATGCCCAGGAAGTCGCGGTAGTAGAGCGCCACCGCGACCACGGCCGCCCCCAGCCCCATGATGGCGAGCGCCGCCGCATCCGCGGGACGACGGCGCACCAGCGCCCAGAGGACGAGCGCGAGCACGAGCGCGGCCGTGTTCATCACGCCGGAGACGTAGGCGAGCTGGCAGGCCGCGATCCAGCCCGCCCCCGCCAGCCACGTCCGCGGCGCGCGGACCTCGTCGAGGTGCGCGGCCAGCCAGCACAGCAGCGCGAGGTCGAACGCGTGTCCGAACAGCGCGGGCAGGAACGCAAAGCTCAAGCGCGACGTGTAGGTCGGGATCAGCACGAGCAGGGCCGCGCCCACAACGGACACGCCGAGCCGCCGGGCCAGGGCCCAGAGAAGGAGGATGGGCACGACGGAGACCGCGGCCGCGGCGAGCTTCAGGCACAGGAGCAGCGTGTCGTAGCCCACCGGGAGCAGCGTGAACGGCAGGTGGAAGGCGGGCGTGTAGGGGAACGCGTAGGTCTTCCCATAGGCCTCGGTCCGCCAGACCCCGTGCTCCCAGATGGCACGCGACGGCGAGACGAAGAACCCGAGGCCGCCTTCCTGGACCTTCTCCACGAGGCGCGCGTGCGTCCGGAGGTCGGGATAGTAGAAGTCCGGATGGTTGACGGCGAGAGCGCGCACGAGGAACGCGGCCAGGGCGAGGGCGGCCAGGATGCGCAGCGACTCTGCCGACAGCGCGCCGCTCCGGCGCCGCCAATGAGCGACCGCAAGTCCGGCGCCGCCGACGAGCACGAGAGCGAGCGGGATACCGCGGAGGAGGCGATGCGTGAGCCAGGGGTCGATCATCAGGCCCGCCACTGCCGCCACGCCCCAGGGCGCGGTCAGGGCCAGCGCGCGGGTCAGGGACCAGCCCGCGGCGAGATGGATCGCGAGCACGAGGGCCACGACCATCGCCGGCACGAACGCCGCCCATCCCGAGAGGCGCAGGCGCGCCCCCGGCCCCAGCGTCAGCCGGATCCAATCCATCTTGAGCCCGCGGTCTTTTCTTTCGTGCGAGTCCGACACGATGCCGACGCGCACGGGCGAGGCGGGCAGCACGCCCAGCGACGCCTTGCGTTCGAGGATCGTTCCGCCGCGGCAGGCGAACTGGTCCACCGCGCGCCCGTCGTACGACACCTCGACCTGCGCGGTCTCGCCGAACCCGCGCGTGAACCGGTACGAGAGGTCCACGGGGCCGCCCCGCACCTGCAGGGGCAGGGCCACGCCCGCGTGGTAGGTCGTCCAGTGCGTGCCGACCTTGTCGTCGATCTCGTATTCGGGAGCGAAGCCGGTGATGTACGGCGCGTCGCCGGGGCCGAAGTTGAGGGTGACCGTACGCGGGCCGGAGACGCCGGCGAGCGCGGCCAGCACGGGAGCGAGGACGAGCACCGCCGCGCCCGCCCGCGCAGCCACCGATCCGCGATGGTGGCCGCTGGATGCAGCCACCGATCCACGATGGTGGCCGCTGGATGCAGCCAGGGCCCTAGTCAATGATGCGGTACGTCCGGACGCGCTCCTCCAGACCGGCCCAGATCTGGCGCGGCCGCCGTCCCTCTCCCATCTCGCTCGCGATGAAGCGCCCCATGTCCAGACAGTGGTCCGAGTTGTTGTAGTTGAACATGCCGAGCCGCCCGGTGGGGACGAGGTTGTCGGCGGGAGCGCGCACGCGCTCGTAGACGCGCCCGAGCCGCTCGCGGAAGTCGATCGTGTACATCGGGTAGAAGTTGCGGAAGCGGCGGACGAAGCCGCCCTCGAGGCGGTCGGGGGTGGTGAGGCCGGAGTCCACGAGCGCCTCGAAGCAACGGCGCACGAGCTGGTCGTCCGGGGCCGACCACACCGCGTCGCCGGCGTCACAGGTGAGGTCGCAGCAGATGGCGGTGCGGTCCGCGGGCCCCAGGCCCGGGTCCATCGCCTTCTGCTCGAACATGCGGTTGAACGGATACTGCCGCTCGGGAAAGAAGATCCAGTGGTCCTCGCTCACACGCGGCTGCTTCAGGATCAGGAACACGAGGGCGAGGTCGCGCAGGCGGAGCTGGGAGGCCTCCTCCGCCGCGGTTGCGTCCCCCGGATACAGGAGGCCGGAAAGGGCCTGGAGCGGGATCGAGGACACCACGGTCTCCGCTTCCAGGCGGGTGGTGGCGCCGCCCGCCTGCACCTCTACCGCGCGGATGCGCCCTCCATCGCGTTCCAGGGCCACCGGCGTCGTCCCGGTGAGCACGCGACCTCCGGCCTTGACGATCTCCTCGGCGAGGCGCGTAGGGAACACGCCGAACCCGCCGCGCGGGTAGTAGAAGAACGGCGCGTCCTCGTTCTCCGTAGCCTCCTTGAGCTTGAGGAGGCGGAGGATCAGCTCGGCGGCCCCGCCGGAAGGAATGCGGGCCCGCGCCAGCTCCGCGGAGAGCTGGGTGGGATCGCCCCAGACCTTGCGGGCCAGGGGCTCGAACACGAGCTCGTACACGCCGCGGCCGAACCGGCGCACCACGTAGTCCTCGTAGCTGACCGGCTCCTTGCCGTTGAAGATCCCGCCCGCGGCCGCCGCCGCGTACGAGGCCCCCAACCCCGCCGCCCGCACTGGTCCCAGCAGGGGCAGCAGGTTGCCCATGCTGAGCGGGTAGCTCATGAAGCGGCCGAGCAGGCGGATGCGATTCTTCTTCGTGTGCTCGATGAGGCGATCCCCGAGCAGGGCCCGGATCTCGTCGAGGATCCCGGGCACGACGGAGTACAGCTTGTGCGGCCCGTGATCGAGGGTGAACCCGTGGCTCTGGAAGCTGCCGCACAGGCCGCCCACGACCGGCCCGCGCTCGACCACCGTCACCGGCCAGCCCGCCCGCGAGAGGTAGTACCCGGCGGCGAGCCCGGCCACTCCCCCGCCGAGAACGACGACGGGGCCCTTGCTCACGCCTTCCTCGCCACGACCATCGTCTGACCGACCCAGTACGCGAGCGGCGCATGCTCCAGGCCCAGCCAGCGGATGGGCCCGCGCACGAGCCCGGCCAGGCGACCCAGGTAGGGCGCCGCGCGCATCCCGACGTAGCCGAGCTCCAGGGTCTGCCAGTGCTTGCGGTAGTCGAGCGCGCGGAAGCCGGTCCGCCGGAGCAGCTCGGTCATGCTCGCGGGCGTGAAGTAGTAGAGGTGGACGGTGAGGAGGAACGGCCACTTCGAGCCCAGCCGCCGCGCGGCCAGGCTCGCGTAGTCGGGCCACGACATCACGAGCACGCCCTCGGGCGTGAGCAGCTCGTGGGCGCGGGCGAGCACGGCCTTGGGATCGGGCGTGTGCTCGATGACGTCCCAGAGGGTCAGGAGGTCGACCGAGCCTGGCTCCACCGGCATGTCGAAGATCGTGCCCGGGTGCAGGTCGAGCGCGTAGTGCTCGCGCGCGAACTGGCACATCCAGGTGCTGGGCTCGCAGCCGAGCGCGGTGTATCCGCGCTCTCGCGCCATGGCCAGGAACGAGCCGCCGGCCGCGCCCACGTCGAGCACGCGCTTGCCGGACGGGCGCGCGACCTTTTCGATCTTGTCCAGGCACTTGCGGAACGTCGTCTCGCGGAAGGCGATCTGGGAGACGAAGTTCTCGTCCGTGCCGCCCCGGTAGCCCTCGAGGATCAGCTCCCAGCGCAGGCGCGGCCGGACGTAGCAGAGGCCGCAGGACGTGCAGCGCACCATCTGGTCCTGGAGCGGCTCGTCCCCGGACGAGCGGAAGACCGTTTGCAGGTCGATGGGCTGGGTGGGGTCACGGCGGGACGGGATCACCACCTCGTAGCCGCTGCTGCCGCAGACCGCGCAGGGTACGTCTTCGAGCTGGGCGGCCGCGGCTTTCGCCTCGGCCACGGGCAGGGTCACGCTCATCGCGGCCGGCGGTGGAGCGCGGTCAGCTCCTGGAACCCCGCGCTGACGGCGTTGAGCAGGATCCCGATGAGGACCAACCCGCTGGCCAGGAGGGCCATGCCGCCCATCACGGCCAGGTGGACGAGCCGGCCGTAGGGCGGAAGCCGGCCGGCGAGCAGCGCGGCCGCGTAGACGCCGTCCGCGACGAGCAGCCCCACCGCGATCGAGCTGAAGAAGTAGAGGGGCCGGTGGTTGCGCAGGAGCACGGCCATGGTGATCAGGATGCGGTAGCCGTCCGCGAAGGGCGAGAGCTTGGAGACGCTGCCCTCCGGCCGCGCGCGATAGCGGATGGGCATCTCGCGGATGACCATCCCCTTCTCCAGGGCCTGCAGGGTGAGCTCCGTCTCCGTCTCGAACCCGCCCGTGATGAGGGGGACCGTGCTCATGAAGTTGCGGTTCATGACGCGATAGCCGGAGAGCACGTCCTGGAAATTCGTGCGGAAGGCCAGGTTGATGATGGCCAGGATGACCCGGTTGCCGAAGCGGTGGACGTCCGTGAGCGCGACCGAAGAGGCTTCCTTCAGGCGGTCCCCCACCACCATGTCCGCCTGGTCGGACGTCACCGGAGCCAGGAGCTGGTGCACGTCCTCCGCGAAGTAGGTGTCGTCGCCGTCCACGATGACGCAGACGTCGGCCTCCACCGTCTCCAGGATCGTCTGCATCACGTAGCCCTTGCCCCTCCGCTTCTCGCGCACGACGCGCGCCCCCGCCTTCTCGGCGCGGGCCCCGCTGTCGTCGCTGGACGCGTTGTCCACCACCAGGATCTCCGCCTCCGGAAGCTCCTTCCGGAAGTCGGAGACGACCTTGGCGATGGTCGTGGCCTCGTTGTAGCAGGGGATGGCGACGGTCGTGCGCAAGATGGACGCGTTTCTCTCCGGTTAGCGAAACCGTGCTTTATAACCCGCGCGCCTCCGCGCCGTCAAAGGGGCGAGCCGGCGGCTAACGGACGGAATCGACGGCGGCCTTGGCGTCGATGCGGCGGAAGGAAAGCCCGTTCTTCGGATCCGTGATCGTCACGCCCGTGTTCTTCATGGCCGCTTCGAGGGCGTCCGGGCTCAGGCCGGGGCGGGCGGAGAGGATCAGCGCGGCCACCCCGGCCGCCACCGGGCAGGCCTGGGAGGTGCCGACGAACGTGGACACGCCGCCGCCGATCCCGGCGGAGGTGACGGGGGCTCCGGGGGCCAGGACGTCGACCTGGCTGTCGCTGTTCGAGAAGCAGGCCACGCGATCGGCGGCGGTGGTGGCGTCCGTGCATCCGAAACTCACCGTCCCCACGTCGCCCTTGTAGACGGCGCCCACCGCGATGGCGTTCGCGATGCAGGCGGGGACCGCGATCTGCGAGCTGGAGCCCTGGTTCCCGCTGGAGGCGAAGAAGACGGCGCCGCGCCCGCGCAGCGTGTTGATCGCGGCCGCGAAGGCGGTGGTGAAGGAGGCCGCGGAATCGCAGCTGCCCGCGAACAGGTTGCCGAGCCCGAGGCTCAGGTTCACCACCTTGACCTCCGGGTGCCGGTTGATGACGAAGTCGAGGGCGGAGAGGATGCCGCCGCTGGTGCCCGCGCCCGTCCGATCCAGGACCTTCACCGCCACCACCATCGCGTCGGGGGCGATGCCGGGCGGGGCCACGCGGCCGTCCGAGGTGATGATGCCGGTGACGTTGGTGCCGTGACCCTGGTCGTCCTCGGCCGCGCCCGCGCCCGACTGCTCGCTCGTCCCGTTGGGGCAGCAGCCCGCGCCGCTGGCCGAGGTGCAGAAGCATTGCTCGGCGGCGAGGCCGTCGCGGATGTCGGGGTGGTGGGTGTCGACCCCGGTGTCGAGCACGGCCACCACCACCCCCTTTCCCGTCGTGCCCGCGCCGCGCACCTGGTCAACACGGATGAGGGCCGCCGTCTCCGCGAGGTCCATGTAGGCGATCGGGTCCTCGTCCACCATGAGGACGTCGGGATCCTGCATGAGCGCACGCAGCCCGGAAAGGGTGACCTCGCCCGCGAACGCGTGGAGCGACTCCCACCGATGGGTGAGCACGAAGTCGCTCGCGCGGAGGCCGCCGAGCACGCGGTCCTGGACGGCCTGGACCTCGGCGTTGCGCAGCGAGAGGTTGGTGACGGGGGCCGTGGGCTCGCGCAGGGCGACGATCACCCGGACGTGTGGACGCAGCCGCAGCGCCTCGACGACGTTCGCGCCCACGTCGGCCGCGCGCGCGCTCCCCGCCGCCAGCGTGCCTGCCACCACCGCCGCGACCCACCTCGACATCGGACTCAGAACACCACCTGCGTCTGGAGGCGCAGCTCCTTCGTCTTGCTGCGCCGCGCGTCGTCGTCGATCCGCCGGAAGTCACCCTGGAACTTCAGGTTGTGCCGGTTGAGATAATAGTTGACCACGCCGCCGACCTCCTTGCGGTCGTTGTCCGCAATGAGGTCGCTGGGATCGTAGCCGGCCCAGCGCCCCGCCACCTCCAGCCGGTCCCGCACCAGGAAATACCCGGCCTGGGCATGGAAGCCGTTCGAGTCGAACGCGGACGAGGTCTCCGGCCTTCGGTGGCGCGCGAAGTACTCGGCGAACAGGAAGAGGCCGCGGTACTTGAACACCGCGTCCAGGCCCAGGATGCGCGTATCGAGATCGTCGGCGTTGGTGGAGCCGTGCTGGTTGTTGCGCTCGTATTGTCCGGCCACCGCGAGCAGGGGCTTGCCGCCGTGGGACTCGAAGTCGCCCTCCGAGTACCGGGCATCGCCGAAGGGCTGGAACATCAGGCGCGCGTTGAACTGGTACTTGTCGTTGTCGTTGTCGAGGCGGCTGGCCGGGTTGCCGTTGAAGATGCCCGCGCGGTATTCCACCTTGCCCCTGGCCAGGACGCCCCAGAGCTGCACGCCGATGTCGCGTCCGCGCGAGAACTCGCCGGAAAGCAGATCGCGGTCCGCGAACTCCTGCCGGTTCGAGGAGGTGAGCTCCTGCCGCCCCAGCGGGACCTTGAACTGGCCCACCGCGATCTGGATCCGCTTGTCCTTGCTGGCGTCCCAATTCAAGATGAAGTCCTCGAGCGGGGTCGTGGTGCTGGCCCCCGGCTCGGGGCCGGCCCAGCTGAGCTGCAGCTCGTAGGTCAGCTCGCGGCGCCACAACCATCCCGTCAGCTCCGTCTTCGCGCGCCGGATGCGGAAGCTCCCTTTCGAGGAGCCCGGGCTCGAGGTGCCCGGGAGCTGGAGGCGATCGTCGGGCATCTCGTCCGTCCAGCGGAACTGCACGCGGTTGAGGAGGGCCACGCTGCCCCCTTCCCCTTCCCAGAGCACGTGTCCAGACCCGCCGCGGCCGGCGACGGCGGAGGTCGGGTTGCCCTCTTCGACGGTCACGGGGGCGGATGGCGAAGGGCTCGCCGAGGGCTCGGGCCGGGGTTGGTCCTGGGTCCCGTCGGCGGCGGTCACGCGTGCCAGGCCGAGCAGGCCGACGAGCAGCGTCCCGAGGGCCGCGCGTGCGCCGCGTGCCGCTGGTGTCATCGGACCTCCTGGCTGGGGGGCGGGCGTGGAGCCGTTTGTATCCTCATCGCCGGGCGCTGTCCAGCGCGGCGCGGTCGCCCGCGTAGCCGCCGTGGCCGCGCAGCCGCTCGCACAGCACGTGCAGCACGCCGCGCACCACGTCGATGTTCCCCGCCATCAGCTCGGCGAACGACTCGCGGTCCAGCCGGAACAGCCGCGTGTCCACGGCGGCGGCGACGGAGGCCAGACGCGGCTCGGGGTCGAGCAGGGCCAGCTCCCCGAAGATCTCCTTCGGCCCCAGCTCGACGATGGTGCGCGGCCCGTCGTAGACGCGCACGCGGCCGGAGATCACGATGTAGAGGCAATCGCCGTCCGCCCCCTTCTCGAACACGACCTGGCCCCTCGCGTACTCGACCTCTCCCAGCAGCTCGGCCACGTCGGCCAGGGTCTCCTCGGAGACCTCGGCGAACATGGGCACCGCCTTGAGACAGATGACCCTCTCGATCGTCAGCATCCGCCCGCCTCCTCCTCCCTCCACTTCCCCACTCAGGCGCGCCCGCGCCCAGGCCGCCGTCTCGCGCACGAGCGGGCTGGGGTCGCCCGCGGCCTCCCGCAGCACTTCGTCCCAGCCCCCGACACCCAGGTGGGCCGCCGCCTGCAGGGCGCACGCCGTCGTCCAGGCGGAGACGGCCGCTCGGGGCCGCCGCGCCACTTCCCGCACGCGCTCCGCCGTCGGGATGGCCTCGAGCGGAAGGGCGTCGCCCTCGAGGGTGGACGTGCTCTTCGCCCCCGGGTCTTCGAGCAATTCGAGCACGCGCTCTCTGACGTCGGGGCCGACGGTGACGTCGAGGACCTCCAGCGCGTACGCGCGCTTCTCCTTGGAGGCGTGCGCGAGCCCCTCGCGCGCCCGCTGGATGGCGACCGGATCGTAGACGAACGAGAGCAGGAGCAGGATCTCCTGCCGGCTGCGCTCCAGCTCGCGGGCGAGGGCCGCGCCAAGGACGGCGAGCGCGGGCTCCGGCGGCAGGTCGCGCAGGACGGAGAGCGTCCACGCCGCCTCGCCGAGCTCCCGCTCGAGGTACCCGCGGATGGAAGCCGCCTCTTCGCTGTCGGACGCGGGCGCATGCCCCAAGAGCCGCAGGGATTCGAGGATCTCGAGGCGCACGGTCTGATCGGGGTAGTCGAGGCGGGCCCGGAGCGCCTCCTGCGCGCGCGGACCACCCACCCGGCCCAGGACTCGCGCCGCCTCGCGCGCGACGGGCCCGGCCGCAAGGCCATCGAGGCAAGGCGCGACGACCTCCGCGACGTCCGGCCCCCCCATCACGAGGGCGGCGGCCGCCGCCCCGCGCAAACGACGATCGCCGAGGGCCGCCGCGACCGCCGGCCACAAGGCACGGGCGCGCGCGCGACCGGCCGCGGCCAGGGCGGCGCGTCGCACGACCGGGCTCGGATCGGCGAGCAGGCTCAGGAGGACCACGGAGGATCCCGGGTCTCCAGTCTCTCCGGCGACCCGAGCGGCCCAGGCTCGCTCCTTGGGGGTCGACGAGGCCGCGAGCCTGGACAGGCGATCGCGCGCCGTGTCATGGCCGATGCCAAGGAGGCCCACCAGCGCCCCGCGCCGGACCTCCGGGCTCGCATCGTCGAGCGCGGCCACGGCCAGCGCGACCGCCTCCGTCCCTGGGCGCCGGCACATCGCGCGAAGGGCGACGGAGCGCACGACGGGCACGGGATCACTTTGCGCGTGCGCGCGGAGGCGGGCCCGGGCGGCCGGTGTCTCCACGGCCGGCAGGCGGCGCAGCGCGGCCCGGCGCACGTCCGCGCTGGCATGGTCGGCCAGCCGTATCACGGCGCGTTCCAGGCCGGGGGCGCGCGCCTTCTCGAGGAGCTCGAGCGCGAAGAGCACGTCTTCGGGCGAGCCGTCTCGGAGGGTCTTGTGGAGCACGGCCAGGCTGCGCGCGTCGTCGTAGCTGAAGGGCTCGTCGTCGCCCGCGAAGCGGGCCTTGAGCGCGCGCACGAGGGCGACCGCGTATTCGTGGCCGGCGCCCTTGGCCATGACCTCCCAGCCGCCGAAGACGGCCAGCATCAGCCAGGCGAACACGACGGGATCGAAGGGCACGACCTCGCTGAAGAGGAGCATCAGCCCGCCGGCGAGGCCGATGGTCAGGGGCGTGACCAGCGTCTCCACCGTGATCTGAGTGGCCAGGCGCTGGTCCTTGCGCAGGGGCTGGTAAAGGACCTTGAACGAGGGGTTGTCGATCGGGTGCTTGAGGGTCTTGTAGATCGCCTGGTTCGAGATGACGAGCCAGAAGACGAGGCCGGCCCCGCCCGGCAGCAGTCCGGAGGCCACGATCAGCGCGGTGCAGGCCACGTGCGCGGCGGGCAGCACGGTGAGGCCCGCGCGCACGCCGAAGCGCGAGAGGAGGCGGCCGGACACGAACACCCGCGTGAGCAGGCTGGCCACCTGGGAGAAGCCGGAGAAGAGGGCGAAGAACGTGGCCAGGTTCTTCGCGTCCGCGTAGCGCGTGCGCATCTGGGCCAGGAACGCGAAATCGACGAGGTACTTGGCCAGCACGCCGAAAAAGGCCAGGAGCAGGATGACCCGCAGGTAGGGCTCGCGCAGCAGCCCGCGCAGGCCCGGCCGCGCGGGAGGAGCCGCCCCCGCCGCCCGCGTCTCGGGCGTCACCGGCAGCGCGCGGAGCACGAACGAGACGAGGACCAGGCAGGCGGCCAGGGCGACCGCGGAGAGCAGGACGAGGCTGGCCACGCCGAAGGCGCTCACTATGAGCGGCACCGCGAAGGACCCCGCGATGCGCGCCACCACCTCGCCCGAGCCGACGATGCCGAACAGGCGCTTGGCCTGCCTCACGTCGTAGAGCCGAGCCGCCACCGCCCAGTATTCGAGGTCGGTGAGGATGGAGAGGGCGCGGTACCAGACGAGGAGCAGGAAGACGAGCCAGGCCGCCGCGCTCAGCCCCAGGCCGACGCGGAGCGCGGCCACGCTCAGGAGCAGGAACCAGAGCGTGCCCGCCATGAGCCGCGCGAAGGGGACGCGGTCCTGCACGCGCGCGTACACGAGGCCGGTCGCGGTGTTGAGGAGGGCGGCCGCGACGTACACATAGGGCAAGGCGCTCGCCCCGAAGCGCGCCAGGAACAACGCGCTCGCCGCCGTCTCGAAAAAGACGGTCGCCGCCCCCATGGCGAACGAATGGCCAAGCATGAGAGCAACGGAGTGCCCTTCGCCCGGCTGGACATCCAGAACCCGCTTCACACCCGGGCCCTTCTTTTACGCCGTGTTCTCGACTCCGAGCAGGTTCTCCGGGGCAGGCACGTTCTGCAGGATCGAGCGCTTCTGCACCTCGCGGAACAGGGTCATCAGGAAGGTCTCGAACCGGTGCGAGATCTGGGCCAGGGCAGGCAGGCTCGAGCACTTGAGGATCTCGATGAAGAAGAGCTCGAACCCCGACCAGTCGCGGTACATGAGGTCCTTCATGTTGTGGTCGTAGAAGACGGAGATCTCCTCCTTCATGGCCACGGCCAGGTATTCGTCGCGCGTGCCCTGGAACTGCCGCACGGCGCGGATGAGCCGGGCCAGGCTGTCGCGCAGCCCCACCGATTGCTCGAGCTTGGCCGTGAAGTCCGGGAAGATGTCGGTCCCCTCCACCTTGGCGTCGAAGGCCTGGGCCAGCTGCACGATCGACTGCTGGAAGCAGTCCTTGAGGATGCCGTGGCTGTTCTCCACCCGGGCGCGCACGATGTCCGGCTGCCGGGTCACCGAGATGTCGAGCAGCTCGGTGTTGATGACCTTCTTGAGCTCGAAGGGGAGGCAGTAGACGAAGGAGTCGTAGAGGGCGAAGCCGGGCGAGTCCGGGGCGAGGGCCTTGAGCACGCGCCGCTCGAGGTAGGTGAGGAGCAGGCGCGTCTCCGAGGTGATCAGCGAGAAGATCAGGATCGCGTTCTTGAGGTGGTCCTCGTCCGCGTGCGCGGGGTCCGCGTATTCCAGGTAGTGGAGCAGCCGGAACAGCTCCAGGAACACCCTGGCCGCGTGCTTGCGCTCCGTCGGCTCCGCGATGGCGCGGATGGTGGAGGCCAGGGCCGGGCTCGTGATCCGGTCGTGCACGGGCTTGAACTTCTTGTCGATGAGCATGGCCAGGATGTGGCTGCGCCGGATCTCGCGGTGCAGCGTCTTCCCGACCGCGGTGAAGCTCCCGTAGGGGATGCGCGAGAGCCGCGTCAGGTCCATGAGGATGGTGTGCAGGTCCTCCAGCGCCTCCCGCAGCAGGCTGAGGCCCGACTCCGGCGTGGACTGGCGCACGAGCTTCTCGATGTAGGGGTCGACCACCTCGTCCTTCTTGAGGTAGCTCTCCACGTACTTGTCGAAGCGGGCCAGGTTGACCTGGTCCTCGGTGAGGATCGACGTGCAGAGCTGCACCGTCCGCAGGATGACGTTGTCGACCAGCCTCAGCTCCTCCGACCAGTTCCGGAGGGCGAGCTGCTTGGTCTCCTTCTCGGACAGGGGCTGGTTCTTGATGCGGAAGAACCGCTCGAAGCTCCGGAGCCACATCTCCAGCTCGAACAGGTCCCGGGTCTTGCCCGCGGCCACGGCATCGTCCATCCAACGGCGGAACTGGCCCCGCAGGAAGTCCGAGGCGAGCTCGCGGTCGGCGGCCCGCTCCTCGTCCGGGATGTCGGACATTGGCGGGGATTATACTAGGGCGCTCTTGACCTTGCCGGACGCCGACGGCCGCGGTCCGGGCGCCGGACGCCTGCCTCCCCGCGTCCGGCTGCAGACCCGTTTCCTCCTTCATTTCACGTCACTTGTGGTGGCGGTGATGGCCTTCACGACCGTGCTCGTCGAGGAGCGCGTGGGCCGGATCGTGGCCCGGGCGGAGAGGCCCGGCTTCACGTCCGAGGAGCTGCAGGGAGAGCTCGGCGACCTGCGCCTGGCCCTGGCCGGGGTCGGCCTGGCCGCGATCGCGCTCGGCGTCCTCGGGTCCTTCGTGCTCGACCGCCGCAGCCGCGACCTGGAATGGTTGAACCAGACCGGCCTGGGCCTCGCCGAGGCCCTGCACTCCGAGGGCGTGCTCGGCCTCGTCGCGGACGCCGCCCGCGTCTTCGCGCGCGCCCAAAAGGCGCAGGCCGTCGCGCAGATCGGCTCCCGCGACCGGCCCTGGTGGTCCGCGCCCGCGGCGCCGCCCTTCACGATCGAGATGCGCAAGGCGATCGAGACGGAGCTGGGCCGGCAGCGCGCGGAGGGTTCGACGGGGCGGCCGGCCACGCTGCCGCCGGGGACGCGCGCGGTGCCGGTGGCTCACGGCGGCACGCTGCTCGGGTGGATCCTCCTGGAGGGGGGCCCCGATCTCTCGCGGGAGGCGGAAGGGCTTCTCGCCATCCTGGCCGGCCAGGCGGCGGCGACGCTGCGCAACCTCCAGCTCCTGGAGGAGCGCCTGGAGTCCGAGCGTCTCTCCACCATCGGCCGCATGATCTCCACGATCGTCCACGACTTCCGCAACCCCATGACCGCGATCCGGGGCTATGCGGCCATGATCGAGGATCCGGCCCTCGACCCCGAGCGGCGCGGTCAGTGCGCGCACCTCGTGGTCGAGGAGACGGATCGCCTCAACGGCATGATCGACGAGATCCTGGAGTTCACGCGTGGCGGACCCGCTCGCCTGCGCCGGCGGTCCGTCCGCCTGGACGAGCTGACGGCCAAGCTGCAGCGCCTGCTGGAGCCGGACCTGCAGAGCCGCGGCATCCGCTTCGCCCTCGACCTCGGCTACGCGGGCGCGGTGTCGGTGGACGTCGACCGCATGCTGCGCGCGATGCTCAACATCGCGAACAACGCGATCGACGCCATGGAGTCGGGGGGGACCTTCCTGGTGCGCTCGCGCGGGAGCAATGCCCACGTGGAGATCGACCTCGCGGACGACGGGCACGGCATCCCGGAGGAGCTGCAGTCGCGGATCTACGAGCCCTTCTTCACCCACGGCAAGCCGCGCGGCATCGGCCTCGGGATGTCCATCACGCGCAAGATCGTCGAGGAGCACGGCGGCCAGATCCGGCTGGAGAGCCAGGTCGGCCGCGGGACCACGTTCACGGTCTCCCTGCCCGTCTCCTGAGCGGGCCCCGGCTGCCATGGACAACCAGTCGCTCTCCCGCGTCCTGCACGACATCGCGGACGCCCTCGAGATCAAGGGCGAGAGCTTCTTCCGCATCCGGTCCTACCGGTTGAGCGCGGAGTCCGTCGGCAGCCACGGCGACGACGTCGCGGACATGATCCGCCGCGGGGACGACCTGGGAGCGATCGCGGGCGTCGGTCCGGGCATCGCGGCCAAGCTCCGCGAGCTGGTCGAGACGGGCCGCTGCGCGTACCACGAGGACCTGCTCTCCGAAGTCCCGCGCAGCCTGCTCGACCTCCTGAAGGTGCCCGGCCTCGGTCCCAAGGGCGTGGGCCTCGTGTTCCGGGAGCTGGGCGTGCGCTCGGCGGAGGACCTCGAGGCCGCCATCGCGGACGGGCGCTTCCGCACGCTGCCCGGGATGAAGGAAAAGAAGGAAGCCCGCATCCGGCAAGGGCTGGAGGCGAGGCGGTCTTCCAAGAGGAGCACGACGTCATGAAGCTGAGCCGGCCGGGGGGCGAGATCTGGGTGCCGGACGGGACGCCGCCGGCGCAGGCGCTCGAGCGCACGACGCACATGGGCATCGGCGCCCATCAGGACGACGTGGAGATCGTCGCCCAGCGCGGCATCCTGGACTGCTTCGACCGTAGCGACCGGTGGTTCACGGCCGTCGTGGTCACGGACGGCGCCGGCTCCGCGCGCACCGGCCCCTACGCCGACTACACGGACGACCAGATGCGGGCCGTGCGCAAGGGCGAGCAGAAGAAGGCGGGCATGGTCGGCGGCTATTCGGCCGTCGTGCAGCTCGACCACGGGAGCGGCGACGTCAAGACGCCGAAGGCGCCGGGCATCGTGGGCGACCTGGCCGCGATCCTCGGCGCCGCGCGACCCGAGGTCGTGTACACGCACAACCTGGCCGACAAGCACGACACCCACGTCGGCACCGCCCTGCGCGTGATCGAGGCCTGCCGCGCCCTGCCCGCGGCCCAGCGGCCCTCACGGGTCCTGGGCGGGGAGGTCTGGCGCGACCTCGACTGGATGTGCGATCCGGACAAGGTGGCCATCGACGTCCAGGACCGCGAGAGCCTGACCGCGGCCCTTCTCGGCGTCTTCGACTCGCAGATCACGGGGGGCAAGCGCTACGACCTGGCCACGGCCGGCCGTCATCGCGCCCACGCGACCTATCACCAGTCGCATCAGCTCGACGCGACGGTGGCGCTGACCTTCGCCATGGACCTCACGCCGCTGATGCAGAGCGACGCCCTCGATCCCCTGGCCTACGCGCGCGGCTACATCGAGAGATTCGAGGCGGAGGTGACCGACCGCGTGCGCCGCCTCTCCTAATAGCCCAGCCGCTTGTCCACCGGGTTGAGCAGGGTTTCCCCGTCGCGGAACCGGCGCACGTTCTCCAGGAACGGCTCCATGGTGTTCGCCTCCCAGTCCCGCGTGTGGTCGGCGGTGTGCGGCGAGATGAGCACGTTCTCCATCCGCCAGAAGGGATGATCGGGCGCCAGCGGCTCCTGCTCGAACACGTCCAATGCGGCCGCGCGCAGGCGTCCCTGGTCGAGCGCGGCCAGGAGGGCCGTCTCGTCCACGACCTTGCCGCGGCCGACGTTCACGAGGATCGCCCCCGGCCGCATCGCGCCCAGGACACGGTCGCCGATGAGATGGTGCGTCTCCTCGGTGAGGGGCGTGGCCACCACCACGTGGTCGACGCGGGCCACCATGTCCAGGATCCGGTCCGCGGGCACGACCTCGTCCGCCGCCGGATCCGGCCGGCCCGACCGGCGCAGGCCGACGATGCGCGCCCCGAACGGCCGCAGGACGGTGGCGCAGGCGCGCCCGATGTCCCCCAGCCCCACGATGCCCACCGTCTGGCCGCGCAGCGCGCCCGGCTCGTAGGCCTCCCACTTCGCGAGCTGCTGGTTGCGCAGGAGGCGCCGCGCCTCCTTGAGAAAGAAGAGCAGGCCGAAGGCCGCGAACTCGGCCAGGGAAGAGCTGAAGACGCCGCGCGAGTTCGTCATCAACACCGGGCTGCGGATGAGGTCGGCGAAGAGCAGGTGATCGACCCCGGCCGGGCGCGTGTGGATCCAGCGCACGCGGGGGGCGGCGCGCCAGATGCGCTCCAGGGAGGCGGCGTTGCCGGTGGCCACCAGCATCGCGTCCGCCTCGGGGGCGAGGGCGAGGGCGTCCTCGACGTTGTGCGCCACCATCGCCCGCACGCCGCTGGGCATCCGCGCCAGGGCGGGAAGGCCGGGATCGTTGGGACGCAGGAACACGAGCACGTTGAGGTCGGGCACGGCGCGAGTCTAGCAGAGGCAATCGGACCGGATCCCGCTCCGCCGCCGCGCCGGCTGTGGCATCGTCAGGACGATGAAGGGGCGGGCCAGATGAGGCTGTGGGACCTCATGGAGTCGCCGGTGCAGAACGTCCGCGCCCTGCGCCGCCGCACGTCGATCCTGGCCGGCATCCACATCGTCCTCACCACCGCCTCCATCGCGCTGCTCGCCCTGCTCGTGCTGCGGCTCAAGCTCCTGGTCACGCTGGCCCAGCGCAGCAACGTCGAGACCCTGCTCATCGGGTTCTTCGTCGCCTTCGTGCTCGTTCTCCTCGTCACCACGGGGCCGGCGACGGTGGGGGCGGTCACGCTGGTGGCTCTTCGCCTCCTCGAAGCCGATCGCCGCCAGCGCTGGATCCAGCAGCATCGGGTGGAGACGCGGCGCGGCCGGCGGACGCTCGCCCTCCTGAACCTGTGGGTGACGGGCCCGGAGGGGACGATCGAGGTCGCGCTGGAGGACGGCTTCGGCCGTCTGGGAACCCTGCGTGTCCGCGGCGTCGAGCTCCAGCTCGAAGGCGCGCCGGACGGGCTGGGGGGGCCGCTCTTCGAGCTGGCCACGGCCACGCTCGGCGAGGTGGCCGCGCGCGACCCCCACGGCAGCCCGCTGGACATCATCCTGTGGGCCAACGTGGACCGTTCGGAGGCGGAAGCGTATCAGTCCCAGGTCCGGGCGTTCGAGCGCCTGGCCGGCGTGCTCGAGACCGATCCCTTGTGGCCGACCGCACGCCTCGACGCCGAGGGGCTGGCGCGCCTGCGCGCGGTGCTCGCGGAGGCGATGCCTTCCCTGCGCGAGACCGTCGTCATGCCCGACATCGACTACGCCGCCGAGTTCTCCATCCCGCTCGTGCCCGAGCCGCTGGCCTTCGTGCAGATCCATCGAAGCGAGAGCCGCGCCGACCCCGTGGCCAGCCTGGGCTGCGCGACGGTGATGGTCCTGGCGGCATTGATCGCGGCGGCCTGGGTCGTGCTCTTCCCGCCCTGGGTACCGGGCAAATGAGGGGCCGCCTCGCCTGCCTCGCGATTGCACTGGTCGCTCTGGGCTGTCGCGGCCCGCGCCCGAAGGTGGTCTCCTCGACGCACCGTGCGGCCCCCGGCGGCGGATCGGTGATCGAAGTCGTGATCGAGAACACGGGAGGGGGCGAGGGCCAGGTGCAGGTGGAGGCCACCCTGCGCGCCGCGCACGGCCCCCTCGTGCGCGCGGAGCGCAGCCTCGAGCTGCACGCCCACGAACGCGTCCTCGTGAATCTGCCGCTCGAGGTGGCCGCCGATGGTTCCTATCGGCTCGAGGTCACGGCGCGCTATCCCGTGGACTGAGGCGAGCCCTTGACAGTCTAGGCATGGAGGCGTACCTTTACCCAGACTGTCTGGGTGAGGGAACACATGGCGACGGTGAAGAAGGACCGGCTCTACGGCACCCTGGACGCGCTCATCCTGAAGACCCTCAGCGGCGGCCCGCGCCACGGCTACGCGATCGCCAAATGGCTCGAGGAGAAGAGCGGCGACGCGCTCAGCGTGGAGGAGGGGTCCCTCTACCCCGCGCTGTACCGCATGGAGAAGCGCGGCTGGATCGAAGCGGAATGGGGCGACTCCGAGCTCGGGCGGAAGGCGAAGTTCTATCGCCTCACCCGCGACGGGCGCGAGCAGCTGCGACGGGAGACCGCGGAGTGGAAGGCCTTCGTCGCCGTCGTCTCCAACGTGCTCCTGCCCGCCTGATCCGATGAGGCGGAGAGGCAATCGGTGAAGGACGGTCTCGGGCGGCAGTTCCGCTCGCTCCTCGGCCGGGCCAGCGTCGAGCGCGAGGTGGAGGACGAGCTCGCGTTCCACCTGGAGATGCGCACGCGCGAGCTGATCGCTTCCGGCTCGAGCCCCTCGGCCGCGCGCGAGGAGGCGCTACGCCGTTTCGGCGATCTGGACGAGGTCCGGAAGGAGTGCTCCGTGCTGGGAAGGCAGCGAGAGAAAGAGGTGCGGCGCGTCGAATACCTGGCGGAGGCGGCGCAGGACGCGCGCTTCGCCCTGCGCCAGCTCGCGCGGGCGCCTGGATTCACCGCCGTGGCCGTCCTGACCCTCGCCCTCGGGATCGGCCCCACGACCGCGATCTTCAGCGCCGTGGAGGCGGTCGTGCTCCGGCGGTTCGACTTCGCGCATCCGGATCGGACGGTCCTCGTCTCCGAGCGCTGGCGCGACCGGGACGGCGATGTCTCCGCGGGAAACTACGTCGACTGGCAGCAGCGAGGGACGGGATTCGAGCAGCTCGCGGCCGTGCAATGGGACAGCTTCAACCTGGCCGAGGCGGACATGCCGGAGCGCGTCCTGGGCGCGCGCGTCACCTGGAACTACTTCGCGGCGTTCGGCGCGCGTCCGCTCCTGGGCCGCACGTTCGACGCGGCCGAGGACCAGCCCGGGCGCGCGGACGTGGTCGTGCTGGGCCAAGGGTTGTGGGCGCGGCGCTTCGCATCCGATCCCGGCATCCTGGGCCGCCCGATCCGCCTCAGCGGCCGGCCGCACACGGTGGTGGGGGTCATGCCTTCTGCGTTCGATCCCCTCCTCGGTGGAGAGCAGCTCTGGGTGCCCGTGGCCTTCACGCCGGAGCGCAAGGCCATGCACGACGAGCACTACCTGACCGTGGTGGCCCTGCTCAAGCCGGACCTGACCATGGCGCGCGTGCAGGCCGAGATGGACGGGCTCGCGCAGGTGCTGGCCCGCGAGTACCCGCGGGACAACCAGGACCGCGGGATCCACCTCCAGCTCGCGTCGGAGGCGATCATCGGCGACAGCCGCCAGACGATGTTCGTGACCCTGGGCGGCGTCGCCCTCGTCCTCCTCATCGCCTGCGGCAACGTCGCCAACCTGCTGCTGGCCCGGGGAGCGGTGCGGGCCAAGGAGATCGGCATCCGCGCCGCCATCGGGGCCGGGCGCAGCCGCCTGGTCCGGCAGCTCCTGACCGAGAGCGCCGTGCTCGGCCTCCTCTCCGCCGCCGTCGGCCTCGCCCTGGCCTGGGCGGCCATCCATGTGCTCGTCGCGGCCAGCCCTTCGGGGATCCCGCGCCTGGAGCAGACGCGGATCGACGGGCCGGTGCTGGCCTTCGCCGTGGCCACCGCCCTCCTGAGCAGCTTCCTCTTCGGGATGGCCCCGGCCTGGCGCGCCGCGCGCACCGACCTGCAAGGGGTCCTACGCGACGGGGGCCGCACGTCGGCGGGTGTCGTCCGCGACCGCGTCCGCACCCTGCTCATCGTGGGCGAGGTCGCGCTGGCCCTGACCCTGCTGGCGGGAGCGGGCCTGCTCATCCGCAGCGCCTTCTACCTGCAGCGCGTCGATCCGGGGTTCGATCCGCACGGCCTGCTCACCGCCCGGCTCTCGCTCCCTCCTCGCGCCTATCGGGAAGGGGCGGCCGACGTGGCGCGCGCGTTCGAGCAGGTGGTCGAGCGCCTGCAGCAGGCCCCCGGCGTGCGCGCCGCGGCGGTGACGTCGCAGGCGCCCATGGGTCCGGGTGGAAACTCGAATGGGCTGATCCCGGAGGGGCGCACCCGGGAGCTGAAGAACGCGATCAACGCGCGGCTCCGGATGGTCACGCCGGGGTACTTCGCCACTCTCGGCATTCCGCTCCGGCGTGGCCGCCTCCTCGTGGCCGACGACCTGCCGGGCGCCCCGCGCGTGATGGTCGTGTCGGAGGCCCTGGCCCGGGAGGCCTGGCCGGGTCAGGACCCCATCGGCAAGCGGATCGCCTGCTGCGAGGGCACGCCCGACGACCCGCGCTGGAAGACGGTGGTCGGCGTCGTGGGCGACGTCCGATCCGGAGGACCCACCCGCGAAGCCGTCCCCGAGTTCTATCTGCCCATCACCCAGGTGCCCGCGGAGGCCTGGGACTGGATTCGGCGCACGATGACGATCGTCGCCCGCAGCGAGGGCGGCGACCCCACCGCCCTCACCGCCAACATGCGCGCGGCCGTCCGCAGCGTCGATCCGGATGTTCCCCTGTACGACATCGCCACCATGGAAGGCCGGATGCGCGAATCGATCGCGGTCTCGCGCTTCCACACCCTCCTGCTGGCCGCCGCCGGCGGAATCGGCCTGCTCCTGGCCGCGGTGGGCATCTACGGCGTCATCGCATACTTCGCGGCGTCGCGGTCGCAGGAGATCAGCGTGCGCCTGGCCCTGGGCGCCACCGCGCGCGACATCCTCCGCCTGGTGGCCTGGCAGGGGATGCGTCCCATCCTGGCG
>Ga0075421_100001508_pt1 | contig 27362 bp, 22 predicted proteins | sample SoiMetdeltSBSDD5_FD_75292 | JGI IMG/M metagenome (GOLD analysis project Ga0075421, IMG submission 75292) | Bulk soil microbial communities from a Populus tree surrounding site in Tennessee, USA - Soil MetaG P. deltoides SBSDD5 | ecosystem: Environmental > Terrestrial > Soil > Tree plantation... | reverse complement strand
AGACCAGGCCCTCCGAGCTCGACCAACTGCCTCGCTGGGCACCGTTCATAGTCATGGCGGGACTAACGCTGGTCGTATTCCGCCAGTACATCCTCAGCAGCCCCGGTGAGATGCTCCTCGGCCAGGACACACTCGCGGCCGGGATCATGTTCCGGAAGTTCTTTGTGGAGCACATCCGAGCTCTCGGCCGCCTGCCGCTGTGGAATCCGTATCTTTTTGGCGGGGTTCCAACCATCGAAGCTGGCAGCGGGGATATTCTGTATCCCGCTTCGATCCTCCATTTCCTGCTTCCGTTGACTAGTGCGTTGGCCTGGAAGCTGATCCTGCACGTCTATCTCGCCGGGGTTTTCATGTACCTGGCGGCTCGTGCGCTCGGCGCCAGCCGGCTGCTGGCTCTGTTTGCCGGCTCGGCCTACATGCTTTCCGCCAACCTGGTGAGTCTGGTCTGGGGCGGCCAGGACGGGAAGATGTACGTGACGGCCTTGTTCCCGGCCGGACTGTGGTTGCTGGTGACTGCCCTGGAGCGAGGATCCTGGTTCCGTTTTCTCTGGCTTGGCGTGGTGGCGGGGCTTATGGTGGTGGCTCATCCGCAGCTGGCCTACTACGCCTACCTGGGGCTTGCCGGCTACGCACTCGGTGCGCTGTGGTCACGCCGTCGTGAAGGCGGAGCCATGCTCGCGCACGTTCTGGCTTCGGCCATGTTGGCCGTGGTCACGGCTGTCGGAGTGGCAGCGGTAGTCCTGATTCCCATGTACCGCTACCTCAGGGAAGATTCTCCCCGGGCGGGGCAGGGCAGGGGATTCGAATACTCGGCCAGCTGGTCACTGCACGCGGAAGAGGCGCTCTCGCTGTTCATACCCGAGTTCGCCGGAACTGATGTCCAGGCGGAGACGTACTGGGGGAAGAACCCGTTCAAGCACAATTCCGAGTACGGCGGAGCTCTGGTGCTGGTATTGGGCATTGGAGGTATTGCGGGCCTCCGGGGGGACCGCCGGCGCTGGGGACTGGGCGCCATGGCAGCGGTTGCGCTGCTGTACGCCTTGGGGGCGGGGACGCCGGTATTCCGGATCCTCTACACCCTTGTTCCCGGGCTCAAAAACTTCCGCGCTCCCAGCCTTGCTGCATTCCTCGCCATTGCGTCGCTGACCATTCTTGCCACGCTGCTCCTGGAACGGGTATTGGCGCAGGGAGATCTGCGGGCTCGGCGCATTATGTCAATCGCCCTGCTGGCAGGAGCAATCGCCGCCACCCTGGTGGCGATTATCGCGTTGGCAGGTGGACCAGGCTTGTATGACACCTGGACGTCTGTTTTCGGCCGCGCCGAAGGGGTCGACCGGGCCCAGGCCTTCGCGGCCAATCAGCCGCGCATCGCAGGCGGGGCCCTGGTGGTCGCGCTCCTGTGTGCGCTGAGCTGGACCGCAGTGTGGCTGTGGCAACGGGGGCAGCTGCGAAGCAGCCATGTCGCCCTGATACTGATTACCCTCACGGCGCTCGATCTGCTGCGGGTGGACAGCCGGTACATTCAGGTAGTGCGCTACGACGAATTCTTTCCAGCCGATCCGGGTATCGAGGCTCTGCGCTCCCGGCTGGTTCCAGGTGAACGGGTGCTGACGGTAGGGGGCGTATACCCTGAAGGGTTTCTGGCAACGTACGGCGTTCCCGAGGTCTTTGGGTATCATGGGAATCAGCTTCGCTGGTATAATGACCTGACCCGATATCAGGTCCGACAAGCCGCGCGGAGTGCGAGTGAGCTGGAGCAATATTGGCTGAGCTTCCTCAACAGTGGTGCCCTGCGCGCGCTCGCAGCCCGTTACGTGCTCCTGCCGGGGCAGGTGGACTTGCCGGGATACAAGCTGCTGGGTGCCGACCAGCGCGTGGCGGTGTATGTCAATGACGGGGCAGCACCCGGCGCGGCTGTGGTACCCGCGGTGCAGGTGGAGCCGGATTCGGCCCGCCGCATCGCTTTGCTCTGGTCCCCCACGTTCGACCCCAGCAAGACGACCGTCGTGGATGAGCCGGTGCATTCAATCGGCCAGGCGGGTGGTACCGGAACGGCGGTGATCGAGGGCAATGGTGACGACACGCTTCTGGTTCGAGTCCAGTCAAGCGGAGCGGCCCTGCTGACGATCAGCCGGACGTATCATCCTTCCTGGCAAGCCGAAATCGACGGGACGCCAGCCCCGGTGCTTCGAGCCAACCATGCCCTGATGGCGGTGCCGCTGACCAAGAGCGGAGAGCACCGAGTGCTTCTTCGATATCGTCCGCGGATCGTCCAGCTGTGTGCGGTGATCACCGCCGCGACCTGGATCCTGGTACTCCTGATGACCGCCGGTGCAGTCGCGGTCGGAGTTCGTCGCCGACGTGCCTGAGCGACTGCTCGTTGTCATGCCGACCTACAACGAGCGCGTCAATCTGCCGCTCGTTGTGCCGGTCATTCTCCACCAGGATCCGAGGGTCGAGGTGCTGGTGGTCGATGACAACTCGCCGGATGGCACAGGGCAGCTTGCGGATGAGCTCGCGGCATCGACCCCCCGAGTCCATGTGCTGCACCGGCCGACCAAAGCCGGCCTGGGAAAGGCCTATCTGGCTGGCTTCCGCTGGGCTCTGGAGCGGGGCTACGACCTCATCTTCGAGATGGACGCCGACTTCTCCCATGACCCCAAATTTCTGGGCGACTTTATCCGGGCGGCCAATGATGCCGACGTTGTCATAGGGTCCCGGTACCGCACCGGTGTGAACGTGATCAACTGGCCTATTTCGCGGCTGCTGCTGTCGATCGGTGCCAATCAGTACGCGCGCTGGATAACGGGACTTCCGCTGGCGGATTCGACCGGAGGGTTCAAGTGCTTCCGCCGGCAGGTGCTCGAGGCGATCGACTTCGACAAGGTGCGGTCGAACGGATATGCTTTCCAGATTGAAATGAGCTTCCGTGCGTGGAAGAAGGGTTTCCGGCTGGCCGAGATCCCGATCGTGTTTACCGATCGGGTGGAAGGGCAGAGCAAGATGAACAAGCGGATAGTCCGCGAGGCCATCTGGATGGTCTGGTGGCTCCGGCTGCGTTCGATGCTGGGTCGGCTATGACTGGCATCCCGTTCTACAAAATGACCGGCTCCGGCAACGACTTCGTGATCCTCGATGGCCGCTCGACCGGTCCGGAGCAGTGGCCCGAGGCTCGGGTGCGGGCCATCTGCGACCGGCGGAACGGAGTAGGGGCCGACGGCCTGGTGATCCTGACGCCTATGACCTCGGACTCGGTCCGGATGACATACTGGAACTCGGACGGGTCACTCGGCGCGATGTGTGGCAACGCCGCTCTCTGCTGCGGCCGGCTGGCCAGCGAGCTTCAGCTGGTACCGCGGGGTGAGTTTTGCCTTTTGACCGACGCAGGAGCGGTTCGGGTTCGGTCACCCGACGCCCACCGTCATGCCGAAATCAACCTGCCCGATTTCGACCCTCCAACGCCGTTTGAGCGTACGGACCTGGCTGAGGGAGAGAGCTGGATATCGATGGTGACCGTCGGAGTGCCCCATTTGGTGGTGCGGGTAGACGACATCGAATCGGTAGAACCGGCAACCCGGGGGCGGTTCCTGCGCTTCCATCCGGCCCTGGGATCCGCGGGAGCCAACGTGAACTTCGTTGCGCCTGAAACTCAATCCGGCGGAATCTGGCTCATCCGGACCTACGAGCGGGGAGTCGAGGGCGAGACCCTGGCCTGTGGGACCGGCACGGTGGCGGCCGCAGCCTCGCTGGCCCACCGCCGCGAGGCCCGCCTACCGCTCACCTTTCGGAGCAGGGGAGGACTGGAGCTCTCGGTGCGGGCCCAGCTATCGGCCGATCGGGTTTCTGAAGCTTGGCTGGGTGGCGAAGGCAGATTGTCGTTTCGTGGAGTCTGGCAGCAGCCCAACCCGTAGCACCTTATCCCACAATGACTTGGCGGACTTATCCCAAACCGGGGAACCGGTTGTCCACAGTTTTCCTCAAGCATACTTAACATAACATATCTTATACGTCATACAGCCAAGCTATATAAATAGGGGGACCAAGTTGAATCCCTGGTCCCCGATTCCTAGCCCCGGCTTCCCTCCTCCTCACATCTTTCCAGCAGTCAGCTCCGCCAGACGAACCTGGGCCTCGGTGAAGCTCGGCGAATCGGCGTACTTCTGGACCACCGTCCTGTACGCCTTGGCCGCGTCCTCCATGCGCCCTGCCAGCCGGTAGGCTCGGCCGGCGTCGATGAGGTGTGCAGCCTTGAGGTATGGTAGTTGGGCCGCGTCGGCCGCCTGGCTGTAAGCTTGGGCAGCTTCGGCCCAGCGCTTGGCATTCTCCAGCGCCGAACCCAGGAGCCCGTAGGCGGGCGCTCGGTACTTCTCCGGTGGCTTCCCCGCGAGAAATTCGCGCAGCCCCACCACCGCCAGCTCACTCTGGCCGTTCACCATCCGGACCTGATTGAGGGTAATGACAGCCTCGTGAGCCGCATCGGTGCCCTTGTAGGTGGTGATCAGCCGCTGTAGTTCGCTCGATGCCAGCGGCAGGTTGCCAGCCTCAGCGGCAGTACGGGCCTGGTTCAGACTGCGAGCCGCGAACTGCTCCTTTCGCTTCCCGCTCGAGACGATAAACCAGGCCACCGCGGCGACAATTGCCACCAAAACCAGGGCCACGAGTGGCAGGCGCTGAGGATCCCGATACCAAGGGCGGCGCCGCACCGGCTCGGCCGTCTGTTCTCGACTCTTCGCTTCTACCGTGGTTGCCATGTGCATCCAAACTGAGGTCTACCAACCGGCCCGGTGCCCCGCATGCCCCCGGCGTGACTCGAACACGCGGCCAACAGTTTAGGAAACTGCTGCTCTATCCATCTGAGCTACGGGGGCTAGATCCCGAGAAGGTAATACTTTATGGCTGCAACTTCACCTATTATGTGATCCCGGCCTACCGACACCCGGTCCCCGAGCCTCGCAGCGAGGACGGTATGCTAATCCGGTGGACGGTCCGGCGAAAGCTGCGCGGCTATCGCTTTCTAAGGGTAGTGTCTGGCGGGGTGAGCTGGTCAGCGGTCCAGGAATCCAGGCGAAAGGGCTCCCCAGTGCCACGAGTCCCCTGCTGTTCAACGCGAGCCCAGATTCCGCTGCCAATGGAATCGAAGACAAGGCTGAGCAGCGGCTTGCCTCCGGCATCGAACAACCGAGCCGTTCTCCGGGGCCGGCCAAAGCGCAATGAATCTTGCTGACTCTTGTCGGCGAATCCGGCCGCTTCGAGCCTACCATAGTTAGATAACAGTCCTGCAATCGCAGCCGAATCCGCCGGCACGCCCGACCCTAATACCCACCGTCCTTGCCGGCGGTTGAGCGAGTAGGACTGTTTACCTCGGGAGATCTCCATCCGGGCGACACTGTCCCGGGGCACCTTGGCAATCGTGCGATCCCGCCATTCATCACCCGGTCTGGCCAGCGCGGTGGAAAGCTCTCCCCGGACCAGGTACACATCGGGCTGGTTCGCTCGCCGCAGGTAGATGCCTTCCCCCTCGCTGGCTGGTTTACCGGCTAGCAGGTCAACCAGGGCCCGTCCCTGCCCCAGCACTCGGACCCGTCGCCCACTGTCCTCGGTCACCCGCAGCCGGGCATGCGAACTGGGATTTCTGGCCACGAGGTCGGCGGATGCCTGGGGATTCGCCAGTGCCTGGAGCATTTGGCTCACGGCCTGCGAGTCAGCCGCATGCCCGTTTACCTGCCAGCCCCCACGCCTTGGCCCACGGCGAATCACAGTGGTGTCACCGGGAGCGACGAGCGCTATGCTATCAATGGCGGAGGTGTCGAGCTTTGAGATGAGCTCGGTTGACCCTTCGTCCGAACGGCGGCTGGCGAGCGCTACCGCACCCCAGAGCACGACCACCGCGGCCAGCACCACAAGCAATCGGAGCAGTTGCTTGGAGCTCATGCTGCGCTCGCCGGTGAGGGCATCAGGGGCCGATATGGCTCCCGAGTCTTTCGCCGCCGACGTGTCAACCGAATTAGACCCGCAAGCGCAACCAGCAGCGGTACCCCGATGACGTTAGCATACTTGACCCCCTGACGTGTGGCGTTGTTGGTGAACACCAGCTGTGGAGGCCGGCGGTCCTTCGCCCGGATGCTGATCAGCGCCTCGTCCTGAGCCAGCCAGTCCACTGCGTTGAGGGCCAGGGCCACGTTTTCCGGGGCGCCGCGAGCGCTCCGGTCATCAGCGAAATCATCGTCCCCGATCACGATGACCCGCCCAGCACTGGTGCTGTCCCCCGCCGCCTTCCTGGTAACCACTTGGACGGCGAGGAGGCGGGCCCTCAAATCAGTCTGCGGAAACTCCCGGTTGGGATCGATCATGGTTTCACCAGTCGCCACGCCACCACCCCGACTGCTGACGTAGAGCGGCGTAATAGTGCGGGTCGGGGCCGCAGTCGTGTCCAGGGTGCTACCCCAGGTAAACAGGACGTCGCCGACCTCCTGATTCACAACCGATTTCCCGGTGCTGGCTGCCCGGACAAAGAACGGATATTGCCGGAGCACCCGTCCCATTTGGGAGGGTACCGGTATGATCTCGTTAGCCACGAGGTCGTAAACCACGTTGCTTTGCACGCTGACGCCGAACCGCTGCAGCACTGCGTTCCAGGCCACCGGTTTGGGGAACGACATCGGCATTTGAGGCGACAGCTGCATGCCGCTGGCCATGACCAGCGCGCTGCCACCACGATCGAAGAAGCCGTTGATCCGTTTCAGCTGTGCTGGACTGAGCGAGTCCGGATTGCCGGCCAGGATCAGGAGGCTCACGTCATTCAGCGGTGCTGAGTCTGCTAATGCGATGGACCGAACCTCGTAGGTCTTGCTCAGTTGCTTCTGAAGTGCGTCGAAGCCGCCCTCGGGTTGCGGGTCGGCATTAACCAAAGCCACCACATTCTTCTTGGGCCGGGTCAGGGCGCGGATGGCCGAGGCAAGTCGGTACTCCAGATCATCACTTCGGGAGATGAAGGGGATGGTTTCGTGGGCATCGGCATGCTGCACGGCCACGCCGAGGTAGCCCTCTTTCACCTGGAGCTCGGCTTGCCCGATCACGTTGAACTGCACCGGTTGGATACCCAGCCCCTGAGCGTCACGCTGCACCGCTTCATCCTCCGCCGGATCCCGCTGCACCACCCGGACCTTGCCCTTCCCTGCAGATCGGAGATCGTGCAGCAAATCGTCGACATCTCTTTTCAGCAGCGCCGCCTCGGTCGGCAGTTCCTTGGAGGCAAACAGCTTGATGGTGATGATGTCATCGAGTCCAGCCACGATCCGCTCGGTGGCGGGCGAGAGCGTATAGGCATGCCCGGGAGTCAAGTCCAGCCGGCCGCGGATGTAGCTCCCCAGCAGGTTCACGACGACGAGGATGGCCACCAGCAATCCCACGCCCAATCGAAGCCGGCGAGCGGCTCCTCCGGCGGGCGCGAGTTTGCGGCGAACGAGGGCGCCGTACGCCAGCGCGAGAAACACACCCGCGAGGGACAGGAAGTAGATGGCATCTCGCAGATCGATGACGCCCCGGCCAATACTGTCGAAGTGCGAGAGCACCCCGAGCCGGGCGGCGATGGCTGCGAGCGTAGGCGGCAGGCCAACCACGAGGGGGTTCAAACCCACCAACACCAGCGCGAACATGACGATGACGGCAAGGATGAACGCCGTTACCTGGCTGGCGGCAATGCTGGAGGCCCAGAGTCCCACACCGGCGAGCCCGGCAGCGAGCAGAGCGGAGCCGATATACTGAGCCAGGATCGGCCCCCACTGCAGGTCGGCACCGAGACTCAGCGCCAGCGGGATAGGCAGGGTCAACGCCAACGCGATCCAGAGGAAGAGGACACTGCCGAGGTACTTGCCAGCCAGCAGCTCCAGCTCCGTGAGAGGCTGCGCCAGCACCACCTCCAGCACGCCGCTCCGGCTGTCCTCGGCCACGGACCGCATCGTCACCGCCGGAACAAAGAAGAGCAGCACCCAGGGAAGCAGGTCGAGCATCGGCCGGAGGCTGGCGGAGCCGGCCAGGTAGGACTGCCGGAAAAAGAGAAACGCGTTGACCCCGAGGAAGACCACCAGCAACACGTACGCGGTGGGGTGGTCGAAGAGCGCCTTGAGCTCGCGGCGCGCTACGGTCCAGATCCGGCTCATGAGGCGGCCTCCGTGGCAGTAAGCTGCCGGAACAGGTCCTCCAGACTTCCCGCCTCCTGATGCAGCTCGTACAGTGTCCATCCCTCCGCCTTGGCCAGCTCGAAGATGCGAGGCCGAACATCCTCCGTCGCCGTGACGTTCAGCTTGATTCGCCCGTCGACCGCTTCGCGACGCTCGACGCCGCGCACCCCGTGCAGCCCGGCAAGACGATTTTCCACCCCGGTGCCCGAGGCCTCGACGCTGATTCGGATTCCCGCAGTCGCCTGTCCCACCAGGGTCTCGACCGCACCGTCCGCCACGATCTTACCTCGATTGATGATGAGGAGGCGGGAGCAGGTGAACTGGACTTCGGGAAGGACATGCGTGGAGAGCAGGACCGTGCGCTCCTGCCCCAGCTGGCTGATCAGCCGCCGGATTTCGACTCGCTGATTGGGATCCAGGCCCTCAGTAGGCTCATCCAGCACCAGAAGGTCGGGGCGATGCAGGATGGCCGCCGCCAACCCCACCCGCTGGCGAAACCCCTTGGACAGCTCGCCCAGGGGCCGGTTGAAGACCGATTCGATGCCGGTGGCGGCAACCGCTTCGTCGATGGCCCGAGCCCGCTCCGTCCCCGGCAGCTCCCGCAGCCGTCCAATAAAATCGAGGTATTCGGATACCAGCATCTCCAAGTACAGCGGGTTGTTCTCCGGAAGAAAGCCGATCCGGCGCTTGGCCTCGCGTCCTGCTTCAGCCAGCAGGGTGCCATCCAGCCGGATCTGACCGGAATCCGGCTCGAAGTACTGCGTGACCATGCGCATGGTGGTGGACTTCCCTGCTCCGTTAGGACCCAGAAAGCCGACCACCTGGCCACGGTCGATGGTAAAGGAGACATCGTCCACAGCGGGTACGCCGTTGAAGCGCTTGGTGACGCGGTCGAGCGTAAGAAGCGACATAGCTCGTGAATGCCTGAAATGGATTGGTCGTCGCGGGGGATTTTAGGAAGGCCGGTGGCCGGCTTCAAGGCCCACCCGGAGGCTCAGCAGCGCAGCAGCACGTGGCAGGGGGCGCCCTCCAGGCGGGCCCGTCCGTTCAGTCCGGCGATCTCCAGCAGAAAGGTCCAGCCGACCAGGTGGGCGCCCAGGCTCCGAACCAGCTGTCCGGCGGCCCGGGCGGTGCCTCCGGTCGCCAGGACGTCGTCAACTACCAGCACCCGGTCACCGGCGTGGAACGCATCGCGATGGGCTTCCAGCGCGTCACTACCGTACTCCAGGTCGTAGGACTCGGTGGTGCGCTCCCAGGGCAGCTTGCCCGGCTTCCGGGCCGGCGCAAACCCAGCTCCTAGCGCGGTGGCCAGCGCTCCGCCCAGGATGAAACCCCGGGCCTCGATTCCGAGAACATGGGTCACACCAGCGTCGCGGAAGGGCCGGCCCATTTCCTGGATCAGCTCACCCAAGAGGCGACCGTCGCGAAGAACCGGCGTGATGTCCTGGAACAGGATACCGGGCTTGGGATAGTCCGGGATAGTGCGAAGCGAGCTCTGGACCCTGGCAGCGAGAGTGGGCATGAGGGGAAACTCCCGGCTACTTGATGTCGAAGCTTTTCCCCACCATTACCGGAGTGGGATCCGAGGAGCGCTCCACTCGGTCGACCTGGGCATTGGCGGGACCGGAGCGCAGAAGCTGCTCCAGAGCGGGCAGCGATTCATCGGGCCCGCTGACCACGACCTCCACTCGTCCGTCGGGCAGATTGCGGGCGTAGCCCACAAGTCCGAGGGACCGGGCGTGCCGCGCCACGAACCAGCGGAAGCCCACGCCCTGCACCAGGCCGGAAACCAGGAAACGGGTGCTCACGCCGGGCGGCTCATTCGGGCACGGAGGGTCTCGACCACGATGGGAAGCACCGAGATGGCAATGATGGCCAGAATGACCAGCGTAAAGTTCTCCCGGACGGTTGGAAGGTTGCCGAAGAAGTAGCCCCCCAACACGAACAGGCCGACCCAGAGCACCGCACCCACCACATTGTAGGTGAGAAATTTCGGATAGCTCATCGCCCCCACGCCGGCCACGAATGGCGCAAACGTCCGGATGATGGGAATGAAGCGCGCCAGGATGATGGTCTTGCCTCCGTGCTTCTCGTAGAAGGCATGAGTACGCTCGAGATACTCTCGCTTGAGAAATCTCACGTTGCCGCTGAACGCCCGGGGGCCGATGTAGGAGCCGACCCAGTAATTCACCGTATCGCCAACGACGGCGGCCACGATCAGCAGAACGATCACCAGCCACAGATCGAGGGAGCCGAGCGCCGCAAAGGTTCCTGCCGCAAAGAGCAGCGAGTCACCCGGCAGGAACGGAGTGATCACCAGCCCGGTCTCGCAGAAGACGATGAGAAACAGGATGAAATGGGTCCAGGTTCCGTACTGAGAGATCACCTGGCTGAGGTGCTGATCCAGATGCAGGAAGAAATCGATTGCGTTGCGCAGCAGATCCAAAGCGATGCCTGCCTCTCTCTACTCTTCGCGGAAACCGAACTCACCCACCAGCGGAACGAACCGCACGTCGCCGATGGTGCTGGTGCGAACTCCCTGGCCGGTCTGCTCGACCAGCGTCAGTACCTGTGCCTCACGATCTCCCAGCGGAATGACCATGCGGCCGCCGGTTGCGAGCTGCTCGACTAGGGGAGCCGGCACGTCCGGCGACGCCGCCGACACCAGGATCGCGTCGTACGGCGCAAATGGCCGCCACCCCAGGGTGCCATCGCCCACGAGCACAGTGACATTGCGAATGCCCGCCGCCGCGAGGCCGGTCCGGGCACTCTGGGCCAGATGCGGCACCCGCTCGACGCTGAACACCATACTGGCGAGCAGCGCCAGCAGCGCCGTCTGGTACCCCGATCCGGTGCCGATCTCGAGCACCTTCTCCTTGCCGGTGAGCCCGATCAACTCGAGATAGCGGGCCTGCACAAACGGCTGGGAGATGGTCTGCCCGCTGCCGATGGGCAGCGCCGTGTCGTCGTAGGCCCGGTGGCGCACGCTCTCAGGGACGAACAGATGGCGCGGTACCATCTGGACCGCCCGCAGTACGGCCAGGTCGCGGACTCCCTTACGGCGGAGGACATCGACCAGCCGGCTGCGGTAGCCGCCGTAGCTGTCGCCCTCCCCTACAGCTCCAGGGACCATCCGCGAACCGTTTCCAGCAACGAATAGCTAGTCAGATCCATGTGGAGCGGAGTTACCGAGATATACCCCTGTGCCACGGCGACATGGTCCGAGTTCTCACCCCCGGTCCAGGTGATGGTTCCTCCACCAATCCAGTAGATCTCGCGCCCCCAGGGGTCCTTCATTCTGGTGAGCGACTCTGAAAAATAGCGGCTGCCCAGCTTTGTCACCTGAATGCCCTTGACCTGGTCCGCTGGAATCCGCGGCAGGTTGATGTTGAGCAACATCTGCTCCGGAAAGTCCTGCACCTCGGTGATTCGCTGCACCAGCTCCAGCAGCAGATCATAGTAGGTGGCCATGGTTTCGGGCTGGTTCCCGGCGAACGAAATCCCGATGCCCGGCACCCCCAGCGTCACGGCTTCCATGGCGGCCGCGACGGTGCCGGAATAGAGCACGTCCTCCCCCATGTTGGGTCCGTGATTGACCCCGGAAAAGACGAAATCGGGACGCTCCGGCATCAAGGCCTGCAGCGCGAGCATGACGCAGTCCGTCGGGGTCCCATCGATCTGCCAACCGCCGTCCGGGCGCCGGGTGGGACGCAGGGGACGGTGCAGCGTCAGGGAGTGGGAGGTCCCGCTCTGTTCCCGGTCCGGTGCCACCACGGTGACATTGCCCACCCGCCGACACACATCCGCCAGCAGCGCCAGACCGGGGGCCAGGACGCCGTCGTCATTGGTCACGAGGATGTTCATGGTGGAGCCGGTTCAGGCATCCGGCGTGCCGCCCCCCTGCCCTGCGGCCCCGCCGCCCCGCTGAACGGCTTTGCCATCCAGAACGGCCACGATCTCCTCGACGCTGGTCGCGAGGTCCTGCACCAGTTCGGCCTCGAAGGCCCGTCGCGCCGAGGCCCGCAGCTCGCCGGTGCGCCGGTATTGGTCCACTCGCTGGCGGGCGCCGTCGATGGTGAACTTCTCGGTGTACAACAGGTGCTTCACCAGCATGATCAGCTCCACCTCGCGAGCCTTGTATACCCGGTTGCCCGAGCGGTTCTTGGCCGGGTTGAGGAAGCGGAACTGACTCTCCCAATATCGGAGAACGTGGGGCTTGAGGTCCGTAAGGGCGCAGACCTCGCCGATGGAGTAGAACTCCTGGACCGGACGGGCGGCACTTGTGGTTGTCATCTCCACTGCTCCGATTTGAGTTCCCGTGCCATGAGCTCGGCGATGCCGGTGCGGGCCGGCTTGCCGGTGAAGAGAACTTCACGAACTTTCTCGATGATGGGAAGTTCCACTCCCATCCGCTTGCCCAGCTCGGCGCCAGCCTGGGAGGTGTTGGCACCCTCTGCGATGCTCCGATGCGCAGTGCGGTACTCCTCCAGCGTCTGCCCCCGCGCCACGGCGAGTCCCAGGGCCCGGTTGCGGCTGAGGTCTCCCGTCGTGGTCAGAATGAGATCGCCCATCCCGGCAAGACCGGCAAAGGTGAGTGGGCTGGCGCCGAGCGCCACCCCCAGCCGGGTGATCTCGGCCAGTCCACGGGTGATGAGCGCGGCGCGCGGATTATGACCCATCTCGAGCCCTTCCAGAATTCCTGCCGCTATGGCGATCACGTTCTTGAGTGCTCCGGCCAGCTCGACCCCGATCACATCGTCGTGGGAGTACACCCGAAACCGCGGGGTGGCAAAAATCCGCTGCGCATCCAGCGCGGCAGCCTCCTGTCGAGCGGCGGCCACGACCAGGGTCGGCTGCCCCTGGCACACCTCGAGGGCAAAGCTCGGCCCGGAGAGAGCCACAAAGCGCACCTCGGGCAGACATTCCTCGATCACCGCAGACATGAGCGCCAGAGTATCGGTCTCGATGCCTTTGGTGGCGCTCACTACTAGTGTTCCCGGACGGACGCAACCACGGACCTGGCTCACCACTCGCCGGACCGCATGGCTCGGTGCGGCGGACACGATGATGGGAGCGTCGGCGATGGCCTCTCGAGCATCACGGTAAGCCCGGAGCGACGGGTCCAGGCGAATCCCGGGCAGGAAGAGCGGGTTCTCCTGCCGCTGATTGACCGCCTCGACTACCTCCGGCTCGTAGGCCCAAAGGCGGACCGTTTCGCCTTTCATCGCCAGCAGATTTGCCAGGGTTGTTCCCCAGCTACCTGCCCCCAGAACCGCGACCACGGTCATAGCGGCGGTGCACTCGCGGCCCGTCTGCCGAACCGGTTCTCCGTTCCCTTGATCAGGCGCTGGATATTTCGCCGATGCAGTACGATGACCCCGAGTGCTACGCCGACAATCACCCAGAAGAGCTCCGGCGTTCTGGGATGTTCCAGCAGATAGACCGCCGCCGGGAGCACCGCGGCAGCCGCGATGCTGCTCAGCGAAACGTAGCCAGTGAGCAGCAGCACCACTCCCCACACCGCTGCCGCCACCGCCAGGGCGATCGGCGTCAGGCCCAGCATAACCCCTGCCGCGGTCGCCACCCCTTTTCCGCCTTTAAACTGCACGAATACCGAGAAGACGTGACCCAGAATGGCCGCTACCCCGCACGCCAGTGCGAACAGCTCCGAGCTCGAGACCCGCGGCGCGAAGTACAGGACTGGAATGGCCCCTTTGGCAATGTCAAAGAGAGCGACGGGAATGGCGTACTTCCATCCCAGCACCCGATACAGATTGGTGGCGCCCAGATTCCCGCTGCCGTGCTGTCGAAGATCGATCTTGGCAAATGCTCTGCTGACCAGGTAGCTGGTCGGAATGGCTCCGAGCAGGTAGGAGGCGAGGAGCCAGAGCGCCGCAGTGAGCATCAGCGGCGAGAGCCCCGCCGGGTAAACTTGAGACGCAGGGGCGAGCCGGGAAAGGGCCAGACCTCCCGGAAGCCATGGACCAGGTATCGCTGATAGGATTCCGGTACTTCCTCGGGCCGATTGCTTACGATGGCAAGAGTAGGCGGCGCAGTGCCCACCTGGGAGGCATAGAGAAGCTTCACCTCCTCCCCTGGCTTCTGCGGCGGTGCGTTGCGCTCGATCAGCTCAGCCAGCACCTTGTTGACCTCCGCAGTGGGAACCCGCTGCTCCCGGCTGTCGGCAACCTCAACGATCAGGTCGAGTACCTTGCGGACTCGCTGTCCGGTCAAGGCCGACACGTAAAGGAACGGCACATACCGCAGGAAGGGAGCCTTCGCGATCAACGCTTCCTGCCCCTGGTGCGCCGTATTGGCGTCCTTCTCCTCGATCAGATCCCACTTGTTCACCAGAACGATCAGGGCGGCTCCCCGGTCCCACGCCTGAGTGGCAATGCGAAGGTCCTGATTGTGCATGCCTAGGGTGGCGTCCACCACCAGGACACACACCTGGGCTCTTTCAATGGCGCGCTCGGTCCTCAGCGAAGAATAGAATTCCAGGTCATCTTCTACTTTAGCCCGCCGCCGTAAGCCTGCAGTATCAATGAAGTTGAGGGTCCTACCTTGAAATCGCAAGACACTGTCGATGGCGTCCCGCGTGGTGCCCGCCTGGGGTGTCACCAGATGGCGTTCCTCCCCCAACAACCGATTCACCAGCGAAGATTTTCCCACGTTCGGCCGTCCCACGACCGCCACGTTGATCGCATCCTCGGCTTCTGCCGGATCGTAAGGCGGAAGGTGGGCCACGATGGTGTCGAGAAGGTCGCCGCTCCCCTTGCCTACTGCCGCGCTCACACCCTGCGGTTCGCCGAAGCCGAGCTGGTAGAAATCGTACTGCTCGGTGCTCCGCTCCAGATTATCCAGCTTGTTCACCGCCAGTACTACCGGCCGTCCAGCCTTGCGCAACCGGTCGGCGATGGATCGATCGACCGGGTTCGGCCCCTCGCGGCCGTCTACTAGGAAGATGATGACATCGGCTTCGGCCACCGCGAACTCGACCTGCCTGCCGATGGCGCGGTCCAGCGAGTCATCCGAGTCCGGGACCAGCCCGCCGGTGTCCACCAGCCAGAAACGACGACCTTGCCACTCCGCGTCGCCGAAGTGGCGGTCTCGAGTCGTTCCCGGCCGCTCCGACACGATGGCTGGACGTCCGCCCAGAATCCGATTGAACAAGGTGGACTTGCCCACGTTGGGGCGGCCGACGATGGCAACCGTTGGCTTGCTCACACCTCGACCGGCTCGCCCAAGACATCCGCGAAATCCTTGGACGGCAGGGCCTCGACCGGAATCGAGGTCTGCAGCCGCTCCAGGCTCATGCTGTCGATGAAGAGCTCGTCATCGTTGAGCGATTCGCCGGGAAGGAGAACCAGATCGAGGTCAGCCCGATTGCGCAGCGCTTCCTCCACCGCCGCCCCGGGGAGCAGTCCTGCGGTCGTGACACTGGGGCCGAAGAGCGTGTTCACCACCGGAATGAGGTCGAAGAAGGCTCCGGTCAGCCGCTCCAGTGGCTCGAACACCAGCGGCATCAGTCGCGCCATGGCGGTACCGCTTACCACGCCGATGCGCTTGCCGCTCCAGTTGAGACTCCCGGCCTCAAGGGTGCCGATTCTTTGCTGCAGCCAGCGAACCGATCCCACTCCATTCTCCACCTGCTCGAAGCCGTCGTAGATCTGCGCCGGCGGAAGCTCGACGCCTGCCCGGAGATATAGCTCGTCAGCTCCCAGGGCCCAGGTGATGCCGCGCTGGGCCCGGGCAATGGCCGCCTGCCCCTCTACCAGCGCGATAGCTGCCCGACACTCCTCGGCCGTGGGCTCGCGTACCAAGTGGTGCTTCGAGAACTCGGTGAGCCCTACCGGGACGACGGCACAGTCCAGGATCGCTGGACCAAAGTGGTAAAGCGTCTCCAGCGTCTCCCGGAGGACCGGCCCGTCGTTCACTCCGGGCGACATGACGATCTGGGTGTGGAACTCGATGCCGTGCATAGCGAAGCCGCCCAGCTGCGCCACGATGTCCGGCGCGGTGGGGTTGCGCAGGAGGTACCGCCGGATGGTCGGGTCGGTAGCGTGGACTGACACGTACAGCGGTGACAGCCGGTAGTCGATTATGCGCTGAACGTCGCGCAGCTTGAGATTAGTAAGAGTAGCGAAGTTCCCGTAGCGAAAGGACAGCCGATAGTCGTCGTCGCGGATATAGAGCACCTCGCGGAGCCCGTCCGGCAGGCCGTCCACGAAGCAGAAGTCGCACCGGTTGGCACACCGCCGGATGCGGGGAGGCTCGAGCGCGACGCCCATCGGCTCGCCCAGCGGACGCTCGATATCGAACTCGATCTCCTCCCCGTCGGGCTGGCGAACGTGGAGGAGGATCTGCTCCTCGGCGGTAAGAAACTCCCAATCCAGGAAGTCGTCGAGCTCCCGCCCGTTGACCGACAGAAGCTCGGTACCCTCGCGCAAGCCGAGCTCGGCGGCCACGGAGCCAGGATGGACGGCGGTGACGCGTATCATCGGGCAAAGATCTCCCCGCGCGCGGGCACATTCAAGCGGGAATAGCTGCGTTTGCCCTTTCCCGGGCGCAGAACTCATACTTCATCCGATGGCAGCGAGGCACCCGGCGACTATCGGTGAAGGGAGGCAGCGGTGGCATGAAGCTCAAGCCTTTGGACCAGCAGGTCATCGTCATTACCGGCGGCACCAGCGGGATCGGGCTCGCCACGGCCAGGCGCGCGGCCGAGCGCGGCGCCCGGGTGGTCCTGTGCTCTCGCGATGAATCGGAGCTACAGGAGACGGTAGACCAGATCGGGCGGAGTGGCGGCACGGCCCACGCCGTCGTGGCAGATGTGTCCAGCCCGGACGATATGGAACGGCTCGCTGCCGCGGCGGTGGAGCGATTTGGCGCCCTGGACACCTGGGTCAATAATGCGGGCGTCTCATTTTACGGGCGATTGACCGAGGTTGCCATTGAAGACATGCGCCAGGTCTTCGAGGTGAATTTCTGGGGAACGGTTTACGGGAGTCGCGCCGCCGTTTCCCATTTGCGCAGCGGTGGTGGCGCGCTGATCAACATGGGAAGCATCGTCTCGGATCGGGCCATTCCGCTTCAAGGGACCTATTCCGCGTCCAAGCATGCGGTGAAGGGTTTCACCGATGCGCTTCGGATGGAACTGGAGGAGGAGGGAGCCCCGGTTTCCGTCACACTGATCAAGCCATCCGCCATCGACACCCCATACTTTCAGCACGCCAAGAACTACATGGAGGTCGAGCCCAAGCCGCCGGCGCCGGTGTATGCACCGGAGGTGGTGGCCAGCGCCATTCTCAGAGCTGCGGAGCATCGGGTTAGAGACATCACCATCGGCGGAGGCGGTCGCTTGCTGACTGCCTTGGGTACGGCGCTGCCTCGCGTGACCGACTTCTACATGGAGCGGACGATGTTCAGGGGTCAGCGTTCGGACACTCCGGCAGCGGCTCGCTCTGGCAACCTCTTCCGGCCCAGCGGACAGGAGAACCTGGAGCGCGGAGGTTATGAGGGGCACGTGATGAGGTCCAGCCTATACACGCGAGCAGCGCTCTCCCCGGGGAAGGCGCTGCTCGCGGCTGGATTGGGACTCGCGGTCTTTGCCGGTATTCGATCCCTGGTCGGCTCGGACGACTAGAGTCTACTGGATCCTGATGAACTTGCCGGCTGACGGCACTCCGTTCCGGTTGAGGATGAACAACATGTAGTAACCGGGCGGCGCTTTCCTGGGGCTGTCGGGCGCCGTGATTTGAAGAGTCCCCTCACCTGCGCTGAAGCTCAGCTGATTGGCCAGTTGACCGTCGTCGAACGCATGGGTGACGGTCCCCAGGCGGATCACCCGTACCTGGGTGATCTGGGCGGCGTTCGGTGTGGCCACGGAGAAGGGCACTCCGTAACCCACTACCTCCGGGGCCTGCGAGATGGACGGCCGGGCCCCCATGAACATATAGGGTGGCGAAAAGATCTCATGGTTTCTCTCCGGCGGAACCGGAACCGTTCCAGCCATCGCGTCACCGCTGGAGCCGTGGAGCACTCTCCCATCCGGAAGCAGCAACGAAACCGAGTGATACACCCGCATGATGCTGTTGGCTGCCAGCGGGCTCCACCGGCCGGTGCTCGGATTCCAGAGCTCCGCCTGTTTGGTGGCGAGTCCCGGATCGATGTTCACGAATCCAGCACCCCGGGTACCTCCCGTCGCTAGAACCTGACCATCCGGGAGGATCGTCGCGTTCATATGACGGCGGGGATTGGCCATCGAGCCCGTGCTCGTCCAGCTGGGACTGGTTGCGTTCAGATCGATGATCTCGGCCGTGGCGGTGGGTTGCGTGGCCTTGGGATCGGGAGTTGGCCACCCGGTGTGCCCTCCGCCTCCCACCACCAGAATCTTTCCGGCCTCATACTCAACCGCCGAGCCGTAATCTCGATTGAAGCGGTAGATGTGGGGCGGTCCGGAGATCCATCGGCCCCGGCCAGTGGGGCCTGTTCCATCGACGTCGAACCAGCGGGAGTCGATCCGCTCGCTGGCGTAGAAAACGAGTCCGTTCTTGGGATCGACGAAGTTGCGTGGGTAATAGGGGATCTCCAGGGTGCCGGCCCCCGGCAGCTCGACCCAACGATTCCCTTCCCAGATCTCGGGCGTCGTTACTACCAAGTTGTTCTGGTCCCGCCCGGCCATGGTCAGCATTCGCCCATCGGGAAGCACGGTGAGCGTCGGGTACCAGCGCCCGTGGGCCATGTCCGGGCCCTTCTGCACCGCACCTTCGGGACTGAAGAAATACGTAGTGGGAATGCCGCGGTCGTCCTTGAGATGCCCACCCGAGACCATCAGTGTCCCGTCGGGCATGAGCGTGTGACCAGCGCAAAAGAGCATCGTGTCCACGCTGATCATCCGAGCGGTGCTCGGAGGCCCTGCTGCGGGGTCCCAGATGCGAGGCATGCCCATGGTGTCAGGCGGTACGTCGGTCTTGCCCCAGGCGAAAATCTTTCCGCTGGGAAGCAGGTTCATGTGCAACGGGACAATGTCCCAGTTCTCCAGCGAACTAGTCCCATCGGGATCGTTCCAAGACCCGGTGGTCGCCTCGGCCGGCAACGCCGATACCTCGACCGTCGAGGTGACCGTGACGGCGCCCGCAGTGAACACCAGGGAATGGCTTCCGCTCCCCCGAATGCCTAGGTCGGCAAACGCGGCGACGCCCGAGCTGTTGGTGGTGGCGGTGGTGGCGCCCTCAAGGGTTCCGTTGCCGCTCGCGAGGGACGCGACAACCTGAACCCCAGAGAGCGGAATACCGCTGCCGTCCCTCACCTCCAAGACCGGCTGGGCTGCCGGGTCGAATACCTCGGCGCTCAAGGCTGCAACTGGCGGATTATTCGTAATGGCGATGCTGGCAGGTTCCCCGGCTTCAACCGCCGTGGAGACGAACGTGACCGGCGATCCGTTCAAGCCGGCCGAGGTGGCCGTCGTTGTCTGCTGTCCCAGCTGGGTTCCCAGCACCCGCTGGACTGAAGCGCGGCCATCGGAGCCGGTCGTCGAGCTGGCGGCCGACACGCTTCCGCCCCCTTGTGCCGCCCACTGCACCGGGACCCCTGGCACCGCATTGCCGGAAGCATCAGTGACCCGCACCACCAGCGGATTGGGAAGCGGCTGTCCGACCACTCCATTCTGCTGATTCCCCTCGGCCATTTCGATATCGGTGGGGTTGGTCGGCTGGACGTCGTCACCGCAGCGAAGTGTGGCGGCGGCGAGCAGGCCGGCAACCATCCAGATTCGGATACCGCGTAAACGACTTAGCATCACCATGCAGATCTCAGGTCCCGAGTCTTAGTTATAGCACTGCTTTCCAGGCGCGGTGCATGCAGATACCGGGCCGGGGAACTGCTGCCAGGTTCCCCATTAACTAATGCTCCAGCAACATCTTATGAACATGGTCCAGACCGCCGTTGCGGCTGCGCCACGAAATACCAAACCCGGTCCATCAGGCCACGTCACCTGCCGGCGCGCAAGTTACCCCCGGCCGGGCCGAAGACAAACGGCCTCCACGACCTTGCGGAGCCGAAATATAGGGCGACCACTACTGAAGGGAGCGTGAAGTCGGGATGAAACGTAGGACAGCTGAGTCAGCCGGCGGGATGCGGCGGAGCAATGGGAGAGCGGGCGACCGGACTCGAACCGGCGACGTCCAGCTTGGGAAGCTGGCATTCTACCACTGAATTACGCCCGCAGGTGCGCAGTAATGTGAGGAGGCAGGTTGAAGGGGTCAAGGAGTGTAGAACTACCTAGCCTCCGACGCCTCGAGAAAGCTGCGCAGATCCGGCTCGCTGATGGCAGGCTCGCCCGGTGAGACGTTGTCCAACCGGCCCTCGCGCATCCAGCGCTCCAAGTCCCCTACCAGATCGAATAAGTGATCGAACGAGTCGACGATGAACAGCAGCGGCTGATAATGGTCGATCTCGAAATACTGGTTGATCACCCATTCCAGCTGGATGGGATAGCGCTGGACTTCCGGTGAATCGATACTGTGGGCGATCTCACCATATGAGCTGAGCAGGCCACTGCCGTAGACCCTGAGTCCGCCCTCACCCCGCATCAGCCCGAATTCGATCGTGAACCAGAAGAACCGGGCCATCGCCTTGAAGATGCTGGTGACCCGCCGGATCTTCTCCTTTTCATCCCGGATGCCAGCCACGATCTCGGCCGCTGTATGGGCGCAGTCGCCGAACCGGACTAAGGTATCGGCAAAGGCACGGTCGGTGTGCATCGGAACGTGACCGGCAATGTCGTGGAAAATGTCCGGCTCGGGCAGATAATCGAGCGTCGCCCCGTCTCGAATGGTGATGGTGGTTGGAAACTCGCGATTACGCAGGCTATTGAAGAAAAGGAAGGATGGGATGTAGCCGCTCACCGCTTTGGCCTTGAAGCCAGTGAGCGGACTGAGAAATCGATTGACGTCCTCCAGCTTCGGAACCCGGTTCGGATCCAGGCACAGGCTGTCGATGCCCTGCAGGAACCGGGAGTTGGCATACCGGCGCCAGCGGTTCTCCATTCGGGAGAACAGCCTGCGCCAGGCGTCATGGTTCGCCACCGAATAGAGCTCGTACGGCTGGTGGATGTACAGGCGGCCTTCCTGCTGGGCCTGCTCGATGAAGGGAGCCTTCGTCGTGGTCAGCCCGATTCCTTCTTGCGCCCCTTGTACACTGGCCATGTCGAGTCCCCTTACATCCGCTTGTAACGCCAGGCGGTAATGCCGGCACCTTCCGCCTTGGCTTCGATGGGCTGGCTCTGGCCCGGTTTCAGCGCCGGGATCTGGACTTCCTGGTTCGCGATCACGGTGCCCTTGATGTCGATGAACTCGACGATCAGGGTGACCGGCTTGGCGGCGATCGGCTTGCCCTGGGGTGTCTGCGCCTCTCGACCGGTTGCCGTGCCGGTGAGACTGGCCCCGCTCGCCGTGGGAGCGAACTGGGTGATCGACACTGCCAGCGGCATTCCCAGCACCTGGGTTGCAGTCTTGTTCGCCAGGCTTTCCTTCTTGGCCATACGCTGCCCGGTGGCCAGCATCCGCGCTATTTCATCGTTCATCGGTTCGATCTCCACCAGCCGGGCAGCCGTTTCGGCGAGCTTGGGCCCGTTCTTGAGGCCGATATACGAGTTGGCCAGTCCGAACAGCGCGTCGCGATTGTAAGGCTCACTGGCCACTACCTTCTCGAAGGCAGCAGCCGCCTCCTGATATTTCTTGGCATTGTAGAGAGAAATGGCCTCGTTCATCGCGCCGCCGGCTACCGAGGGCGGGCCCGCCGGAGCGGCGGGCGCCGCTCCCACTTCTTTCTCCAATGCCACTGCCTTCTCGGTCTGCCCATTGGCCCGATAGGAGAGGGCCAGCGCGCGCTTCACCTCAGCATCGTTGGGAACCCAGCTCAGATAGCGTTCCAGCACCGGAACCGCCTCCTTGTGCCGGTTGGCGCGCTGATACATCGCGCCGAGATTCCTGGTCGCGACGTTACGATCCTCAGTCGCATTAGTCCGCTCGGCGATTTCCGCGGCCTGCTCCCAGTACACGATGGCACTGTCGGTCTGGCCTGCGTTGGCGAAAATGACTCCGGCGTTCAGGAACGCGGCCGGCTTGTCGCGGTAGATGCTGTTGGCCTCGCGGAAGAGGACGAGCGCGGAGTCATTCTGCTGCTTCTTGGCAAACTCGACCCCGCCGTTGACCAGAGGAATCCAGCCGGTGTAGCGCACCTTACTGATATCCGCCTTGCATCCGGGTGACAGCGACTCCGCCTTGGAGAACGAGCTGTCGGCACCGGCAAGGTCGCCCTGCTGCAAGTAAATCCGGCCGAGATAATACCAGGCGGCAGGATTCTTCTCCTGCCCATCCTTCTGGATGGCTTCGAGAAGGACCTTGCTTCCCGATGCCAAAGCGCGATTCCGATTATCGGGCACTTCGGTTTCCACGCCCGTCTTGAGATAGGTCGCCCCGCTACTGACCTTGAAGTGTCCGGGCTTGAGTCCACACTCGGGAGGCACATATCGGCTCGGCAACGCCGCCACCACGCGACTGTTGGGTGCCGCCTGCTGGGCCGCTGCTGGAACGGCTGCGCTGCCGGCCAGCATGCTGGCCAACACGATTTGGATTTTCACTGGTCAGGACTCCTTGTTCGAGATCAGAGACCGGAGAGCCCGGTTGTGCAAGTCCCTTGCCACCTCGTGGGCCGGCTGCCCGGTACGGCGCGCAACTGCTGCAACATCTTCGTATTCCGGCTTTACTCGAGGTCCATCCGGCCCCTCGAAAACCTTCACTCGAACGGCGGTGCCGTCCGCGGAAGTGACCTCGAATTGACGCCGGGCCAGAGTGACCCGCTCCGCGATCTGACGCCGGACTCCGGACGTGCTACTGTGCCGAAACAGCGCAGCCACGACGGCATCGGCGTCTCGCGGCGCCGTGACCTCGATCCGAAACCCGGTCCGGCCCTTCTTCATCTGGGTCGCCCAGACCTGCACGTCCAGCGCCCCGGCTGCCAACAGTGCCTCCCGCAGCGGCTCAAGATACTCTGGGCTCAAGTCGTCCATGTCAGTCGAGAGAAGCACGACCTCTCCTGCTTCGACCGCGGCAGCGGCCAGAATGAGCCGCAATGCATTGGGATACCCGGAGGGATCTCGAGTTCCTGCCCCCCAGGCGCCGGCCTGGAGCGCTCTCCACCGGGCCGGCGGGGCACCGGATGAAAGCACCCGCAACAGGACGGCTCCGGTCGGCGTCGTCGCCTCGCCGCTGACGGGGCCGCTGGTGGCCACTTCGAGCCCCTCGATCAGAATCGAGGTAGCCGGCGCCGGTACCGGCAGGTTCCCGTGTGCGGCCCGGACCCATCCGGATCCCAGGGCGACTGGACGGTTGTAGATCCGGTCGATGCCGAGCTGCTCGAAGCCCTCGATGCCGGCAACGATATCGACCAGAGCATCCACCGCGCCGACCTCGTGCAGCGCCACCCGCTCGGCAGGCATTCCGTGAACTCGGCCCTCCGCCTCGCCCAGCAGGCGGAACGCGCGCACCGCCCGCTCTCGAACCCAGGGCGAGAGGTCGGCCCGCGCCGCGATCTCGATCAATTCTCCGATGTGCCGGTGAGGCCCGTGATGGTGGCTGTGGTCCTCGTGGTCATGAGGGAGGTCAGACGGCTCCTCCTTCCGCTCACCGGGCAGGACGACGTCTACCTTGGTGGCCTGTACACCGCCCCGCAGCACGCTCGTGACATCGACCCGGACCTCAGGGAACCCCAGCCTGGCGGGGACCGCCTGGAGCCACTGCGCCGGAGCCCCTGCCGCCAGCACGGCGCCGAGCAGCATGTCTCCGCTGATGCCAGCGGCCGGGTCGAGGATGGCAAAGCGTCCATCGGACATAGACTTAGAATATGACAGGTCGGTCAGCGTCAGGCAAACCTGGAGACCGGAGGGATCAGCGCTGCGGGTTGGCCGTCTTCAAGTGGTCCAGGATCCGCTCTGCCTGCCGAACCGAGAATCCGGGCACCGACGCGAGTTCGGCAACCGAGGCGGAGCGCACCCCGGCCAGGCTGCCGAAACGCTCCAGCAGTCGCCGCCGCTTGGTCGGGCCGACGCCGGGAATGCTGAGCAGCTCGGAGGTGATGGTCCGCTGCGTCCGGCGTTTCCGGTTGTATGCCAGCCCGAACCGATGCGCCTCGTCCCGGGCCCGCTGCAACAGGCGCAAAGATGGGCTTCGCCGAGGCAACCTGAGGCTGTCGCTCCGGCCGGGCACAAAAACTTCCTCCTCCCGTTTGGCCAGGCTCACGATCGGCAGATCAGGAAATCCCAGCTGGGTCGCAGCCGCCACGGCCGCGCTCAGCTGACCCTTACCTCCATCGATGACCACCAGATCGGGAATGGGCTGCTCCTCCTCACGTCGCCGGGTGAGATACCGGGTGAGAACTTCCTGGATGGCGGCGTAGTCGTCCTGCTGTCCCAGGCCGCGGATCTTGAACTTGCGATACTCGCTCTTCCGCGGTCTCCCGGCCTCGAACCAGACCAGGGATCCCACCGTGTCCCTGCCCTGGTTGTGGGAGATGTCGATAGTGACGAAGCTGCGGGGCACGGCACTCAGTCCCAGATCTCGGCCCAGGGCATAGACCGGATCCTCGGCACGCTCCTCGGTCTCGAAGGACTCTATCCGCAGGCTCTCCAGCAGATGCATCGCGTTCTGATCCGCCAGCTCCAGCCAACGCTGCGCGGTGCCCCGCTGCGGCACCGACCAGTCGGTGCCGGGCAGCAGCTCACGCACGGTATCCCACTCGTCCGGTGGGAAGGGCACCACCAGCCGGCGAACCCGGTCGTCGGCGGGCACGTAGTAGCGGACCAGAAAGGCACTGAGGACCGCACTGTCCTGCTCTTCCTCGACTCCCTCCAGGAAGCGATGCTCCCGGCCGATCACCCGTCCGCCACGCACCCGGATCAGCACCCCCACAGCATCGTCTCCGTCGCGAGCGTACCCGATCACATCCGCGTTGCCAGTGCCCATGATCTCGACGCTGAGCGGCTCTTCCAGCCGGTCCAGCCATCGCAGCGCGTCCCGCAGCTCCCGCGCGCGCTCGAAGTCCTCCCGCTCGCTGGCTTCCAGCATCGCCTCACGCACTCGAGTCCGCACATCCTGGGTCCGCCCCTCCAGGAAGTCGACCACATCCTCCACCATGCGCTGGTACTCGGGCATGTCGTGCCAGCCCATGCAGGGAGCGCGGCACCGTCCGATGTAGTAATCCAGGCAGGGGCGTTCGCGCCGTTCCTCGGGAAGCTTGTCATGGCAGCTCCGGACGGTGTACAGCCGCCGAATGATGGCCAGGGTCCTTCGGAGCTGCCCGACATCGGTATAGGGTCCGAAGTACCGGGCACCCGGGATGTCGCGTCGGCGGGTCACCAGCACTCGGGGAAATGCTTCACCCAGAGTGACCGCAATCGAGGGATAGCTCTTGTCATCCTTGAGGCGGACATTGAACCGGGGCCGATACTCCTTGATCAGATTGTTTTCCAGAATCAGCGAGCCGGGCTCACTCGGCACCACGATCGTTTCCACGTCTCCAATGAGCCGCTGCAGGAGCTGGTTGCGCGGACTGGCCGGGAAGTCGGTGGCGAAATAACTGCGTACCCGGCTGCGCAGCCGCTTCGCCTTTCCGACGTACAGCACTTCCCCGTCCCTGCCCTTCCAGAGGTACACACCTGGGCCTTCCGGAAGGGTGTCGAGCTTCCGCTGGAGTGCTTCGGGAAGTAGGGGTGTGGTCACACTGTGCTCGTCAGCTTACTCGTGTCGCCGGGGAGAACACCACTGAGGTCAGGCGCTGCGGAACCAGGGGACTCGCTTCAGAAGCCGGCGTGCTTCCGGAACGCCGAGCTCAGCGGTGATCGCGAAGTACGCGATACCGTACATCCCCAGGGAAAATAACGCGACGACCAGTGGGTGCTGGCCGTCCAGAGCCAGCTTGACGACTGCACCGGCGATGGAGGCCCCGGCGGCCCCCCCCCAGAGACGGGCCAGCAGGCGCGCAGGTATTCCGGTGTGCCCAATTCGGCCGCTCAGGGCTCTGCGGAGCAAGACGAACTCCACCCACCCTGCCAGGCCCGCCGAGACGGTCAGCCCCGCGGCCCCCCAGCGCTGGTCCACCCCGATCCAGCCCGGAAGCGGTATGGCGAGTAGATATCCCAGCACGATGGTAAGGACGACCCGGATGACCGCGTAGCGCAGTGGAGCCCGGGTATCCTGCAGGGCGTAAAACGTCGAAGCGTAGAGCCGGCCCAAGGTCGAGGCCAGCAATCCTACCGCGGAGCCGGCCAGAATGCCCCACACATAGACAGTAGTGGCTCTGGTGAATTCACCGGTTTGGTACAGCGCTGCCACAATCACATCTCCCAGCGCCAGGAAGGCCACGGCGGAAGGGATGACAAAGAAGGCAATCTGTCGCAGACCGCGATCCAGCCGGCTGCGGAGTTGAGCTGCGAGCTCGTCCCCTTCCCCTCTCGAGCTCGACATGGCCGGCAGCTCAGCTGCCGAGACCGACATGCCGAACAGACTCACGGGCAGGGTATAGAGCACCTGGGCATAGGAGAGCGCGGCAACCGCTCCAGTAGGAAGGAGACTGGCCAGCACCGTATCAACATAGGCGCTGATCTGGACCACTCCTCGCCCCACAAACACCGGCAAGAAGTTCCGGATGACGGTGCGTACGGCCGAGGAGGTCCGTTGCAGGGTGATCCGCAATCCGTGCATAAGCCGGAGCACGAGGGGAAGCTGGACCCCGAACTGAAGCGCGCTCCCGGCCACAGAGCCCCAGGCGGCGTATTCCGCCAGCGTGTAGCCTCCCGAGGTCTGACCCAATCCAATCAGGGTCCCGATGATCGCCAGGTTCCATAGCACGGGAGCGGTGTAAGACAGAAAGAAGCGTCCGTGACTGTTGAGCACCCCGAGGCACCAGGCCGACAGCACGAGCAGCCCGGCGCCGGGAAAGAGGATTCGTACCAGGCGGATGGTGATCTCCCGCTTCTCGCCCGAGAAGCCGGGAGCAATGACGGCAAGCAGGCCGGGAGCCGCCAGGATGCCCAGGAGCACGAGCACCGCGCTGGTGAGAGCGAGCAGGCTGAAAACCGCGCCTGCAACCCGGCCGGCCTCTTCCCGCTCGTCCTGGCCAAGC
>Ga0075421_100001506_pt1 | contig 27389 bp, 20 predicted proteins | sample SoiMetdeltSBSDD5_FD_75292 | JGI IMG/M metagenome (GOLD analysis project Ga0075421, IMG submission 75292) | Bulk soil microbial communities from a Populus tree surrounding site in Tennessee, USA - Soil MetaG P. deltoides SBSDD5 | ecosystem: Environmental > Terrestrial > Soil > Tree plantation... | reverse complement strand
GTGAGCGACGACATCAGGTCGGTCGCCGTGAATCTCGAGCCAGGTCAGGGCCTCGGTCAGCACCGCACGATGGAGCAGTCCTCGCTGCGCGCGCGAGGACGCCTGTGTGTCCAGGAGGCGCGACTGCAGCGCGAGGATCTGTTGCAGCCGCTCCACGTCGCGCCGAGCGATGGGAAGCAGACCCAGTTCGATTCGTCGTTCGAGTGCGTCGGCAGAAAACCGCCGTCGCGCCACGAGCCCGAGTGGGTGCAACAACGTCCCCGCGAGGATCGCATTGGTGAGAGACTCTGGAGCGCCGTCAAAACGCGCGCGGTACGCGTCGAGCGCGGCAATCGAATGCCACACTGCATCTGATGCTCCAGCGAGTTCGGGTGTAATCGCTTTCAACAACCCAGTCGTGCGGAGCTGCTTGAACGCTTCCTGCGCGTGTCCCGAGCGAAGGATCTTAAAGTACTCCTCGAGCAGTCGGGCTGGCGCACTCCGCGCGATCTCGTGTCGATGCACGGTAATCGCATCCAGAATTGGTTGGTCGATGGAGAATTGCAGCCGCGCTGCCAGGACGACGGCACGGAGCATGCGGACTGGATCCTCGAGGAACCGTACTTCAGGATCCCCGATGCATCGGATGATCCGCGAGTCGAGATCGTCGAGGCCGCCGACATAATCGATGATCGAGAACGTCCCGATGTCGTAGAAGAGCGCATTGACGGTGAAATCTCGGCGAAACGCGTCTTCTTCGGGAGTCCCGTATGTATTGTCGCGGTGAATGAAGTGGTCGTCGGCCCGCCGGCGTGGCGTGGCGCTTTCACCGTCGCTATTGCCTCCCCCTGCGGCATCGTCAGCAACTTCCATCTCCGGGGTTACCGGAGTCGCCGCCATCTGCCGGCGGAAAGTGGCCACCTCGATTGTTTTTGTTCCGAACTTGACGTGAGCCAAGCGGAAACGACGCCCGATGATCCAGCAATTACGAAAGAGCTTTTTGACTTGATGCGGATGCGCCGAGGTCCCGATATCGAAGTCTTTCGGCCGCCGGTTGAGCAGCAGATCGCGAACACTTCCGCCCACGAGGTACGCTATGTAGTGGTGTTCGTGGAGCCGATACAGAACTTTGAGCGCGTCGGGATCGACAACGCTGCGCGAGATCGTGTGTTCCGCTCTGGGAACGATGGTCGGCTCCGCCATCGTCGCAAATTATAGCATCACCGTCCGAATGGCCGCGAGTAACTGACTGATAGTCAGGTAGTTAGCGCGGCATTGCCAACAATGTTACGATGACCACAATGCGGGGGCTCTGCCGTTCGATCGTTGTGCTTGTTCTAACCGCGGGTCCGGTATATGCGGCCGATCCCTTGTCGGACGCGCGGCGTCTCTACAACCAGGGGCAATTCGATGCTGCCGAACAGGCAGCCCGTGACGCGGCACGGTTCCCAGCGACAGCAGACGGGGCTCGCGTCGTGCTCGGAAGAATTCAGCTCGAGCGATATCGACGCACTCCCGCGGCGGCCGACCTGTCGGGTGCGATTGCGACATTGCGCGAGGTCGATACGAAGCGGCTGGATGCACGCGAGCGCATCGAGCTGGCGATTGGTCTGGCCGAGGCACTGTATCTCGAGGATCGATTCGGCGCCGCGGCAACCTTCTTCGAGTCGCTGCTCGACGACTCCGATGCGCTGGGCGCGGGGGCGCACGACCGCGTGCTCGATTGGTGGGCGACGGCCACGGATCGCTATGCCCAGCTGCGGCCGATGGGCGAGCGCGCGGAGATTTACCGTCACATCGCCACGCGGATGGCGCAGGAAATCTCCCGCGATCCGGGATCGCATCCGGCTGCGTACTGGCTGGCAGCGTCGGCGAGAGGCGCCGGCGATCCCGAGCGCGCGTTAAACGAAGCAACCGCCGCGTGGGTTCGCGCACCGCTCGCACGCGACGGCGGAGTCGGGCTGCGTGCCGATCTCGACAGGCTTGTGGTGCAAGGCATTCTGCCGGATCGCGCAAACCGGCTTCAAATTCGCGATTCCACGCAGGCGCTCGCCGGGATGGTGGGCGAGTGGGAGGCCTTCAAGTCGGCGTGGGCACGGTGAAATGTTCAATGCTCAATGATCAATGTTTAATTCTTCCAACACTGGACATTGAACATTGGACATTGACTCAGCTCTTCGCCTCCTTCCAATTCTCTCCAATTCCAACATCGACGATTAGCGGAACGCGTAACGGAACAGCGTTCTGCATGAGGTCGCGGAGGGCCGCGGCGGATTCTTCGGCGGTTTCCTTCGACGCTTCGAAGAGCAGTTCGTCGTGGACCGTGAGAATCATTCGAGTCTTGCCGTCGGTAATTGTTGGCAGCGCCGCGTGCACGTCGATCATGGCGCGCTTCAGAATATCGGCCGCACTACCCTGGATCGGCATGTTGACCGCTTCGCGTTCCGCCTGGCCGCGAATCTGAGTGTTCCGGTTCGTCAACTCCGGCACCAGCCGTCGCCGCCCGAACATCGTCTTCACCACTCCAGTCCTGCGGGCGTTTTCGAGAAGATCGTCGATGAACTTGCGGACCGAAGGGAATCCGGCGAAGTACGCGTTGATGAATTCCTGTGCCGCCTGCTGCGGCACGCCGATATCCTTTGCCAGTGTGAACGCCGTCTTTCCATAGAGCAGTGCGTAGTTGATGATCTTCGCCCGCCGCCGGAGCTCGTGTTCGCTGAGTCCGCTGTTGCTGCCGAACACTTTCAGGGCAGTTCGATCGTGAATGTCTTCCCCCTTTCCGAAGGCGTCGACTAACGCTTCGTCACCCGAGAGATGCGCGAGCACTCGCAGCTCGATCTGAGAGTAGTCAGCCGAAATGAGAACGTGCCCGCGATCTGCGACGAACGCGCGCCGGATCTCTCGACCGAGTTCGGTCCGGATTGGGATGTTCTGGAGATTGGGATCGCTGCTGCTCAGGCGCCCCGTTGCCGCCACCGCCTGGTTGAAGCAGGTGTGAACCCGACCGGTGTCCGGATTCACCAGCTGCGGCAGCGCGTCGATGTATGTGCCTTTGAGTTTCTGCAGCGCGCGCCATTCCAGGATGAGCCGCGGCAAATCGTGTCCGAGTGCGAGTTCTTCGAGCACTTCCACGGCAGTCGACGCCGTCTTCGTCTTGGCGTTGCGTTTCAGCGCGGGAAGCTGCAGCTTGTCGAACAGAATCTCGGACAGCTGTTTCGGTGAATTGATGTTGAACTCTTCGCCCGCGAGTTCGAAGATGCGAGCGCTGCGGGCCGCGAGTTCCTGTTCGACATGCGTCGCCTGTTTGGCAAGAGCTGGACCGTCAATGCGGACGCCAGCCCGTTCAATCGCGACCAGCACGGGAATCAACGGCAGCTCCAGATCGAGATAGAGCTTCTCGAGATCCTCGCGACGTAGGAGGTTTCTGAGCGTTCCCGATACTTGCAGCGCGAGGTCGGCGCGCTCCCCCGCGTAGTCGAGAGCGCTTTCCGGAGCGATCTGGGCGAATGGAATCGCCTTGGCTCCTCGGCCGCAGAGATCTTCCTCCCGCAATGCCTTGTAGCCACTGTGCTCGAGTGCGAGATCCTCGAGCGGATGCGACGATCGCGTTGCATCGAGAAGATAACTCGCGAGCATCGTGTCGGTCTCGATGCCGTTCAGCAGGATGCCATGCCGCTCGAGGACGATGGCATCGAATTTCAGATCGTGACCGACTTTGGCGATTGCTGGGTTCTCGAGGACGTCCTTGAGAGCCGCGAGTGCGTCGGGCACATCGATACCTTCGCGCGGGTCGGATACCGGGGCGCCGAACAGGTCGCTCACCGAGTTGCGAGCCGCGAGCGGCACGTATCGCGCCTGCCGAGGCCCTGTCGAGAACGCCAGCCCGGCAATGCCGGCGAGCATTGACGATGGGGCGTCCGGCAGCACGCGAACGGCGAATCGCTCGACGGCGCGGAGCATGGCCGCTAGCGCGCGAACTTCTTCGAGCGTTCGCACCAGCGCGTACTCTTTGCCGATCGAGTGCGCATCTGGTGCGTAATCCATGACCAGCGTGCGGAACCCGAGGCGCGTAAACAGCTCGAAGCAACGCTCACGCGAGGCACCGCGATATCGCAGCGTGTCCGGCTGAAACTCGACCGGTACGTCAGTGCGAATTCTGGCGAGCTCGCGGCTCTGTCGTGCGTCCTCGGCATGGCCGAGCAGGCCTTCGCGATACCGCTTGTTCGAGATCTCTGCTGCGTGCGACAGCAGGTGCTCCAGCGAGCCGTACGCGGCGATGAGATCGCGAGCGCCCTTTTCGCCGATGCCTGGCACGCCTTTGATGTTGTCGATCGAATCACCCATCAGCGCCACCACGTCGAGCACTTGCTCTGGTGCGACGCCGAACTTTTCCTTGACCCCTCCAGCGTCGTACCACGTTCCATCGTCGCGCGGGTTGTAGACCTTGATGCCGTCGTGAACGAGCTGAAAGAAGTCCTTGTCGCCGGTGACAATCGCCACCTCAAATCCCTGTTCCGCGGCTCGCGTAGCCAGCGTCCCGATGACGTCATCTGCCTCGTACCGCTGGTAGGTGAGAATCGGGACGCCCATCGCCTCGCAGGCCTCGTGCACCCACGGAATCTGCTCGGCCAGATCTGGAGGCATCGGCGAGCGGTTCGCTTTGTAGTCGGTCGCCATGTCCGATCGAAACGTCGGCCCGGCAAGATCGAACGACGCTGCAAGGTACTGCGGATGATGATCCTCAATGAGCTTCCGCAACATCGTGACGAAGATGTAGACCGCGTGCGTCGATCGTCCTCCCGGCCCGGTCAGGCCGGATCCGCGCATGGCGTGATAGGCGCGGTACATCTGCGAGCTACCGTCGATCAAAAAAATTCGTTGGGACATCTCGGGAGCCGTGCACAGCACGCTGCCATGGTGCACGAGCGCACTGATCAGCGGCGGGATGGTGCGGACATTCCAGTATATCATTCGAGGAATGTCGCTCTTCGCGCGTGCGGTCCTGCTGGCCGCCCTCGGGTGTGCCGCGGCCGGCAGTGTCGCGTGTAGAGGCGGGGTCCTCGGTAAGCAATACGAATACGAAGAAGATCTTTACCTGGCGCTCGACGGGACCGCCACGCTCGTCGTCAACGCATCGCTTCCCGCTTTGGTCGCGCTTCGTGGACTCGATATCGATCCCGCTCCTGCGACGCGAGTGGACCTCGACAAAATCCGCGCCGCCTATTCGTCCCCTGTGGTGGAGGTGACGCGCGTCAGTCCGCCATGGCGACGAGCGGGCCGCAGGTTTGTGCAGGTGAGATTGAACGTCCCGGATGTGCGCAAACTCAATGAAGCCGCTCCTTTCGCATGGTCACGATATGCGCTCGCCGTCCAGAATGGTCATCATGTCTTCGAACAGAAGGTCGGGGCATCCGCGTTGAAACGCGGTACGCTGCAGAACGTTGGCTGGAATGGATCCGAAGTCGTAGCGTTTCGATTACATCTGCCCAGCCGAATTCTCTGGCACAATTCGCGCGATCTCGCCACCAACCAACCGCTCGACGTGCAGCGTGGCAACATCCTCGGCTGGGAGCAGCACCTTGCCGATCGACTCGATGGCGCTCCCCTCGACATCAGAGTCGAAATCGAGAGTCAGTCGATCCTGCACCGAACGCTCTGGCTTTTTGCCGGCGCGTTCCTGGCGGCCGTTGCCGTACTCGCCTCGTTGATCTGGTTGACGATGAGAAAGGGTGCTGAAGAAGCGGCTACATCGACGCGACCTTGAGATCCTGCGTGCGCTGGTCGCCTTCCTCGATTCTGATCTTCGTGGCCCGGGTGCGGATGTGATCGAGATAGGACGGATCGAACCATTCGCCTTGCTCGACATCCTCGACGGCGGCGATCAGATACTCGCCAGGTGGAACCGCCGACAGTTGGTAACCGCCCGCGGCATCCGTTCGGGCGCTCACGATTTGACGCGATTGCGGAAGCCATAGACGCTCGTCCGACGGAAACAGGATCACCGCCACATCGCCCGCGGGATTGCCGCGCGCGTCGCGAACCGTGCCTCTGACGCTGCTGATCTTGTCGGTGAAGATCACGTTCAGTCCGGTCACGTTCTCTGACTTCACTTCGATTGGCTGATCGGTAATCTCCCGCCCTTCGAGGTACACCGATTTCATCGTCCATCCCCGAGGCGCGGATCCGCGAATCATGTACACGCCGGGCATGACACTGTTGATCGTGAATTGACCCGCCTGTCCGACATCGCCCGGTCGGCCACCGCGCCCGCCCGGGCCGACGATCGCCGAGGCACCGAGTGCAACAGGCGTCACCCGGAATCCGCCGAACCCATCGACGGGTGGCGCGCCTGCCGCTTCGAGCGTGATCGTCCCGCCAACTTGAACGCCGGGCATGGGCGTCAGAGCGACGCTCACTTCCTCTCCCGCGACGACGAGCGGTTGCAGCGCCATCCGCGGCGATCCGTTCGGTCCAGCGCCGGCGCGCGCGACAATCGTGTACTTGCCAGGTGTGACGTTCGAAATAGAGAAACTGCCGTCGTCGCGAGTGGTCGTTGTGCGGAGTCCACCGCCAGGCGCGTCCGGCCCGCCGCGTCCGCCGCCACGGCCGGCGAGCGCCGCGAGCGCACCGCCGAATCCACCACCCATTCCACCGCCGTCATCAGAGATCAGGGTCACGCTTGCCGAGCCGCCGGCGACGACTCCTCTAACCGTTGCGAACGGAACGACCTGAATTTGAAAATCAACGCCAGTGATTTCCTGGGCGGCAGCGAGCTTCACTCTTGTCGCGTCGCTCGCGGTCGTGACCCCCGGGTAGTAGGTCGGAGCGTAGCCGCTCGATTCGGTCGTTTGGGCGCCGGCCGGATCGCCGAAAATCTGCCGCACTACCTGCTCGATACCGGCGGCCGTCGCACTGACGAAGTAGTCGCCCGGCGGCAAGCCGAAGACCCGGTACTGGCCGCGATCGTCGGATTGATCGGCTCCTGCCGGCGTGAGCTGCTTCTGTCCGCGCACATACTGCTGCCGCAGCACGCTGACCACTGCCCGGGCTAGCGGTTCGCCTTCCTCGTCAAGCACCCGGCCGGTGACGACACCGCCGCGCGCGAGCTTGATGTCGATGTTTACCGCTTGTTGTCCGTCCGTCAGTTCGAGCGGTGTGCCACTGCCCGACGCGCGTCGCTGACCGAAGGCGCCGTTGACGTAGCCAGATTTGGTCGCGGTAATCGTGTAGGCGCCGGCCGGAAGCGCGGACACGCGATAGCGTCCCTGTTCATCGGTGCTTGCCGCACGCGGACGCCCACTCCCGCCGATCACCAGACGTGCACGTCTGAGTGGACGGCCTGTGTCCGCCGCGACGACTCGTCCCGTAATGGATGCGGTTCCCGCAGGCGCGGTGGCGTCCCGCGGGGGAGCCGCGCCGCGGCGCCCGCCCCCAGCACCGGCCGCGCGTCCCTGTCCACGGCCCTGCGCCGGCTGGCTTTGTTCCGGGGTCGCCTGCTGTTGCGCGAACAGCGATACAGCGTACAGCGCGAGAAGGAGCGCCGTGACGCGCCATTTCAACGAACCTGTTGCGCGTGCGAAAAAACGAAGCATGGCTCTGGCAGATATTAGACCCGCACAGCCAATCCTGAGTGAAATCTGGTGCCACTCTGAGGTGAAATTTCTGTGGCCGGCTGCCATCCAGGTGCCTCAACTCTCGGAGCGCACAAATTTCTTGCATATATCCGTAACGGTAATAAGATCGGGCCAGTGTCGAAGCGCGTTCCTTCGCTCGGGCAGCCGCCACTGACCGCCGCCGTGTTTCACATCCTCCTTGCACTTGCCGACGGCCCGCTGCACGGCTATGCAATCATGCAGGCGGTCGAGGCATCGGCGGACATGCGCATGGGGCCGGGCACGATCTACGGATCGCTCGAGCGCATGGAAGATGCGGGCCTCGTTCGTGAGCTGACCACGCTCGCCGACGACCGTCGTCGTGTCTTCGGACTTCAGCCTGCCGGCCGCCGTGCACTCGAGGCCGAGGCGCACCGGTTGACGAGGCTCGCGGCGTTGGTCCGCGCCAAGCGCCTGATTACCGGCGAGCGGTGATGCGGCGCGAATCCACGTCGCAGGTGATCTACCGCATCCTGCTTTATCTGTACCCGCATGAATTCCGCGGGCGCTTCGCGGCTGATCTCGAGGCCGATGTTGCCGAGCTGTTGCAGGCCCGGGGGACGATGGCGATGTGGGTGCGCGTGCTGCCCGATTTATGTCGGTCGGTTCCGATCGCCCACGCGCGTGCACGCGCGGCCAGAAAGCGGGAGCGCGCGACCGCTTACCACGGAGAAACAGCAATGGGTTCATTGAAAGCCGACGTGCGGCACGCCGTCCGTGCCCTGGTGAAAGCGCCCGTGTTCACCGCCGTTACCGTCGTCACGCTGGCGTTCGGCATCGGCGCGAACAGCGCGATATTCAGTCTCGTCAACGCCGTGCTGCTGCGTCCGCCCGGATATGTCGAACCGGAACGGCTGATGTTGCTTTACGAAGGCTTTCGCGGGACCGCGGTGAACAAGATCGGGATGTCACCGCCGGATTTTATCGATCTCACGGCCCTGCAGCGGTCGTTTTCGAGCGTCGGCGCCTATCGCACGCAGCAGTACGAACTGTCAGGCGCCGGCGAGCCAGAACAGATCATCGGCGTTCGTCTGTCGGCTTCCGTCTTTCCGACACTCGGGGTGCGCGCCGCGCATGGCCGGACCTTTCTCGAATCCGAGGATCAGCCCGGGGAAGACGTGGCCGTGCTCAGTTACGGACTGTGGCAGCGACGGTACGGCAGCGACCCGAACGTCCTCGGCCGCATCATCACCCTCGACCGTCGCCCCTACACGATTGTCGGCATCATGCCGGCGTGGTTCCAGTTTCCGAAGCGTGGGCCGCAGATCAATGGCGAGCCGGCTCAGGTCTGGACGCCTCTCGCCCTCGGTCCGTTCGAGCGCAGCCAGCAGGCGCGCGGGATGATGTACAGCCTCACCGTCATCGGTCGGTTGCGCGGCGACGCTGGCGCGCCGCAGGCGATCCGGGAAGCGGACGGGCTGGGGCCGACCCTGGTCAGGAACTATCCCCCCTTTCTCCAGGGCCCGGTCAACTCACTCATGGTCACTGCCGTGCCGCTCATCGCGGAAATTACCGGGCAGGTCCAGCGACCTTTGCTGATTCTGCTCGGCGCGGTCGGCCTCGTGCTGTTGGTCGTGTGCGCGAACGTCGCGAACCTCGTGCTCAGTCGTGCGGTTACGCGCCAGCGTGAGATCAGCGTGCGCGCCGCGCTCGGCGCTGGCCGCCGCCGATTGCTGCAGATGCTGCTCATGGAAGGCCTGCTGCTGACAGCGGCCGGAGGCGCTCTCGGTTTGTTCATCGGCAACGCCGTCGTGCGGGCTGTGCCCGAGCTCATCACGCTGAGTCTTCCGGGAGTACAGGACGTGCGGCTCGATGTGCGCGTCGTGCTCTTCACATTTGCGCTGTCAGCGCTCACAGCCATCGTCTTTGGAGTGCTCCCGCTCGTCGTCAGCGAACGGCGCGATCTCACGGATCTGCTGCGGGAAGGCGGAGCGCGCAGCATCGGAGGCGCACGCCAACACCGCCTGCAGTCCATGCTCGTCGTTTCGAGCGTGGCGCTGGCGGTCGTGCTGCTCGCCAGTGCGGGCTTGCTGATGCGGAGCTTCACGAAGCTGATGGCTGTCGACACGGGCATCCGCGCACCACGGGTGTTGACGATGCAGGTGAGGCTGCCGCAGGCGAGTTACGACGGCGCGTTGGCGGTCCGATCCTTCTATCAGGGTTTGCACGAGCGGGTGCGGGCTATCCCCTCGGTTCGTGCCGCGTCGATCCAGACGGATCTGCCGCTGAAAGGAGACGGTGAGCGTCGGGCCTTCACTGCCGATCAGCCAATCGACGCCAGCGCCGCAACGGCCAGCGCGGCGGTCACCTGGACCTTTGGCGATTACTTCCGCACGTTCGGCGTGCCGATCGTGAAGGGACGCGGGTTCCTGCCCGAGGAAGAACTGGAGAACCGCGGGATGGCCATCGTGAGCCGTGCGCTCGCGGAACGCTACTGGCCAGCGCAGGACCCGATCGGCAAGCGTTTCAAGTGGGGCATTGCGGCGAACCGGGCGCCGTGGCAGACGATCGTCGGCGTTGTCGGCGACGTCGTTGACGGCAAACTTGGCGAGCCGCCAATCATGCACATCTACGTACCGTTCGCCGAAGCGGTGGATCCGGCGCTCGCCGTGCCTATGGCCGGGCTTGTGCGGCGGATGACAGTGGCGGCAGTGACCGATCGAGAGGTCGCCGCACTCGTCGATCCCATGCGAGCAGCGATCGCCGTTCTCGATCCAGCGCTGGCGGTGGCCGAGGTCACGACGATCGCGCAGGTGATGGCGGATGCATCGGCGCCGCAGCGATTCAGCACGGTGCTGCTCGTGGCATTCGCGTCAGGTGCGCTACTGCTTGCTGCGATCGGTCTGTACGGGATGCTGGCCTTCGGCGTCGCCCGCCGCACGCGTGAGATCGGAGTGCGACTGGCGCTCGGGGCGACGCGCCGCGAAGTGCTCGGACTGGTGGTGCGCCAGGGCATGACATTGACGCTGGTTGGCGTCGGAGTCGGCATTGCCGGTGCGCTCGCGGCCACGCGTCTCATGCGCGGGCTGCTGTATGAGATCCAACCGTTTGATCCGGTGACGTTCGTCTCAGTGCCTGGCATCCTCGCAGTCGTCGCGCTGCTTGCCTGCTATCTGCCGGCGCGCCGGGCCGCCAGAGTCGAACCGATGGCGGCGCTCCGGGCCGAGTGAAGCGGGCGGGAAATGTCTGAGGGAAATTGCGGATGCAGGTCGGTGTCAACTATCCATGGTACGACTACGGCTGGGACTTTGGCCTCGGCCCTCCTTCGTGGCGTGCCGGACGCCGGACGCCGCGGTGGTACGACGAAATTGATCAGGACCTGCGCCATCTGCAGGACATTGGTGTCACCGTCGTGCGCTGGTTCATTTTGGCGGACGGGCTGACGTACGGCATCGACGACGACGCACCGAGAGTGCGCGGATGGGTTCGACCTCGATGGCACTTCGACCCGCCGCCGTTGGATAGAGAGTTCCTTGCGCACTTCAGCGAGTTGCTCGCGCGCTTCGCCGCTACAAATTCCGGTACGACCCCCCATATTCAGATCCTGCCGGTGTTCATCGATTTTCTCTTCTGCCAGGCTGGAGTCCTGCCGGTGATGGTTCCCGAAACCCCGGGCTCATCGAACATGGTTCCAAATCGAGGATGGGTGAAACAGGGCCGGGCTGACGCGGTCGCCGACGACAACAAGCGGGCGCGCTTCCTCGAGAACGCGCTCCGCCCGCTTCTGGAAGCATCGCAGCAGTACCGAGAAGTGATCTACGCGTGGGAATTAATCAACGAGCCAGACTGGGTCACGGAGGGGTGGAGTCCAAACCCGCAGCGTGAGCCCCGAGTTCCTGAGTCTTCGATGCAGGCATTTATCGAAGAAGGCAGTGAACGAATCCGCCGCGCAGGCTTCAGACCGACCGTCGGATTCGGATCTGCGGCGACGCTTCGCCGGTGCCGCGTTGTCGCAGACGTCAGCCAGTTTCATCACTATCCCGCCGGCACGGCCACGCTGGACCGTCCCGAGTTTGATCTCTGTATCGTCGGCGAGTTCGCGACCGCCGCGACCGACATCTGGCCCGACTTGATTGATACCGGTCAAACAGTGCTCAATCGTCTGCGACTGGCCGAGTCCTGTGGCTACTCGCTCGCTCTGCCGTGGGCCTTCCGCTCGCAAGATCGCCACACGAGGTGGTCCTCCGAGGTTGAAAGGGACGTGCGGGCGTTCTTGGAGCAGTGAATCGCTCATCGCGAATCACTAATCGTGAATCCTCGAATCCCGAATCGTCGAATCTTTGAATCGGTCAATCGCGGCGTGATTCAACGATCCGAGATTCGACGATCAGTGATTCGCGATCAGTGATTGGCGATTAGCGATTCATTATTCACTCTTGATTTCCGCATCCGTCTTCAACGCATTCGTGACCGACAGTTCGCCGAGCCCCGTCGCCAGCGATCGCGCGAGCATCCGCTCAACGTTGCTGTTGACGACGCCTGCAAGCGTTACATGGCCGCCCTCGACGATGATGTGAATCGGCGGATTGGCCATCGCTGCGTAATTCCAGAACGATGGATTGCCGTAGATCGCGCGCGAGACGCGATAGCGAAGCTCGTCGTCGAATTGCGACACGGGCAGCACGCTGATCTCGCTGCGCACGCCGCGGACGCCGTCTATCTTTGCGATCCGTTTCTCGATGTCGTCCTTCTTGAATGGCATGGTGACTTTCCCCGTCAACACGACCATCCCGTTCTCCACGGTGGCGTTGATGTCGTCGAAAATAGTGAACCGTGCGTAGCTCGTAATCGATCGCCCGACGTCCTCCGCCAGGCGGACGTCGCGCCGATCCTGGGCAATCGCGCTGGAGGCCAGCACGGCCAGCATCGCGATCGCGGCAACGAGTGAAACCCTGACTTTCATGATCCCCAAACCTCCGGCCAACACGCGAATCGTGCGACCTGCCGGCAGGCACGCCGGTGTGACATGGCACCTCAGGAAGGGGCAAAGGCAGTGCCAGCGGGACCGTCAAAAATGCCGGGGAATTCTTGCTGTCGGTCGGTCGCGGTGTCCTTCAGCGAGGTCGGATACTGACGCTTGCCGGGATGCGGTTTCCGGGATCCGTGATCCGAATCGATCCCAAATTCCGGATCCCGGATCCCAGCCAGCGGATCCCGGTACGATCCAGTTTAGAGCGCAACGATCGTAAGGATTCCAGCGCCGATGAGCAGCAGTTGCCGAAAAGGGCCGCCTTCGACGCCGCCGCGATGGAGATCGGGGATGAGGTCCGACATCGCGACATATAAGAAGTTACCGGCGGCAAATGCGAGCACGTAGGGAAGGACATTCGGGAGCCACTGCGACGCCAACAACATCCCGGCGGCGCCGAGAATTCCGCCGATGCCAGAGAGAAGATTCAGAATGAACGCGCGCCCGCGCGTGAAGCCTGCGCGCAACAGAATTGCGACGTCGCCGACTTCCTGCGGAATCTCGTGCGTGGCGACAGCCAGCGCCGTCGTCACGCCAAGTGGAATCGATGTCACGACAGCGGCGGCGATCACGGCGCCGTCGACGAATGTGTGAAACGCGTCCCCAACAATGACGAGCGACGCGGCGCTGCTGGTATGGACTTCACATTCGTTCGCGTCGTGGCAGTGACGCCAGATGACGAGCTTCTCGAGAAGAAAAAATGCCAGGACGCCAACGAGCAGCGTGCCAAGCGCATGCGCAGGCGGCAGCCGCTCGAGGGCCTGTGGCAACAGCGCGAGTACTGCAACGCCGAGCAGCGTCCCCACTGCGTAGCTGATTGCCCACGGCAGCACCTTGATCCTGATCGAGTCACCGAGCATCAGGAAACTGGATGCCGCGATGAGGCCGCCGAAACTCCCGAGGACACTCAGTCCAATGGCGGCTGCATAGAGACTCACGCACGGATTCTATCGGACGCACGCTGCAATTGCTGATTTTTGATTGCTGATTGCTGACCAAGAAACGGCCCGCCGACGACAAAGCGACCAATCAACAATCAGAAATCAGCAATCAGAAAATTCAGCTACGGCGTCGCCACGAATCCCTTGCGCGCGCGGACGTGGTAGTTGCCGTTCTTCACCTCGACGCGGATTGCGTGCCACCTGCCGTCCTTCTGTCCGGACGCGGCATAACCAAGATAATACTGGCGGCTCAATTCATCCGCGATCCCACTCGTGGCCGGATTGAGATCGCGCGTGCTCCGGATGATCTCGGTGCGTCCGCCACTGTCGTCGGTAATCTCGCGCAGCGCAAACGCGTTCACGCGATCGTCCATCCGTCCCCCTCCGCTCCGCGGGTTGGGGGAGGGATAGTTGGGCGGCGGCGAGGGTGGTGGATTACGGCCGCCGCCACCAGGAATCGGGAACGGAAACGGGACCGGGAATCGCGGCGTGCGAGGCCGCTGGAAGCGCCCAAAGCCACCAGGCAGCCACCCACCGAACTCGCTCTGGCTATCGATCCCAATCGCGTAGACCAGCACTTCCGCTTCGCGGATCAAACGCTTCAACGACTGCACGTCGGTGCGGCTGCTCGTGTCGTTACCGTCAGAAATGATCACGATCGCTTTCTTGCGATTGTGACCTGACTGCGCGAGCGGAACCGCGTCAGCGACCGCATCGTACAGCGCCGTTCCACCACGCGGCACCATCCTGGAGAGCGCGTAGCTCAAACGGCGCTTGTCGCGCGTCCAACCTTCCACGAGCGTCGGATGGTTGTCGAAGCGGTAAAGAAATACCTCGTCATCCGGATCGTTCAGCTGGTCGAGAAAACTGTTGAGCGCCTCACGCGCGGCGTTCATTTTTTCCCCTTCCATGCTTCCACTCGTGTCGAGGACGATTCCAAGGCTTACTGGCACGCGTTCGTTGTTGAAATGCGTGACGTTCTGAAGCTCGTTGTCTTGATAGACACGAAAGTCTTCCTTGTGAAGCCCGGACACGAACCGGCCGTTTACATCGGTGACGGTAGCCGTCACGTTGATGAGTTCGACGCCGGTCTTGAAACGAAACGACTGCTGTTCGCCGTTCCCGGTCGGCTGCTGTTGTTGTTGATCCTGTTGTCCACCGCGCGCAGTCGCGTGCGCGTTCATCAGCAGGACGGCAACAGCGGCCGTCGCAAGCGCGAGAGATCTGCTGCGCGTCATGAGGAGCCCCTATTTCTGTGCGAGCGCATCCGGCCCGCGCTTGTCGACATGCGGCAGTACCTGGCCGTTCTCAGTTCGAAATCCGACGCGATACCTGGACACCTGACCAGTAACCGGCACCCTCACGACGAATTGCGACTCACCGCCCGGCGTCAGCGTGGTGTAGTCGAGCGGTGCCTGGTTGCTCGAGAGAAACGCACCATCCGGTCCGAAGACGAACACCGTCGCCGCCACATGATCGATCGGCGCCGCAGTTCGCGGATTCTGAACGAGGCCGGTTATCACGATCCGATCGGGCTCCTGCGTGTGCCGCAACGATAATAGTTCCAGCGGAGCCACATCAGTTTTCGCCTTCGCCGCGGTCGCTGTCGACGCCGTCTCCGAAGTCGGGGCAGCGCCACTTCCGAACGTCGTCAATCCAATCCCGATCGCGACCGCAATCGCCGCGAGACATCCAATGGCGACGAGCCGGTTTACCCAAGGCGACGGCCGCTCGGGTTCAGCAAACAGATCAGCTATGCCAGCGACAGCGGGACGGATCTCGAAATCGTCGGTGTCATCGCTCGCGGTCGAAGTGGCCTCGCGCATCACGATCGGTTCAGCGACGACGCGCGGCGCCGGACGAGCAGGGTCGAGAAACGGACTCGATTCGCGTGAGGGACGAACGGCTTCGCGCCACTGTGCGACCTGTTCGGAGGCGAAGTGGGTCGACGCATGCAGAGGCTCCTCAGTTGTCGGCCCAGTTTCGGCAGCCAGTGCGCTCAGTGCTTCAATGCGCGCGTCCGACCGCGCCCTCTCATGCCGCAGCATCGTCACCACGACAACCGCCATTCCTGCGGCTATTACTAACGCGAGCGCCGTTACGACGATGAGTATGGTTTCCATATTTATCTGAGTTTGAATTCGACCGCGATTTCAACCAGCACGTCGACAGGCGTGCCAAAACGCTTGGCGGGCGAGAATCTCCACTGCCGAACGGCCTCGACGGCCCGTTGATCGAGGCCACTGCCCAGGCCGCGGACTATCTTCACGTTGCCGACGGTGCCATCGGCACGCACGACAATCTCGAGTTCGACATCTCCCTGAACGCCGCGCCGGCGCGCTTCCTCTGTGTAATCGGGTTGGACCTCTCGCAAAATGCTTGGCGGTGTGATGCCCGAACCAGGCCGGTATGGCCCACCACCCGTCCCGCCACCGCTGCCCGGTCCGATCCCTGAACCGGTACCCTCACCGATCCCGGTTCCCTGACCGGTCCCAGCTCCGGCACCTGTACCAGGCCCGTGGCTGTCGGAGTCCTTCGCGTCGGCGAGTACCCCCGCCTTGTCCGTCGTATCTGCCGGCGCCTGCGCAACCGGAGCCACCACTTCGGGTAACGGCTTCGGCGGTGCCGGAGGTGGAGGTTCAACCGGCTTGGCGACGGGCTCTGGCGCAGGCGGCGGAGTTTTCTTCGGCTCCGGCTCCGGCGGCCGAGTCGTCTTCGGGCGCGGAGGCGGCACGGGACTCTTCACCGCCGATACGCCCTTCATTTTAGCCGCGGGCGGGGGAGCCGGCTGCTTGAGGCCGCCACCACCTCCGCCTCCTCCGGGACCCGGCGTCGCGAGAAACACCAGTCGCATCTCTGTTGTCGGGAACGTGGTTGGAGCCACCACACCCATTGTTGCCAACAGGAGGAACGCCACCAATCCGGCGCCGTGCAAGGCTCCCGATGCCAGGAGGGCTCCTGGCGAGCGTTTCATGGAAGCCCGCGGACCAAAAAGAGGCCGTTCCGAAGGTGGTACTGCCACTCCGCGCAGCTTCCGCACGATTTGAACGGACTCCGAGGCTGTGACGAACCGGCCGCCGATTGTGAAAATCGAACCGTCCGCTATCAGCGCCCGGACGTCCCGCGCCGAAACTCCTGCGGCTGCCGCAATTTCCCGCGCGGTAAACACCTCGGGTACGGTGGTGCTGCTGGAAGACATTTTGTCCTGGCGGATGCGGCAAAACGCTTGCCGTGCCCTGGATGATCTGAAAATCCGCTTCTTTCGTGTTTTCGGCCATCATTTGCATCTTCTGTTGTCGGGGCTGCCGTCGGGCTGTGCTCCGGCAGTGACAGGCCCTCGTGGCAGGGGACAGTTCGCGATCGCGGAATGGCGACTGAAGATCGCGGATTTTTGGCATTGGCGACTGCGGATTGACATTGGCGATTGCTGATTGTGCTAAAACCCCCTGATGCCAACAGTTCAGCAGGTCATTGTTACGGGGGCGTCGAGCGGGATCGGCCGGGCGACGGCGATGCGGTTTGGCCGCGCCGGGGCGTCGGTTCTCGCGGTAGGACGCGACGCGACCGCGCTCGCTGAGGTCGCGACGGCCGTCCAGCGGGAGGGGGGGCAGTGTTCCCCCTGCATCGCGGACGTCACCCAGTCCGCGGCGCCGGCACAGATCGTTGAGACCGCGCTTCAACGCCTCGGAGGGTTGACGACGCTTGTCAATGCAGCCGGGATCATCGGGAGCGGCACGGTCGAATCGACGACCGACGAACAGTGGGACACGATGATGGATATCAACTCGCGTGCACCATTCCGGTTGATGCGCGCGGCGATGCCGGCGCTCATCCAGTCAAAGGGTTCGGTCGTGAACGTCTCGAGCGTCACCGGGCTGCGATCCTTTCCGGGGGTCCTTGCTTACTGCGTCAGCAAGGCAGCGATCGATCAACTGACGCGGTGCGCTGCGCTTGAAGTGGCAACCAAGGGTGTCCGCATCAACGCCGTGAATCCTGGCGTGGTGATTTCGAATCTCCATCGTCGTGGCGGAATGGACGAGGAGAAGTACGCGGCCTTCCTCGAACACTCGAAGGCGACACATCCGGTCGGCCGTCCGGGTGAACCGCACGAAATCGCGGATCTGATTTTCTTTCTCGCATCACCGAACGCCGCGTGGATCACCGGCGAGACGGTATCGATCGATGGTGGACGTCATCTCACCTGTGCGAGGTAAGTTGTTGGCGCGGTTTAGACCCCGCCGATCGCGGGTTTGACCGCCTCCGCGAACACGAGTCCGTCGCGTTCAGCGAGAATGCGTGCCGCCTTGAATCCTTGTGACGTGAGGAGCTGCACGGGACCACCCTCTTGGCCGTAGTCATCAGGACTCGATCCGCCACGCACGAGCACGGACAACCCCCTTCGAATCGTTCCATCGATCAGCAGGCATCGACCGCCAGGCCGCAGTGCGCGTGCGACCTCCGCGGCGCACGCAGCCCGACGATGGGCAGGAAGGTGCGGGAGAACATCGCGCACGACCGCGACATCAAACGAATCGTTCTCGACCGGCAGCGACGTCCACGGTGCGGCTGCGGTCTCAACCAGCGCGCCTTCGCGCCGCGCGATCTCTCCGGCTGCCGTGACGATCGCCTCGCGCTCGTCAACGGCGAACGCGCGTCCGGTGAGCCCTGTCTTGACGGCAAGCTGCGCGAGAAGGATCGCGTCAGTGCAACCAACCACGAGCAGACGATCGCCGAGCTTGATGCCAGCCATCGAAACCTGAAGCGATTCACCCGATAATTTGCGCAGGGGCCACAGTGCCATCGAGTTTCAAATGATATAGTTTCCGGTTGTGAAAAATCCGCCGAAGATTGATGTAGCAAGTGGGAAGCTGGGCATTCTGCTCGTTGGACTGGGAGCTGTCAGCACGACAACGATCGCCGGCGTCATTGCCGTCCGCCGCGGGCTTGCGCCCCCGATTGGATCGCTGACCCAGATGGGCACGGTTCGTCTCGGAAAGCGAACCGAAGGACGTTCGCCGCTGATCAAGGATTTCGTACCACTGTCGTCTCTGGACGACGTGGTGTTTGGCGCGTGGGACATTTTCGAGGAGAACTCGTACGAAGCGGCTAAAACCGCGGGCGTGCTCGAAGAAGACCTGCTCGAGAAAATTCGCCCCGAGCTGGAAGCCATCACGCCGATGCCCGCGGTGTTCGATCGCCGATACGTGAAGCGGCTCGATGGACCAAACGTCAAGAAAGGGAAGACAAAGAAGGAACTCGCAGAGCAGCTGCGCGAGGACATGCGCCGATTCAAGCAGGAGAACAAGTGCGATCGGCTGGTGATGGTCTGGTGCGGCAGCACGGAAGTGTTTCTCACCGAATCACCGGCGCACGCAACCGTCGCGGCGCTCGAGAAAGCGCTCGAGGCAAACGACGACAGCATTCCTTCGAGCATGGTCTACGCGTATGCTGCGATCAAAGAGGGAATTCCCTACGCGAACGCCGCACCTAATCTGAGCGCGGACATTCCGGCTTTGATCGAGCTAGCCGACTCGACTGGAGCACCGCTTGCCGGTAAGGATCTCAAGACCGGACAGACACTGATCAAAACGATCATCGCGCCGGGTCTCAAGGCGCGGCTGCTCGGTGTCGAAGGGTGGTACTCGACAAACATTCTCGGCAACCGGGACGGTGAAGTGCTCGACGACCCGGAGTCGTTCAAGACAAAGGAAGAAAGTAAGAAATCAGTTCTCGATTACATCCTTCAGCCGAATCTCTATCCCGAGCTCTACAAAGATCTTTGTCATGTCGTCCGCATCAATTACTATCCGCCCCGTGGAGACAACAAGGAAGGATGGGACAACATCGACATTTTCGGCTGGCTGAATTACAAGATGCAGCTGAAAGTGAACTTCCTGTGCCGCGACAGTATTCTCGCTGCACCCATCGTCCTCGACGTCGCCCTGTTTCTGGACCTCGCGAAGCGCGCCGGCATGGAGGGTATTCAGGAGTGGTTGTCCTTCTACTTCAAAAGTCCCATGCACGCGGCTGGCCTGTATCCCGAGCATGATCTCTTCATCCAGATGATGAAATTGAAGAACACGCTGCGTTACCTGCGCGGCGAAGACCTCATCACGCACCTCGGACGGGAGTACTACGACTGATGGACTCAGGCAGGCTGCAGCCGGCGTTTTATGGCGGCCTTCTGATTGGCGTACTGTCGGCGCTGCCCATCATCAGCGCCGGAAACTGCTGCTGCTGCCTGTGGGTAGTTGCTGGCGGAATGCTGGCTGTTTATCTCCGCCAGCAGAATTCGCCGTATGCGGTGACCTCGGCGGAAGGGGCCCTCGTTGGACTGCTCGCGGGGGTGATTGGGGCAGTAGTCGGCGTTTTGATTTCAATTCCGCTCGACGCGATGATGGGACCGTTCCAGCGTCAACTGTTCGAGCGGTTGCTCAACGCGCAGCCCGATCTTCCACCCGAGATGCGCGACACCATCGAACGCGCAAGCGCCGGCGGCCGCGGCCTGGCCGGCCTCCTGTTCAAGTTCCTTTTCATGCTGATCACCGGAACTATTTTCGGGATGCTCGGCGGCTTGCTTGGCGTCGCCGTGTTCAAGAAAGACGCCCCTCCGCCACCTCCTCCGGGAACGATGGAAGTGCTGCCGCCCGAATAGCTTTACGGCGGACGGCCCACCCTACAGTCCAGTCCGGTCCGTTCCGAAACTTCCAGCAGAAGTGTGCAGCCACGCGCGATTGCGCGCGATTCTGCATCACTCTTGTAGTAAACTCTTGCGCAATAAGGACTTCCAATTTGTTCGACGGGCATGCCTTTGGGGCTGCGTGCCGGTGGCGCTGGCAGCCACGGCTGGCTCGGCGGGGCAGCAAACGGGTGGGCGCCCGCCTGAACTCGCGGTGACGCAGCTGCAGGGACCGAAGCCCGCAGGGACAGCCCCTGCGCCTGGCGCAACGAGGGCGCCGATTGCAGGGGTGTCGCCGCTGCCCGTCACGAGGCTCGACGATCGCCAGCCGGAAGCGAATTTGGACGGCGCGCGACGTATCACGCTCAGCGTTTCGCGACCGATGCCGATCGGGGACCTTTTGCTGCTGCTCGTGAATGGTACTGCGTTTAGTCTCGTGAGCGCCGACGACGTCACCGGTACATTCACCGGCGATCTCAAGGAACTCACGATGCGGCAGGCGCTCGAAGCCGTGCTCTTTCCTCGTGGATTCGATTACGACGTGCAGGGAACACTCCTTCGCGTGTTCCCGCGACGAACCTCGACGCGCCTCTTCACGATCAATTACCTCAACGTGCGCCGCACGCTCGAGCGCAGCATCACCAATCCAGCCGCGGTCGGCTCGTCGAATGCGCCGGCGACGCAGTTGACGACAGTGTCGTCGAGCGACTTCTACGACGACGTCCAACACGGCGTGCAGTCATTGCTCTCCGCGTCGGGCCGCGTGCACATCGATCGAACCGCCGGCCTCGTCCACGTCACCGATTTCCCGGAGCGTCTCGATCAAGTCGGTGTTTACCTCGAGACGATGCAGTTACGCGCGACCCGGCAGGTACGGCTCGACGCACAGCTCCTTTCCGTCGCGCTCTGGCCGGGGGGAGCCGCATCTATTGATTGGGCAACGCCTGCGGTCAAGAAAGCGGCGGTCGTTCGTGCAACGTCAGGAAACGGACCTGTCGGATTGTCGGTGACCAACCTCGACGCCTTGACGAAGGCGCTGTCGGAACAGGGAACCGTCACGACGATCGCCTCCCCGCACATCGTCGCCATGAACAACGAGCCCGCCGTTGTACGAGTCGGGAAGGAGTTGGCGTACTTCGACTCGCGCGAGACGTCCACCGAACATGGGGAGAAACGCGCAGTAAGTCCTGCAACCGTGCTGGATGGGTTGACCCTTACTCTCGTCGCCCAGGTGTCGGCCGACGACTTCGTGCAGTTGCATCTGTCACCTGCGTACGCGGCGCAAACCGGTGAATCACGAGCGCGGGACGGAACCACCGTACCCGTCCTGGCGGTGAACCAGGCTGACACGGTGATGCGTGTGCGCGATGGCGAAACAATCGTGTTCGCTGGATTCCTGAGCGCGGCCGAAAAGGCGACACCTCGCAGCGGTTTTGCCCGGCTCTTCGGCGCCGGGTCACGGACAACTGTCAGATCAGAACTGGTCATCCTGTTGACGCCGCGAATTGTGAAAGCCGCGACCCTATCATCCAACTGAGAGAGAGGTTGTCCATGCACGAGGAGTATTACGGATTCAGCGAAAAGCCTTTCAGCCTCACGCCCGATCCGAAATACCTCTACAAGAGCGAGACCCATGCGAACGCCTTCGACCTCCTTCAGTACGCGATCCGCCGGCGGGAAGGATTTGTCGTCGTCACCGGCGACATCGGCACAGGCAAGACGACGCTCTGTCGAGCGATTCTCGACGAGCTCGATCGCAAGACGTTCACGGCGCTGGTGCTGAATCCATTCCTTTCTGAAGAGGACTTGCTGCGCCTCGTCCTCCAGGACTTCGGCGTCGTCTCGCGCGAGGAAATCAAACGCGGACGGCTGGCCGGTGTCAGCAAGCAGGAGCTCATCGACACCTTGAACGAGTTCCTGTTGTCGCTGTTGCCGCTCGGTGCGGGAGCGCTCCTCATCATCGACGAAGCCCAGAACCTTCCACGGCCCGTGCTCGAGCAGATCCGCGTGCTGTCGAATTTGGAAACGAACAAGGAGAAGCTGCTGCAGATCGTGCTGGTTGGCCAGCTCAATCTGAAGGACCTGCTGCGATCGTCGGATCTACGCCAGCTCGATCAGCGCGTGTCCATCCGCTATGAATTGAGGCCGCTTACGCCCGAGGAAACCTCGGCATATGTCGCGCATCGTCTGACCATCGCCGGCGGCGGCGCAGCGGTCAGTTTTGCGCCGAAGGCTATCGATCTCGTTCACCAGTACACGGGTGGCATCCCGCGGTTGATCAACCTGATCTGCGATCGCGCGCTCCTCGGCGGATATTCGGCGCGGACCAACCGCATCACGCCCGAGATGGTGAAGGCCGCTGCCGCCGGGCTCGATCTGAAGACGCGCCGGACTGCCGCAATCGAGTGGGTTCGCCAGCGCGCCGCCGGGTTCGCCGCTGGTGTTGCCGTCACCGGGATGGTGGCGGTTGGAATGGCCTATGCCATGAACGCTGGCCAGGCGGCAAATGCTTCGCCGAAGTCCGCCGCTGCAGCTCCGGCCACTTCTGTTGCTCCATCAAATCAACAGCCACAAGGCGACCGCGCGGTGTCGGTACCGGGCGTGAAGGGTACTACGGGCCCAGCGACGCCCGCCGCTGTCGATTCTCAACCCACGGTATCGCATGACCCGGTTGCTCCCCAACGCAGCTACTCAATTCTCGTTGGCTCGTTTCGTTACGAACCGGAAGCCGCGATATTGACCGATCAGTTGAGCGGCCTTGGCTACCGGACGAGAACGTCGAGCGTGACCTCGAGCACACGCGGAACGTGGCATCAGGTGTTTGTCGGTCCGTACGGCGATCTCGAGCGGGCACGCGTGGACGAGACACGTGTTCGGCAGTTGCCCGGTTACGCAGATGCGCACGTCATCACCCAGTGAGTCAAATTCTCGATTCGCTTCGGCGGAGTCGGAGGTCTGACACACAGTCCGCATCGTCGCGGACGGCACGCGGCGATGCGGTACTGGCAACCCTGGGATATGCGCCGCCGCTGCGCGGGAGACGCCATCTCCGTATCATCCTGAGCCTCATGTTTATCGTCGCAGTCGCGGCGATTGGATGGATGGTATGGCGGGTGTACTTTGGCGCCGATCCTGGTCCCATGCCGTCGCAACGTGTCATGTCGCCTGGTATGCCGCGACCACCGGCGCCGCTTCCGAGGCCCGCACCAGCGGTTCTACCGCCCGGGGCGGATGTGTCGGCGGAGATTGCGGATGCGTCGACCGATCGGCGCGACGTGCCAAACGGCAGACTCCGTCCGTCTCGCGCGGAATCAAGGAATTCCAACCCGCGCACGTCGGATCCCGGTACGACGGCGCCAAACGCGATCGCGTCGGGGCCGTCTCCAGAAAACGATCTTGAACTCGCCCTCTACTACCACCGCGCCGGCGACTTCGCGAATGCTCTGCAGCACTATCGGGCGCTGCTGGCACGGAACGAGCTGAATGCGCAGGCTCATAACAATCTTGGCCTGCTCTACCAGGAAAGAAGTCTGCTCCAGGAATCTGCGCGCGAACTGCAACGTGCGATGGTGATCGAACCGCGCAACGCCGGCACCCGGAATAACTACGGCGTCACGTTGCTCATGCTTGGACAGGTTGACCAGGCGGCGGCTGAGTTCCAGACGGCGGTCTTCCTGGAGCCGAGAAATGTCGATGCGCTCGTGAATCTCAGCCTGGTGCAGCGGAAAGTGGGGCAGCTCGACATGGCGAAAGAAACTTTGCTTCGTGTGCTGAACATTGCCCCACGGGATGCGGCCGCGCATTACAATCTTGCGCAGTTGTACGACGACACGAATGAACGGGCGCGAGCCGCGGAGCATTACCGCCTATTTCTCGATAACGCCGGCGCTGAGCACGCGGATCGCGCGGCGGCGGTTCGAGCCCGAATCGCCGCGCTGAATACAATGTCCAAGTGACCATGCCAGAGATCGACAATCTTCTTCAGGAAGACCGCAGCTTTCCACCGTCGCCAGCGCTTCAGAAATCCGCGAACATTGCGGATCCGGGGATTTACGAGCGGGCGGCGCGCGATCCAGAAAAGTTCTGGTCGGAATTCGCGCGCGAGCTCGAATGGATTCAGCCCTGGAAGACGGTTCTGCAGTGGAAGTCGCCGTCGGCGCGATGGTTTGACGGCGGAAAGATCAACGCCAGCGCGAACTGCCTCGATCGCCACGTTCGTACAGCGCGGCGCAACAAAGCTGCGATCATCTGGGAAGGAGAACCGGGGGATCGGCGCACGCTGACTTACTGGGATCTGTATCGACAGGTCGGTGCCTTTGCCAACGTCCTCAAGTTCCTGGGTGTGAAGCGTGGCGATCGGGTCGCGTTGTATTTACCGCTCATTCCCGAACTTGCGATCGCCATGCTCGCGTGCGCACGCATCGGCGCGATTCACAGCGTCGTGTTCGGCGGATTCAGCGCCGAGTCGCTGCGCGATCGCATCAACGATTCGCAGTGCGTCCTGCTGGTGACTGCCGATGGGGGTTACCGCCGCGGCAACGTGGTCCCCTTGAAGCGCACCGCCGATGAAGCGCTTCGAGATACCCCGTCAATCAAGAACGTGATCGTGGTTCAGCGTCAGGCTGGTTCTTCCGAGGCGTCGCAAATGGTCGCCGGCCGCGACCGCTGGTATCACGAACTGATGCAGAAGGCGGACCCGCGTTGCGAGCCCGAGGCGATGGATGCAGAGGACATGCTCTACATCCTCTACACCTCCGGCACGACAGGAAAGCCGAAGGGCATCGTCCATACAACCGGCGGTTATCTGGTCGGCACGTACGCGACGACAAAGTGGGTCTTCGATTTGAAAGAAGAGGACGTGTACTGGTGCACGGCCGACATCGGCTGGGTTACGGGACACAGCTACGTCGTCTACGGGCCGCTCGCGAATGGCGCAACGGTGGTCATGTATGAAGGCGCGCCCGATTGGCCTCAGAAGGATCGCTTCTGGGAAATCATCGAGCGATACGGCGTCACGATCTTCTACACCGCACCGACCGCGATCCGGGCGTTCATGCGATGGGGAACCGAGTGGCCCAATCGCCGCGACCTGAGCTCGCTTCGTCTCCTCGGCTCGGTAGGCGAGCCGATCAACCCTGAAGCGTGGATGTGGTATCACAACACGATCGGACGCGAGCGGTGTCCGATCGTCGATACGTGGTGGCAGACCGAAACGGGAATGATCATGATCACTCCCTTGCCGGGCATGACTGCCACGAAACCCGGTTCAGCGACGCTGCCGTTTCCGGGCATCTCGGCCGAGATTCGCGACGGCCAGGGACACCGCGTCGACAAGGGTGGCGGCTTATTGACGCTGACCAAGCCGTGGCCCTCCATGTTGCGCGGCATTTACGGCGATCCCGATCGCTTCGTGCAGCAGTACTGGAGCCGGTGGACTGACGGCACGTATTTCACCGGCGATGGCGCGCGCCTGGATGAGGATGGCTTCTACTGGCTGCTCGGCCGCGTCGACGATGTGTTGAACGTGGCCGGGCACCGGCTGGGCACGATGGAAGTCGAGAGCGCGCTGGTCGATCATCCGCTGGTTGCCGAAGCCGCCGTCGTCGGTAAGCCGCACGAGATTAAAGGCCAGGCGGTTGCCGCGTTCGTCACGATCAAGGAAGGTGTGCAGGCGACCCCCGCTCTGGCGGATCAACTGAAAGAACACGTCGTCCACAAAATCGGAGCGATCGCCCGTCCCGATCAGATTCTCTTTGCCGCGGATCTTCCCAAGACTCGATCCGGAAAAATCATGCGTCGTCTTCTTCGCGACATCGCCGAGGGCAAAGCGCTCGGTGATACGACGACGCTGGCCGATCCCGCGGTCGTCGCCAGGCTAAAGACCGAGTACGAGGAAAAAGAGTAGGTCCTCAGCCGTATTCCTTGCGCCACAGCTTGCCGAATTCCCCGCCTCGTGAGTCTAATAACGGGTCACGACTGGGCGTGACAGTGACTCGAACGGACGCAAGGCGGGAATGCACGCATGGCCAGCACTACCGGCATCGAGATTAGTCCCGATTCATATTTGTTCGCAGGTGTTCGCCGGACCCGCCCTGAAGGCGCAGACATCTTTTCGGTCCGCCGTTTCGACGCGGCCGACTGGTCAGCGGATCCGCGTCTATTTGCTGACGCGCTTCGAACGATCCGCCGCGATCATCGACTCTCACGCCGTGCCGCGGTCGTTGTCTGGCATACGACGGAAGGAATCGACAGCGTTCGTCACCGCGATCCACTCGAGAGCCTGACCAGCGCGGGCTTTCAGATCGTCTCGGTGATGTCGCCGCCGCAGGCGCTCGCCACGGTGGCGACGACTGTGCGACGCGGAGCCGGCTCGGATGCGATTGCATGGCTGGCCTTGAATACCTCCGGCGCATCAATCGCGATTGTCCGCGACGGTGAGCTGCTGTTCTCGCGCACGTTTCCGTGGACCTACAAGACCGATCTCGCAACGAGCAAGGCGCAACTTCTCCAGCGGTATCTCCTCGTTGCCCACCTGGCACCGGAACTGGCACACGGTTTCAAAACCGTCCGCGAGACGCATGGTGCAACTGTGGACCTGATCGTCACGTGTGGGAACCTGCCGGAACTTCGCTCGATGACATTGCCGCTCATCGAGGAGCTGGATGTCGAAGTCGAAACGCTCGATTCGACTGATGGTCTGCTGATTGCGCGTCGCATCGGGGCCGGGGATTTCACGGAGGCGGCTCCGGCGCTTCGTCTCGCGACCGCCGCGGCCTGTGCCGCCAGCGTGGCGACACCTCGGGATTCACTGTTGATCCAAGGGTCGCGGTTTGCCGCGGCCGCGGCAGTGATCGCGGCTATCGCCTGGGTCGGATATTCCTACTGGCACGGATCGCAGCCACCGGTCGGCCGCCAGGAATCTGCCCCGCACCGATCGCCGGCGGGTGCCTCTGCCGATGCAACACGTTCAACACCGGCTCTTGCATCCTCCGAACCTGCCCCGCCACAAGTCAATCCGACTCCTCAGCCCGTTGCAACGCGGGGAAGCGACGAGCCAAAGCGTGCAGTGTCGCAGACCGCGCAGCCTTCCCGTCCGTCCTCGACGCAACAGTCGCAACCGACTCCGTCCGATACACGAAAAGCTGTCACACCGCAGACGTCATCGACCG
>Ga0075421_100001502_pt1 | contig 27406 bp, 27 predicted proteins | sample SoiMetdeltSBSDD5_FD_75292 | JGI IMG/M metagenome (GOLD analysis project Ga0075421, IMG submission 75292) | Bulk soil microbial communities from a Populus tree surrounding site in Tennessee, USA - Soil MetaG P. deltoides SBSDD5 | ecosystem: Environmental > Terrestrial > Soil > Tree plantation... | reverse complement strand
AGCTAACCCTGATCCAGGTTCTTCGACCGGGTCAGATTGACCGTTCTGCTCCCCAGCACTTCTGACTCCGGGCGGGCCATTCGGGTTCCGCCGAGGGAGGAAAATGGACACCTCTTCCCATGATGTGCTCCTGGTCGGCGGCGGGGGGGCCGGCTTGCGCGCGGCCGTCGCCGTCGCCGAGGCGAACCCCGGTCTCAGCGTGGCGGTCGTCTCAAAGGTCTACCCCATGCGCAGCCACACGGTCTCGGCCGAGGGTGGCGCCGCTGCCGTCATCAAACCCGGCGACAGCCTGGATGATCATGCCTACGACACGATTTCCGGCGGCGACTGGATGTGCGATCAGGACGCGGTCGAGGTCTTCGTCAGGGAAGCCCCCGAGGAGATGTTGCGGCTCGAGCACTGGGGCTGCCCCTGGAGCCGGGAACCGAGCGGGAGAGTCGCGGTCCGGCCCTTCGGTGGCATGAAGAAGGAGCGCACCTGGTTCGCCGCCGACAAGACCGGGTTCCACATGCTCCACACTCTGTTTCAGACCTCGCTCAAATACAACGCCATCGCCCGTTATGATGAATGGTTTGTCACCCAGCTGCTGGTCGACGACGGCCGCGCCCAGGGCGTGGTCGCGATCGAACTCATGAGTGGGAAGATCCAGGCGATCATCGCCAAGGCCGTGATCCTGTGCACCGGGGGGTGCGGCCGGGTCTTCCCCTTCACGACCAACGCCAACATCAAGAACGGCGACGGCATGGCGCTGGCCTACCGTGCGGGGGTGCCACTCAAGGACATGGAGTTCGTCCAGTATCACCCGACCGGGCTACCCTTCACAGGCATTCTGATCACCGAGGCCGCGCGCGCCGAAGGCGGCTATCTGCTCAACAAAGACGGCTACCGCTACCTCCAGGATTACAACCTCGGCCGGCCGGAGCCGCGGCCCGTCCTGCGGTCGATGGAACTGGGGCCGCGCGACCGCTTGTCGCAGGCCTTCGTCAAGGAGCAGGAGAGGGGCCGCACCGTCGACGGGCCCTATGGCCCGGTGGTCCACCTCGACATCCGCCACCTGGGAGAAAAGCTGATCAGCAGCAAGCTGCCTTTCGTCAGGGAGCTGTGCCTCAAGTATCAGAACATCGATCCCGTCAGAGAGCTGATCCCGGTGCGGCCGGTAATCCACTATATGATGGGCGGCGTCGACACCGACATCCACGGGGCGACGCCGCTCCCGGGATTGTTTGCCGCGGGCGAAGTCGCCTGCGTCAGCATCAACGGGGCGAACCGCCTCGGATCCAATTCGCTGACCGAGTGTCTGGTCTTCGGCGCGCGGGCCGGTCGGGCCGCTGCCGCCTTCGCCTCGGGCCGGAACGGGGCCTCCCGCCACGTGCTGGCGCAGGCGGGAGATGAGGAGCGGAGATTAGAGGAGCAGTTCCTCCGCAAGACGGGCGGCCGGGAGCGCCTGGCGACGCTCCGGGAGGAGATGCAGCAGACCATGGAACAGGGCGCAGGCATCTACCGGGAGGGGGGGGCGCTGCTCGCCGCCGCGGAGAAACTGCGCACGTTGCAGGACCGCTTCCGGGACGTGGCCATCAGTGATCACAGCCATACGTTCAACACCGAGCTCACGGCCGCGCTCGAACTCTCGTTCATGCTCGACGTGGCCGAAGCGATCGTCCACGCCGCCCTGCACCGCGCCGAGTCGCGCGGGGCGCACCAGCGGACCGACTTCCCCGGCCGCAACGATGAAAAATTCCTGGCGCACTCGCTCGTCCTCCGCCGGGAGGACGGTTCCCCCCAAGTGGGGTACGCGCCGGTGACGATCACCCGGTGGCCGCCCGCCGAGCGGGTTTATGGCAAATAGGCGGCGCGCGACGGCGCCGGGGCTGGGCTCGTTCCTGCCGCGGCGCCACCCCCGGCGAGGAAAGGGAGGCAGACGTGGCTGAAACCATCATCCTGGAGGTAGCGCGCTATCGTCCGGAGCAAGAGACGGAGCCGACATTCCAGAGCTTCGAAGTGCCTTGCCGCCGGGATTGGGTCGTGCTCGACGCCTTGAATGAGATCAAGGACAAGCAGGACGGCTCGCTCTCCTACCGGTGGAGTTGCCGCATGGGGGTCTGCGGGAGTTGCGGCATGATGGTCAACGGGGAGCCCAAGCTGACCTGCGCGACCTTCCTGACGCACTACCTGCCGGGGCCTGTCCGGGTCGAGCCGCTGCGATATTTCCCGGTCGTGCGCGACCTGGTTGTCGAGATGACCGATTTCATGGTCAAGCTGCGGAGCATCAAGCCGTGGATCATTCGGGAGGCGGAGACGCCGCCGCCTGCGGACGAGTACCTGCAGACCCCAGGTCAGCTGGACAGTTACAAGCAATTCAGTATGTGCATCAACTGCCTGCTGTGTTATGCGGCCTGCCCGGTCTTCGGATTGGACGAGCACTTCATCGGGCCGGCGGCGATTGCGCTGGCGCAACGCTACAACAAGGATTCCCGCGACCAGGGCGCGGGCGAGCGCCTGGCGATCCTTTCCCAGCACGAGGGGATCTGGGGCTGCACGTTTGTGGGCGAGTGCTCGAAGGCCTGTCCCAAGCAGGTGGACCCGGCCGGGGCGATTCAGCAATACAAGCTCAGCGCGGTGAAAGAGTGGTTCAAATCCGTCCTCCTGCCCTGGGGCGGAAAAGAGGGGAGCGGGGCATGAAGCCGACGCCTGCCTACACCTTGTACCATCCCAAGTGGTACCGCCGGCCGGTCTCGACCTACTGGTGGAGTCGCCAGCGGAGCCACTTCAAATTCATCCTGCGGGAGCTGAGCAGTATTTTCGTCGCCTACTTCGTCGTCCTGACTCTGCTGTACCTCCGCGCCCTGGGCCGGGGGCCGGAGAGCTACACAGCGTTCGAGGAGTGGCTGAGCCGGCCGCTAGTGATCGCGCTCAACGGAGTCAGCCTCCTCTTCGTGCTCCTGCACACGATCACCTGGTTCAACCTGACGCCGCGAGCGTTGCCCGTGCGCGTGCGCGGCAAGCGGGTGGCCGACTGGTTGATCGCCGCGCCCAACTACGTGGCATGGTTGGCGATCTCGGCCGGCATCGCCTGGCTGGTCCTCGGGGGGTGAGATGGCGAAAAGGTCCAACGAGCCGTTCTTGTGGGCGCTCTTCAGCTCGGGCGGCATGATCGCCGCGCTGCTCATCCCGGTGCTGCTCCTCCTCTACGGGCTGGCCTTCCCGCTGGGGTGGCTCTCACCGCCGGGCTACCAGAGGACACTGGCGCTAGTCAGCCACCCCGTCACGCGATTGGTCCTCTTCGGGCTCTGCTCGCTGCCGCTCTTTCACTGGGCCCACCGCTTCCGCTTCACCCTCTACGATGGGCTGCAGATCAAACACCTCAACGAGGTGATCACCGCTCTCTGCTACGGCGGGGCCGTGGTCGGCACGGCACTCGCGGGCTACATCTTGTGGAACCTTCCGTAAAGGAAAAGCCATGTTTGAACTGAAACCGCTGTCGCGGGACGCCATCCCGCAGGCCCTCGAGAAAGCGCATCATTACCGCCTGATCAACGAGCCAGCTGAGGCGGAGAGCATTTGCCTCGACGTCTTGGAGGTTGACCCGGACAATCAGCAGGCGCTCGTGACCCTGCTGCTGGCGCTCACCGACCGGTTCACCAAAGGCTATGCTATCGGCGCCACGAAAGCCAAGGAAGTATTGCCGCTGCTGCGCGACGAGTATCAGCGCGCCTATTACGCCGGGCTGATCAGCGAGCGCCAGGCCAAGGCCCGGCTCAATCAGGGCGGGCCGGGGGGCGGGTATGACGCCTACGAATGGCTGCGCGAGGCGATGGGCTGGTACGAGCAGGCCGAAGCCATCCGCCCGGCCGGCAACGACGACGCGGTGCTGCGCTGGAACGCCTGCGCGCGCATCATCATGCGCAACAACCTGGCGGCCCGGACGGCCGAGGCCGGGGAGCCATACCTGGAGTAGCGTCATGTCTGATCATCGCCTCGAGAAAGACTCTTTGGGTGAAATGCGCGTCCCGACCGGCGCCTACTACGGGGCGCAGACCGCCCGCGCCGTCGAGAATTTCCCAATCAGCGGTCTCCTCTTCCCGCGGCGCTTCATCGCCGCGCTCGGGCTCATCAAGCGCGCCTGCGCGCAGGCGAATATGGATCTCGGCGATCTGGACCCACGGGAGGGCGAGGCGATCGCCCGTGCGGCGACCGAAATCAGCGAGGGGCGGTGGGACGCCGAATTCGTCGTCGACATTTTCCAGACGGGGAGCGGCACCTCGACCAACATGAACGCGAACGAGGTGATCGCCAATCGCGCCGCCGAGATCCTCGGTCACGCGCGCGGCGGAAAAGCCCTCCACCCTAACGACCACGTCAACATGTCACAGTCGTCGAACGACGTCATCCCGACGGCAATTCACGTCGCGGCCGCGACCGCGATCGTCGACGATCTGATCCCGGCGCTCGCACGGCTGCGCGAGGAACTCGCCGGAAAGGCCGCGGAGTTCGACCCGGTCCTTAAGTCGGGGCGGACGCACCTCATGGACGCGACGCCGGTGCGGCTGGGGCAGGAGTTCGGCGGCTACGCCGAGCAGGTGGGCAAGGGGATCGAGCGCGCCGCGCGGGCGCGTGACGAGTTGCTCGAGCTGGCGCTCGGGGGGACGGCGGTCGGGACCGGGATCAACCGCCGGCCGGCTTTCCCATCTCGGGCCATCGCCCACCTGGCCGCCGCCACAGGGCTGCCGTTCCGCGAGGCGCGCAATCACTTCGAGGCGCAGGGCGCGCGCGACGCCTGCGTCGCGGCCTCCGGCGAGATGAAGACGATCGCCTGCAGCCTCATGAAGATCGCCAACGACCTTCGCTGGCTCGGATCGGGGCCGCGCACGGGCCTGGCGGAGATCAGCCTGCCGGCGACGCAGCCGGGTAGCTCGATCATGCCGGGCAAGGTCAACCCGGTCATGTGCGAGGCGGTGACGATGGTCGCGGCGCAGGTCATCGGCTACGACGCGGCGATCGCCGTCTGCGGGATGAGCGGGAATTTCGAGCTCAACGTCATGATGCCGGTCATGGCTTATGATCTGCTCCAGTCGGTCCACCTCCTCTCGACCGTCAGCCGGGTCTTCGCCGACCGCTGCGTGGCGGGGATCACGGCCAACGTCGAGCGGTGCCGGGAGACGGTCGAGCGCAACCTGGCGATCGTCACGGCGCTCGCCCCGCGGATCGGGTACGACCGGGCGGCTGCGATCTCCAAAGAGGCCTTCGCCACCGATCGTACCGTCCGCGAGGTGGCGCGTGAGTGGCAGGCGCTGCCCGACGACGAGCTTGACGCGCTCCTCGACTTCCGCGCCATGACCGAGCCGGGCGAGCTGGGGCAGGCCGGCGGGTGAGGCGGCGCGCCTGAAGACCCGAGTTGATCGGTCCGGCGCGTGCCGCCCGGGGCCAGTTTGCCGAACTTGTGCTCGCCCGGCGCCGGGTTTATGATGAGTCCTTAAAAGGAGAGCGTGACACGCGCCACCTGCAATCCAAGATCGCATTCCACCTGATCCGGAGGAGATGAACATGAGTATGGAAGCTCTCGGCATGGTCGAGACCAAGGGGTTCGTCGGCGCTGTCGAGGCCGCCGACGCGATGGTCAAGGCCGCCAACGTGCAACTGGTCGGCAAGGAGTACATCGGCGCGGGCTACGTCACAGTCTTCGTCCGCGGCGACGTCGGCGCGGTCAAGGCGGCGACCGACGCGGGCGCGGCGGCGGCGCGTCGCGTCGGCGAGTTGATCTCGGTCCATGTCATCCCGCGCCCTCACAACGAAGTCGAGCGGGTGATCCCGCAGAACGGTTACCGCGCGGGCAGCCGGCTCGAAGGCGGCGACCACCGCGCGCTCGGCGAGGGTGACGCGGCCGCCAACGCCAAGCGGATTCCGGGCTCGCGCGAGGAGAAGAAGTGAGTAGCGGTCAGCTTTCAGCGTTCAGCCAGACCGGCGCCCCTCTTTTGGCTGAACGCTGAAAGCTGACCGCTGACCGCCGATAGAGGTACCAGGTGGGAGACAAGGATTTACAGTCCGTCCAGGCGGCGCGCGACGCGGTCGAGGCGGCGCACCGCGCCCAGGCGCTGGTCGCCGCCTTCGACCAGGCAAAGATCGACGCCATCTGCGAGGCGATGGCGAAGGCTGCCGAGCGGGAGTCGCTGCGCCTGGCGACACTCGCGCACGAAGAGACCGGCTACGGCATCCCGGCGGACAAGCACGTCAAGAACACTTTCGCGGCCGTCGACGTGCACAACTACTTTAAGCGGCTGCGGACCGTGGGCGTGGTCCGCGAGACCGAGTCGGTGATCGAGATCGCGGCCCCGCGGGGCGTGGTCGCGGCGATCGTCCCTTCGACCAACCCGACCTCGACCGCGATCTTCAAGATCCTGATCGCGATCAAGTCGCGCAATGCGGTCGTGCTCAGCCCGCACCCTTCGGCGACGCGGTGCGTCGTCGAGACGGCGCGCGTCATGCGCGAGGCCGGCGTCAGGGCCGGCCTGCCGGCCGAGGCCGTCGGGTGCCTGGAGGCGACGACGCTCGAAGGCACCGACGCCCTGATGAAGCACAAGTTGACGGCGGTCATCCTGGCGACGGGCGGGCTGGGTCTGGTGCGCGCGGCCTACTCGTCGGGCAAGCCTGCCTTCGGCGTCGGCCCCGGCAACGTCCCGGCCTTCATCGAGCGGACGGCGGACGTCCCCAAGGCGGTGCGCGACATCCTCGCCGGGACGTGCTTCGACCTCGGCACGATCTGCGCCTCCGAGCAGGCGGTCGTGGTCGACGCGCCGGTCGACCAAGAGGTCCGCGCACAGTTCGTCGCGCAGGGCGCCCACTTCCTCAGCGCGGCGCAGGCCGAGGCGCTGGCCAGGCTCGTCGTCACGCCGCAGCGCGCGCTCAACCCCCAGGTCGTCGGCAAGCCCGCGACCCGGATCGCCGAGTGGGCGGGGATCAGCGTGCCGCCGCAGACGCGCTGCCTCATCGCCGAGCTCGGTGGGGTCGGCCGCGACTACCCGCTCTCGATCGAAAAACTCTCGCCGATCCTCGCCTACTACGTGGCCGACGGGCTCGACGACGGCAGCCGGCGGTGTGACGAGATCCTCCATTACGGCGGCATGGGTCATACAGCCGCGATCCATGCGCGCGACCGCGAGGCGGTGCTTCGTTACGGGCTGCTCATGCCGGCGGCGCGCGTCGTCGTCAACACCCCTTCAACGCACGGGGCGATCGGCTACTCGACGGCGCTCGCGCCCTCGATGACGCTCGGCTGCGGTTCGTGGGGGGGCAACGTGACTTCGGACAACATCTCGCCGTTGCACCTCATGGACATCAAGCGCGTCGCCTTCGAGACCCGGCCCGTGACCACAGCGGGCGAGACAGCCGCCTCCGCGCCGGCCTTCTCCCCCCCGCCAGCGGCGCAGCCGGGCGTCGGCCGGGAGGAGATCGCCGCGCTCGTCGATAAATTCCTCGCCGCGCGCCAGCCGCGGCCCGCCGCCCCACCTGAGCCCGTCCCCGCGCCGCCGCCCGAGCCGCCTCAAGCAGAGCCCGCGAAACCCGCGAGCACTCCCAACGGACACCGCCCCGTCGATTTCGTGTGCGAGGAAGACGTCCGCCGCGCCATCTCGGTCGGCGAAAAGATCTATGTCGGCACGAAGACGATCATCACGCCGGCCGCCCGCGACCTGGGCGAGAGCCGCGAGATTTTCGCGAAGAGTTGAGGCCCAGAGTCCGCGACCTCAAACGCGAGGGCGTGGAAGGTCAACCGACGGCGCTCAGGCCGACCCGGTTGAGCCGGGCCGTCTCCATGGTTCCGTCAGTGATTTTGAAGAGTCCGGGGAAGCGGCCCTCCCAGGGCTTGTTGGCCGCGGGCATATACTGCCGCGCGTTGGCCTCGATGCCCGAGACGCCCGGCACGTGCGCGGCGATCCCGGCTGAGTGGATGAGGGCCGCGCCGGGGCAGGTCAAATCCTGCACGCAGAGGAACATTTTGTACTTTTGCGCGGCCGCGGCCATGAGCATGGCCTGGCTCTGCCCCTTGCAGGCTTTGAGCGCCACCCCGGTGTAGCCCATCCTGCGCGCGAGCAGCAGACTCTCCAGATCGGTCAGCGATTCGTCGATGACCACCGGCCGCAGTTTCGCCGCCTCGTGCATGACGTTGGCCGGGTCGGCTCTGAGGTCTCGCGCCGTCGGCTGCTCGACGTAGAGGATGCGCGCGAAGCCCGCCGGGGCCTTCTCCTTGACCACCCGGAGATATTCCAGCAGGTAACCGACGTTCGGGCACCGCTCGTTGAAATCGACGCAGTAGGACCAGCCTCCGACGCCGCGCCGGCGCTGCGCCTCGGCCGCAACGCGGTCGATCGTCACCGTGCGCTCGATGTCCCACTTCAGCTCGTCGCCCTGGAGCTTGATCTTGATGTGCGTCAGGCCGTTAAAGTCGATCCACTCGGCGAGCGTTTCGGGCAGGCCGTCGTTGAGACGCCGCGGGATGTCGGCCTCGGTGATCGGGTCCGCGCCGCCGACCGAATGGAAGAGTGCGATGCGCGGTTTGGGCTCTCCCAGGATGTATCGGCCGAGGCGCTCGCCCTGGAACTCGGCCCCAAGGTAGTGCGACAGGTCGCGGGCCATGAAGTCCGGACCGTAGGTCTGATATGAGCTGCGCCCGTGGGCCTTGCCGAAGGCGTCGTGGATCGCGGCGTCGAAGGGGCTCGCCGTGACCAGCGTGCAGAGCTTCGGGATCGGCGCGGCGAGCTTCAACTCGCGCGATACCTCCTCCGCCGCTCGCAGGTAGAGCGGCTCGAGCGCCATGTTGAGGTCGATCGGGTGGCCGTACTCGCGGTAGCCGCCGGTGATCTCGGCGACGCGCTCCGCGAGGCGCTTCATCGCGCCGAGCGTGGCGTCGTAGGACATCTGGCGCGAGGGGAACGACCAGACGTTGCCGAGCGGCATCGACCCGAAACCCTTCGCCACCTTCCCGCCCGCGGTGCGCATGGTACAGGTGACGTTAAGGATTGTCGCGCGGTCGACCGGGACGCCACCGAATTTATACGGGGCGCGGTAGCGGAACTCTTCATAGCTGAAATCGACGTTCTCGACCCGAATGTCTGTCAGCTTCGGCCGCGAGACGCCGACGAGAGGCAGGAGCGGAGAGACCGCCACCCGGCGCAGCAGGGCGCGTCGCGAGATCTTGCTGGTCATCCTTGTTCCGCGTAGGCTTCGCGCAGCCGAGCCGTGAGAAAACCCAGGTCGCGGGCGGCCGCGGCTAGCGTCGCGTCCTCGACGGCCGACGCCGTCGCGCCGGCGATGTCGTACTCCAGGTGGAGCGAGATCGGACCGTGGAACCCGGCTTGACTGACTAATCTGAAGAACGTTTTCCAGTCGACCGCGCCCTCGCCGAGCGGGCAGTTCTTCGGCCGCCACCCTTTGGCCGTCTTCTCCCAGTAAAAATCCTTGACCGCGAGCATCTTCAGCCGCCTGGCGACGAGGTTGGTCGCGATCTTCCACCCCGCCCCGCCGCCCTCGGCTACCGCATGGCGGACGTCGAAATAATAGCCGACCCACTGCGGGTCAAGCGTGTCGATCACGCCCGCGATGTCCCAGACCGGCCCGCCGATGTAACCCTCGTGGTTATGGAAGCCGACTTGCACCCCGGACTGCTTGCCCAGCTCGGCCAGCCCGCGGAAGTCCTCCCCGGCCTGCGCCAGCTCGCGGCGCACGTCGACGAACTGATACTTGTAATACCCCGGCTTAAAGAAAGGGACGCCGAGCTTGCCCGCCGTCGCGAGCGTCGGGCGCGCGGCCGGGTCGTAGGCAGAGACGAGTCCCGTGGTGATCATCGGCACGGAGAGCCCCGCATTCCGGATCGCGGCGACGGCCTTCGGCAGATCTTCGGCCGCGCGCTCGGGGAGCACGTGGCCGCCGGGCCTCACCGTCAGGTCGACCCCGCCGAAGCCGAGCTGCTTGACGCTCCGCGCCATGCGCTGCCAGTCCATCCCGGGCAGGTGTTTGGAGAAGAGGCAGAGCGTGCCGCGGAACGGGCCGCCCGCCCGCGCCAGGGGGGCGGCGGCAGCGGCCGCCCCGACGACCTTGAGAAACTCGCGTCGGGTGTGCATCACAGATTGGCCCACGGATGACACGGATTGGACGGATCGACACGGATCAGCAAATCCGTCAACATGTGCTATTCCTTCTGGTTGAGCTTGTACGGCGCGCGGTACTCGTAACTGAGGAGCTTGTTCGCCGCCGGCTGATTAGTGAAGCGCTCGGCCTCCCCGTCCCACTCGAGGTAGGACTTGGTCCGGTGAGCGATGTTCGCGATGAGCGTCGTGGAAGTGCTTCGGTGGCCCGTCTCGATGTCGCAATTGGTGGGCTTCCGGCTCCGCACGCAGTCGAGGAAGTTGCGCGCGTGCAGCGCCGTCGAGTCGCCCTGGCCGTCAACCTTCCGCGCCTCGATCAGCGGCTTGGCCCCGGTGCGCCAGCCCCGCTCCAGGTTGCGGTCGACCGGCGTGCGCGCCGGGAACTCGTTCATGGTGACGGCGTCGGGGACGACCTCGTAGCCGTTGCCTTGCAGGTAGAGCGTCCCCTTCGTGCCGCGGAACTCGATCTGGCCGTTGCGCAGCCCCGCGGGCGGGGCGCTGGCGTTGAACTGCGAGAAGGTGACGAGCGTCCCGCCGGGGAAGGTCCAGAGGACTTCGAGCGTGTCGGGGATCTCGCGGTTGTCCTCGACGGCGCACTTTCCCCCCATCGCCGTGACCGCAAGCGGCGCGCTCTGGCCGAGCGCCCACTGGATGACGTCCATGTAGTGGACGCCGAAGTTCGTCAGCTGGCCGCCCGAGTAATCGTAGAACCAGCGGAAGCGGTAGAAGGCGCGGTTCTTGTTATAGGCGACGCGGGGGGCGGGGCCGAGCCAGGCGTCCCAGTCGAGGTTTGCGGGCGGCGCCTCGTCGGGCGGCTTGCCGATCCCCTTGGGCCACTCGTTCTGGATGTGAAAGGCGCGCACGACGGTCACTTTGCCGATGGCGCCGCTGCGGACAAGCTCGGCGGCCTCGCGGCAATAAGGCGCCGACCGGCGCTGGAGGCCGACCTGCGTGACGCGGCCGTGGCGGCGCGCGGCCTCGGCCATCTGGCGCCCCTCGCGGACCGTCAGCGAGAGCGGCTTCTCACAATAGACATCCTTGCCCGCCTCGAAGGCGTGGATCGCCTGCAGCGCGTGCCAGTGGTCGGGCGTGTTGACGACGACGGCGTCGACGTCCTTGAGTTCGAGCAGCCGCCGGTAGTCCTTGAACTGCTTCGGGCCGGAGCCGATCTTGCGCGAGGCGAAGTCGAGGTACGGCTGGTAGAGGTCGCAGACCGCGACGACCTCCGCGTCCGGGTGCGAGAGGAAGGCGTCGAGCACCTGATCACCACGGTTCCCGATGGCGATGAAGCCGAGGCGCACGCGGTCGTTGGCGCCGCGGACGCGCGCGCGGCCGAGCGCCGTGGTGACTCCGGCGGCGGCGGCCGCCCGGGCGAAATCTCTTCTCGTGACCTTCGGCAAGGCTGCTCCTTCCGGCGTGGATGGAAAATGCAGTCGAAGTATACCTCAAGCTGGCCCGGATGTTGACTCCTGAGGCGCGAAGATCTAAAGATGTGTCGGGAAAGGAGCCATGACATGACAGACTCGTCGAACATCGAGCTGACGCGCCGGAATTTTCTGCGGCGCGCGGGACAGGGGTTGACGGCGGCCGGATTGACGGCGGCCGCGCGAGCGAGCACGCCGGGGCAGCGGGTGCCGGACCCGCCGGGCAAGAAACTCGGCTTTGCGGTCGTCGGGCTGGGCAACCTGAGCATCAACCAGATCCTCCCGGCCTTCGCCCGGTGCGAGAAATCGAAGGTCGTCGCCTTCGTCAGCGGCAGCCCCGACAAGGCCAACAAACTCGCGCTGCGCTACGGCGTCAATCCGAAAAATATCTACAACTATCAGAACTACGACACTCTGCGCGACAACCCTGAGGTGGACGTCATCTACATCGTTTTGCCCAACAGCATGCACGCCGAGTACACGATCCGCGGCGCCAAGGCGGGCAAGCACATCCTCTGCGAGAAGCCCATGGCCAACACGCCGAAGGACTGCCAGGAAATGATCGACGCTTGCCGCGCAGCCAACCGGAAGCTCATGATCGGCTACCGGCTGCACTACGAGCCGCACACGCAGGCCATGATCAAGATGGCCCGCGAGAAAGAGCTTGGGCCGGTCAAAGTAGTCCTCGCCGACGCCGGGTTCAGCATCGGCGACCCGAACCAGTGGCGGCTCAAGCGCGACATGGCCGGCGGCGGCTCGCTCATGGACATCGGCATCTACGCGCTCCAGGCGGCGCGCTACCTCACGGGGGAGGAGCCAACCGAGGTCAACGCCATGAGCTTCACCACGCCCGGCGACCCACGCTTCAAAGAGGTCGAGGAGACGATCAACTTCCAGTTGCGCTTCCCGAGCGGCGCCCTCGCCAACTGCGTCTCGAGCTACGGGGCAGGGCTCAACCGCTTCCGTGCGGTGACCGACAAGGGATGGTTCGAGCTCGAGCCGGCGCTGAGCTACACCGGGCTCCGGATGCGCGTCCGGCGCGGCGGCGCGACCGAGGATCGCGACCTGCCTCAGCGCGATCAGTTCGCGCTCGAGATGGAACACATGTCCGAGTCCGTCACGGCTAACCGCGAGCCGCTCACGCCGGGCGAGGAAGGGCTGCGCGACTTGAAGATCATGATGGCGATCTACGAGGCGGCCAAAGCGAACAAGGCGGTCAAACTGTGAGGCGCGAGAGAAGGTAGGTCCCCGGCGAGGGCGAGCGCGCGAAGCCTTCGGCGACCAGCGCCCGATGCCCCAGCCCAACCTCGGGCCGCCAAACGCCGATGACCCGCGCCAACTCCCCCGGGACGGTCATCCCCGCGCCGGCGAGAAAACAGCGCGCGATCTCGCGCACCCCGGTCGGCCGGTCGAGGCGTTCGGCGACCTGCTCCGGAAACCGCCCCTCCGCCAGGGTCCAGATGTAGGTGAACTTGGGGACGTAGACGACCTCGCTCGGGATGACGATCATGGCCGCCTGCAACTCGTCGATCGCCCGGTTGAAGGCCGGCCGGTCGGTCACGCCCGACGCGGTGCGCAGGTCGCCCGTCGCCAGCTCCCACTCCTTGCGCAGCGCCTTGAGGACCGCGCGCGCCGGCGCGCTCAGCCGCGCCTTCTCCACCCGCCGCGGCACCCCCCAGATCGCGAAGAAGTAGGGGATCATCCGCGGCGCAAGGAACGTCGCCCGGCCGCGCGCGAGCTTGCCGTAGTAGACCCGCCCGCGGCGGATGACCTCGTCCTTGAGGACCCAGGTGAGCGAGCTCTCCGGGTCCTTCTGGACGTTGCGCGGCATGACCGCGTCGCGCCGACCGCAGACCGCGAGGTAGAGCGAAGGGCCGGGGCGCCGCCCGTCGGTGAGCAGCGCCGCGAACCCGACGCGCTCGACGAACCGCTCGGCCTCCTGCGCCGTCTCGACGCGCAGCTCGGGGTCCCGGCCCCAGGCGCGGTCGCGGTGTTCTTCGATTTCGGGAGGGAGTGAATCGGCCATTGATTTCGCCCTGTCTTTCCGGCAGACTCGCCCCGATGAGCCGGAGCCAGATTCAGGTCATCGACGAGCGGCTGCTCGACGAGCTGCTCGGCCGGGCGCGCGTCGCCCCGCGCCGGCGCGCGATCCACTGCCTCCACGACGGACCGTGGGAGCACGCCCACCGCATGCTCAATGCGCTCACCGTCGGCACCTACGTGCGCCCCCACCGCCACGCGAGCGACTACCAGAGCGAGGCCTTCATCGTCCTGAGGGGGCGGCTCGCGCTCCTCATCTTTGACGAGGCGGGGGAGGTCGACGCGCGCGCGAGCCGCCTGCTCGGGGCGCCGACCGGCTGCCTCGGCCTGGACGTCGCGCCGCGAATCTGGCACGCCCTGGTCGCGCTCGAAGACGCGGTCATTTATGAAGTGAAGGGCCACCCCGCGGGCGGCTACGTCGAAGAGCGCGACAAGGAGTTCGCGCCCTGGTCCCCACCCGAGGGGGGCGCCGGGGCCGGGGCCTACCTCGAGACCCTCGAGCGCGCGGCGCGGCAACTGGAGGTCAACGCCGCTCGTCAGGGCCGCGGATGAGGATCAGGGCCGCGACCCCGAGCAGGCTCGCGCAGAGCAGCGCCAGCAGGTCGCTCTCGGTGTAGAGGTAGACGGCCAGGTCGAGCAGCATCGCCAGCGCGACAACCCCGATAAACCTCCATCTCGTGACCCAACCGTTCATGACCCGTAGGGGCAGGGCTCGTCCCTGCCCGTTCTGCGGTGACGAAGCACGGCCTTGCCCCTCAATCCAACCCGGAATCGCATTACAGGTCGCAAAGCTGGACCGCTTCGCGCAAAGACTTGAGCGGCTCCCGGGCGGGGACGAACTCATGGGCGACGTAGCCGCTGAAGTTCGTCTCGAGGATCGCGCGGATGATCGCCGGGTAGTAGAGCTCCTGCCCGCTGTCGATCTCGTGGCGGCCCGGGACCCCGCCCGTGTGGAAGTGGGCGATCCACTGAATGTTGTCGCGGATCGTCCTGATGACGTCGCCCTCCATGATCTGCATGTGGTAGATGTCGTAGAGGAGCTTGACGCGCGGGGAGTTGACGCGCTTGACGACCTCGACGCCCCAGGCCGTGCGGTCGCACTGGTAGTCCTTGTGATCGACCTTGCTGTTGAGCAGCTCCAGGCAGATCGTCACGCCGTGCTGCTCGGCCACCGCCTTGACGCGGTTGAGCCCGGCGACAGAGTTCTCAATGCCCTCGGAGTCTGCGAGGCCGCGCCGATTGCCCGAGAAGGTGATCACGTTCGGGACGCCGGCGGCTGCCGCGCGTGGGATGTTCTCTTTGAACTCGCGCTCGAGCTTGTCGTGGTTCTCCCGGCGGTTGAGCCCGTCGGCGATCGTCCCCGCCCCCGGCGCCATGGTCGGGACGAGGCCGAATTTCTTGACCGTCGCCCAATCGTTCGGCCCGATGAGGTCGATCCCCTTGAGCCCAATCGCGGCCCCCTCGCGCGCGAGCTCTTCGAGCGGAATTTTGTTGTAACACCAGCGGCAGGCAGACTGCTTGAGCCGCCCTTTGACAGCGGCTTGCGCGCCGCCGCCGGAGAGCGGGTCGGCGCCCTCGGCCCGCCCGGCGGAGCCCGCGAGCCCGCCCCCCCCGACGAGCGCCGCGCCCAAAGCCAGGACCGAACGTCTGGTCATCCTCTCGCGACTCCTCATGCCTCAATCCTCCTGACCGCCTTGAGCGCAGATTGGAAATGTTGCGGAGGAAATCTAGCCCAAAATAGTCCGGGAGACAAAGCGGTGGCGACGGTCGGGCGGTTTTTCTGGGATCTGGGCGGGGAGCTTAGCGCTTGAGGCGGTCGTCGAGGTCGTCGAGGTCACGGATCAGCGTCCAGTTAGCGCGATTGACCACGTCTCGGTAACGTTCGGCCTCGGACCCACCCACCCAAACCCTGGTGTTGGGCGAGAGCTGGTCGGCGATCGCGGACATCTCCTGGTCGGTCTTCTGGTCGGGAGGAGCCGCGATGCTCAGCGCCAGGTAGCGCGACCTGGAGAGGCGGACGGCGCGCACGATCTCAATCGCCGGCAGGTCCGCGCCGAGGTAAACCACCCGCCAGCCGCGCGTGGCCGCCACCAGGGCAGCGAGCAGCAGGCCGAATTCGTGGCGCTCACCGCTGGGCGTCGCCAAGACGATCGATTCCGCAGAATCCGCCGGCGGGTAGAGGCGGAAGAGCGAACTGAGCAGGTTGCGGAGGAGGTTGCTCGCGACATGCTCGTTGGCAATGCCGTACTCTTTGTGCGCCCACCGCTCGCCGATCTCGACCAGCAGCGGGGCGACAATATTCTTGACCAAGACCCGGGCGGGGAAAAGCGTCGCCGCGCGCGCCAGCTCCGCATCCGCCGCAATCACGTCCATCCGCGCGACAGCTTCGAGGAAGCGCTCGCACGTCGTCCGGTACGGGTCGCCGAGCGCATCAGCCTGCGCCTGATGGCTGCCCGTCAATTGTTCGAGCTCGCTCTCGGAAAGCGCCGCCACCTGGCCGATCGCATGGCCCTTCTCAACCGCCTGCCGCAGGCGCCGCAGCCGCGAGATGTCGGCGTCCGAATAGAGGCGTGACCCCCCGTCGCTCCGCGCCGGCTGGATCGCCCCGTACCGCCTCTCCCAGACACGCACTACGTCCGTCGAGAGTCCCGTCAACCGACTGACCACCCCGATCCGGTACCTCGGACTCCGCGTCGCGTTCACCGCACTCGCGTCCTGCTCCACCCTCATGTCTTCTCATTGTGTTGATCTGTCATAGCTTTGTCAATGAAAAAATTGTACAATCTTTGATAAGATAGAGGTTGTCCAGATAATACCTATACCCTATCTTGACAACAATTCGAAAATGGCATAAGATGCGAGTTGTATCTTGGGCATGGAAAGTGGACGGGAGGCGGCAATGAAGATCCTGGTCACGGGCGCAACGGGGTTGATCGGCAAAGTCCTTTGCCGGGAGTTGAGTGAGCAAGGTCATACTTTAGTGACGACATCGCGGCGGGCGGGGGCGGCTACGGCGTTGGGGAGGGGGATTTTCGGGTTCCAGTGGAATCCGGAGAGTGGCCCGCTCCCGGCCGAGGCTCTGGCGGGTGTTGACGGTGTGGTGCATCTGGCGGGGGAGCCGGTCGCTGCCCGGCGCTGGACTGAGGAGCAGAAGCGCAAGATCCGCGATTCGCGGGTCATCGGGACGAGGAATCTGGTGCGGGGATTGATGAGCGTCCGGATGCGGCCCGGGGTGCTCGTGAGCGGTTCGGCGGTGGGCTATTACGGGAGCCGGGGGGACGAAAAGTTGGACGAAAAGGCGCCCGCCGGCCGCGGCTTCCTGAGTGACGTCTGTCAGCAGTGGGAGCGTGAAGGCGCTGCGGCAGGGGAGTTAGGGGTGCGGGTCGCGCACTTGCGGACCGGAGTCGTCCTGAGCGCTGACGGGGGGGCGCTGCCGAAGATGATGCCGGCCTTCAAGTTCGGCGTCGGCGGGCGGCTGGGCGACGGCCGGCAGTGGTTCCCCTGGATCCACGTGGATGACCTTGTCGGGTTGATCCTTCATGCGCTCGGGGTGCCGACGATCGGCGGGCCGATTAACGGGGCCGCGCCGGGGATCGTGACCAACGCCGAATTCACGCGGGAGCTGGCGAGCGTGCTCCGCCGGCCGTCGTTCTTCGCGGTGCCGGAGGCCGGGCTCAGGTTGTTGATGGGAGAGATGGCCGAGGTCCTGCTCACCAGTCAGCGAGCCATTCCCCAAGTCGCGCTGGAGACTGGTTACCGGTTTCGTTTTGCCGACCTGCGGCCGGCTCTCGAGCATTTATTGGATCAGGGGCGGCGCCAGGCCAGCGCCCCCGAGTCGGCCCGCGCCGGGAGCGGGCGCTGACGGGTTTGGGCCGGCCCGACCGGCGCTCGCCCGGCGAGTGGGAACGGTGAAGTCAGCGATGCACACTTATCTTCTCGAACGCGCCCAGACAATTGCGCGTCCGCGCCACGAGACTTTCGCCTTCTTCGGCGACGCCTTCAATTTGGAGCAGATCACGCCCCCTTTTCTCCGGTTCCGCGTGCTCAACTCGCTGCCGGTGAAGATGGGCGCCGGTCAGGAGCTTGAGTATCAACTCTCGCTTTTCGGCGTGCCGTTCCGCTGGCGGACATTGATTCAGAGTTGGGTGCCTGAGGAGTGGTTCGTCGATTTGCAGACTCGGGGCCCGTATGCCTTCTGGCGCCACACACACACCTTCGAGCCACTTGGGTCCCAGTTCACGCTCATGCGCGACCGCGTCGAATACAGCATTCCGTTCGGGATCATCGGGCGCCTGGCTCACAGCCTGTTTGTCGCGCGGACATTGAAGCGCATCTTTGACTACCGCGCGGAGACGACCGCGCGGCTGCTCGGTGCTCAGAGTGACGAGCCGAATTCAGGCCGCCCGGGCCTCCGCGAGCGGCTGGGGCTCGTGGATCGGCAGGGCGAGGGGGCGGCTGTTGAACGCCATTGAGGGGCTACTTACCGACCCGCGAGTCACTGTCCGCCGGCCGGGCCCGCCGGACCCCGGCGGGTGCGCGGTGGTCTACTGGATGCAGCGCGCCCAGCGCGGACGCGACAACCCGGCGCTCGACGTGGCCATCGCCGCGGCCAACGAACTCGGCAAGCCCGTGGCCGTCTTCTTCGGCCTACACCCGAGATACCCGAACGCCAATGAGCGCCATTACGCCTTCCTCATCGCCGGGCTCGAGGAGACTCGGCGCGACGTCGAGCGCCGGGGCGCGGCCTTCGTCTTCTCCCCGTACCCGCGCCACGACCTGATCGGCTTTTGCGAGCGGCTCCGGCCCTGTCTCGTCGTCGGTGACGAGAACCCGATGCGCGTGCCCGAGGGGTGGAGGCGGAGCGCCGCGCAGCGGCTCGGCGTCCCGTTCTGGACCGTGGACGCGGACGTGGTCGTGCCGACCAGGCTTTTTCCCAAGGAGGAGTACGCGGCGCGCACGCTGCGGCCGAAGCTGCACCGGCTGCTCCCGGTTTTTTTTCGTGCCCCGGAGAACCCGACGGCCCGGCACGGCTGGGCCGCGCGCTCGCGCCCGGCGGGGGAGGCGATCGACCCAGCGGCGCTGCTCCGCTCGCTGCCGCTCGACCGGAGCGCCCGGCCGGTCACGGCTTACCGCGGGGGGACGGGCGCGGGGATGAGATGCCTGCGGGCGTTTATCGACGAGCGGCTGAACGACTACGACCTGGCGCGCAATCGGCCCGAGCGTCGGGGCACGAGCGAGCTCTCGGCCTATCTACATTTCGGCCAGCTCGGCGCGCTCACCGTCGCGCTCGCTGTGCGCGAGGCCACGGCGCCCGAGGCCGCAAAGGCGGCATTCCTTGAAGAACTCATTGTGCGGCGCGAGTTGGCGATCAATTTCGTCGCGCGCAACCCGGCCTACGACCGCCTGGCGGGCGCCCCCGAGTGGGGGAAACGGGCGCTCGCCGGGCGCGCGAGGGACAGGCGTCCGCACCTCTACAGCGAGGCGCAGCTGGAGGCCGGCGAGACGGCCGATCCGCTCTGGAACGCCTCGCAGCGCGAAATGGTGCTCACCGGCAGGATGCACGGCTACATGCGGATGTACTGGGCGAAGAAGATTCTCGAGTGGACGCGCTCGCCCGAGGAGGCCTTCGATATCGCCGTCAGGCTCAACGACCGTTACGAGTTGGATGGGCGAGACCCGAACGGCTACACCGGCATCGCCTGGGCGATCGGGGGGCGGCACGACCGCCCGTGGGGGCCGGCACGGCCGGTCTTCGGGACGATTCGCTACATGTCGGCCGGGGGGTGCGCGCGCAAGTTCGACGTGCGCGCCTACATCGAGCGCGTCAACAACTGCGGCCGCTGAGCGCCGCGCTCGATTTGACGATCTGGGCACCAAGCGCCCAAAGCATCTCAAGCCTCCGAATTTGAGATTTGGCATGAGTCTGACAAAGGGGAATCAAGCTTGGGGCGAGGAGACGTGGGATGCCCTTGAGCGGCAGGCGCGGCGACAGGCGCTCGAGGCGCCGACGGAGGCGGCCGCCTGGGAAGTCATCAGCCGGCACGACCGCGCCGTCCTGCGCGCCTACAGCACGAGCTTCTTCATCGTGACGCGGTTCCTGCCGCCGGGCAAGCGCGCGATGGTCGAGGCGATCTACGCCGCAGTGCGCTACCCGGACGAGATCGTCGACTCCTTCCTGCTCCCAGCCGCAGAGCGGCTGCGTCGCCTCGACGAGTGGGAGGCCAAGTACGAAGCGGGCCTCGGCGCCGGGACGCTGACGGAGGCCTTGGATCGCGGGGTGCCGGCGTTCCTCGCCGGCTTCGCCCGGGTCGTGCGCGAGGCGGGCATCCCGGCGGAGCACTACCGCTCGTTCCTCGAGGCCATGCGCCTGGACGTCACGCCGCGCCCGTTCGCCACGCTCGACCACTTGATCGAGTCCTACATTTACGGGAGCGCGATCGTCGTCGGCTATTTTCTGACCTACGTTTACGGCGCGAGCGCGGAGGGCGAGTTCGACCGCGCGCTGCGAAGCGCGCGGCGCCTGGGCATCGCCCTGCAGCTCACCAATTTCGTCCGCGACGTGGCCGAGGACGAGCGGCGCGGGCGGCTTTACCTGCCGCTTGAGATGCTGCGGGCGGAAGGGATCGAGCGCCTCAGCCTGGCGGACGCGGCGCAGCGGCCGGCACTCAACTGCGTGCTGCGCCGGCTGACGGCGATCATCGAGGGGTACTACGCGCTCTCTCTGGCGGACCTCGACGCATTCGCCCCAGACTGCCGGGTTGCAATTCGTGCCTGCGTCGACGTCTACCGGCACCTCAACGACCGCATCGCGCAGAGCCCGCTCGGGGTCATGCACCGCGAGAGCGTGCCGCTAAGCCGGAAATTCAGGGTGCTGCCGGCGAGCAAGTACTGGCGGCTGCCGATGGCTTATTTGCGACCGTAGTCAGTAGTCCTGCGGCCGCGGCGGCGGGGGTGAGGAGACCGGGAGAGATGACGAGTCGGGGACCACGAACCATGGGCCAGGGGCCGCGCTCGGTGGTCATCATTGGCGGCGGCCTGGGTGGGTTGAGCGCGGCAATCCACCTGCGGCTGGCCGGCTTCGAGGTGACGCTCTACGAGGCCAACGACCGCGTCGGCGGGCGCGCCAATCTGATCACGCGCGACGGCTTCCGGTTCGACACCGGCCCCTCGCTGCTCAATTACCCGTGGGTTTTCGAGGATCTCTTCCGCGCAGCAGGGCGCGAGCTGCGGGACTACGTGCGATTGCTCCCGGTCGACCCGTCAGTCAGCTTTCAGTGGGAGGACGGGACGCGCTTCGCGCTCTCGAGCAATCTGCGGCGGCTGCTTGACGAGTGCGAGCGGGTCGAGCCGGGCTCGCGCCCGGGCGCGCTCGCCTTCCTGCGCGACGCTGGGATCAAGTACGACATGGCGTTCGAGAAGCTCATCTCGCGCAACTTCGACAACCCGGTTCGGTGGCTCGGGGCGCTGACGCCGGGCGAGATCGCCCGCCTCGCCGTCTGGCGCTCACTCGACGGCGAGCTCGGGCGTTTCTTCAAAGGCCGCTACGTGCGCGAAGCCCTCGGCTCCTATGGCATGTACCTCGGCGGGTCGCCCTACGACCTCCCGGGCCTCTTCTCGATCCTCCCCTACGGTGAGCTGGCCTACGGGCTGTGGCTGCCGAAAGGCGGCGTCTACGGCCTGGTCGAGGGGATTGAGCGGCTGGCGCACGATCTCGGGGTGCTGATCCGCCCGGGCCAGCGCGTGCGGAGGATTGTCACGCGCGAGCGGCGGGTGATGGGGGTGGAGCTGGCCGACGGCGGGCTACATCAATCTTCGATCGTCGTCTCGAACGTCGACATGCCGACGACCATGACCCGCCTCATTGATGACGAGTCGGTCGCCGCGGAGTGGCGGCCGCGGGTGGCGAGGACGCGCATGACACCGGGGGTGCTGACCTTCTACTGGGGCATCCGTGGGCGGGTCGAGAATCTCGGTCACCACACGATCTTCCTCCCCGAGGATTACCGCGGGGCGTTCGACGACTTGTTCACGACCAAGCGCATCCCACGCCACCTGCCCTTTTACGTTAGCGTCCCATCGGCGACCGACCCCGACCTGGCGCCGCCGGGCGACACAGCGATGTTCGTCTTGGTCCCGACACCGCTGCTTAGCGAGCTGCCGGGGTTGGACTGGCCCGCACAGACGCGGGCGGTCAAGGGGCAGGTGCTCGAGCGGTTGCGACGTCACGGTGTGGATCTCACGCCGGAGCGGATCGTCGTCGATGAGGTCTACACGCCGGCCGACTGGCACAAGCGGTTTAGCCTCTACGACGGCTCCGCATTCGGCGCGGCGCACACCTTCTTCCAGGTCGGGCCCTTCCGCGCGCGAAACTACGCGCGCGAGGTTGCCGGACTCTACTACGTCGGTGCGAGCACGACTCCCGGGACCGGGATGCCCATGGTCGTGCTCGGCGGCCGGCTCACGGCCGAGCGGATCCAGCAGCGGTTGTCGGGCGCCTAGGTTCAGGGGTGCGGTGACCGGTCGCCGCACGCCGGGTTTGAGACTGATGTTCGTCAAGCGGGACGGGGAGGGAAGTGAGGTCTGCTTCGGGCTGCACGGTTGGAGCGGTACGCATACAACTTTCGCCCCGCTGGTCCCGCACCTGCCGCCCGGGGTGGCGCTCTATAGCGTCGACCTTCCAGGTTACGGGCAGTCCCCGCCGCCGCGGCGGTGGGACCTCGCGGGGCTGACCGACGAGATCGCGGCGACGATCGAGGGGTTCGGGGCTGAGGCAGTGACGCTCATCGGGAATTGCAGCGGGGCGCTGCTCGGCCTGCTCGCGGCCGAGCGCGTCAGCGGGCGCATCAAGCGCCTAGTCCTCATCGACCCGTTCGCGTACCTGCCCTGGTATTTCAAGGTCTTCGTGGCGCCGGGCCTCGGGAGGTACGCCTACTACTCGACCTTCGCCAACCCGGTGGGGCGTTGGATAACCAACCAGTCGCTGACGAACCATCGCGCGGCCAAGACTGACCTGACTGAATCGTTCCACCGGGTCGATCACGCGGCCTCGTACCGTTACCTCAGGCTGCTGGCGGGCATCGAGGGGATCGAGCAGTTCGCCGGGCTGCGGCAGCCGATCGATCTCGTTTACGGGGCGCGGACGTTCGGGGCGGTCAAGGAGTCGGTCGCGCGCTGGCGAGGGATCTGGCCGCAGGCGCGAAGCTGGGAGCTGGCGGAGGCCGGGCACCTGCCGATTGTCGAGGCGCCCACGGCGCTCAGCCGGATCCTCTTCCCGGCGGCCTCACTTCGGACCGAAAGTCAAAGGGAGTTATGAGAGAGCGACTTGCGATCTTTATCGGCCGCCACGGGACGGCGCTGGAGGCGGGCTTGAACGAGTGGCTCCCAGTGAGCAGGCAGCCGCAAGCCGGCCAGTTAAATGAGGCGCTGCGATACGCCGTCTTCCCCGGCGGGAAGCGCTGGCGCCCGTTCCTGACGCTCATCGGCGCCGGGCTCGCCGGGGGGTGCCCGAAGAAGGCGCTGCCGGCCGCCTGCGCGGTCGAGTTTCTGCACACGAGCTCGATCATCCTTGACGACCTCCCTGCCATGGATGACGCCGGCCTGCGGCGCGGGCGGGCCGCGCTCCACCTGGTCTTCGGGGAGAGCGTCGCGCTGCTCGCCGCGCTCGCCCTGCTCAACGAATCTTACTCTCTGCTGGCGCGCTCGGCCGGCGCGGGCGGGGCGGCAACTCTCCTCAACGAAGCGACGCAGTGCGTCGGGGCCGACGGGATGATCGGGGGGCAGGTCGTCGACCTCGCGCTGCGGGGGGAGGCTAACGGGGCGGAGGCACTCGCCAGCCGGAAGCTAAAGACGACGGCGCTCATGCGGCTGACCATGACGGCCGGGGCACGCGCCTGTGGGGCCGCGGAGGACGAGGCCGCCGCCCTCGCCAGCTTCGGCGAGTGCTTGGGCACGGCCTACCAGATCTGCGATGATTTGCTCGACGAGCTGGCCGAGAGCGAATCGGTCGGGAAGACTGTCCGCCAGGACGCCCGACACCGGTGCCCGACCTTCGTCGCCGAGTTCGGCGTCGACGGGGCGCACCGCCTCGCCGCCAGTCTGGTCGAAGATGGCATCGCCGCTGTGGCCGACAAGTTCGGCCGCCGCCACGAAGTCGAGTTGCTGGACGACGCCGCGGGGCTGATCCTCCGCAGGGCGCGCCGGCTGAGGCGCGCGACCAGAGATGAGCCTTTACCTCTTGACGATCCCGGTCCTTTTCCTCCTCGGGGTCACGCTTTGGACGGTGCTCAGCTGGCCGAAAGTCGCGCGCACGAATCAATCCTTCCCCGGAAAAGTCTCGGTCCTGATCCCGGCGCGGAATGAGGAGGACCGCCTCGGCGAGTGCCTCGAATCCGTCCTCCGGCAGGATGAGACCGTCGGTGAGATCCTCGTCTACGACGACCATTCGACCGATGGAACCGCACGTGTCGTGGGCGCCTACGCGCGTCGGGATGTGCGCCTCCGGCCGCTCGCCCCGGTGCCCCTGGACGCGGGGTGGTGCGGGAAGAATTTTGCGTGCGCGCAACTCGCCCGGGCCGCGACTGCGGAGTGGTTGCTCTTCCTCGATGCCGACGCTCGGCTGGCTGAGGGCGCCGTCCGGAGCTTGCTCGGCGAGGCTTTGCGCCGCGAGCAGACGCTCTTTTCGGGCTGGCCGCGGCTTGAACTCGGCGGCTTCTGGGAGAGAGCGCTCATGCCGATGCTCAATTTCATGGTCTTCAGCATCTTCCCCGCGCCGCTCTCGCTACGGTTCCCTTACCCGTCGCTCGGCCTGCTGCACGGGGCGTGCGTGCTCGCCCACCGCGCGACCTATGAGGCGGTCGGTGGCCACGGCGCGGTGCGCGATCAGATCTTCGAGGACACGCGCCTGGCGCGCCTCTGGCGCCGGGGCGGGCGCCGCGGGCTATGCCTGGACGGCGGGGACCTGGTGAGCGTGAGGATGTACGAGTCGCTCGGCGGCATCTGGCGCGGCTTCGAGAAGAACTTCTATCTCGGCTTCCGCCGCGAGACGAGCTTTTGGGCCTTGATTCTGTGTCACGCGATCTTCTTCCTCAGCCCGTTTCTCCTGCTGCTGTGGTCGCAATCCCGGCCGGTGACACTGGCCGCCGCGGGCGTCCTCGGGATTCGACTCTTGCTCGTGCTGCGGTTCCGCCACCCGTGGTGGTCGGCGCTTGTCCACCCCTTGGCTGAGGCCCTCCTGATTGCCCTCGGGCTGACGTCGTGGTGGAAGTGCAAGAGCGGGCGCGGCGTGGAGTGGAAGGGGCGACAGTATTATCCGAGCCGGTCGTAGTCTGATGGTCGATGGGGCAGAAGCGGTTGGTGATCATCGGTGGAGGTTTGGGCGGGCTGGCGGCGGGTCTGCGTCTGGCGGCGCGCGGGTGGCGCGTCACCGTCTGCGAACAGGGCGGGAGTTTCGGCGGCAAGATGAACAGCTGGTCCGAGCGCGGCTTCCGCTTCGACACCGGGCCGTCGCTGATCACCATGCCGTGGGTTTTCGCCTCCCTCTTCGAAGCCGCGGGCAGCTCTCTCGCCGAGCACCTGACCCTCATCCCGCTCGACCCGATCGCCGAATACGTCTACCCGGACCGGACGCGCTTGACCTACACGGCCTCGCTTCCCGACTGGCTCGGAGAGGTGCGGCGGCTCGACCGGCGCGACACGGCGGGCTTCCTTGGCTTCCTCGAGCTTGGGGCGCGGCTCTTCGCCGTCTCAGAACAGACCTTCCTGCGGCGGCGGCCTCGCGACTGGCCGCGGGCGGGCGACCTGCGCATGCTCAAGCAATTGCCGCTGCGTTACGGCTGGGGGAACTACCACCGGACGGTGGCCGCCTACATCCGGAGCCCATACCTCCGGCAGTTCTTCGACCGCTACCCGACATACGTCGGCTCATCGCCGTATCGCTCGCCGGCGACCCTCGCCGTCATCCCGTACATCGAGTACGTCTTCGGCGGCTGGTACCCGAAAGGCGGCCTTTACCGGATCATTGAGAGCCTGCTCGAGCTGGCGGTGCAGGCCGGCATCACGCTCCTGCCCCGGTCGCGCGTCGCCCGGATCGAGCACACTGGCGGGCGGGTCAGAGGCGTGCGGCTCGCAGACGGGACGAGCTTGCCGGCGGAGGTAGTCATCATGAACGGCGACGCCTCGGACGCGCCCGGGCTGCTCGGCGAAGCCGGGGCGACCCGGCTCCGGGCCGCCGAGCGTTCGATGTCGGGCCTCGTCTTCCTCTTCGGGGTCCGGCGGACGATGCCCGAGCTGCAGCATCACACAATCTTTTTCTCGCACGATTATCGCCGCGAGTTCGCCGAGTTGTTCGACGAGCGTCGTTTTCCCGAGGGCCCGACGGTCTACGTCAACGCCCCGAGCCGCAGCGACCGGTCGGTCGTGCCCGGGGAGGGGGAGGCGCTCTTTGTCATGGCCAACGCGCCCGCCGGCGACGACGACGCCTGGGACGAGGAGCAGATCGCCCGCTGCCGGGCTCGCGTCATGGCGCGCCTGCGGGCGGGCGGGTTCCCCGACATCGAGTCCGACATTGTCGTGGCCGACGTCTGGACCCCCCGCCGGATCGCCTGCCGGTACTTGATGCCCGGCGGGGCGATCTACGGGACCCACTCGCACGGCTGGCGGCGCGCGTTCCTGCGACCCCCGAACAAAGATCCGAAGTACGGCGGCCTTTACTACGTCGGCGGAAGCACCCACCCCGGCGGCGGGGCGCCGACGGTGCTGCTCTCGGCGGAGATCACCTCGGAACTGATCCTCAGATATGAGAGCGTGTAGGCTCATCCACTGGGTTGTGCTCGCCGCTTACGCGGTCATGTGGTGCGGGGGCGTCGCCGGTCAGGTGTTGACGGGCGGCCCGCCCGCCGGCGCGGCCTGGGCCTCCGGGATTTTCCTCCTGCTCGCCGGCCTGATCGTCGTGCTCACCTCGCGGCCCGCGGAGCTGGCCGGGCTCGCCGCGGTCGCGCTCCTCGGACTCGCCGCCGAGGTCGTCGGCGTGCGCTACGGTTTCCCCTTCAGCCACTACCGCTACACCGAGGTATTGCAGCCGCAGTTCCTCGCCGTGCCTGTGGTTATGGCCTGCGCGTGGATGGTGCTCGTGGCCTATGTGAGGCAGATGCTCAAGGGTTTCGGCCTGCCCGCCCGGGTCGAGGTCGTCGTCGCCGCCGCCTGGATGACGGCGATCGACCTGGTGATCGACCCGCTCGCGGCCAATCAGCTGGGCTACTGGCGCTGGGCCGAAGCCGGCCGCTATTACGGCATCCCGTGGCAGAATTTCGCCGGGTGGTTTGTGGTCAGCCTGCTGATCTTCGGCCTGGTGCGGCAGCGGTGGCGGCCGAACCCGTGGGCGCGGTTCACGGGGCTGAGCATCGTGCTCTTCTTCGCGGCCATCGCGCTCGCCTCCGGCCTGCGGCTCGCCGCCTTCATCGGCCTCGGCCTCTGCGCGCTCCACTTCGCGCTGCCCCGCTCCATCCCGGTCTTCCCCGCGTCTCCCGCGCCTCCCGGGAGACAACTTACTTCGAGGCCGGATCGGCTTTGATCAGGAGGGAACGCGTGTAGGTGATGTCAACGGTATCGCCGACCTTCAGTCCTTGAATGTTCTTCGGGTCGCGGACACGGTAGTGGTAGACGCGACCCTCCGGACCTTTGACCCTCACGTAGGGGACGGCCGGGTCGATGCTCTCGATCGTCACCGACATGGTCCGTTGGCTGGTGGCGGAGGCGCCCGGCTTGCCTTCGCGCATGTTAATGCCCGTCATTTCTTTGGGCGGGGCCGGGGCG
>Ga0075421_100001500_pt1 | contig 27414 bp, 18 predicted proteins | sample SoiMetdeltSBSDD5_FD_75292 | JGI IMG/M metagenome (GOLD analysis project Ga0075421, IMG submission 75292) | Bulk soil microbial communities from a Populus tree surrounding site in Tennessee, USA - Soil MetaG P. deltoides SBSDD5 | ecosystem: Environmental > Terrestrial > Soil > Tree plantation... | reverse complement strand
AAGGATGATCGAGTCGGAGGTTTGCGCGAATGCTCGCTGGATCATTCGCTGATTGTGAAGGAGGTTGCCGTGAGTGACCATCACCCCTTTCGGCTCGGCGGTCGAGCCGGAAGTGTATTGTAGAAACGCGAGTGTGTCGGCGCCCATTGACCTCTCTCGCCAAACGTCAGAGATCTCGTCACGAAGATTATCCGTCGTAAGCCACCGCAGCCTTCCGAGCTCCGGGAATTCGGCTAATAACGGCTCTATCCGCGACAGGACCGGCGCAGTGGTGAGGGCTATAGTCGCTTGCGAGTCGGACGCGATTGACTGAATGCGGAGCAGGTTGCGATTCACCCTAGGCGGGTAAGCCGGCACGGCAACCACACCCGCATAGAGGCATCCGAAGAATGCCGCGATGTACTCCAGGCCAGGAGGATAGAGCAACAATGCCCGCTCGCCACTGGCCGAGCGTTGATCGAGCATGGCGGCGATGGAGCGGGCCTGCCTGTCCAGTTCTTCATAGGTGAGATAGACCTCTTCGGTCTCTCCGTCTAGAAGAAAAGTGTAAGCCCGGCGGTCAGGTTGTCCGGCCGCTCTCAATTGAAGGAGATCGACTAGAGTGACAGGCTCACGAACGACTTCTGTCGAGTGTTTAAACATCTTTGCTCAAAGCGGGCCTCCGCAAGCCGACTCGCGCTCGCGCGGCTACGACGGGGAATGGGAGAATTGAGCGGTGTGACGTACTTGGTCAGTCGGCGGCGGCGGCGTTGGCGCTGGCAGTCGAAACGATGAGGTCGAGGTCGTCCGGCGCCTTAAACTTCAACGCGCCGGAGCAAAACTCTTTCCACTCCGGGGTGACCTGGTCAAAGATGACATTCTCGTTGTGCCAGATTGACTGGGTTACGGTGAAATCCTGATGGATGAAGATGATGTCGTCCTCCGAGAAGCCTCGGTTCTCCTCCGCCCCACTTTGGTCCGTCTTCTCCTTCCAGTTGATTTTGCTTTCGGTCCAGTCAGGAAACCCGCGCAAGGCGGAGAGATAGTAGGCCTTGCAGTATTTCTTCTCGGTGCGGCTACTTCGGCCGTCCCCAGTTTTCTCCTCAGCCTCTCTGAGCAGCTCTACGGCTTCTGCGTGACCGGCGGCGAGCGCGATCAGATAGGGTGTTCGCTGATCGGCGCCGACTTTAAAAACGTCGGCGCCTTTCTCAATGAGAAGCCTTATGGTCTCGATATCGCCCTTGCCGGCCGCCCAGTTGAGGGGCGTCCAGCCATGTTCGTCCTGCTGGTTCAGGTCGGCGCCGGATTGAATCAACCGCTCTACGGCGGCCAGGTTATTTGCCTTTACGGCTTCAATCAGTTGCAGATCACTCATGTTGGAATCTCCTTCCTGATATTTCATCTCACCTTGTGAATGGAATCCGCCCGGGGGCGGCAAGGATGACCGTGATCGCCCGGCGGATAGCTTTAGGTTGCCCGCCGAGCGGCTTCTTCCATACTCTTTCTCAAGCTTAGAGGCCGCATGTCGGTCCACACATCTTTGATATAGGCCAGGCACTCAGCCTTCAGCCCGCTTTTCCCTACGTCTTTCCAACCGAGCGGGTTCTCCCTGTCGACGGGCCAGATCGAATACTGCTCTTCGTGGTTGATAACCACTTTGTAAATAGCGGTGTCTTCCTTTTCAGTATCGTACCAACTCATATTTAGCCTCCATTTTCTTCTTTAAAGAGTGAATTCTTCAGGCAAGTTTCAATTGATGAATCGCCGGAGATCTCTGGTAATTACGTGTGCGATGAGCGGCTGATCTGTGTGCAAAAAAAAGTGGTCGCCGGGGAACATCGCCAGATAGAACCGACCGGTGGTCTGACTTCGCCAAGCCAAAAGATCTTCGCGGGACACTTCAACATCCTTCAGTCCGCCGAATGCCGTGATCGGACATGCGAGCGGCGCCTCTTCCTTATATTCATAGGTTTGAACCAGCTCGAAATCGGCCCTGAGGAGCGGGATAACAAGCTGCAAGAGTTCAGGGTTCTCGAGCGCCTCTTTAGGCGTGCCGTTTAGGCGACGCAGCATATCTACGAACTCCGGCGCCGGCAGATCGTATGTGGAGGAGTTCTTCTCAGGAATCTGTGGCGCACGGCGGCCCGACACGAAAAGGCGCTGCGGCTCCAGGCCATGATCCCCCCGCAGTCGCCTCGCAAGCTCGAAGCTCAGAACTGCCCCCATGCTGTGACCGAACAGGGCGAAAGGTTTATTCAGATAAGGCCCCAGGGCTTCGGCGATTACTTCGACGAGTGGCGACAGTCGTGTAAACGGCGGCTCTTTCATTCGCCCCTCACGCCCCGGGAGATTGATGGAACACACTTCAACCGTTTCAGGCAGGCCGTACGGCAGCGTGCGGAAAATTCTTGAGCCGCCGCCGGCGTAAGGTAGACAAAACAGCCGCGCCTTAGCGTGCGAGACCGGCTTAATTACTGAGACCCAAGATGCGATTTCGGTCGCGTCCGCCATAATCAAACTATCGTGGCAGAGGATTTCCTAACGCCGTATTTCCCGTCGCGCCGCCGGGCGGTTCATAAGTGACGCGCCAGATCTTATCGGCCCCATCGTCTGTAACGAGCATAGAGCCGTCCGGCAGGATAAGAAGCCCGACGGGGCGTCCCCAAACTTCGCGATTGTTCTCGTCCAGCATCCAGCCGGTGATGAAATCCTGGTACCCGCCGACAGGACGTCCGCCTTTGAAACGGATCCGCACGATCTTATAGCCAGTCCGCTTCGAGCGGTTCCACGAACCATGCATCGCTACGAAGGCGTCGCCAAGGTATTCTTCGGGAAACATTTTTCCTTCATAAAATACCAGCCCCAGGACGGCCGAATGCGCCTGGAGTAAGACATCCGGCACAATCGCCTTACGGACGAGATCGGGGCGGGCCCCTTCGTGACGCGGGTCTACGTTTCTACCTATGTACGAATAGGGCCAGCCATAAAAGGCGCCTTCTCTGATCTGCGTCACGTAATCCGGCGGCAGATCATCGCCCATCCTGTCGCGCTCCTGCACTGCCGCCCATAACGCATTGGCGCCCGGGCGAAAGGCCATCCCTACCGGGTTACGAAGGCCACTGGCATAGGTCCGCCTTCCCCCGCCATCAGGATTGAATTCGAGAATCGAGGCTCTTGGTTCCGCCTCGACATCGGCATTGGATTCTGACCCAATGGTGACATATAGCTTCGTGCCGCTGGGGTTGAATTGAAGATTACGAGTCCAGTGTTCACGATACCCTTTTCCCGGCAGGTCGGCGATTTTTTCCGGAACGCCTTCGGCCCTAGTTTGGCCCGGCTGATACCGAAAGCGCATGACGGCGTTAGTATTGCCGACATAAAAGTAGCCATGCCAGAACCCCATCCCGAACGGCTTATTGAGATCGGTAGAAAATGTAAAACGCTGCTCGGCCGCCCCGTCGCCGTCAGCGTCGCGCAAGATCACGACGCTATCGGCGTCGGAGTCGGCAAGGAATACATCGCCGTTAGGGGCGAGCGCCATCCAACGCGGATTTCGAAATCCGCCTTCGGCGAACGTACTGACCACGAAGCCGGGGGGCATGTTCAGCTCGGCGCCTGCCGGCGGCGTGACCACGCGCGGCGGATTGTCAACATCCCCACTAATTTTCGGCGGCGGCAAAGCGTCGGGCGTAATCTCATGGCTCGCCAACCGGGTCGCCATAGCATCGCGCGATGTATATGACTTTCGCAGCCCGGAAGCGGGTAACTTTGGCTGCTCCGGTGATTCGCGTGACGCCGACGCGCAGGCCATACACATGACACAATGAAACGCGAGCGCGAAGGTGATCGCGGCCCGGGAACGGCTAGAAGAGTTAAACGATAGTCTCATTGGAACGTTTATTTGCGGCTTCGCCTCGGATGGCGTAGTGGCCGAACGAGAACAGAAGTGATGAGCTATACTTCGAACGTTACACTTGGCGCGTGAGCGAACCGGCCGTGATTTCGCCGCGACCACGCGGCCCGTCATGGGCTGATCATCACCCCGCCTTTAAAGGCCTCCGCGTATGCGATCTCAGAGGAATATTGCATTCCTCTGTACTTCATAATCCCCAGCAGAAGCTCTACGTCCAGAGATGGCTTACCTAACTGGCTTTTAAAACACCGTCTCAGAATGTAAATCTTCCGATGCGCGAAGGTGTCGCTCGCCTGCATTTTTTCTAGGAATTGCAGGTACTCTTTATCTTTGCAGCCGCTTGGCGAGCTCACGTCTATGAATATATTAGCGTCGAACTGGTCCTGCCCGATCTGTTTGATCTCGTAATGCCAGATCATTTCCCCATTCCGGAATTCTCTTCTCGCGGCCTCCGCGACCACCACGTGATCTTGATGGTTGTCGTTCAAGCGCGGCGCAAACACTAAATCGGGGCGGTACTCCCGCCGAAATCCTGCGATGCAATCTTGGATCTGTCGCCAGTGATTGGGAAATTGCGTGTCGGTGAATGATAAACAGTCGAAGGTGTCTGACGGCAGCATCCCGGAAGACTCTTCGATCTCCTTCTTCCTATTGACTTGCGCCTCTTCTTCTATGTGATGGTCCGAAAAGACCACGTAGTGGATCTTTGCGTCGTAAAGTTTCTTCAGTGTCAGGAGCGTCGCGCCGCAGCCGAGTTCAATGTCGTCCGCGTGCGGCCCTAAAGCCAATATGCTCATGTTCTCCCGAAGCTTCAACAATGATCCTTTCGATTTCATCTGTAGTCGCCTTTTTCAGTCGGATCGGCTATTAGCCTTAGAAACCGTCTCAAATCCAGGCTAACATCCTGTTGTTAGCTTAGTTTTGAGATGGTTCCTAAAATTGCTCGCAAATTTCAATTGATTATTTTGCGACATCACCCGGGGCGGCTGCCCTTTCACATTTACATCAACTGCCCCCGTGTCAATCTTCTCAAGATCACGACTGCCCAGGCAGTGTTGGTCTTGATGTCCTTGCTGATACTGCCGGACAATCTCCATGCTCCTGGGACCGCAGTTGAAAATGAGATCGATCACGCTCATGTTGGGTTCAAAATCCGCATAGACTTGTTTGTAGACCGGGTGCGCGAAATCCTGATATTCGACTGTAATCTTTTGCTCTTCAAATAGGTCTTGGTCCAAGTAATAGCGGCCTTCTCTGCCTGAGATGTAATGGTCACACCCGCACGCTTTACATATGTCAATCAGCGCCTGCGTTCCCTTGCTCCGTAATGGCATAAGCTCCGAAGCGATGACCAGTCTTGTGTTTATCCCAAGGACGGAGAAAATCAGCTTAATAAGCCCGATGTTGAATTCGCTCAGGAACTCCTCCTTCCTCGAGTATGCGCCGGCGAAAATGTCTTTGTAATCTGCAAAATAAGGCGCGTTGGAATAATTGAACGAGATCGATCGCCAGTGCTTTTCCATCCAGTTCTTCTTATTGTCTATACGCACCTGGTTGATTCTGTCTCCGAGCTCAAATTGGACGGGAACCGTGCGCCATATCCAGCCCTCTTTGGTGCGGATCCTATTACGGTTCTGGAAGTCACTCCTCTTATATTGGGTGTTATCATAGATCACGAAAACGTCCGCTCGCGCGGCCTTCTCGAAAAAGCCGATATACGGAAGGTAGTTCGGTTGGTGCACGGTAGCGATCATATGTCATGCGACCTCATACTTAGCCTTTAAAATGAATTAGAGTGAAGTCATGAGAGCGATAGCCATGTACTAAGGTGCATCGCCAATCAATGCTTTCCTGAAAATGTTTCAAGACAACCCATGGTTCGTTATACCGACTAACGGAGTCGTTATAATCCGAACAGGCGCTCAGGAAGTTGAGCGCAAAGGCGGCGCCGCAGAGATCACGGAATCGCTTAAATATGTGCAACATGTATTCGTGGTACCTGTCGAGATTGACCGCCATGATCCCGGAGGCCACAATATAATCGGGGCGGAATGGCGGATCTTCTTTCAAAATGTTCATGAGGGCGAACTCGGCCCCCTGATGCCTCCTGCGCGCAGCCTCCAGAACTCTGTCGTTGAAATCAATCCCAAGGTACCGGGAGAAATGAACGTTCTTTTCTCTGGCGTAAGCCCAAAAGTCGCCGAACCCACACCCCACATCTAACAAACTGCTCCCGCCGAGGGAAAGATGGCTGAGGAAAACGTCAAATCTAACGGATTGCGATTCGGGGCTTCCCCAAAAGGCTTGCCATCCCTCGCCCCGTCGCTCGATCAGCGACTCATAATAGCGGTTGCTCTGGTCACGCCATAAATCAGCTCTTGCGTTCTCAGATTTTTCCTTCATTCAATTACTCACTAGTATAATCAATTGGCACGAGTGGTAAGGCTCGCCGCCGCAGAACGCGGTGTGAACCGTGACTGCGTACCGGGTTACGAACTATCGGCCTGACAGTGAACTACGACGCCTGTCTGACTGAGGCCCGATCCACAGCCAGATGCCGATAAGAGGCCCGGCCACAAAGGGGTTTGGGGCGTAGCGATTAAAGAGTTCGGGCCATTAAGTCGGCAACCAGTTTGTTGAACCGAATCGGGTCAGGTAATTCGGCCCCTTCCGCAATGAAAGCATGTCCCAGTAGAAGCTCAGCGTAGTCGTTCAACCAGTTATTGTCCGCGCCGCTCCCAAAATGATCATGCATTTTGATGAAGATTGGGTGTTTAGGATTAAGCTCCAGAATGCGGCGTTGTTTGGCTCCGCCGCCTTTACCTTTTTGCAGTAAGCGCTCAAGTTGTGGACTGTAATCCATTTCGTTTCCAACTAGGCACGCGGGAGAAGTGGTGAGCCGGTTAGATAGCCTCACCTGCTTGACGTCCTTATCAAGGATTTCCTGAAAATGTCCGAGTAGTTTGGAACAAGCTTCTTCCTTCTGTTTAATCTCTTTCTCGGCAAGCTCTTTTTCCTCCCGGCTTCCAAACCAAACCACTCCTTTTCCTCCCGACTTCAATTTTCTTCCCTGAAACTCGGTTAAAGACTGAACCAGTAACTCATCGACAGGGTCGGTAAGGAAAAGAACTTCGTAGCCCTTCTCTTTGAACGCTTCAAGGTGGGGGGAATTTTCTATTACATTTCTGGATTCTCCGGTAAAGTAGAATATGTCTTCCTGACCCTCCTTCATCCGCTCGACGTATCCTTGAAGTGTTGTCAACTTTCCCGGGCCGTCGGAAGTTTCAAACATTAGAAGAGCAACTATCTTGTCTTTATTGTCATAATCCTCGCCTACGCCCTCTTTTAGCGCCCGGCCAAACCGCTTCCAAAACTGCACATACCTCTCATGCCGCGTTCCGAACAGCTCCGCGAGTCGATCCAGCACTTTTTTCGTTAGCCATTTTCGGATTAACGTAATGTGCCTGTCCTGCTGGAGCATTTGACGCGAAATGTTGAGAGGGAGATCAGCCGAGTCAACGACCCCCTTGATAAATCGCAAATACCTTGGCAGGAGGTTCGCGCATCGCTCCATGATCATCACCCGCTTCGCGTAGAGTCGTAACCCATGGTCTGCGGCGTGGTAGTAGAGGTCTTCCGGCGTTTTCGACGGTATAAATAGTAGCGCTTGGCGCTCGAACCGGCCCTCAGCCTTGAGAAGGATCGTTTCGAATGGCTCGTCCCAGTCGTGTGAAATGCGCTTGTAGAATTCAGCGTATTCACTCTCGGACACTTCAGCCTGGGGCCTTGTCCATAGAGGTCGCATGGAATTTAGCGCCTTGTCCTCGACAGTTATGGCCTGCTCCCCTTCAATTTTAGTTGTCCCGTCCACATTTATTTCTACTTCCTCACGCGACTCCTTAAAGATTATTGGGTAGTTAACGAAGTCAGAATACTTTTTGACGATGCGGGCTATAATCCATTTGTCGGTAAAATCCTCAATGCCATTTTCCGTGTCAAACGGTTTTAAGTGAAGCGTTACGGAGGCGCCATGGGTAGCTCGTTCACACTCCGATAAAGTATAGTGGCCATCGCCTGTTGATTCCCATAGAGTGGCTGACTTCTCCCCTGCGCGTCTGGTTATCAGAACTACTTTATCCGCCACCATGAAAACCGAATAGAATCCGACTCCGAACTTTCCGATCATCTCACTTAAAACTTCGCCCGGTGGGCTATCGTTCATCCGGTTGCGTAATTCTTCAGTGCCCGACCTGGCTATAGTTCCAATATTCTTGATCACCTCGTCTCTGGTCATGCCTAAGCCATTATCACTCAGCGTTAACGTTCTGGATGACGGGTTCGTTTCTATGCGAATCTCAAACTTCTCATTTCCTGGTAACAATTCTGGATTGGTGAGTGACTCAAAGCGTAGCCTATCGATGGCGTCTGAGGAGTTAGAAATCAACTCGCGGAGAAATATCTCCTTGTCAGTATATAGTGAGTTGATCATTAGGCCGAGCAGTTTTTTCGTTTCGGCCTGAAATTGGAATTGCGTTGTTTCTCCAGTCATAGCTCTTTTCACCGAAAAGTAAGGACTCGAATCTTCCCAAACGTGGACAGGCTACCGCCATTGCGTTTGGAATTTCCCCCCGCCATTAGCTTCCGGACAGGCTCCCGCCATCGCCGCTTCCGCTTACACATTCCAGGATTTTTGTTATTGATGGTGATTGGGCGCCAATTGACCGAGAGAATGAATGCGCAAGGCGCAAGGGACACGTTTCTCCCTGATCGTCTTCGCCAACTGATATAACTACGAATGCGCTCACGCTAGCGCATTTTGTCATTTGCCCATTAGTCTCAGGCCAATGCTCTGACGCGATTCCTTGTTTACGACGCCTCCAAACTTCATGTCAGAAATATTCGGCAGCGTATTCTCGTCGAGTCGAAAGACACCAGTAACAACATATGGGTCGATCAATCGAATTGTGTGAAATTGCTTTACGCGACGAAAAATAGCAAGGAAGTGTCTGGGATGTCTTTAAACTGTTTTCAAAGTTTTTCCAAATTTCTTTGAAAATCTTCGGCTATGCCCCAACTGCGTAGTTTTTTAACTTCAGGCGCAAGCGCACCAGAAAGTAGTGCGTCAAACAGACCATTGTCATGTGGTGATTCCACCCCAGCCAGGTGCGGGTCTCGTAATGATCCATCCCCAGTTCACTATTACTTTCATCAATTGCTCCCTCGACTGATTGGATCAGCCCACTGGCTCGCACAAGTTCATCATGTGAAACATCAATTGGAGCGTTGCTAAGATAATACTCGACTCCACGGAGGTCTCTCGAACTACGTCGAAGGACGACCCAAAAATCGTCGCCCGGGAGGCGGCCGCGTTCACGAAACGCCCGTAGGAAGGCGAATTCGACTACGTGCGCCCTTTTGGTTCCTTCCTTTAACTTATATCGTTTCCATGCGCTTTCTGGCAGCTGAACAGGAATTTGTCCGATTTCAAGCGCCGTCGCCAGGCCGCTCTCAACGTGTAACGCTCCGCCTGGACTCTCCAAATGTTCTTCGCACGACGGCTGTGTCGTCGGTTTTCCAACCTGGACCATCACTGTCTCGGGGACTTTAACTAAGTACCATTTTCCCAGCCCTGCCACGCCAAAAAGGAAGGCGGGATTCATTCCGTAGCGCTCATCAGCCACCACCCAACGAAAAGGTAGCGTTCCGCGTCCAACCAAACTTTCGATCATCTCCAGCCCCAGTTGAGGCTCGACCTTGAATTTAAAATCTTTCGGCACTCGGCATTTATTACGCAGGTCCGCATGGGCGTCGTCATACCACTCTTCAGGCATGTACAACCGCCGATCAACAAACGTATAACCGCGTCGCGTCGCGTAAAGCACAAAGACTCCTTGCTGGCAGTTGGCGATTTTTCCCAATTGATCGCAATATTGTTTAGCCGCGCCGGCCGAATGATCGCCCTTCTTCGGAAAGCCTCTCATATCAACGATCATCACACCGTCGTCTTCACCGATGTCTTCACCGATCATCTTCTGAAGGCGATCGAGAACCGCGTAGTCGCTCCAAGCGCCTTCACTGATGAATTGTTGGACGGCGCGGATCGCATTGGGATCTGCGCCGCGCTCTTGCAGCACCATCGGCTCAATGCTTTTGCGCCCCAAATCAGAAAGCTGCCCACGCATATACAAATTCGCCCATTCGCGCTGCTCGCTGCGCGTAAACAACGGCGCAAAGACTGCCTGATATGCAACCAACTCAGCAGCCAGGTTTTTCTCGTTGCGCCGAGCCAGGTTATTTGTCGGCAGTTGTTTGATCAGAGGCAGTCGTTCGGAGGATTTCGCCACGTTCTTCTTTATCTTGCTCATTTATTCTTTGAAAAGATAGGCGCGTCCCACCAGACTAAAGGATGGAGTAATAAGGCGTTATCGTTATCGAATTGCGCACATCTCGCGACACTTGATCAGAACATAGAGAAAATCGGTCAACCCCTTTACCGAGAGAGATTTGGCTGAAATCTCAGATTGAGTTTTAGAAGCCATCGGTCGGCTTTGGCAGTATTGCGGGGCGCCCAACAAAACCCGCCCGCGACTAAACTTGTCGGCAATTCCAATTCGTTTACGAATGCCCAATGTATAGGCAGCCATAGCTTTATTGGAATCTGTTCTGCCACTCATCGCTGTAGGTCCGTAAGGATTGAAAGCATTGAAGTAATGTGAAATCGCGGATGTTTCTTGAATTTACGTAAACCTAACATAGCGCGAAGGTTGCGAATCAAAACTGGGAGTCGCAGATTCCTTTATAGAGATAAGCCCAGAAAGTAATATCCATTCTGCTGAAATCACAGCCGAGACGTTTTCAAATGATCATTTCTCGTAGTAGAATTGATTGGCTTCATTGTGTGAATCAGAACAAAGAAGCGCTGCTGCCATGACGGGCTATGCTTTTCTTACCGTAAATATAGATGACCGCTTACCGCCGATGCCAACGACGCAGAAGTCCTGCCGGATTTACCGGAGGACGCGCCCGGCGAGATCGAACAAGTCAGTGCGGACGGCGCCTGCGATCAGCGGAAATGCCATGACGCGATCAATCGCCATCAGGAGAGGGCAACGATCCCGCGCCACAAAGGCGCCAGGATTTGGCGCGCGCTGACAGCTTAAAAGCAAGGATTCAATTTTCGTGGAACAAAGCTGAGTTGATTCGCTCCTAATCGGGCTACACTTTATATTGCGCCTTTACACAACTCCATGGCGTCACTAGCGAGACGATGAATTCGCAGGCGCGCTATCCTTAACACCCGAACGACTGGACGAAATTATGCTTGGTATAATTCCCAAATTCTCCACGTGAGCGTAGAAGAGAATTCGACTGAAGTCTCCGCTCGGTCCGCTAACCCCGGCCGGCTGTTCGACAACTAAATTATGTCCGGACATCAAACATCAGGGATCAGGCTTGATGGTGAGGTGGTGGTATGAAAAACGATTTCGAGTGTATTTATGAGTTTGGTCCGTTCCATTTAGAAGTGGGGGAGCGACAGTTATTGTTGGACGGCAGACAGGTTCCCTTGACCCCCAAAGCTATTGACATACTGATAATACTGGTCGAAAACGGCGGGCGCGTGCTCGAAAAAAAAGAGATCATGGATCAGATATGGCCCGATAGTTTTGTCGAGGAAGCGACTCTTGCGCAAAACATTTTCACACTGAGGAAGGCGCTCGGCGAAAACATCGCGGGGGCTCAGTATATAGAAACGATCCCCAAGCGGGGCTACCGTTTTATTGCAAACGTCAAGAAATCGTCCCGGAAAATATCCAGGCCGGAGATACAGGGCGAACCAGGCTTAACCTCAATTGCGATATTGCCGTTCGATCCACTGCACGCCGGAGGCGAGGCTGAATATCTTAGTCTCGGACTGACAGACGCGCTTATCACCAGGCTCAGCAATATCAAACAGATAATAGTTCGCCCAACCAGGGCAGTCCGTAAGTACAGCGCAATCCCTGTCGACCCGGTTGTCGTTGGGAAAGAGCTAGCTGTCGACCTCATTCTTACCGGCAACATTCAACAGCTTGGAAGCAGAATCCGCGTCACGGTGCAGCTCGTTTCTGCGAGCGACTCGACGACGTTTTGGTCGGAAAAGTTCGACGAGACGTTCGAAGGGATATTCACCGCCCAAGACTCCATATCCGAGAAAATCATCAACACACTCACTCTAAAATTAACTACTCAGGAGGAAGAGCATGTAACAAAGAACTACACGGATGACCCTGAAGCTTACATGAACTATCTTAAGGGGCGCTTTTACTGGGGGAAGTGGACGCGCGAAGGCTTCGAAAAAGGGACAGCGTTTTTTCAGCAAGCGGTCCAAATGGACCCCGGCTTCGCTTTGGCGCAGGCCGCGATCGCAGAAGCTTATAACACGCTGTCCTTCTATGGCTACCTTAGCCCTAAACAGGCTTTTCAGATAGGTAATCGGGCGGCGTTACAAGCCATCCAGCATGACCCTAAGTTGGCCGAGGCGCATGCCGCGTTGGCGATCAACAACTTCGCTTACACATGGGACTGGGCGACGGCGGAACAAGAATTTTCACGCGCTATTGAAATTAATTCTGGCAATCCAATAATCTATCACTCGTACGCGTCTTTCCTGATCGCAATGGGTCGCTTCGACGATGCCAGCGCTAATATGAAAATGGCCCAAATGCTTGACCCGTTTTCCCCTCTCATCAACGCCTCTATGGCCTATCCGTTTTATTTTTCACGCCATTATGACCAAGCTATAACCGAGCTACTCGCGGCGCTAGAGATAGACAATCATTTCTCACTGTCACACAAGATCCTTGGTGATACGTACGTCGAAAAAGGCATGTACGGGAACGCCATTACAGAATATCAGAAAGCCATAGACCTTCTGGGCCGGCACCCTGTTCAATTGGCTTACCTTGGTCGCGCGTACGCTTTATCCGGCGAGGGGGATGAAGCTGTTAAAATAATGCGCGAGCTAGAAGGGCTTTCTAAAGATAAGTATGTTTCGCCCATGTCTGCCGCCATAGTATACGTAGGTCTGTGTGAGCATGATCGCGCCCTTGAGCTACTCGAAGAAGCCTACCGTGAGCGTTGCAACAACCTTGTTTTTATCAACGTCCATCCGGCATTCGACGGTCTGCGGACCGATTTGCGTTTCACAAGCTTAATTCGGAGAATGGGTTTTGCGAGCTGATCAAATAAAGGCTCTTCCCACTCCTTGCCGCCTCGACTGGAATTATAGAAGCCTTCCTACAAAGCCTCTCGGCTATTCATTCTCTTCGTCGGATGAAGGGGGCGCCTGACGACTCCGCTCCGCCGGCTCCGACTCCGGTCGCCTTTTTTTCCGGCCCGTGGCGTGTTCGGACGGGGAGATTTGCTGGGGCGGGAAATCTATTCCTCTTTTCCTAAGTAATAGCCACAACAATTTCAGCCTGTCGGGTGAGAAACGATACTCTGTCTTTGTCTCGTTCATGTTACTTCCTTGTCACGTCAGTCTCGCCGGTAGAAAGTTCATTCGCCAGTTGAGACCGCACCTCATTATCAGAAAGTTGTTCGATCTGGAGAAATGTCCAGGCAATCTCTTCGACGATTTCCCTCCCCCCCCAAAGCCCGGAAAGAAAATTGACTAAAGCGTCTATCGTGTCGTACATAAGTAGCTGGTCCACAGGCACATTCACATCGAATATCTGTCGCAGCCGTAGGTTTAACTGAGCCGCCGCCTGCGGAGTAATGCTTAAAGTGTGTAGATTGTCATAAACCCCCAATGGCGACACATTCAAACTGGATGCGTAAATCCCTGCGATGAGCTCTTCCACCGGGGTCCGCGGGGCCATATGCTCCCTCCGTTCAACGATCGGATTCTTCTCAATGGCCTCATCGGGTGTAGAATCCTGATTTAGCCTATTCATAGTACTCCATTCTTGGTTGTTAGCAGGCAATTTATAGTGCGGCATGGTAACTCTTGATTAGTTCGGCAATCGTCGGCCGGTGATATAGATCCGCTATTTTTGGGCGAAACCCTATTTCTCGCTCCAAACTGCCGACAATGGTCACCATGTCTAAAGAATCTGCCCCAAGCCCGAGAAGGTTTTGATCTGGTTCAATGCGCTCCAGCTCGAGCACGCCGGCGACAATCTGTTCTATCCGCGCTTCAATCTCGCCGCCGGACGCCGTCTTTACTTGAGGGCCGGCTTGGTTGACCAGGTTCGATTCGACAAGACATTTGCGGTCCACCTTGCCGTTCGAAGTCAGCGGCAGCGAATCGACGAAGACAATTGAGGCAGGCAACATATAATCAGGCAATCTGTCCTTCAAAAATGCGCGTATTTCGCTTGACGACGGCTCGGATCCGGCTTGAGGAACAACGAAAGCGACTAGCCGTCTGTCCCCGCGCGCAGCTTCAATAGCGACGAGCGCCCCGGCGGATACCAGCGGATGCCGAGCGAGCGACGCTTCAATTTCGCCCAACTCGACACGGTGGCCACGGATTTTGACTTGTGTATCCTCCCTGCCGAGAAATTCGATTTCGCCATTTGGCAAGTAGCGTCCTAGGTCCCCGGTTTTATATAGGCGTTTTCCTGTCTGAGGGTGAACAATGAAACTGCGCCTCGTCTTTTCTTCATCGCGCCAGTAGCCAAGGGCTAAGCCTGTTCCTCCGATGTAAAGCTGTCCCGGGGTCCATATCGGGCGCGGGTTGAGAGACTCGTCCAGCACGTGGAAGCTTTGATTGGTTAAGGGTCTCCCGTAGGGGATGCTGCTGGCGCCAGGGTCGACCGTTTCCACCGGGTGAACGATTGACCAGATCGAGACTTCCGTCGCGCCGCCGAGGCTCACGATTTTCGCATCTTTCGACAAACTCTTGACTCTCCCGGGCAAAGTCACAGGAATCCAGTCTCCACTCAACATCACCAGTCGCAGTGATTCGGGGAGATTTTCACCGCGCGATTCTTCGTAATTAACCATCAATTCCATTAGCGCGGGGACCGAGTTCCAGATAGTGATTCGCTCGTCACGGGCGACCTTTGACAGCAGGGCCGGATCACGAGTCGCCGTCGGCTCCGGAATTACCACAGTCGCCCCGGCGGCCAAAACGCCGAAGATGTCATAAACTGACAAATCAAAGCTCAGGGAGGACAAGGCCAGCGCCCTATCCGTAGGCTGAATTTCGAACCGGCGGTTAATGTCAAGGATGGTGTTGACTGCGCCTCGATGGCTGATCATCACGCCCTTGGGTTTGCCTGTCGATCCGGAGGTATAAATTACGTAGGCCAAATCATCGGCGCTCCGCGCTACCTGTAAGGGCGGCTCGTTCGTCGTCTGGGAGTCTTCAAGATCAACCGCGATTCGCGTAACGAATTCTGGCCATTCGATCCTCTGGTCATGCCACGACTGGGTCAGCGCCACTCGCGCCTGTGAGTCCTCTAGCAAATCCCGGAGCCTCGAGTTCGGAGTCTCCGCGGAAATTGGAAGGTAAGCCGCTCCCGATTGCATGACGGCGAGCGTCGCCACGACTTGCTCCCAGCCCTTCTCCATCACGACCGCAACGAGTTGATTGGGTTGCGCGCCCAGCTCAACGAGTTTGCATGCGAGACTGCTCACTCGTTCGCTCAACTCCCGGTAACTCAAGACCCGATTCGCGGAGACCACAGCCTCCTGATTCGGACGCCGAAGGCTTTGATCGAAGAACAATTCGTGCAGCAAGGCGTCCGGCGTCGGCGCAGTAACGCCGTTGATAGCTGCTCTGTGATCGAGCTGCGCCGTAGGCGTCAGGCAGATTCGGGGCCGTCGCCAGACGGAGTCGTCATCGCTCAAGCGGTGGAGTAGCGCGACGTACGCGTCGAACATTTCGTTCAGGAGCCCTTGGGGGAACAGCCCTTCGATCGCGTCCCAATGAAAGACCAGCTCGTCGTCCTCTTCGACAACCTGGTGATCGAGCCAAACCTGCGGCGTCTGGCTGATCCCGTAAATTACGTTTCCCATCCAAAAATTTCCGGCGTGATCGCCGCGCCGCTGGCTTTGGCCGAGCAGGCTGGTGAAGACGACAGGAAAATAAGAGCCTGATTGATCGTCTCTGGCGCGCGTCATTTCGCGCCCTACCTGCACTCCGCTGAAGCGGTGATACTCCATATCCTCACACAACTGCCCCTGTAGTCCTCCAGCCTGGAGCTCGAAGGAATCCGCGCCAGTGTGTTCGATCGCCAACGGAATAAACGATGTAAAATCGCCGATCACCGTATTTACCTGCGGATGCAACGGCAGGCGATTCATCAAAGTGACATTGAGTGTAAACCGCGGGCTTTTACTCCACGTCGCGATGATATGCGAATAGGCCGTCAACAGGACGACGGATGGCGTAAGGCCGTAGACCGAGGCCCGCTCCTTAAGACCTTGCCATACCGGAGCCTCCAGCCGCCCGCTCCGTCGAGTGAAGTGGGGGGATACCAGGGAACTCGGATTAACGGCGAATGGCAATTCAGGGGCCGGCGGAATTTTCGACAATCGTCCGAGCCAATATGCTTTGGCGCGGCGATAGTTCGATGAATCACGGAGCGCGGCTTCAGCCAGGACATAGTCGCGGAATGAAAATTCCAGTGGGGCCAATTGCGCTTGCGGATCGCTGTAGAGTCGGCGCCACTCCTGAAAGAGTATCTGTATACTCGTCGCATCCATGATCAAAAGATCGAAGCTGAAATGCAGCCGCGTGCGACGGTCATCTAACCGGGTGGCGCAAATCTCGAATAACGGCCAGCAATCCGCCGGCGTCACCCGATGCGACATTCGTTGTCGAACGGCTTGCAGCAGCGCAGTTACGGTCTCCGCCCCCTGTCCGCGCAAATCGAGGTCTTTGATTTGGTAAGGCGCCACGCGCTGAAGAATCCTCTGCCGCCCGTCCGGCAGAATCACGCACCGGAGCATGTCATGACGCTCGATCAGTTGACGCCACGCGAGGTTGAGCCGCTCCAAATCTAGATCTTCAGTCTCGATTTCGTAATAGGTATGACATGAGACGTTTCCCAATTCAAAATCACCGCCACGACCGACATAATAGGCCTGTTGAATATCGGTCAGTGGGAATGGCTCGTATCGGTTTTGTCCCCGGGCCGTAGGGCGAATTTGATCGGAAACTGTCGCTTCACCAGCCGGGGATGACTCGTTTGCGCGCAGCTGGTTTATTAACGCGGCCTTCCACTCGGCTAAATGCGCGCGCAGCATTGGCGTCAATACCCCTTTGGGGGCGCGAATGCGCAGATGCTCACCGTCAAGCCAAACCCGGATGCCTTGCAGGGACAGTTCAGCGAGCAGGTCTGTTGCCCGCGACTTTTGTGTAAGCGTCATAACTCCACCTCTTCCCATTCTGAGATGTCCGCCGTCCCGTCGCAGGCGAAGAACTCGGTCTCAAACATACGGTCAGAGTCTTCTCCCTCACCTGCCCTTTCATTGACCTCCGAGTTCGATCGCAAGTCGGTGTATTCATTGACCTCGAACCCCATCGAATCGGCTTGCGCTCTAGAGATCTGGTCAAGCGTCAGTCTGGTCAACTCAGTTAGGCTCGAACCGCCTAATAGATTGGCGATCGGCACCTTGACGCCGAGGCCTTTCTCGATCAGGTTTTTGATTTCCAGCGCCATCAGCGAATCCATACCAAGCCGGTTGAGCGGTTGATTGGCATTCAATTTGGCGGCCTTGCCCCCGGCGATGCCCAACACTTTCGCGATTTGCCGACTAAGGTAGGCCTGCGTCAACGATTCCCTCTCGTTTTGCGGAGCGCCAAGTATGTTTCTGATTGAATATGCCTCTGCGTCGTCGGCGTCGCCATTTCGCGAGGAGTCCCCCTGGCGTGACAAGCAAGCGTACAAAGAAGAGGTCGCGGCTGATGGATAGAATCGCTCCCATTGCGCGCAATCAAACGGCATCACCGCGAACTGGCCGGAACCGACGCCGAGCAACAGTTCCATTGCCGCGATTCCCTGCTCCGGTCTTATTCCCTCCACGCCGCGCAACGCAAGCCGCTCGCTTCGATCCTCCTGCGCAGCCATCCCGACTTCCGTCCAAGGCCCCCAATTGACGCACAGCGCCGGCAATCCTTGTCCGCGACGATAGTGCGCTAATCCGTCCAGAAAGGCGTTTCCGGCGGAATAGTTCGCTTGTCCGGGCGAACCGATCAATGCCGCGGCGGACGAAAAGAGCACAAAGAAATCCAGATCCGCGTCCAAGGTCTGCGTGTGCAAATTCCACGCGCCTGCAACCTTCGGTTCCATCACTGATCTGAACCGACGTGGGTTCAATTGCCGTAAGACGCCGTCATCGAGGACGCCGGCCGCGTGAATGATACCTTTCAACGGCGGCGCCGTTTGTTCGATCATAGCCAGAACGCGTGCGAGCTGTTCCGGCCGGCTGACATCCGCTTTCGCGACGACGATTTCAGCGCCCGCTCGCCGCATGCGATCTATCGCCGTCTGCGCGGCGCTCGAAGCCTCTCTTCTGCCCATCAGCACCAAGCGTCGCGCGCCGCGCTCTACCAGCCATTCCGCCGCCAACAAACCGAGATCACCCAGTCCACCTGTGATCAGGTAGGCGCCGTCCGCGTACACGATTTTCCGCCGCTCATTCAAAGGCGCGACCCGAATGTTCGCATCGCGTAACGAAAGCGCAATCTTGCCAATGTGTTTGGCTTGCGCCATATACCGGAAAGCCGCTGCGCTTTCGGAAATCGGGAAGACATTGACCGGCAATGGGGCGAATGAGCCGTCCTCGAATGAGCGCACTAACTCACGAAACAATTCCGGCCGCTGTCGCAACACTGCGTCAAGGTGGATGGCCGAGAAAGAGATGTTGCGGCGGAAGGGCAATAATCCCAGTTGCGTGTTTTGATAGATGTCTTGCTTACCGATCTCCAGGAAACGCCCCCCTTCCCGCAGCAATTCCAAACTGGCCTGAATGGATTCACCGGCCAACGTGTTCAAAACGATGTCCACGCCGACGCCGTCTGTCAGCCTCATTATTTCGTCGGCGAATGAAAGCGAGCGAGAATCGAAGACATGTTCAACGCCGAGAGATCGCAGGAAATCCCGCTTCTCCGGGCTGCCCGCGGTGGCGTAAATCTCCGCGCCGGCCTTCTGACAGATTTGCACTGCGGCGAGCCCGACACCTCCCGCCGCCGAATGGATCAACACTCTTTCAGCTCGAGCGAGCCGTCCCTGATGACGGAGCGCGTAGTAAGCCGTCAGGAAGGCGATCGGCGTCGTCGCCGCCTCCTCAAAGCTCATTGTTTTCGGCTTGGCGGCGACGAACGCCCCCGGGACAATCGCGTAGGCGCTGAAGGCGTCTAACGACGGTACAACGGCCATGACTTCGTCGCCGACTTGCCATTCAGTGACACCTTCGCCCACCGCCGCGATTTTGCCTGCGCATTCGATCCCGAACGACAATGTTTCATATGTTTGCCCCGGATAAACGCCCATCGCCTTCATTACGTCTATAAAATTGAGTCCCGCAGCTAGAATATCTATCTCGACTTCGCCGCTCGCGGGCAGTCGCCGCTCGCCCTCGCGGAGTGTAAGATTGTCTAATACCCCAGGCGACGACAACATCAGGTGGAATTGCCGGTCTGCCGAGATTGGGACTGTTCTCTCCTCGAACGAACGTTCTCGCGAAGCAATTTCGAGCGATTCCACTGAGCGCGGAATCATCCTGGAGGCGTAGCGACGACCATCTCGCAACGCGATCTGATCCTCATCGCCATTCGCCTGGATCTCTCGGAAAAGGCGCCACAACTCCCCGGAATCCTCCGTAGGGCTTAAATCAACCATCGAGCAACGAAGCTCCGGGTGTTCGAGCATGATCACCCTTCCCAATCCCCATAGAGTCGCTTGCGCGGGCGAGGTCACCGCAATCTCGTCTCCGACGGCCTGAGCGCCGCGACTGATCAGCCATAGGCGCGGCGCCTCGTTCACATGAGCTTCTGTCAGCGCCTGAATGAAATGCATTACACTCTCACAGCCGAACGTCTGCGCCGATTCCCAGGCGGAAAGGGAAAATTCCTCGGCGCCAGGAAGCCCCATCCCCCAGAGGTGGACGACGCCTTTACAGGGCGGATTGCCCGGAGCGAAAGCTTCATTGACGATCGCCTTCAATTCTGTGGGATCGGCTGGATCGACCCGATAATGATTTCGCCCGGGCTGCTCAGAACCGGCGACGCGTCCGGTTTTCTCAAAGGCCATCTTGGGAAAAACCACCAGGCAAGTTGCGCCCTGCTCTTCTAAACAAGTCGCTAAAGCTTCGCCCAAACCGCCAGCGTCGGCGAAGATCAACCATACGCCGGGCCCATCTTTTTTGCCGATAGATTCTGTTTCGCCCGGCCGGGCATCCTCTTTGGCCTCCCATTGAATTTCGTAAAACCATTCGCCGAGTCCCTCTTCCAGGTTCCGTTCAGCGGTCGATTCCACGCGCTTAACGCTCAGCCCAGTCGCCTCCATCACCGGTTGACCATCTTCATTCATGACGAGCACATCGCCTTCAAGCAGCTCCGCGTCAGGTCGAGTGGTCTGACGCATGACCGCTTGGCTCCAAAGCTCGGCGGGCGGCCGGCGGTAAATGCGCAAACTTTCTAGGCCTACGGGTAAATAACACTCGGGCTGGCCAAAGCCGTCAGCGCGTTCAGGCAGCGCGGCTTCGAGCGCTTGGAAGCAAGCGTCCAGAAGAGGCGCGTTGATCTGCCCGAACTCGGCCGAACCTTCCGCCGGGCGCACCCTGGCGATGGCTTCACCGTTGCGCCGCCAAAGCTCTTCAACACCCTGATAGGTCGGACCGTAACTCACCCCTCGGTTTCGCATAACCTCATAGTGTTCACGCCCATACCAGTGTTCTTCGCATCTCGCCTTGATCTGACCGATCATGTTGTAATCGGCGAAGTGCCCGACCACTTCCTCCTCGCCTATATGAATCGTTCCACTCGCGTGGAGTGTAGCCTGTCCCCCTTTTGCGTCTAGGCTGTAAAACCTGAATGACGCCGACCACGGCCTGTCAGACGAAATCACGAGCTGCGCCGTCAAAGCATCTCTGTCGGGAACCATCAAGGCCTCTTTGAAAGACACTCGTTCCAGAGCGCGCACTCGATCACCGAAAATCTCTCTGGCGGCCGTTAGAGTTATTTGCAGATACGCCGCCGCGGGCAGCACGGCCATGCCTTTCACCCGGTGATCTCCCAGATCAGGGACCTCCGCGAGACTGAGAACCATTTGCCACATATGGGTTCGAGGTTGGGCGGCCAATCGGATGTAATGACCGGGCCATGCATTCTTTCTATTCAGCACATTATCAATACGCTTTCCGCTTCGGCCTACCTCGGCCCGCTGCGCGTCGAACCAGTAACGCTCACGGCGCCAGACGAAGCGCGGTAGTTCGACGACATCCCCTCCATCGGCGTAAAGGGAGCTAAAATCTACCGGATATCCCAGCGTGTAAAGCTCTCCGAGGGCTTGCAGAACCGAGGCTTTTCCATCGCATTCCCGTCGCAACGATGCGATAACGCTCCCTTCTTTCCCCAAATGCGTAAGTAGCCTTTGAATCGAATTCGACAAAACGGGGTGAGGGCTGACCTCGATGAAGACTTGATGCCCGCTCACGCAAAGATGTTGGGCCGCCGCCAGAAACTTGACCGGGTCACGCAGATTGCGCTTCCAGTACCCGCCGTCAAAGAGCATGCCGTCATCGAACCCGGCTGTCACAGTGGAACAGACAGGGATCGTGGCCGGTTGTGGTTGTATATCTCTCAAGGCTCGTTCCAGCTCGTCGCACAGTGGTTCCATCTGTGGGCTATGAGAAGCTATATCCACCTTCACCGGGCGACAGAAAACACCGCGACATTCCAGCGCGCTCAAGACCTTTTCCAACGTCGCAGGGTCGCCCGACAAGACTGTCGAGGTCGGCCCATTGTTGGCGGCGACAGACAATCGATCTTCATAACCAGTTATCGCCCTCAGCGACTCTTCGTGAGAGAGCTCAACCAACGCCATCGCCCCTTGACCGCTCGTCGTTTTCATCAACTGACTTCGACGGCAAATAACTCGTGCGGCGTCTTCCAAGTTCAGCGCGCCTGCGATGTGAGCGGCGGCGACTTCACCCATGCTGTGCCCGATAATGGCGTCCGGCGTTACTCCCAGTGAGCGCCAGAGTTCCGCAATCGCGACTTGAATGGCGAACAAAGCCGGTTGAGCGACATCTATTTCGTTCAGCCTTGAGCCCCCTTCTTCGGCGAAAAGCTCTTTCAGCAAAGACCAGTCTGCGAACCTACTGATGGCTTCGTCACAACGTTTGAGCGCGGCGCGGAAGACCGGCTCTTGCTCGAACAAGCGACGCCCCATGCCCAGATATTGAGAGCCTTGCCCCGAAAAGACGAAAACGAGCTTGGGCCGCGCCTCCGGAATTCGAGTGTTTGCGACCACGCCGGAACTTAAATCGCCTCCCAAATACGCCTCCAACTTTTCCGCCACCTCACCCGCCGTTTGACCGACGCATGCCAAACGATAGTTGTGGTGGTCACGTCTCAGGCTGGCCGTATAACAAATATCTCGCAGGGCAGGCGCTCTCTGCCCGTCGTCGCGAAGGAGTTGCAGGTGACTTTCAGTCAATTTATTCAACGATTCCGGCCAGTGGGCGGACAGTGTCAATAGGCAGGGCGTTGATGAGGACCGCGTCTGGTTAAATGTGGGTGATGAGTAAGGCGATTCCTCGAGTATAACGTGGGCGTTAGTCCCCGAGAGGCCGAACGCGCTTACTCCCGCCAGCCTGGGATCAGTGGATGATGGCCATGGCGTCGCTTCGACGGGCACGGTTAATGGAAGCTCCCGCCAGGGGATGTTGGGATTCGGTTCTCGAAAATGCAGGCTCGGCGGAATAATTCTATTCTTGAGGCAAAGCGCTGCTTTAATCAGCCCGGCCATTCCCGCCGCAGCCTCGGTGTGCCCGATGTTGGCTTTCGCCGATCCGATAAAGCAGCGACCGTCGGCGGCGCGGCCTTCGCTCAATACTTCACCGAGCGCCTGCGCCTCTACTGGGTCACCGACGCTAGTGCCTGTGCCATGAGCTTCCACATATTGTAGCTGTCCCGGCGCTATCCGGGCGTTGCGACAAGCCATTCTGACCACGGCCTTCTGACCTTCGCGCCCCGGGGTCATGAGAAAACCGCTGGAATTACCATCGTTGTTCGTGGCGCTGCCGCGGATAACGGCGTAGATGGGGTTACCGTCCGCTCGCGCCCGCGCCAATGGTTTCAGAAGAACGACTCCAACCCCTTCGCTTCGCACGAATCCGTCGGCGCGCGCATCAAACACTTTACACCGTCCATCTGGCGCCAGCATTCTCGCCTGAGAAAAGCCAATGCTCGATTCCGGCTGAAGAATCAGGTTCACCGCCCCGGCGATTGCGAGTGATGTCTCTCCGCTATGCAGACTTTGGCAGGCCAAATGTACGGCCACCAGAGACGACGAGCAGGCGGTATCGATCACTATACTCGGCCCTTCCAGTCCAAACGCGTATGACAAGCGTCCCGAAGCGGCGCTACGCGCGCCTCCCGCGTTCACATAGACGTCAATGCCGCGGTGATCTTGAAACTCCAAGTCCTCATAGTCGTTGTAGCACATCCCAATGAAGACGCCTGTGCGGCTCCCCTTCAACTTGCTCGGTGGTTGCCCGGCGTCTTCCATCGCTTCCCAGGCGACTTCTAATAACAATCGCTGCTGCGGGTCCATGCGCGAGGCTTCACGCGGCGACAGTCCAAAGAAGCTGGCGTCGAAGCGATCTACTTGATCGAGAAAACCGCCCCAGCGCGTCACAATCTTTCCCGGCGTGACTTGTGGGTCGTAGAAGGCGTCAATATCGAAGCGGTCCGTAGGGATTTCGGTGATCGCATCCACTCCATTAAATAACAGGTCCCAATAAGCGGCCGGCCCATTAGCCCCGGGGAAACGACAACCAATCCCGATAATCGCGACCGGCTCAGGACTTTCCGCTTTCCCCTCATCTTCTTTCAGCTCGGGTCGCGTCGGATCCATCAATAATTTGTCACTCTGGATATTTAGGGTAGATATGCCCACTTCTTCCTCCTAAGTATTCGTGGTGGAGTAGTTACTCGATATTTCAACGACTCGAACCTTCCCAAGCGTAGACAGGCTACCGCCATTGCGTTTGGAATTTCCCCCCGCCATTAGCTTCCGGACAGGCTTCCGCCGTCGCGGCTTCCGCCTACCCGTTCCAGGCTTTTTGTTGGTGGTGGTGAGTGAGCGACGATTTATCGAGAGAATGAATGCGCAGGGCGCAAGCGACACCCTTCTCCCTGATTGTCTTCTTCAATTGATATATCTATGAATGCGCCCACGCCGGCGCATTTTGCCATTAGCCCATGAGACTCAGGCCAATGCTCTGACATGCTTCCTCGGGACTTCCACGTGGGCTTGAAAACACACGGAGTCCAGCAATATTCTGATTCGGTCAGCGGCGCTCGCTTCTCGCTGAAAAATTCCTGTGAGCCCTTTGAACGGGCCTGCTTGAATCAACACCTTGGCGCCGGGCTCAAGATCGGCTCCAATTTTTACAAAACCTGCTTCATCAATTTGAGAAGCGATGATTTCGATCACCCTGTCGTCAACTTGCGCGGGCGCGCCGCCTATACACACGACGCTATGTACGCCTCTGGTGAAACGAACCTTATGAAGTAAACTGTTCAGCGCAAACCGTGCGAAGAGATATCCAGGAAACAAGGGTTTAATGAAATAGGACGGTTCGCTGGTAAATTCATTGAAACGGCAGTCCCTTATCCTTGGAATAAATGTTTCCACGTTCCAAGCCTGTAAATTACTCTCGGCGCGATTCTCCTGCTTCGGATGAGTGTGAATTGCGTACCAAAAAGGAATGTCAGCTACCGTTGCGCAGTTCATCTAGGGCGCCTCCAAATTTCTTGTCAGAAAATATCCGGCTGCGTGTTCTCGTCGAGTCGAAAGACCCAAGTAACAACATATGGGTCAATCAATTGAATTGTGCGAACTTGTTTTACGCGGCGAAAAATAGCAAGGAAGTGTCTGGGATGTCTTTAAACAGCTTTCAAACTTTTTCCAAATCTGTTTTAAAAACTTTGCAGGGTTTGATCATTATTTCGGCCTTTACCGCCACAGAACCGCCATCGCTACCAGGCGCGTCCGTCTAATCCCTTAATTATCAAGCGGTTAAGTATAGTGACATGGCCTAAATCTTCAGATAATTCGCCGAGGTTCTCACGATTTAGGTTCTGACGTGAAGATGGTGATAGGGGTATCCGCCGCCTCTTGATGTGATTTGTAAGTGATACTCCTCGAAGGTCTTGACCCTTTTTTCATCGCCCTGGCGGCGCTCATCAATAAATTGGGCCATGGCTTTAAGAAGGGCCTCTCGGTTCTTTTCCCAATCAATCCGCGACCCCGGGTTCATTGCCGGTTCGCTTTCTTGCCATTCGCATTTAGTTGATCCCTTGCGGTCATCTCCTTCTGCGCCACTGCTCTATCCACGGATCCATCTGGCTCATCTCCGCGTTATAACTCCCAGACTCGTGAATAGTGGTTTTCCCCACCGTCGCGAACTCCCTCGCTTGTTCGTCGGTATGGATGTTAGGCGCGGACTCAAAACAGCCAAGATTTCAACTATGGCTATTTGCCATACTTTTGCAGCCAATTAACCATCATATCGAGCCACCCGGCAGCGGGACGATCCCAATCCCACCCGTCACTTTCTTTTGCAGTAACCCACAGACCATGATCAGCTTTTGGAAAGGTCTTTATTGTATAGGTCTTATTGCCGGCCCTCCGTAAAGCTGCGTCAACTCGGCGTACGCTTTCTTGTGTTGGGGTACTTTTATCCGCCTCGCCATAGATTGACAATACAGGGATAGTAGTTTTCTCCCACAAAGGGCGTGGATCAAAGTCCAGGTCCTCGCCACCAGCCTGCCAAGTGTCGTCTTCCTTCGGTAACTTCACCGGGTATTTATCAAGCAGCGCAAACCAATCTTTCTTTTCCGCCAGGGCGCGAGCGGCCTCAAACTTCTCCCAGCGTTCGCGGCCACGGATTACATCGTCAGCCAGCCGTAACAAGGCGACAGCTTCCGCCACTTGCTCTTGTGGATACCCTTTATCTTGCAACTTGACTTCATCATCATAAACTTCCTGCTCTGCCGGGGTAACGCCCCCGCCAGAAACAACCACCAAAAAAGCAATGTCCTTTGAACGAGAAGCCGCGAGCGGCGCAAGCCAGCCGCCTTGACTAAGTCCCCAAAACCCTATTTTCCTGGGGTTGATGTCAGAACGACTTTGTAAGAACCGAACACCGGACAGCGCGTCGGCGGCTAAGTTATCAAACCGATCTCCTGTCTTATACCATTCTTCTCCAGTTGAAGCGCCGGTTCCACGCTTATCGAAAATCAGCGTGGCAAAACCATGCCGGGCGAAGAGGTCAGCGAAAAATCGCAAATAGCTCTTGCGTGTCTGAGGCCCAGAGCCGTGGAGGAGGACGACCGCCGGATGCGGCCCTTTCTTGAGCGGCACGAAAAGCGTACTGGCAAGTTTGATCTGGCCATTGTAAAAATCGACTTCTTCCTGCTTGTAGGGCGCCGGTTTTCGCTTCTCGCGCCACAAGCGCATCACCGCAGAGCGAGGCTCTTCTTTGTAAAAACTTCCGGTGTAATTACCTGAAATGTTCCGATCTTGGAGCGTTCCATCGAATTTCTCTGGCTCCCGACCGAGCGGTAACTCAAAGTGGACTTTGGGCGTGTCATAACTAACTCCCGTCAATTCATAACCGAAGATATAAAGGTCAGGGATGTCAATTGTACCAGCGACCCCGTTAGTTTGGCGTTTAAATTCAACGTTGAACCTCAGTTCTTTTCCTTGGCGCGCAATAATGCCTTCCCAATATCCTTCAATTTGTTCTTGAGCAGGAACTGAGTTTGACAGGCCGATACTAAGCAGTGATGTAAAAAGGATAAATATGTTCAACTTTCTCATCATACGTCTAAATTCCCTTTTGTTGTAGGTATGGTCGGGGGACATGGGCGCCAAATCAGTAGAGAGACATGGGCGCCACTTTTCGGGCAAGATCCACCCCTGAAAGGAGGGCTGATCAATGCCCTGGGAGCAATCGGCGCCGATGGATCAAAAAACTCAATTTGTCTCCAAATATCTCCGCGACGCCATCTCATTTACCAAACTCTGCGACCGATACGGCATCAGTCGCAAGACCGGCTACAGACGGGTCGGTCGCTATCAGACTGAAGGACCGGCTGGATTGGCGGCGCCGGTCTCTTCGGCCGCATTCATCTCCGGACGAAACGATCGAATGAACCAGTTTTGTTCCCATCTTGCTCGGTTTCCTTTAAAGGTAATGTGAGATGAGCCTTTCTGCGGTCCCTTGCGCAGCCGATTCGGAGTCCTATTTTACTAAAGGCGCTGCAATTTAACGTAGCGCAAACCAAGGCT
>Ga0075421_100001499_pt1 | contig 27426 bp, 22 predicted proteins | sample SoiMetdeltSBSDD5_FD_75292 | JGI IMG/M metagenome (GOLD analysis project Ga0075421, IMG submission 75292) | Bulk soil microbial communities from a Populus tree surrounding site in Tennessee, USA - Soil MetaG P. deltoides SBSDD5 | ecosystem: Environmental > Terrestrial > Soil > Tree plantation... | reverse complement strand
GGTCCCGCTCGCCACGACGCGTGCCCGCCCCCGGCGCGACCGGGACGGGCACTGAGAACGGACGCTACGACCGAGGGAGCACCTGCGTCAAGCTAACGCGGAATATTTCGAGGTGGATTGACGGTGGTCGCCCGCGCGGTTATCTTCGGTGCCAGGTTGAGGGACACCCGGCGGGGAGGCGGCATGGAGGGCGATGTGGTCGCGCACCCCGCCATGCTGGTTCTCGCCCGGGAGTCGCGCGGGATGACGCAGGCCGAGCTGGCGCAAGAGATGACCCGGCGCTCCGATGGCACCGTGGTGTCGCAGGGCTACGTCAGTAAGGCCGAGGCGGGCCGTCTTGAGGTCACCGGGCTCCGCCTGTCGTGGTACGCGGCGGCGCTCGGCTACCCGGTCGCGGTGCTGGGCACCGATCCGCAGCTTCATGGCGTCGGGGTGGGCCTGGTTCACCACCGCAAACGCGCCTCGCTCGGCGCGCCGGCGCTGCGGCGCATCCACGCGGAGTTGGCGCTGGCCCGGATGCAGACACGAGCCCTACTGGCCCTCGCGGGTATCGAGCACGACTACCGGTTCCACCGCATCGCGATCGACGACTTCGACACCGCCGCCGACGCGGCCAGCACGGTCCGCCGCGAGTGGGGACTGGCGCCCGGCGCGGTACCGCAACTGGTGCACCTCATCGAGGAGGCCGGCGGACTGGTCCTGGTGCGCGACCTCGGCTCGCGGGAGCTGGACGCGGTCACCCAGTGGATCGACGGGGATCCACCGCTGTTTCTGATCAACGCGCACGCACCCGCCGACCGGTTCCGGTTCAGCCTCGCGCACGAACTCGGCCACGTGTTTCTGCACGCCGAGCCGGGCGTCACCGCAGTCCAGGAACGGCAGGCCGACGAGTTCGCCAGCGAACTGCTGCTGCCGGCAGACGCCGTGCGGGCCGAGTTGAAGCAGGGGCGGCTGGACCTGCCACGCCTGCTCGACCTGAAGCACCGGTGGGGCGTGTCGATGGCGGCCCTGCTGCGCCGCGCCTTCACACTCGACATCGTCAGCGACTGGCAATACCGCAACCTGATGGTCGAGATGTCCGCGCTCGGGTACCGGACCCAGGAACCCAGCGACCTGGTCCGCGAGCGCCCGCGGTTCGTCCCCGCCTTGGTCGCTGACCTGCGTAACGATCGGGGCTACCACCTCGACCAGCTCGCCGAGGCCACCGGCCTGCTCCCAGACGAGTTCGCCCGGCTCTACGTCGGTGACAACAACTCCGCCGACGCTCCCCCCGTCGAGGTGACACGATGACCGAGCCCATCGGGCTCTCCGGCCCCGGCACGCAGCCCACCACCTCCGCCGCGGTCACGGTGACCGGGCGGATCTTCCTGCTGGACAGGCCACAGTTCACCCGTCAGGTGCCGCCGTTCCTGGCGGCCGACCGAAGCGGGCTGGTGCTGTGCGGCAAGGGAGGCAACGCCAAGGCCGAGGTCCTCTGGCGGCAGTCCGCCGGCCCGCTGCTGGTCGACCCCGCCGCCTACGTCGACGAGGTGGCCACGGCCGACGAGCCGTTCGCCCTCCCCGAAAGTGACGGCGCCCTGTTCGGCACCGATGTCAACGTGGTGCTCGATGGACAGCGTCAGTGCCACGCCGCCGCGGCGGTCACACCTTCGCGGTACGTCCAGGCCGGGGACTCGGCCGCCTTCAAAGCCCTGGTGCGCCACGCCCAGGCCATCGAGCGTGATGACGTCATCGTCGCCGTTCCCGTCGCGCTGTCCTGGCTGACGAAGGACCAGTACCTGCCGCAGTTGATCGCCGGCTTGAAGCGGATCCCGCACCCGAAGGCCATGATGTTCGGCGCCCAGAAGAACCCGTTCGACGTCGCCGCGGCCACCCCCAACTTCCGCCGCCTACTCGCCGAGACGACCAACGTCGGGCTGTGGCGCGCCGACGTCCCGGCCGCCTTCGACTGCCTGGCCCACGGCGGCACGTTCGCCGCGATCGGGGCAGGCGGCTCGCTGCGCCACCTGGTCCCCGCCGACGAGAAACCCGACGCGAACAACCCCGTCGCGCACACCCCGGCCGTGCTGCTGCCGTCGATGCTGCGCTACAGCGAGGGCCGCTTCATCGCCGACAAATACGCCGACCTCCCGGCGCCGCGGTGCGACTGCCCCGTCTGCGACGGGGCATCCCTGGACCGCTTCGACAGCCTCAGCGGCGAGGTCCGGATCGCCGCGCACGCCCACAACGCCGCCGTGTGGACCGGCTGGTTGTCCGACCTGTTCGACCACACCACCGACGCCGAACGGCGGCAGTGGTGGCGGGGCTTCTGCCAGGCCGCCGTCGATGCGCATGAGCAGGAAAGCACGCGGCTGCGCCAGAAAGGCGCCTTCAAGCCGTCGCCCGCGCTGAAAAAGCTCGCGACGCTGCTGCTTCCTGGTGAGGTCGGCTACCAGCGCTGACCGCTACCGCGCCTTTCGGTAGACCTCCTCCAGGAAACGCCAACCCGCCGCGGTGAACCGGCGCCGCTGGAACGGTGCCGGCTCGACCAGCACCTCCGTCTCCAGATCATCCACCACGATCACACCCACCCCGTAGAACCCGGCCTGCAGACGCACGTCAGCCAGGTTCGCCGGGCGGCGGCGAAGCACCATCGCCGGTGAGCAGAACGGCGTGAACCGTCCCGCCACCTCCAACCCGGTGCGCCACGAACATGCCGCGACAAGAGCAAGTTCCACCGCCACCGGCGCCACCGCGTGGCGAGTCACCTGGTCATCGGATCGCGTCACCGCACCAGGCGGGGCCAGTTTCAACGCTGCGCGTTCACGACCAGTCAATGCCGTAACCGGTACCGGCAGGGCGATTGGCAAACTCAGCAGCAACTCCAGAACATCCGCTGACGCGATCGCTCCAGTGTCGGCCCGTTGCCTGCGCGCATGCTCGTCGTCGTCGAGCCGGTAGCAGATCAACGCCTCAGTCCCCATGATCGACATGAGCGTGCGGCGGACCTCGTTGGCCCGTACGGTCGCCGACGCTGCCCGCGCGGCGGCGGTGAAGCTCTCCGCAACCCCGGTCACGACCTCCACCCCGCATCCTGCCGCTGGCCCGAACCTGCCCGGCAGACGCGGCGTAAACCCTGTGGCGCGAGCCTCCTCGAACCGAGAACGAGTGAACCGACCGCGACGCCGACCCGATCACCGCCGCATCGTTCGTACCACTGTTCGATACCCCGGGAAACCCGTATGACCAGGGAAATCGGCGAGTGGACCAGCTCGCGGGCTCGGCGGAGGCGACGGCTGTCCATCCCGGTTAGCTGATCGGGCGGGACGCCATCCGGGCTCCATGCCGATCCCGAGCGTGGCGGCGGGCCGCGCAGCGCCGACGGCTCGGTTAGTCCGGCGCCAGTGGGACGACCAGCGGCCGCGTCGTAGGCCACCGCCGCCTCGGCGTCGGATTTCACCGGCGCTGCCGAACGGGCTGGCCGACGTCCTGCAAAGCCCGTGCGTGCAGCTCGTCAAGGCTCAGCCCCAAGGCGTCGGCCAAGCGGGCGATCGTCAGGAACGCCGGCGTCGCGACCCGGCCGTTTTCGAGGCTACGAACCGTGTCGATGGCCACCGACGAGTCGCGTGCAAGATCCGGCGCCGACCGCTTCCGTTCCAGGCGTCGGGCGGCGATGAGCACGCCAAGACGCCGGCCGTGTTCTCGATCCTCACTCGACGTCGCCTTTCGCCCCATGCAAGAAATAATACATGTATTCTTATCGGCCAGGAAACGGTGCGGTGGCGAGGCGACCAGTCGTGCTACGACGAAAGCAGCGTCATGATCCAAGGCAGCCTGCCGCCGGCAGCCAGGCGGACGTCCGCTTTGGGATGATGACCGGTGAATCCCAACTCGAACAACCGGTGCCCAGTCCGGCCCGACGGAAACGACCCGGTCGCGCCGGTCATGCTATTTGCGGTAAGTACCCAGGTATCGGATACGACTCTGTTGATGCCAGAGAAGCGCAGTGCCCGTCTGAGTGCCCTCGTACGAGCGCGATGACCTGCTGGAACTGTGACACCGGCGAAGCCCCCGAATAGTGGCCACTCGCGCCCGTATCCGCTGGTGGCAGGCTTGCCGGCGGACATGGCCCCACGCCACGATGTTCCCCGGCCGGTGTCGCGCCGGGGACCGTCGTAGGGGAGATCGTGAGCGACGATTCACATCAAACAAGCACGCCGCGAGCACTATCCAAGCGCGATGAGCCGACACCGACGGCGTGCAGCGTCGCCCGCCTAGCGGAGACACGGGATGTGGGCGACGTCCATCTGAGCCGGGCGGAGACAGGCCGCCCACAACGGATCGGGGCCGACCCCTGGCGACCTCGCGCACTACTCGGATCTCCTGCACGCACTGCGCGATCTGCTGCGCCGCCGCTGCCGGCTGTCACAGCGCGAGGTCGTACGGCGAGACCACACCGGCGTGCTCAAACGGTCGACGGTCGGGGCCGTTCTACGTGGCGAGCGGCCGGCGCGACGCGACGTGGTGATCGCGATCGTGCATGCCTGCGGCCTCGGCAACATCGTCGTGGCCGAGTGGGATGCCGCCTGGCGGCGTCTCGGGCAGCCGTACCTGGAGGCGGGGCATGAGCAGTGGCTGGAGAACGTGCTGCCGAACCTCTTCCGGGCGACGTACGGTCGTCACTACCGAGCGGTGTACCGATGGCGATGAGGCCCCTGCGGCGCCGCGAGCGACCGCCCTACGTGATCGAAGTCCACCTACATGGCCTGCTGTACGTACGGGTCGAACGGATCCCACGTTCGCTGGCGTACGTCCTCACGACTGCGTTGTCCGTGGTCAGCACATGGTGGCTAACCCGCGGAGGTAGCCGTCACGGGCCGCGCTAGGTCTCGACCGCGGTTCGCAAGTTACGGGTGACCAATACGAGATCACGCAGTGTCTGCGGCCTCGCGGTGCGTCGGCGGAATGTCACCGATGGCCGTGCCTGGTTTGCGGTGATCTTCGGGCAGGTGCATCACCTTCAGGCCGAGTTGCTGGGCGCGTAGGCGCATGCCGACGTCATCGGTCAACACTCGGGCGCCGGTGGCGGGGTGGAGGCTGTCCAGGTCGGCAGCGCAGCGCAAGATGGACAAGTCGGCGTCGCCGCCACGGTCGTCGGTGTCGACCCAGATCTCCAGAACAGCGTCCTTGCGCAGCTCAACTGGCTCTCCGGGCTGGGTGCCCTTGAGGATGCGGTCAAGGAAGCGGATTGCAGTGGCGGCCTTGCGAGCGAGGTCACCTTGGCCGTACTTCTGTCGGTCCAACTCATCAATCACACGTAGCGGTACCACCAGCCGGGTCAGCGGGATGTCTTCGCCCTGGTCCTTGAAGACCTTTCGCCACAACACGTCGCCCGGTTGTCGCCAGTGGTTCAGCATGTTGGTGTCGTAGACAACGGGCAGACCGGGCCGGGCAGCGAGTCTCTTCAGCGCCTCAAGCTCCGCACGGGCTTCTTCCAGCGCCTTCACCTGACTATCGATCTCGGTGGAGAGCGCCTGGTTCTCCGCACGGAGGGCTGCCGATACGTTCGTAGCCACGGCGGGATCCGTAAAGAAGCCGAGCGTCGAACGAGAACCGCCGATTGGCAGCAGGTTCCAGTAGGCCGCGGAGCGCAGGCCGTCTGCGATATCCGGAGTGGCGAACACCTGCTTGAGCCTGCGGTAGGTGTCATGAACCGCATCGGTGTAGGCACGGTGGAAGTTATGCGCACCACGTGCGTTGGTCCACGTCGTCTCCGCGTGACGGAGAACCTCGTCGGCATGGGCCAAGGTGATCCCTGGCTTCAGTCTCATACTGAGATCCTTACGGGCGGATCGCCGCTGACAGATGTATGGGCATGCCGGGCTTCGCAGTCCGTCCCCCGACTGGCAGTGCCGGCGCCGGGCACGGCCAGATCGCCGCATCCGCGCCGGGCCTGGGCAGGGCGGCGAGTGTCGAAACCGGGGCCGTCGGTGGACCGGCTGCCGGAGGTGCTCCCGATCGGCTGGTCTGGTATCGAGGCCGTCCGCTACTAGGTAGGCCGGGCAGGCTGCGGGTCCGGCATCTGGGCGATCATCGCTGCGATGGTCTCCTGACGGTCCGGCGACACGCCCAGTCCCGCGAGGGCACTGACGACCAGGTCGCGATCCAGCAGGCCCTCGGTCTGCAGGTCCGTCAGAATGCGCTGAGCGCCATCTCGGCCGTGCCCCCGCGAGTAGCCGTTGTTGCCGTAGAAGATCAGGTCGTTCAGGTGCGTGGCCAACGTTGGGTCGAGCGCGGCTGCGGTCTCGCCGGTGACCAAGTCGCGGGCGCCTACCGCGCGGGCCCAGCCCGCCAGCCGCCACGGGGCGGGATGCTCGACAACAGCGAGGGCCGCACCGTCGGCCAGCCGCATTGCCAGTTCGAGCGCCTTGGGCGTGGGCACGTGCGCGATCACCGCGCCGGGCCGGAAGCCGAGACGGCTCGATCTCGGCGACACGTGGCGGCCCCGTCGATACTGCTCGAAGGGCTCATGACCGTGGTACTCACCGATGCGGTCCGTGACCAACACCGCCGGCCGGTCATTGGCGGCGGCCTTCTCGGCCCACTCCATCGCTATCGCCGCTGCGGCTTCCAGAGTGCGGTCCGCAGTGAACGGAACCCAGGACGCGTCGAAGTTGTATCTCACGGTGATGACAGTACGGCGAGGGTACGACAGCCCCGCGTGCGACATGACCGGCCGACTGGCCGAAACTACGGATCAGAAGGTTAGGGGTTCGAATCGCTTCGGCGTGCAAGATCATAGGGCGTTCGGCCTGCGGGAACGCGCGCCGGACGCTTTGCTGCCGGTCCGGTGTGGACGATGGGTGTCACGCAGGGTGCTTGCGTTGGTGTCGTTACGATCCGTGGCTGAGACCGGTTCCGGGTGGTGTGACCTGCGGTTTCCGGCTTGTCGGTGCCGGCGTACCTGGCGCTGGTCCGGGTGCTGCGGCGGTTGCGGCGGCCTCTCTTCCAGATCTTCTCGCGGGTGCGGCGGTCGGCGGTGAGGACGAGTTCCGCGGTGGCGTCGGCGCACTTGCGTTGGGAGAGGGGTAGGACGCTGGCGTTGGCGTCGGTGACGATGCTGGCATGGCCGAGCAGGTCCTGCAGTGTCTTCAGATCCGCCTCGGCCTCCGCTGCGACGTGACTGCCGCCTCAGGTTAACGTCCGATCGGTGTTCCGCCGATCACGGTGGTACCGCGGATCACCGTGTACCCCTCGTCCTCGGAGTCTCGGTTGGCGGCCTCGTAGGTGAGGAACGACCATCGGATGACGTGTCTGGATATGGTGTCGGTGCCTGTCGCCGGGAAGACGGTCAGCAGCGTTTCGAGGGTCTTGGGTGCCGTCTGGCGTATGAGGATGGAGTGGCCGACGCCGCACCGGCGGCACGACATCGTGCTCACGAGGCCACCCGTTCGGTGCGGCATCGGTGCCGCCGCCTCCCAACTGTGGGCGTTGTCGACGCATTCGCGACTGTTCCACATGCTCGCCTCCCGCTCTGATCAACGGCTTCCGGTGCTACGCCGGCGAACCGGGCGATGTCACCTCGGGCGTGCCCTGGGCTACTGGTCCAGCTCGTCAAGTTCGCCGTGGAGCAGGTCTTCCTGGATGAGCGTGATGAGTTGCCGATACCCGGCCTCATCCACGACGCCGATACACTGTGCTCGCATGTGTCAACGGTCAGGACTTCGTCCTGACCGTTGACACACTGGGCGGCGGCCGATCCTGGATCCGCGATCAGAGCCAGAGCCAGCACTCCCGGCGGCATTGGCCACAGGTCGTAGGCCGCTGAGAGTTGCGTTGCCATGCGAAGGGCTTGCGCACACGTGACGGTCAGGATCGCGCCACCCCACGTACCCCCTGGTTGGTGGACCGGGTCGGCTCCTATTGCGGCCTGGACGCCTTCGAGGGGACGAAAATGAAGCCAAATGCGGCTCCAGTCACCGGCGACATGGACCCGCATGAGAGACTCCAGGACCACCCGTGTATCGACCAAGTCGCCCAACGTCCATCGCGCAGCCGCGTCCAGCAAGGCGGCTTCGACCGCGTCGCTGAGGTCAGCGCCGTGCAGCGGATCCTCCGGATCACCGGTGTCGTACCCGGCCGCGAACGGCGAGTCCGTCTCACTCATGAGCTGACCGGCCCAGCGTCCGGGAGCGCGGTCTTCATCGTCGAGATCTTCGTCCGCCAGGCCACGCCATAGGACATCGGTGAAGGGTTCGCCGGTTTGTCCGGTGTCGTAGGTGGTGTTGGAGGCGTCGGCCGCGATGATCTCCGCGACGATGGCGGCCGCCTGATCGGGGTGGACGGAGGCGAGTGCGCGGCAGGCGAGGTAGGCCGAGGTGACGTGCATGGCGCAGATCGGCAGGAGACTCCAGATGGCGTCGGACGCCTTGTCGGCGTCGAGCGTGGTCTTGGCGGCGAGCATTTCCGCGAGCATCAGTGCCCGGTCCGCACGGTCCGTCTTGATCGCCTCAACTGTCGTGACGGCGAGCTGGTAGTCGCCGGCGGCGACGGCCACCTCGATGATGGCCTCCCGGAGCCGCCCGCGGGATTCGCCTTCCGGAATCTTGTTGATCAGTAACTGGGTTTTGGTGTAATGGGATTCCCAGTCCTGATCACCCCTGGCGCGTTTCGTGGCGGCGACCAGAGCCAGCCATACGGCACGCCACCAGGGACTCTCGATGGTCTTGGCGATGTCGGTGGCCCCGTCGAGCCCGGCCTCTTGCCCCGCGGAGGCGACCGCCACCCACACCAACGCCTCACCGCTGAACCAGGGGTTCGTAATCCGGTCGGCGGTGTACCGGGCTTCGGCGGTATCACCGGCCCGGGCTTGGGCCCGCGCGATGGGTACGAGGCACTGGTCCCTTGTGTTCGGCGATGCGACGGCTTCGGCCGCGGTACGCGCGGCAGTCAGTGTATGGCGGCAGGCATCGATGTGGTCTGCTTTGGCCTGGGCATTCGCGATCTCGATGAGGGTGCGCACCGCTTCGTCGGGTGGCAGTTGTCGCGCGGCGTCAACGGCTTGCTCGAACCGTACAGATGATCTGTGTGGGTCTCCGTGGACGGCGAGGCCGGCCGCCACCGCGCCGAAGGCCCGAGCCCGGGCCATCGGTCCGTCGATCGCGTGCGCCACCTCCATCGCCGCGTCATCCTGGCCACTCGCGGCTAGCCCAGCCGCAACGCCGGCCAGCGCCGTCCATCCCCGGGTCGGCGAGTCAGCGTGCCGCACCGTGGTATCGGCGCCGAGGCGGTCACCGAGCAGGGCTTGGGCGGTCGCCAGTTCGGCGAGGGCGTCCTCGCCGCCCATCCGTTGCCCGAGCACCCCGCCCACGGCACCCGAGACCTCACCGAGCAGATCGACCGCTCGGGCGTGCCGGCCGGCCGCGTCGAGCTTGGCGGCGACGAGGGTCGCGCCTGAAACCGTGTTGGCTGCGTAGCCCAGCAGGTCATCCTGTGCGTAAGTCCGGGCCAGCAGCCCTTCGACGATGCGCTTGGCGGTGTCAAGATCGCCCATTTCGGCGAGCACCTGGACAACCATCCGCGAGAGTAGGGGACGCTCGTCGCCGGTCACCGCACTGATCGCCACGACGGCAGACGCCAGAGTGCCGCGGGCCCGGGCCGCGTCACCCTGGCGCACTTGGGTAGCTGCGATACCCAGGAGGCTCAGCGCCCGCAGCGCCGCGTCGACGCCCCGATCGCGGCTGCGTATTACCTCGCAGAAGGTGGCACGTGCGCCGGATGGATCCCCGACTTCGCCTGTAGCCCGCCCAGTTGCCACAGCTCGCGGCCCCAGGTCCATGGATCGTCATCGCAGGCGAGGGCGGCTGTACGGGCTGCGGCGAAGGTGCCGCCCGCGGGCAGGCCGGCCTGGCTCTGCACGATGGCGACCTCCGCCAGGGACCGCCAGCGGGCGTCCTTGTCGTCAAGACTTGCGGCAAGATCGGCCGCGCGCTGGATGAGGTCGTCCCGTTCCGGAGCGTCGCGTGTTACGGCGTACCGGGCCAGCAGCCGAGGGCGGTCCAACCCACCCGGTATCGCGTCGATGGCCGTAGTGGCCGGCTCGGCGGCCCAGTCGCGGGCCTCGGGTGCCGACATGATCTCGACCAGCGCATCCGCCCGCCATTCGGGGTTTTCGATCATGCCGACGGTCCGGCGGCTCTCGTCCATCAGTCCTGCCCGGGCCAGCAGGGGGGCGATCTGCGCCAACGCCCCGTCGCGGCCCCCCGCAGGGATCTCGTGGATCATGTTCAGCGCCCGGTCGATCTGTCCGCTCGTGGTCAGCGCCCCGGCGACGGCAGCCATCGTCCTGGTGCGGTACGTGTAGGTCCGGCCGAGGCGGTCCAGCGCGTCGGCCGCCTCGCTGAACCGTCCTTCCTGGGCGAAGGCGACGGCACAAGCTTCCAGCGCCTCGCCGACGTGGTCTTCGTCCTGCAGGTTGTCGCCGCCGCCAGCGGTGATGATCGATCCGATCGTTGCCACGGCGGCGTCGGGCCACTTTGCCCGTGCTTGCGCGACGGCGATCTTCGACAACGCGGCGACCTGCCGCTCGCCAACCGCGGCCAGGCCGGTGGCCCGGGCGAACAACGCGTCCGCGGTCGACTCGTCGTCGGCGAGCGCGTAGGCGCAGGCGATCTCCGCGAACGTGTCCGGAAGTCGGTCGTCGTCGGTGGTGCTCTCCGCTGCCTGGACGGCGAGGGCGGCGGTGGACAGGGCGTCGGCTGAGCCCGCCAACACCTGTGCGTTGGCGGCGTCGGCCAGGATGTTGGCCTTGTAGCTGGCGAATACGCGAAACGTCCGGGCCACCGCGACCGCCCTGTCAGCCTCGCCGTCCGAGATCAGCAGCCTGCAGAGATCGAGGCGCGAGTTGTCGTCCAGTACCGCCTGCTGGAGTTCGCTGACGGTGCGCTCGTCGATGTCGAAGGTGTACCGGAGGAGGACGGCCGCGCGATCGCCGTTGTGCGATCCCATCTCGGGTGGCTGTTGACCTAACAGCCGCCGCAGCGTCTGCTGCGCCTCGCCGGGGTTGCCGGTGTCGGCCTGCTCCCAGGCCAGCAGCAGGCCCTGCAGGATCGCCGCGTCCCAGTCGTTCACCGCCGAGGAAGCGCCGCCGGCCGACGACCCGCCGACGGTCTGGGACACGACGGGGGGACGCGGGGAGGTCATCGGGTTCTCCGCGGCTAGCCGCCGTTCCCACAGGGCGTGTGACAGCATGAACGCGGCGGCCTCCGGAACCTTGCGCAGCGTCATGGCGGTGTGCAGGGCCAGGCGAGCGTCTCGACCGGGCTGGGCCAGGCGCGGCTGGTGTCCCCTCGGGCCCATTCGTTCGCCTGATCTTCGAGGTACCGCTGCCACCGGGCCAAGAAGAACAGGTCGTCGTACCGGCCGGCCTCGGCCAGCCTGGGCGCCAGCGTCAGCTTGGGAAACGTGTCCGGTCTCGATCCGGCCGATGAGTCCGCCAGCTCCATCACGTGTCACCCGCGCTCGCGGTGCTCGTCGCGCAGGTCCGCCATGACGCGGGCGAGCATGAGTCTCTCTTGGGGGAGGATGTCGATCGTCAGTTGCTCGAGGAAGTCATGGAAGCTGGCGTGGTAGATCCGGTACGCGGTCCGGCGTATGCCGCGATCCGTCACGGGGATGCCCTTGAGAAACTCGCCCCACGCCCGTAGCGCATCCTGCACTCTGCCGATGTCGGGTATCTCGGCCACGTACGCGATTTCGGGGGCCGTCAACGGGGCGGAAATGGCGCTGAGCGCCGCGACGACCTTCAGCTTGTACTCGAACCATGCTGTGTCGTCCCTCCCCCGCATGCGCTCGACGTGGTCCGAGTAGTACTGATCGAGCCCCAGCGGGATGTCGGCGAGATCCCGGTCTTGGAGGTCACCGCGATCGATGGCCGGCAGCATGTGGTGCAGGTACATGAAGTTTCCGGCGCTCTTGTATGCCAGGTGTTCAACGAACCCGGCCCGATCCAGGCCGTGCAGCTGCATGAATGACTGGATTCCGGGTTCGGTGCACCACTGGTTAATGTGTGCGCGGATATCGGCCAGGTTGTCCGAACCGAGAGGGTCGATGACGATTGAAGTCTGCTCGCAGCTCACCCGGATCCTGGGGGGTTGGTCCCTGTCGTCGGGGCGCGTGGTGATCAGAATGAAGCAGCCGTCCGGTATGAAGGTCGGCAGGTACATCGGGTTGGTGCCGGGCAGCAGTTGGGAGCTGTCCGCCTCGTCCAGTGCGTCGATTGCGATGACGATCTTCTCGCCGCCCGCGGCGGCTGCGGCCTCGGCGAGCAGGTCAACGAGGCGTGAACTGTCCTGGATCGCGCCCTCCGGCAGCGCGTCGTAGGGCAGGCGGTATGTGGCGATGAGTTGTGCGCAGACGTTTGCGAGGAACGCCTCGGGCGCCGCGACGTTGATCGTGCGTACGTTGAAATGGTGGACGTACCTCTCCTGTTTGAGGAACTGCGCCAACAGCGCGGTTTTGCCAACGCCCGGATCGGCCACGACGTAGCAGTAGCCGCGGTCCGCCCCGGCGATCACCTCGGCGATCTGCTGGAAGAGGAAGCGTCGACCCACGAAGTTCCGCGTGCTCTCGGCGATCAACGCGGTCTGGTCACGCAGGTAGATGCGCACGCCGTCTGGCACCCCACGGGTGGACTCGCCGAACTCGAAGGCCGCCAGTTCGCCAAGGTCGGACAGGTCCTCGGTGGCCGCCTCCAGCTCCGCGGGGCTGATCGGTGTGTCCGTACCGCTGTCCCCGACCACCGGCGCCAACTCGGCGGAGTGCGCGGCAAAGTACCCGAGGAGGATCCTCGCCTCAGCGGTGAAGTCAGTGCTGGATGACAATACGCCGGACACAGACTTCCATCGCTGTCCCACCAGCGCGGCGTCGGCCCTGCCGTCGGCGTCCAACGCTGCGGCGAACTGGGCCCTCACATCGGCGTCGATCAGGAAGCCGCCCGCCCCGAGCAGAGGTACCGCCGGGTCGAGCTTGCGGCTCGAGGTCGCGTACTGTCTGATCGCGCGAAGCATCGCCAACTCGATCCGCCTCACCGTCGGATGCATGACAGTGGAGGGCGGTAGCTCCGCCACAAGAGCAAGAGCGAACGTGGCGGCGTGGACGGCCGCCCGCCGCCGCGGCTCGCCAGCGACCGCGACGTCGCCGATGGCCCCCGCAACGCCGTAGATCGCCACAGCCGGCACCGACCTGTTGAGCCGCATGGCGTGAGCGAACCCGGCAAGGCGTGCGTCACTGGCCAGGATCGGGCGCTGACCGGGCTCGTCGCCCGTACGGGTCGCCGCTGGCGGCGCGGCTGCCCGGCGCCGCACGCCACCACCGAACCGATGTCCACCGCGGGTGTCGTCCCCGGTGCCGATCCCAGCCGGCCGGTCCACGTACCGGTGCGGGCGACGCGTCTAGCCAACTGCACGAGGCTCACTGCCGTCTTGAAGCTCCAAGGTTCGCCGCCGGGCTCGCCGGAGCCACCGGCGGCGGCCAACCGGTCGGCCACAACCACGTCACCGGATCGCACGCGGCCGTTACCGGACTCCGCCACCCCGACAAACAGCACGGCATCGGCGGCGAACGCCCGGGCGGCCCGCTCGGTGAGCACAGCAGCTGACTGGTCGCCCCCCTCGATGACCGCCAACGCCACCCGCCACCCCGAGCCCGGCAAACCGCCCACCTCGAAGAGCGTTCCCTCCTGATGGATGAGGACCGCCACATCGTCGATGCGTTCGCGGACCGCCCGGAATTCCGCGTCACCACCAGTGATCACTACAACGGTGCCACCCGCCGCACCCACACCCCCGTGCAAGGAATCGGCGCTGCTGGCCGGTAGCACGGCCGGTCCGGTCGCCGCGTCGCTCGGCGGTGATACCGGGTTCATGGGCGTCGGGCCCTGCACGTCGATGATCCGCGCCGAGCGGTTCCGTCGCCGCTCAAAAGCGTTGATCTCGGCGAGATCCTGGGCATAAGCCGTGGCTCTACCGACCTGCTGGACGCTGCCCCCGAGGGCCTCGACGATCTTTCCCGCCTTCTGCGAGTGTGGCACTTTCTTGCCGTTGAGGATGTCGCTGAGGTAGCCGGCCGACACGGCGGCCTTTACCGCGATGCTCCTTCGCTTCAGCGTTGACCTGGCAAGCAGTTCGCGAAGTAAGGCGTAGAAGTCCTGGGCGGCACCCGGCGGATACTCGCCGTATATTCCGCCTCGGCGGTCATACGTCATAGCGCTCTCCCGGCACCGGCGCAGCCACCCACTATTTGTACGTAGATCCAAGGATGGTGCAATGCCCTGCAAGGTACTCGCGTTTCGCCGCCGCTCGCCGGTCGACCTTGAACTATTGATCGCGGGCAGATCAACGTTCTGAAAGCCCCTGTCCGCGCTCACTCGTCTGGGAGGTGCAACGCCTCGGCGGCGACCGGCTAGAACTGGCGGGTTGACCACGTCACGCTATCGGCCAGCGCAGTTGGAGCAGTCGTCCGAACGGCCCCAACTCAGCTTGTCGCACAGGCGCTCTTTCACCGTTCGGCCGACCCTCGCGGAGTGACAGCCATTGGCTGAGCCCTCGGAGAGGCGGCGGGACCGCTGTCAAGGCCGGCACGCCGGATCACCGAACCCGGTGGTGGCGACGCAGCGAGTGAAGCGGCTCGCCGCGTATCCTCCTCTCGGATGCACGGCGTCGGGAGGTGGATGACGTGGGCCGGCGGGCGGACGGATCGGCACTCGCGCCCGGGCCCGGCCGCGAGCTGGTCGACCTGCTCCGGCGGCTGCGGCTCGCGAAGCCGCTGTCCAATACCCAGATCGCAGTGAAGTCCAGTCTGTCGAGGAGCTATGTCAGCGAGATTCTGAGCGGGACCAAGAACCCTAGTCCCGATGCGGCAGCTAAGGTTGCCGCGGCGCTTGGGGCCGATGACGCTCTCATCGAGAGAGTTCGCACGCTCGCCGAAGCGGCGGCAGAACTGGCCGACTTCCAGCGCCAGCAGGCACATGCCTCCGGAGCCGGTACCGACCGCCATCCCGACAAACGACCCGGGCCGGCCGCTGGGTCGATCATCCAGTCGGGTAGCGGAACAAACGCCGCGAACACCGGCATCATCGTCGGCGACTTCACCGTGGGCGGTCATCTCCCGTGACCGGCGCCGTCGAACAGGTGACGATCGGCGGGTTGTCCATCGCCAACGCAGGTGTGGTCGGCGGCGACTTCCGGGTCAGCGTTGAGCGCCCCGCCTACTCGGTGGCGGCCTTTTCAACAGCCACACCGGAGATGGATGACCTACGCCAGAGTGGACCGTCCGGCCTGCTTCAGTCCGCGAGCCGGGTAGTCGACTTCGTCGGCCGCAGATCAGAGCTGACGCACCTGACGAGCTGGCTTGGCGATCCGGCCGCCTGCGCGGTGATGCTGCTGCACGGCCCAGGCGGCCAAGGCAAGACCCGCCTAGCCGCGCAGCTGGCCGAGCTGGCCGGCACCGCCGGCTGGGAGGTCATCGAGGCGCGACACCGCACGGATCCCGCGGCCTCCGAGCCCTATGACGATCCGGCCCGGCGCGGTCACGGATTGCTAGCTGTCGTTGACTACGCGGAACGCTGGCCGCATACGGATCTCAAACGGTTCCTGCTGACGGGTCCGCGTCACCCGGGCGGACCGACCCGGATCCTGCTGGTCGCGCGGCCAGCAGGAATCTGGTGGAAGGCGTTGGAACACCCCCTCCGCAAGGCCCGCATCGACTCAGCGGAACTCGCCCTCGGCCCGTTGGCGCCCACGTTCGCGGATCGCCAGGCGTCGTTTGCCGCCGCCCGCGACAGGTTCGCCGAGATCCTCGGTGCTACCCACTACGCCGGCCTTCGGCCAGCCGGGTCCCTTGCCGCCAAGGAGTACGGCCTCGTTTTGACCCTCCACATGGCGGCGCTGGCTGCCGTCGATGCGCACGTTCGTGGCGCCGTACAGCCGGCCCATCCCGACGAGCTGTCCGCGTACCTGCTCGACCGCGAGTGCGACAACTGGACGACGCTGTATGAAACCGGCCGCATCGCCAGCGCACCGTCCACAGTTAGCCGCATCGTCGGGCTTTCGACCCTGGTCGGGCCGATCCCGTACCCGTCCGCCATAGATCTGGTGCAGACAGTTGGCCTGGCCGACGGGCCGGCCGCCGCGCAGCGCCAGCTTGACGATCACGCAACCTGCTACCCGCCGGAAGAGGACCAGCGGTTCCTCAGGCCAATGCTGCCGGACCGGCTTGGCGAGGACTACGTCGCCCGCCTGCTGTCCAGCCGCGACGGCACGGCGAGCGCCTGGTGCGCGCAGCTCATCGAACGGCTCTTAGCGGCGGACGGCGACGACGGACTGGCCGGTCACGCGTCATCGACACTGGCGGTGCTGGTGGAGACGGCACGTCGCTGGACCCAGGTACGGCAGGACCACCTCTTTCCGCTGCTCCGGCGGCATCCCCGCCTCGCAGTACAGGGGGGCGGCGCCAGTCTGGTGGCGTTGGCCGAGTTCGCCGATGATGATGTGTTGCGGGCGCTTGAGCCGCAGCTGCCCAGACATCGGGATCCCGACCTGGACGCCGGCATCGCTGCGATCGCCCGTCGCCTTACCGATCACGGGCTGCGGAACACACGCGACGATGTCGCGCGCGGTCACCTGTACAAGATGCTGGGCATCCGGCTCAGCAACGCCGGCCTGCACGAGGATGCACTAGCCGCAACTGCGAACGCGGTTACGGAGTACCGCGCGCTAGCCGGGCAGGATCCAGCCAACGCGGAGCCGGAACTCGCACTGTGCCTGAACAACCTGTCCGTCCATCTGGTAAACCTTGGCCGGACAGTACAAGCCCGCACGGCCGCCGAAGAGGCGTTAGGCATTCGCGAGCGACTTGCCCTGGCACGCCCCGATGCGTTCGCCGCCGATCTGGCGTCCTCGTGGAACAACCTCAGCCTGATCTTGTCCGAGCTGAACCTGCAGGAACCGGCGCTGGCGGCGGCGAGAGCGGCGGAAGCCCTCTACCGGCAACTCGCGGAGGCCAACCCCGCCACGTTCCTGCCCGACCTGGCGGCCGCGCGTAACAACCTCGGCGTCATCCACGCTGATCTCGGCCACGCAGCTGAAGCATTCACGCTCGCGGAGGACACGGTTCGCCTTCGCGAACTGCTGGCCACGATGAATCCCCAGGCGTACGAGTCCGACTACGCCATGGCTCTGGCTAACCTCGCCGGCCGGTACTACGTGACGGGACGCGTTGCCGAGGCGTTGACCTTAGGGGAGCAGGCAGCGGAACTCTACGGCCGGCTGGCAGACACCAACGCCGATGCCTTCCTACCCGAGTTGGCTGCGGCGTTGACCAATCTGGGGAACTACCGTGCTGCCGTCGGTCGATGGGAAGACGCGCTGGCAGCGGGTTCCTCCTCGGTCGAACTCTATCGGCGGCTTGCCGCACGCAACCCCGCGGCACACCGGGCGGATCTTGCCCGCGCACTCACCAATCTCGCCGCCCGACTGTCCGAACTGCGGGATCACGAGGCAGCGCTGAGCGTGGCCGAGGAAGCGGCCCGGACATACGAGCACCTGGCGGCGGGGGACCCGGGAGGCTTCGACGCCGGGCTGGCCAACGCATTGATTAACTTTTCGGCCGTGCTCGCCGATGTTGGTCGTCGGGACGAAGGCCTGACCGTGATCGAGCGCGCGCTCGACCTCTATCGCGGGTTGGCGTCGACGAACCCGCGGGCGTACCGGCCAGCGCTCTCCCTCGTGCTTACCAACCTCGGCCTGGATCTGTCCGATCTTGGGAGGTGGGACGACGCGCTGCGTGTCACGGAGGAGGCGGTCGAGATCCTGCGTGAGCTGGCAGGCGCGGATCCGCTCGCCTTCGAGGCAGGCCTGGCCCGAGCGGTGAGCAACCTCGCGCTGCCGCTGGCGAACCTCGGTCTGGCTGAGCGGGCCAGGGCCGCCGCCGAGGAGGCGGTGGCCATCCGCACCCGACTTGCCGAACGGGATCCAGCCGCGTTCGAGCCGGAGCTGGCACTGTCCCTGAGCAACCTTGGCCTGTTGACGCGGGATCTCGACGACACGGAGGAGGCGTCGAGAGCTGCCGGGAAGGCCGTCGAGGTCTACCGCCGGCTGGCCGCCGACACCCCTTCCCGGTTCCTGCCGGAACTGGCCCGCAGCCTCTTCAGCTACGGGTTGGTACGGGGTTCCACCGCGGCCGGCCGGGCCGACGCCCAGCAAGCCGTTCTTGAGGCGGCCCGACTCTACGAGGAGTTGGCCGGTGCCACGCCGGACGTCTTCGGCCCCTACGTCGCGCTGGCGAACAAGACGCTCGAAGGGCTCAGGGGTCTCGCGGACGATGTGCCAAGATCGCCCGGTGGGTGACTCCGGAGACGTCCGGCAGACGGGCGACGGGACACTGGTCGCCAACACCGGCACGGTATACGGGGACCTCACGGTAATCGGGGCGCCTGAACCGTTCCTGCTGGAAGCGTTTCCCAGCGCACCGGTTGTCAAACCGGCCGACGTTGAGCATTCGGGCCTTAGCCTCCTGCTGCGGAGCGCAAGCGGGGTGGTGCCCTTCATCGGGCGGGCGGCGGAGTTGGCACGGCTCTCGTCCTGGCGGGAGGCGTCCGACCGGTTGTCGGTGATGCTCATCTTCGGCCCCGGCGGCCAGGGCAAGACCAGACTGGCCGCCAAGTTCGCGGCCGACTCGGCGGCGGCCGGGTGGATGATCGTGCAGGCCCGGCACAAGTCCGAGCCGCTGTCCGCGGCACCTGCGGCCGACAGCGCTCGGCTGCATGACGCGGACCTCCTCGTCGTGGTGGACTACGCCGAGCGATGGCCGCGCCTGGACCTGCTGCGGCTGTTGCAGCACAGGCAGCTCCGACATGTGGCGCGGGTGCGCGTCCTGCTGCTGGCCCGGCCCGCAGGCTACTGGTGGAAGGCGCTGGCGAACCCGTTCGGAAAGCTCGGTGCCACCCTCGCCGAACTACCGCTCGGCCCGCTGGCCGACACGGTGGCCCGGCGGAAGATCGCCTTCGCGGCAGCCAGCAACCGCTTCGCCGAACTGCTCGGCGTCTCCGGCGCTGCGCGCCTGCGGCCCGCCGGATCGCTGGCCGACGATGCCTACGACCTGGCGCTCACCCTGCACATGTCGGCACTCGTGGCCGTCGACGCACATCGCCGGAACGAGTCGACTCCCAGCGATCCGAGCGAGCTCTCCGACTATCTCATCAAGCGTGAGTACGACCATTGGCAGACAATGGCCGACAACGCTCGGATCTCGGTGCCACCGCGGACCATGGCTCGGCTGGTCGCGCTCGCCACGCTGACCCAGTCGCTGCCACCTCCGGCGGCTGTCGACCTGCTCATACTGGTCGGACTCGCGGGTGACCGGGCCGCGGCCCAATGCCTTCTAGATGATCACGCAACCTGCTATCCGGGTGGCGGGCAGTCCGCCAGGGCCCTGGAACCGCTGGTGCCGGACCGGCTGGGCGAGGATTTTATCGCCGAGCTCATGCCGCCCGCCAACCGAGGTACGCAGCACGGCGACTCCTGGTTGGCGGGGGTGCCCGCCCAACTGCTGCCGTCTTCCGGCGGGCTGCCCAGCTACGGATCCGCCGTCCTGTCCGTGCTGGTGGAGACCGCTCGACGGTGGGAGCACGTCCGCACGGATTATCTGGTTCCGTTGCTTCTTGACCGGCCCAGGCTGGTCCTGGGAGCTGCGGGGGCGGCACTCGTCACGCTGGCCGGCTACGCCGACCTCGAGCTGCTGACGGCGCTCGACGCTGTGCTGCCGGAGCAACGGCACGTCGAACTGGACAGCGGGATCGCCGCGCTGACCCGCCGGCTTACCGACTACGCCGTGGCGCAGACCGCCGACGAGGCCACCAGAGCCCGGCTGTGCGACACGCTGGCGGCCCGCCTGAGCAACGCCGGCCTGTTCGACGAGGCGGTGTCCGCCAACCAGGACGCCATCGCCATCCGCCGCCGGCTGGCCCGGGCCGACCCCGCCAAACACGAGCCGAAGCTGGCGGACTCGCTCGGCAACGTCGGCATCGATCTGTGGAACGTCGGCCGGCTGGACGAGGCGCTCGCCGCCATGACAGAAGCGGTCGACCTCTACCGCCGTCGCGCGGACGCGGACCCCGCAGCGCACGCGGAGGATCTCGGTGCCGAACTGAACAACCTCGCCGGATCGCTGATCGGCGTAGACCGGTACGCGGACGCCTTGGCGCCCGCCGAGGAGGCGGCGGTCGTCTTCCGGACGCTGGCCGAGGCCGGGCCGGGTCCAAGACACGAACTCGGTGCCGTCCTACGGAACCTCGCCGTGATTCACGACCGGCTGGGGCGCCCGGAGGAAGCGTTGGCCGCCGCCCAGGAGGCGGTGGATACCTATCGCCACCTCGTCGTCGGCCAGGCCGCGACGTATGAGGTGGAGCTTGCCGATTCGCTGCGCAGCCTCGGTAGTCGCCTGGCCAGCCTGCAACGGCACCACGAGGCGCTGCGCGCGACGGAGGAGAGCGTGGTTATCGCGCGCCGGCTGGCCACCGCCAACCCCGAGGCGCACGAGCAGAGCCTCGCGCTCGCGTTGAACGGTCTGGCCATCCGCCTGTGGCGCGTCGGGCAACGGGACCGATCGGTCGCCGTCAACGAGGAGGCGGTAGAGCTACAGCGCCGGCTGACAGAGGACAACCCCCGCGCGAACGAACGCGGGCTCGGAATCGTCCTAAATAACCTCACCGGCCGGCTGCTGGATTCCGGTCGAGCGGACGAGGCGCTGGTCGCCGCAGACGAGGCGCTCGGCATCTGGCAGCGGCTGGCGGCCGCCGCATCGGGCAGGTTCGACAAGCACCTCGATCGCGCGACCGCCGCCCACCGCAGGGCAGTGTCCGAAGTCGGCCGGACCGGCGACGCCTGACAGCACGCGTTTGTCAGCGACGTGAACCGTCGCGCCGAGCCCGGGACATCCCCAGACGGCCGGCGCTCGTATAGGTGGCGGCCGACGTGCGGTTCTGGACAGCTCCGCAATCATCTACCCACGTGGAACTGGCTGCGCTGGCGGGCGGCGGATGGGCACCCTTCCCGGCAGTAGCTACTGGATGTGATACTGACAAGACGGTCAGTGTCCGGCGATCGGTGCGAGGTGCCGGTGGACGCGGGTGGGGTTACGGTCACCGCGGTGACAACGTTGATGGCGGTCGTGCTCGGTGGTTGGCTGACGATTCGCGCCCAGGATCGGCTATGGCGACGTGATCACCAACGGCAGTGGCGGGACATTCGGCTCGCCGCGTACACCAGCTACCTGACGGCGTTCCGTGAGTACGTCGCATATGTACTTCAGCCGACCGCGCGGGTCCTGGCCGTGCCGCGACCTCGGACGCCGAACGATCTTATGCCGTTCTTCGACGAGACGGGAAGCGCGTATAAGGAGCGGCTCGAGGCGACGAAGACCGCGTTGCGGCTCATCTCGGGCCGTTCAGGCGTGGTGCGGGCGTCGAACGCGATGGTGCGTCACGCCCGGTCACTCGCGGCCGGCCGCGCCACGCACGACATCGACGCCATCCCGCCGGAGCGGTTCGAGCGGCTCTGGTCCGCCGAGCGTGAGTTCGTGCTGGCCGCGCGCGAGGAACTCGGTCTCGCCAGCGACTTCGAGATCGGTGACCGGCCACCCCACAGCGGCGATGCCGAACGAGGAGAGATGCCCGTTTCGCCGCTGGCGACCTGGGTTCACGAGCGCCAATAGCCCTCGTCCAGAAGCTTGATGATCCGTGGGGCGAACGCCCCGCGACGGACGTGCGCGAAGCTGGGGCGGAGCATGGCGTAGGCGCGCCTTGCCGCTTCGTGCCGGACGCGCTCGGAAATCTTGCGCTGGAACTCGTCGAGCGCCGGCCGGACGTCGAGGTCGTCCCACACCAGATCAGGTCGCGGAAACAGCATGGTCTGGAAGAAGCCCGGGCAGTAACAGTCGAACTCGTCGATGTAGTACACCCGGGGCGAGCGCAGGTAGCCGGCCTCGGCGGTGACCGTTTCCAGATCGAGGTAGTAGCTCCGCCCCGCGAACGTGTACAGATGATCCCACCGTCCTGTCGACGCCTCCCGGTAGTCGCGCACCGTCCGGCGGGCGCCCGCCGCGTCGCTCAGAAGCCGGGGAGTCGAAGCCACGAGTACGTAGTCCAGCACAGATGGGGTCATGACGTGGAGGCTGAGCAGGTAGTCGGCTCGCGCCGCGGCGGACGGCAGCATCGGGTCCGGCATACGGTCGGTCCACAGCCCGATCTTGTGGCTGAACACCGTTCTGCCGTCGTCGAAGTTGTCCGCGAATACTTGAGCGCGACGGACGAGATGATCGACATCTGGTACCGAAACACAGGGAAGTGCGGCCAGCGCATCAGCGATCGTGCGGAGGGCTCCCGCCTCCTCGATGACGATGATGAAGTCCAGGTCCGACGCGGCTTCCCCGCGGCGGCTGCCGCGGACGTTGTAGAACCGGCCGTAGCTCGTGGAGCCGATGAGCAGGCCCGAGGTACCGGTGTTCCTGAATGCCTCACGCAGGCGCCGGGCCTCGCGGAGTCGACGGCATGTCTCGACGATGGCCTCGTACGGCGAAGGCCGACGCCGGGCAGCTGGCCCGGTTCCGTATGCAGAAACGAAGCGGTCGTCCTTGTAATAGGTCCAGAACAGATCGACGTGGAGAATCTCGTGACCATCGACGTCGGCGAGGATGGCCAGCGCGTGCTCGCATAGTTCCTCCTCGCTCCCGGCGTAGCTCGACGAGATCTCCAGGATGGTGTCAGCAAGAGCTTCCCTAAGCTCATCCGGGATACACACGGAGCCGTCCTCGACGATCTGGACGTGCTGCTGATAGAGCCCTCGTACCCGACGCCAGTCGGCGCGGCGGTCAGCGTGCGGGAGGATGTCGGCAACCCGTCGGGCGGCGCCCGACATGTGCATTGCGGCGTTCATCGTTCGCTGTCCGTTCGTGTCGGCGGTCGGCCGGCTGGCCTGTGGCACCATTTGAGGGCCGGTTTGCCGCCTCGCCGTTCGCCCCGCGAACGCCAGCGAGCACTTGTGTCTTTACCGGGTCTGACCTGGGCCTTCGCTTCCGTTCGCTGTTCGCTGAGCGAATCGCCGCGACGTCGACGCCACTGCGCCTTGCGCCGTACGTGGATTCACCGGGACGTGGCCGCAGCCGCCGGTGGACTACGAGCGGCTCTTCCAGATGATCCGCTTCACCTCGTCTGCAGGCTGCCAGGCCAGGATCTCATCCAGCAATGATGATGACGACCCGTCGAGATCGTGGCGGAGTACAACCTGGACGAGAACGACCTGGTTCGCCGGTGACCATGTCCTCGCTCGCCGGACGAGTTCGACGAGCGTGACCTCGTCATCCTCGACCAGCTTCCCCAGAATCTCCTGGGCGAACGCCATTCCGTCGCCCGCCGTGGCCAGGTCGATGGTGTCGACAATGCCGAGGCATCTCTGGCCCATGGCCCGGCGCAGGTTCCGGTCGGGGTGGCGGACCGCGGTCTTGAGCAGCGCCAGGGGTCGCTTTGCGCACGGTGATGTCATCCGACACGGGATTGGTCAGGTCCTCGACGAGCCGCCCGACCGCGTCGAGAACCGCGACGTCGGTACCTCCACCGTCTCGCAGGTAAGCGTGTGCCAGTTCGAGTAGCGCCGTCGCCTCGGCGGGATGCGGCGCGGCGCCGGCCGTATGGCGCCGGTGTCCCGCGGAGAGCCACGCCCCGACGATGTCGTCAACGTCCGTGGCGCCGCTGCGGACGAGGATCACCGTCACCTGAAGCGCGCCAAGCCTGGATGAAAACCGGCTCGCATCGGAGAACGGAACGAGTGCGGCGGGGACCAGCCAAGACCGGCGGCTCTGCGCAGCGTTCTGCAGGTGCAGGATCGCCTGCGCAGAGGCCAGTTCGGACGGGTCAGCGACGAGCCGGACCAGCTCAGCGCGGGCTGCGGGCTCGGTATCTGCGGCCTTGGCCGCGAGCCGGGCGCGGAACGCGCCGGCCGCTTCCACTCCGGCGCGCTCGATATGTATCAGGATGGCGCGGACCGAGGAGACTTCCTGGCCGGACAGCTCACGGACGAGGTTCGCCATCACCCGTTGCTGTTCCGCGTCGGGCAAGTTGTAGAGGAGCGAGAAGGCGGCTTCCAAACCGGGTCTCATCGTCACGGACGAGGCGCATGTACGCGTCGAGCGTGCCGGCCTGGTCGGCAGTGAGCGCTGGCGTCAACCAGTCGGCCAGGACGTACCGGAGCTGCGGTTCCTGGGAGGTGAAGGTCTTGAGCAGCCCGCACACCCTCCCGAGGCTTCCTTTGTGAGCCGGTACGGGGCGCGCGGTGAGCGCGTCGGCAACCCAGCGTGCGCCGCCAACCTTGACCGCTTCTTGTAGGCAGATGAGCAGCCGTTGCGCCCCCGGTCCGTTGGCCGTTTCGATGAAAGCCCGAAGCAGCCCGGGGCGAACCTCCGGATTGCCGTCGGCCGCCCGTGCGACCGCCGCCGCACGGAGCTGTTCGCTCTGTCCCGAGCCGTCATCGAGGAAGCGTAGTAGGGCGGGCACGGTCACCTCGCCGCCTCGCTCGGCCCACGGTGGAGCGGCGGCGATGAGGTCGAGACCGCCGTCGTACATGTTGTTTGCGCGGCGGTGGCGTAGAACCTGGTCACGCAATTCGCTCATGTCGTGCACGGTTACCCCGGACACGAGGTGAGCGCCGATGACCGCCCGCACGCCGACAGGTGTTGCTCTTGGGACCAGGCTGCGGGCGGCGGCGAGCACCCTTGTGCTTAGCACCACCCGGCGAGCGGCTGCCGGCGCGAGAAGGTGACCGACGAGCTGGTCTGCGAGGTCTCGATGGTCGTCGGCCTCTGGCCGCCCTCCGAGCTGGATCTCGCGGACGAAAGTCAACAGGTCCGCCGTCTCCTCGTCCGCGGGTACGCGGCCCCGGCCGACAAGCTCTCCGGCTGTCTTGATCACGATCGGAGCGTGGGCCGGATGGTTCCGGGCAACGACAGCAAGGGCACGCAAAGCCTCGCCCACCGCTTCATCCTGGACCGACAACAACGCCTCACACAGATCATCGACCGCGGCGGGCTGCTCTGCTAGCCGCAGTAGTATCCCTGGCCGCCACTCCGCAGCCGCTCCGAATGCCGCTGCCCGATAGGCCGGAATCTGCGTCAGGTCTAGCTGGTCCAGGAGATGTTCGGCCCCGTCTGCATCGGCGAGCGCGATCAGGTGACGCACGATCTGCCAGGCGTACCACCGGGCGGACGGGTCGCGGCGCAGACTGTCGAGCAGGGCGGCGAGCTCCTCTGGGACGGCGTCGCGAAGGTGGATCGCGATGCTGTACTCGGCGATGACCTGGTGTAGAAAGCCAACCCGGCCCTCGTCAGTACTTCGCGGAACGAGGACACCTTCACTGCACAGGTCGTCGAAGGCCCGTCGAGTGCCGCGATCTGAGACCAGGGCCGTACGCGCAGTGTCCAGGGCGAGCCGCCGGCCGGACGACCGCCAGAGCTCTCGCGCCATCGACTGCCAGACGGCGTGCTTGGCCTCGGCGAGTTCGACGTCGTCAGGATACTTGCGACTTGCCGTGACTCGGTCCCTGCAGTAGGTGAAGCACAGCCGGGTCGTGGTCAGATCCGGGGGAACGATGCCTGTTTCCGCGAACAACTGGCACAGCATGACGAGAAGCAGCGGATTGACCACAACATCGACCAACGGGGTCTTATTGGCCGCAAGACCGAAGACTTGCTGGGCGAAGGGCTTTCTGCCTCCCTTTGGCTTGATGTCGTGTGCGGTGAGGAAGCCGAGAGTGACGTCGACAACCTGATCGCGGGTCAACGGGGGGATGTCGATAGGCCGCGTGACGTGGGGAGCGAGCGTGCCGAGGCGCCTGTCCGGTTGAAGGAGCACGTTGAAGTCGTGGCGGCGGCAGGTGAGGACGATGTCGGCGCCGCTGTCGTGGACCCGGCTCATGAACTCAACGAGCGGTGCACGCGTGTGTTCGTCGAGCACGCAGTCGATCGTGTCGAACAGCACGATCATTCGGCGTCCAAGATGCTCTGCTATTGCCTTGACTGCGGCGACTACGCCGATCTTGCTGCGCAGGAGATTGCCGAAGGCTACGTCGAAACCCTGCATGTCGCTTGGGGTTGTAAGGACCTGATCACAGGGCACGACTAGCACCGCCGCCCCGAGTCGCCCGGTGAAGGCGTCCGCCAGTTGGCCGGCGACAACCGTTTTGCCCGCGCCCGGCGCGCCACGAATGGGCACCACGCGAGGCTGATGAACGCCAGTGGACGGCTCGGGCCGGTCAAGTGCCTGTAGCACGGACTCCACGACATCGTCCCGCGGAATGGCGTGGTCGACCTCCCGCGCAATCAGCCGCGACCGGTGCTGGCCGGACGCGACGAGGACGCGGCTCAAGGCTTCGGCCGAGAACTTGACCGTACCGGCAACTGCTGCTGCAGAGGTTTGCGCTGCACCTGCCGCCGGCTGCGGATCGCCGCGCACTCGGCTCCGTTGGTGCCGGTTGAGTTCAGCCAGATCGTCGGCGTACTTGCGAGCACGCTCGATCTCGCCGGACGTTGCCCTCAGAGCCTGGGCAACTGCCACTGCCACTCTCTGCCTCGGAGGCTTGCGTCCGCGAAGAACTTCGCTGACGTAGCCGCGGGATAGGCCGGCCTCGGCTGCAATCTGGCTGATGCTCAACGGCGTTCGGATCAATAGCAGGCTGAAGAGATCGACAAGATCCCTAGCAGGCCCGGGCGGCAGGATCTCGCCGAACCCCTGCCGGCCCGACGCCATGGCACCTCCTCGAGTCGCTGCGACTCGCAGCCGTTGCCACGTCATTGTCCATGTTCCGCACGGTGCGTAGGACAAGGTGTAGTCACCGCGTGTCACTCGCTGATGTCGCGCGGCGGTGGCGAGCACGTCGGCTGACGGACATTTCGATGGTCCAGAGCGCGAAGGCCACCTTCCTCGCCGACGAGCTGCTCATCCCGTACCGGGCCGTCCTCAAGCCCGCCGTCGCCGGCAAGACTAACGAACAGATCGCGGACCACGACGGGGTCAGCGCCCAGTCCGCGCAGATGCGCATAAGCGGTGCCCGGGTCCACGCCGGTCGCGCTCTTACCAAGCAGGTGACCACCGGTCGCCGCTGGTAGCCAGTCACTCTGATCGAGATGAACTACTAGTTGCCTCGCGCTTGCACGCTACCGGCGGCATCTGCGCGTTCACGACGCCGCGTAGTTGTGGATCTCGTGGTGCTCCGATGGTGCTCGGACGTTCGCGAGCGGGACGGATTTACTGCCCGCCGTTCCGGTACGGCTGGGCCGTTCTCACCGTTCGCACCGCGATCATCGTGCTGCCCACCGCCTGGACCAGCGGATACACCACGGGACGGA
>Ga0075421_100001495_pt1 | contig 27452 bp, 30 predicted proteins | sample SoiMetdeltSBSDD5_FD_75292 | JGI IMG/M metagenome (GOLD analysis project Ga0075421, IMG submission 75292) | Bulk soil microbial communities from a Populus tree surrounding site in Tennessee, USA - Soil MetaG P. deltoides SBSDD5 | ecosystem: Environmental > Terrestrial > Soil > Tree plantation... | reverse complement strand
CGAGCACGTGAAGCCGCGGCTGCTCGGGCACTGGGGCACGACGCCCGGCCTCAACTTCGTGTACGCACACATGAACCGCGCGATACGCGCCTATGACCTCGACGCGATCTACATCGCGGGTCCCGGCCACGGCGGACCCGGCGTCGTCGCGAATGTGTACCTCGAGGGCACGTACGGCGAGGTCTATCCGGAGGTCACGTCCGACATCGACGGCCTGCGTCTGCTGTTCCGCCGTTTCTCGTTCCCCGGCGGGATACCAAGTCACGTCGCGCCGGAGACCCCGGGCTCGATCCACGAGGGCGGCGAGCTCGGCTACGCGCTCGCGCATGCGTACGGGGCCGCATTCGACGCGCCCGACCTGGTCGTCTGCTGCGTCGTTGGCGACGGCGAGGCGGAGACGGGGCCGCTCGCCGCCAGCTGGCACTCCAACAAGTTCGTCGATGCGCGTCGGGACGGCGCGGTCCTGCCGGTGCTGCACCTGAACGAATACAAGATCGCGAATCCGACGTATCTGGCGCGCATCCCCGCGCCCGAGCTGCGCGCGCTCCTGGAGGGATTCGGCCACGAGCCGCTCTTCGTCGAAGGCAGCGACCCAACGGCGATGCATCGGCGCATGGCCGAGGCCATGGATCAAGCGATCGCGGCCATCCGTCGCATACAGCGCGCGGCGCGTGATGGAGCGGGCGCTCCACGGCCGCGCTGGCCGATGATCGTGCTCCGGTCGCCGAAGGGGTGGACCGGCCCGAAGGTCGTCGATGGGCACCCGGTCGAGGGGACCGCCCGATCGCACCAGGTCCCCATCGCCGAGGTCCGCACCAACGACGCCCATCGGGGTCTTCTCGAGAGCTGGCTCCGGAGCTACCGGCCGGAGGAGCTCTTCGACGAGCGCGGCGCGCTTCGCACCGAGATCGCCGCGCTCGCGCCGCAGGGCGCGCGCCGCATGGGCTCCAATCCGCGCGCCAACGGCGGTCTATTGCTGCGCGATCTGGTGCTGCCGGATTTCCGCGCATACCGGGTCGAGGTGTCCGCTCCGGGGAAGAAGATGAGCGAGCCGACCCGCGTCGCCGGTGCCTTCCTACGCGACATCGTGGCGCGCAACCGGGACAACTTCCGCGTCTTCGGTCCCGACGAAACGGCGTCCAACCGGCTGGACGCCGTCTTCGAGGTGACCGACCGTGCCTTCGCGGAAGCGATCCTGCCGACCGACGATCACCTCGCGCCGGACGGTCGGGTCATGGAGGTGCTCTCCGAGCATCTCTGCGAAGGCTGGCTCGAGGGCTATCTCCTGACCGGCCGCCACGGCATCTTCAACTCGTACGAGGCCTTCATCCACATCGTCGACTCGATGTTCAATCAGCACGCGAAGTGGCTGAAGGTGTCGCGCCAGCTGCCGTGGCGACCTCCGATCGCGTCGCTCAACTACCTTCTCAGCTCGCACGTGTGGCGGCAGGACCACAACGGGTTCTCTCACCAGGATCCCGGCTTCATCGACCACGTCGTGAACAAGAAGGCTGAGGTCATCCGGGTCTACCTGCCACCCGATGCCAACACGCTGCTGTCGGTCATGGACCACTGCCTGCGCAGCCGCAACTACGTGAACGTCGTCGTCGCCGGTAAGCAGCCGCAGCCCGACTGGCTCGCCATGGACGACGCGGTGCGACACTGCGAGCGCGGAGCGGACGTGTGGACGTGGGCCAGCAGCGACGGCGACGGCGATCCGGACGTGGTGCTCGCGTGCTGCGGCGACGTCCCGACCCTGGAGACGCTCGCCGCCGCGGATCTTCTGCGCCGGCATCTGCCGCGGCTGCGGGTCAGAGTCGTGAACGTCGTCGATCTCATGCGCCTGCAGGACGAGCGCGAGCACCCCCATGGGTTGTCGGACCGCGCGTTCGACGCGCTGTTCACGACGGATCGGCCGGTCATCTTCGCGTATCACGGCTATCCCTGGCTCATCCACCGGCTCACGTACCGCCGGACGAATCACGCCAATCTCCACGTGCGCGGATATAAGGAAGAGGGCACGACGACCACGCCCTTCGACATGGTGATGCTCAACGACCTCGACCGATTCCATCTGGTCATGGACGTGATCGACCGCGTGCCCGGCCTCGCCGAGCGCGCCGGAGCCGTCCGACGTGTCATGACCGAAAGCCGTGCGGCCAGCCGTGATTACACGCGGCGTCACGGCGAGGACTCGCCGGACATCCGGCGCTGGAGCTGGCCCTACTGAGGACCGGAGCCCCGCCGCGGCCGTGAGTCGAGTGGCCCGCCTGCGCGGGGCCACTCGACCCTATCGGACGACCGTCGCGAGACGCATGTTCAGCTCGGAAGGAGGCGCACTGTGGAGATCGTCATCGTCACGCTGGCCGTGGCCCTGATCATCTACGCGGCCTTCACGTACCTCGAGCAGCGCGAGATCGCGCAGCACGGTCTGTAGGGACGAAGGTCCCGCCAGGACGTGCCGGTCGGCCGTCGAGGGCGGCTGTCGCCCTCTGTAGGTTCCCTGCATGACAGAGAAGTCCGGTCCCGCACCACGCGACGCTGACCCGGCCGACACTGCCGATGCCAAAGCGACCATCGCGCGCCGGTCGCTCATCGGGGCGGTCGGCTTCGCGACACTCGGGGGTATCGCCGCCGGAGCGCTCGGCCTGACCGGAAACGGAGCCGCGCCGGCGCGGGTCGCGGCCGCCACCTCGACACCCACCACCTCTCCGACGCCACGGCGGTCGGCCGCACCGACGGCGACGATGGACCACGACGCCCACGCGGAGTCGGTCGTCAAAGCGTTCCCGGCGAAGACCGCGGGCCTCGGTCTTCAGGAGCTCCCGTCGCGGATCGTCGATGGTGCGCGTGAGTTCGACCTGACCTGTGAGAAGACGCGCTGGGAGGTAACGCCGGGCGTGACGGTGGACGCGCTCTCGTACAACGGTCAGGTGCCCGGACCGATCATCCGCGTCACCGAGGACGAGCGCGTCCGCGTCAGGGTCACGAACAGGACCGACCAGACCACCGGCGTGCACTGGCACGGACAGCGCGTCGTGAACAAGATGGACGGGGTGCCGTTCATCACGCAGCCCGTGATCAAACCGGGCGAGACATACGTCTACGACTTCGTGGCGAGACCATACGGAAGCCACATGTACCACTCGCACCACAACGCGACCGAGCAGGTCGGGCGCGGGATGCTCGGTCCCCTACTCGTCATGCCGAAGGGCCGGGGCATCGATCCCGCATATGACAAGGACGAGCTCTTCATCTTCAACGATCAGCTCGGCGGTCTGACGATCAACGGGAAGGGCTTCCCGGCCACGATCCCCTACACGGCGAAGCTCGGCCAGCGCATCCGCTTCCGCTTCATGAACGAGGGCGTGCAGATCCATCCGGCGCACCTGCACGGTCTGACGTTCGAGGTCTTCGCGCGCGACGGCTATCCACTACCGCAGCCGTTCCGCTGCGACACGATCAACGTCGCCCCCGGCGAGCGCTGGGACGCGATCGTGCTGGCGGACGAGCCCGGCGTCTGGGCCTTTCACTGCCACATCCTCAACCACGCCGAAGCCGCCACGGGCATGTTCGGCATGGTGACCGCGCTCATCGTCTCCTAGTGGCGCGCGTGGCCGACGTCGCCCGCTGGCGAGGCAACCTCCAGGGTGAGACCGACGGCGTCGCGATCTACCGCGCGATGGCCAACGCGGAGCGCGATCCGTCCCTCGCGGCCGTCTACCGGAGGCTCGCGGAGGCGGAGGTGCGTCACGGCTCGCTGTGGGAGGGCAAGCTCCGCGATGCCGGTGCCTGGCGGGGCCCGCTCGTACCGTCGTGGCGCGCCCGCATCCTCGTCGCGATCGCCACGCGCTTCGGCGCGAGCGTCGTCGCGCCGACGATCGCCGGCCGAGAGGCAAAGGATCAGCACGGCTACGACGACCAGCCCGAAGCCGCGGGAACCACGTTGCCCGCCGACGAGCGCTCGCACGCGCGCGTCCTGAAGGAGATCGGCAACGCCGGCCTCGCGGGCCCTGCCATCGCGCGCCTCGAGGGACGCCACCGTGCGACCGGCGGCAACGCCCTGCGCGCCGCGGTCCTCGGCGTGAACGACGGTCTCGTCTCGAACTTCGGTCTGGTCATGGGCGTCGCGGGTGCGGGCGGCGACGCGCACGCGATCGCGATCGCCGGGCTCGCCGGTCTTCTCGCCGGCTCGCTGTCGATGGCCCTCGGTGAGTGGCTCTCGGTGCAGAGCGCGCGCGAGCTTTACGCGCGTCAGATCACGGTCGAGCGCGAGGAGCTCGCGGCGTTTCCGGAGGAAGAGGAAGAGGAGCTTGCGCTCATCTATCAGGCGAAGGGTGCGACGCCCGAACACGCGCGAAGCCTCGCGCGCCAGATCGTGCGCGGCGACCGTGCCCTGGAGACCCTCGTGCGCGAAGAGCTCGCCATCGACCCAGATGAGCTCGGCGGCTCCGCATACGTCGCGGCGGGCACCTCATTCGCGATGTTCGCCGCCGGCGCGATCGTCCCGCTGGTACCGTTCGCATTCCTCGGCGGCACCGCCGCCGTGGTGGCGGCCAGCCTGCTCAGCGCGGCCGCGCTCTTCGGCGTCGGCGCGCTCATCACCGTCATCACCGGTCAGCCGGCCCTGCGCGCCGGGCTGCGGCAGCTCGCCATCGGGATCGCCGCGGCCGGTGTCACCTACGGTATCGGGAGGCTGTTCGGCGCCGCGATCGCCTGAGCCGGCTTTCTAGCGATGGCTCCAGCGCGGCGCGCGCTTCTCGAGATAGGCGCGGAGTCCCTCTTCGCCGTCGGCCAGACCGGGCAGCGCACGGCGCTGCTCGGCGTCGGCCGCGGAGATCGCGGCCCCGAGGTCCAGGCGCGCGGACAGTCCCAGTGTCCGCTTCGCCAGACGCAGGCTTGCCGCGCTGCGGCCACGGAACTGCTCGACGACCGCGGCCGCCTCCTCTTGGAGTCGGTCCGCGGGCACGGCACGCCAGACCAGACCCCAGTCCGCCGCGTCGCGACCGCTGATGAGCTCGCCCGTCAGGACGAGAGCGTTCGCGCGCTGCCTGCCGACGAGTGAAGGGAACACGGCCGCGGCGACCGGCGGCGTCACGCCGAGGGTGATCTCCGGCGTACCCAGCTTCGCGTTGTCGGCCGCGATGACGAGGTCACACAGCGCGACGAGCTCGCACGCGCCACCGAGCGCCGCGCCGTGCACCACAGCCAACGTCGGGATGTCGCTCGCCAGGAGCGCTCGCGCGGCGCGGTCGAAGGCGTCGAGCATCGGGACGAGCCATTGCCCGAGATGCTCGCCGACGTCCACCCCTGCGGAGAACACGCGCCCCTCACCGCGCAGAACGATGAGGCGAAGCTCGTCATCGCTCTGCAGATCGCTCACGGCCTTCTCGAGTCGCTGGAGCAGCGCGATCGTGAGCACGTTCACGGGCGGCCGATCGATCCTGATCGTCGCGACGCCGTCCACTACGTCGACATGGATCGTCGGCTCCGTCGCGGCGATGGTCGTCATCCCATCACGACGATGTGCCGGACGCCGTCGCCGCGGCGCAGCGCGTCGAAGCCCTCATTGATCCGCTCGAGCGCGTGCCGGTGCGACACGAGGGACGAGATCGCGAGCCGGCCGCGGCGCACGAGCTCGAGGACCACCGGAAAGTCGACAGGGCGGCATCCCAGCGTTCCGATGACCGTGAGCTCGCGGTACGTGACGCGGCTCCCCGGCAGCGACATGGGCTCCGCGGCATAACCCAGGAGGACCAGCCTGCCGCCGGTGCGTAGCGACGCGAGCGCCTGCTCTTGGGTGACCGGCAGGCCGATCGCCTCGATCGCGGCGTCCGCGCCGCCGCCGGTCTCCCTGCGCACGCGCTTCGCGACGTCACCGTCGCGCGGGTCGATCGCCAGCGATGCCCCGAGGAGCGTCGCAAGCCCAAGCTTGCGCGCGTCGACGTCGACCGCGATCACACGCGCACCGACAAGCGCGCACACCTGCACGACGTTGAGTCCGAGGCCGCCACAGCCGAAGACCACAACGGTCTCCCCCGCTTGGATGCGGGCGCGGCGCGTGACCGCGTGGAACGCGGTGGTGAGCGCGTCCGCGATCACGCATGCCTCGTCCAGCGGGACCTCGGGTGGGACCGCGAACGCGTCGCGCGCGGGAGCGACGACATACTCGGCGAAGCCGCCGTCCATCGAGTTCCCCAGCATTCGCTGCGTCGCGCACACGTTCTCGCGCCCGGTGCGACAGGCGACACAGACGCCACACGTCGTGACCGGCGCGAGGAGCACGCTCGTGCCCACGATCGACGGATCGACGCCGGAGCCCACGCGCACGACGGTGCCGGAGACCTCGTGGCCGAGCACCAGCGGGGGCGCCTTGAAGGTGGGTACGCCGTGGTCGAGGTAGTGCAGGTCGCTATGGCAGAGCCCGCACGCGCTGACGCGCACGAGTACATCGCCGGGCCCGGCATCCGGACGCGCGATGGACGCGATCTCCAGCGGGCGCCCGGTCCCCGTGAACACGGCCGCGCGCATCGTGACGGCGAGCTCCTCCGCCGCGGGATCCCAGACCGGCGCGCTTCCGCTCACATCGTCACCTCCGCCGCGCTGCCAGCGACGACGCTAGCGAGCGATCGTGTCCGACCGATGTCAGGCGAGCGCGAGGAGCATCTCTACACGAGGTCCGCCGGTAGAGTGGCGCCGTGTCGCTCGTCGCGCTCCTGTTGTTAGCCCACGTCCTCCTGGCGCTCATCACGATCGGTGGGAACCTCACCAACACGCTCTGGCTGCGCCTTGGCGAACGAGAGCCGGAACATCTGGCGTATACGATCCGCGGCATCCGCGCGATCGACCGCGCGGTCGCGAACCCGGCCTACGCGCTGCTCTTCGTTACCGGTATCGCGCTGGTGCTCGTGACGGGGATCCCGCTCACGACGGGCTGGCTGGCGGTGGCGATCGCCATCTATGTGGCCGCGGCGATCCTCGGCTACTTCGTGTTCGGCCCGGTCGTGCGCGCTGAGCTCGCCGCTTTGGAACGGGACGGCGTCGACGCGCCCGAGTACCTACGACGCCGATCGCAGGCGCGCTCGCTCGCGATCGTCACCACGACCATGGTCCTCGTGATCCTGGCCTTGATGGTGGCGAAACCCTTCTGACGATCACGGGCCGGTCAGCGTCCGGCAGCACCAGTCGGGCCACATGCCGCCGCCGACGTGGACTTCGACGCTGCGTCCCGTGTCCACCCAGAAGAGCTTCCAGGCATGGAGCTCGTCGAGCGCGAGGAGCAGGACGCCGCCGTCCGGCGACCACGCGACGTTCAGGAAGTGCGGCCCTGCCTCGTCGAGCAGGCGCAGCGGCGCGGCGGACGCGCGGCCGAGCCACAGGTGGTGTACGTGCGGGACGTGGAAGACATCCGTGGCGGCGAACACGTCTCGCGTCGGAGACCAGACCGGCTGCGGGAAGTCGTGGAGGTGGCCGGTCGCACCGAGAGGCCAGGCGTGAAAGTCACCGCCTTGCGCCGCGCCCGTGAGCGTGTACTGCGGCGCGTCGGCGGGCGCGCCGGTCTCGACGGCGACGAAACCGACGCGCGTGCCATCGCGAGACCACGTCGGCCGATAGAGCGCGCGGATGCCCGCCGCGCTCTTCGTGACCTTCGCGATCTCCTCCGGCGTCGCGAGCGTGCGCACGCCGCCCTCGGGCGCTGCCACCGCGATGCGCCCATCGCGCGTCTCGAATGCGATGCGGTCGTCCACCGGCGACCAGGCCGGCGAGCTGCCTGGTGCGACGCCGCGCCATTCGCCCGACGCCAGGTCGACGATCTGGATCAGCGACTGCATGTGATCGCCGACCGCGACAGCGAGGCGCCTCCCGTCGCGCGACCAGCTGAAGCCGCTCACCTCGAGCCGGGAAAGCACCCGCGTGGTCCCGCTGTCCGCGTCGATGAGCACGAAGCGCGAGAAGTCGGCGGGCGGCGGGAGGCGTATCGCCGCGACGGAACGCCCGTCGGGCGACCAGCGCGGCGCGCGGTACGGTCCGAGATCGCCGTCGCGCGTGAGCCGCCGCTGCTCGCTGCCGTCGGGTCGCGCGATCCAGAGCTCGTCGTCGTAGCCGACGTACACGATCTCGCCGGCGAGATCAGCGACCTCCGCCGGCGCCGGCGGCGGGCCGGCGTCCGAGAAGGGGTGGCAGGCGGCGACCAGCAGCACAGCGACCACCGCGAGCGCCCGTCCTCGGGCGCGGGGTCCAGTGACGCTCAGAGCCGCTGACCGCCGTCGACCTGCAGCACCGCCCCAGTGATGTGCCGCGCGCCGTCCGACGCGAGGAAGGTCACCGCCGCGGCGACATCGTCAGGAGCTCCGAGACGACCGACGACGGTCTCGGCGATGGACTGTTGGCGCGCGGAGTCCGGCATCGTCGCGACCATCTCGGTCTCGATGAGGCCCGGCGCGACGGCGTTCACCGTGATGCCGAACGCGGCGACCTCGCGTGCGACGGACTTCGTGAAGGCGATGAGGCCGCCTTTCGCCGCCGCGTAGTTGGATTGCCCGAACTTGCCGCGCAGCCCGTTGATCGACGCGATGTTCACGATGCGCCCGCTGCCGTGCTCGCGCATCGCCGGGACCGCCGCCCGCGTGAAGCGGAAGGCCGCGCCGAGGTCGGCGTCGATGACCTCGTCCCACGCCCGATCGTCCATCTTCCACACGACGGCGTCGCGGTTGATGCCCGCATTGTTCACGAGGATGTCGAGGCGACCGAAGCGCGCGATGGTCTCCATGACCGCGCGTCCTGCCGCGGCGCGGTCGGTGCCGTCGGCGCGGAGCCCGATCGCGCAGCGACCGCGGGCCTCGACCGCGCGTATGGTGAGGGCCGCCCCATCATTGTCCGATCGGTAGGTGAAGACGATCTCGGCGCCGGCGCGGGCGAGATCGATCGCGATCGCGCGCCCGATGCCGCGGGAGCCACCGGTGACGAGCGCGACGCGGCCGGCGAGACCCGCGGCGTCAGCGTGCGGTGACAAGCTCAGCCGGTACTGCCGCGAGTGAGCCGCCGCAGACGCCACAGAAGGCGAACGCGTCGGGCAGTCCCTTCGCGCCACATGCGGAGCAGGTGCGGGCGTTCGGGCCCCAGAGCGTCTCGCTCGATCCGCCGTCTCGTGCGCGGGCCCGCACGCCGACGCGATCCGCGCGCCGTTTCTCCGCGAAGGCGGTCATGCCCTCGTACGGCTCGAGGGAGGCGAAGTGGAGCGCGAGCCAGTCGCGCGCATGCCCGATCGTCATGCTCCACGAGAGGTCTTTCCAGAAGTTCGTCTGCTGCTTCGTGTAGCGCATGCATTCCGGGAACGTGTCGAGCAGCTTGCCCGCGAGCCGCGCGACGGCACCGTCGAGCTCGGCCGCGGGGACGACCTCGTTCACCAGTCCCCAGTCGAGCGCGGTCTTCGCGTCGACCCAATCACAGGTCATGAGCATCTGGCGCGCACGCCGGTCGCCGATGACGATCGGCAGCCACTGCGTCGCCCCACCCGCGGCGACGCTGCCGACCTGCACGCCGACCTGGCGGAAGCGCGCCGTGTCGACGGCGATCGCGAGGTCGCACGCGAGATTCATCTCGTTACCGCCGCCGACGGCCATGCCGTTGATGCGGGCGACCGTCGGCTTCCCGACGTTCCGCAGGGCGTCGATCGCGCCCGCGAAGTGCCCCATGTACTTCCAGTAGTCGCGTGGCCGCTGGGTGTAGTCGCGCGCGTACTCCTTTACGTCGCCGCCGGTGCAGAACGCGTCGGATCCGGCGCCGGTCAGAACGAGGACGGCGACGCCATCGTCGCGGCTCGCATCGGTGAAGGCTTCGGTCAGTTCGCGCAGCGTGCGCGTGGTGTACGCGTTGTACGCGTCGGGCCGGTCGATGGTGACGGTCGCGATCCAGTCCTTCTTCACGTAACGGATGTCCTCGAAGGCCAGCACGGCTGGGTCGACGCCTTTGATCTCGTTCATGCCGCCACCTCTTCCTGTTTCGCGAGCCGCTGGCGAGCGAGGAGCGCCGCACCGAACGCGGCGCATAGATCCGGCCGCTCGGAGACGTTGACCTTCTGCCCCACGGCCGCCTCGAGCGCACGGACCATCCCGTCCTGCAGCGCCATGCCGCCGACGAAGGTGATCTCCGCCTCGAGGCCGACGCGTTTCAGCAGCTGGAAGCCGCGCTGGGCGAGCGAGTCGTGGATGCCGCGAACGATGTTCTCGACGCTCTGTCCCGCGGTGACCAGGTTGATGATCTCGGACTCGGCGAACACGGCACACACCGACGAGATCACTGTTGGACTGTCGGCGTTGTTCGAGAGCGCGCCGAGATCCTCGAGCTTGATCTCGAGATACCGAGCGGCACGCTCCGCGAAGCCGCCGGCGCCGGCCGCGCACTTGTCGTTGGTGCGGAACTCCTTCACGCGTCCGCCCTCGAGCACGCGCATCGCTCGCGTGCTCTGCGCGCCGATGTCCAGGATCGACCGCGTCGCGGGAAACAGGGCCGACGCGCCGCGCGCGACGGCGGTGATGTCCGTCACCTGGATGTCGCGGAAGGGCACGTTGTAGCGGCCCATACCCGTGGTCGCGACGTACGCGACATCGTCGCTCCGCGCGCCCGCCGCCGCTATCGCCTGGTCCAAGGCGTCCCGCGCGAGGCCGGCGAAGTCGGGTCGCATGCGCGCGATGCCGCGTCCGACGATGGCGCCGTCGGCGGCGAGCACGACCGCCTTCGCGGTCCGCGATCCCATGTCGATGCCCGCGACGAGCTGGGCGCTCATGCCAGCACCTCCACTCCGGACTGCATCCGCTCCATGGCAAAGATCGCGGCGCCGAGCGCGCCCGTGTAGTGGGAGTCGCCGCTGACGTTGAGCCGCAGATCGAGCTTCTCCTCGATCGAGCGGACCATGCCGATGTTCCGCGAGACGCCCCCCGTGAACGTCACCTCGGCCTCGCTGCCGACACGCCGGACGAGCGCGACCGTGCGCGAGCCGATGGCGCCGTGGACGCCGGCGAGGATGTCCTCGACCTTCTTCCCTTGCGCGAGATACGAGAGGATGTCGGTCTCGACGAAGATCGTGCAGACCGTCGAGAGTCGCACCGGCGTCTTCGCCTCGAGCGAGCGCTCGCCGATCGCGCCGACATCCATCCCGAGGGCCTCCGCCGAGTTCGTGAGGAAGCGGCCGCTGCCCGCCGCGCATTTGTCGTTCATCGCGAAGTCGAGCACCTCGCCCCGGTCGCTGACTTTGATGGCCTTCGTGTCCTGGCCGCCGATGTCGATCACGGTGCGTGTGTTCGGGAACAGCGCCCACGCGCCCTTCGCATGGCACGAGATCTCGGTCACCTGGTCGTCGCCGAAGGCGACCTTGAAGCGCCCGTATCCCGTTCCGATGACGTAGCCGACGTCACCCCGGACGATCCCCGCCTCGGCCAGGGCCTTCTCGTACGCGCGCTCCGCGGCGCGGACGAGGTACGCGCCCGTATCGACGAGAGATCGCGCGACGATCCGGCGGTCCGCATCGAGCAGCACCGCCTTGGTCTGGGTCGAGCCGACGTCCACGCCGACGCTGTATCTCATCGCCTGCCTCCCGCCGCCACGGCGGCGTCCGATGCGGCGGTGAGCCGCCGCTGCGCGAGCGCCTCGAAGAACGCGTCGACCCGGTTGCGCAGCTGCGCCTGCGAGAAGTAGCGCGGATCCTCGAGGTCGGACTCGATGAGGAGCGTCGGGACCTCGCGCTCGCGCACGAAGTACTCCCGCATGTCGCCCTGGCCCGCGGAGAACAGGCGGCAGCTCTTGACCGAGTGGATGACGACCGCATCGGCATCCCACTCGTCGACGTAGCGCGCCATCTGGTCGTAGCGCTGGAGGAACGTTCGGTTGCAGAGGTTGTACTGGAGCATGTGGCGGGCGATCGACTCGAGCGGCCGCTGCGGATCGTGGCGGAAGCCGAACTCCCATATGCCGCCCACGGTCGAATACGTCGACGCGACCGCAACCGCTCCCCAGCGAGAGAACATGTCGCGGAACACACGCAGGAACGGCCACGGAGGCGGGCCTTCGATGACGACGCGGAAGCGCTCCTCCGGGAGCGGACCCTCGCCCTTCGCGGCCCGCTCGGTGAGCTCCGCCCGCGCCGCCTGGAAGAACGTCACCGCCTCGTCGGTGCCGCGCAGGCAGTAGAGGACGGCCATCATCGTGACCGAGTCGAAGTACGCGTCGTACGGCGCCGGACGGCGCTTCGTGAGATCTTTGATCTCCGCCCACATTTCGCCGACGAGCGCGGAGTTCTCGACCGTGCGCCGCAGCTTGCCGTAGTCGAGGCTCGTCCCGGTGATCTCCTCCAGGCGCGCGACGAGCTCCTCGAGCTGCTTGACGACGTAATGGAGATCCGCGGTGGACGGCTCACCGTCGGCCGAGCGGATGAACGGGACGTCGATGTTCACCGCCGGCGCGCCGGTGAGCTCCGCCAGATGTTCGAACCAGTTGAGATACACGTTGCATCCGACGTAGTTGCAGAGGAGCAGATCGGCCTTCGGAACGGTGCCGTACGGGGCCTGGTACCCATTCATGTAGAGGCCGACGTCCGCCTTCACGTACGCGCAGTTGTCCACCGCGTAGCCGAGCTCCTCGGCCTTCTGGATCAGCGGCAGCGATTGCTTGCGCACCGCGAGCTGTAGCACGTTCACTTCGGGGAAGACCGGGATCATGCCGAACGCGCGGATCAGCTCCACCGGATTCCCAGCGATGAGAAGATGCGCGTTCTTCGTGGACGACTGGCCCTTCGCGATGGCGGTCAGCTGCGCGTAGTAGTCGGCCATGAGCTTCTTCTGCAGCTCGTGCACGTGCCCCTGATAGTGGATCGCTTTGTCGGTGGTCATGTGAATAGCATCGATTCCACGAAGGTCTCGACCTCCGTTCGGATCTTGTCGTAGTTCCACATCTTCTCCTCGAACTCGAGGAACAGGTGCGGGACCGCGTTCTCGTCCAGCGCCTTGCGGTAGAGCGCGTAGTCGAAGAGCCCGGGCTCGCAGAACTTCGCGCCGAGGAAGATCACCGCGGCCGCGTCGGTCGCGCGCACGCTATCGATGAGCGCTGCCGCGCGCGGACGCCGCAGGTCGTGCTTCGTGCTCGCATGCAGGCTTCCATCCAGATAGGCGCGCGCGAGCGCGCGGAACGGATCGCCCGTCTCGTCGACGCTGCCTTTCATGAGGCGCCAGCCAAGAAGGAAGTCGTCGTCGACGACATAGCAGCCCGACTCCTCGATGCCCGCGATCAGCTCCAGCGGCGGCTGCTCGCAGAAGGATCCGACGACCACGACGCGGATGCGGTCCTTCGCTCTCGCCTCGCGGCCGAGCGCCGTGACGATGCTCTCCGCGATGAGCGGCTCGACGTCGATCGGATCGCCGAGCGTGGCGAGCCGGACGAGCGTGTACAGCTCGGCGGTCGAGAGCTTCTCCGGCGAGGCGGCGCGCAGCCGGTAGAGCGCGCGCAGCTGGGCGCGCAGGGCGTTGTAGGCGCCAAGCGCGCGGCGAAGATCCTCCGCGCCGACGGGGTGACCGCTCACGGCGCCGAGCTCGTCCGCGACGCGCTGGTATTCCGCGGCGAGGTAATCGACCGCCGCGGGGGACGTCATGTTCTGCGGTAGGTGCACGTAGGTCATCGGCCGCTGGGGGAAGTTCCGGGCCATGACGCTCGCGAGGTTCCGCGCCGGGTCGCAGATCGACTCGAACATGAGGGCGTCAAAGGGCTCGAGGCGGTCGATGAACGCGAGCTCGAGCGTGCTCTTCACGATGGAGCAGATGAATGACTGGAAACGCGAGTCGGCGTGCGCCATCTCGATCTGGTTCCCCGCCCCGAACAGCCCGACCGGCAGCATCCCCGCGGCATACGCGAGCTCCACCGGCGCGTACACCGGGAAGCAGCCAGTCACCATCCGTCCGGTGCGGGCACGCCACTCCCGCACCGTCGGGAACGTGCGGTCCTCGACGGAGTCGCGGTAGCGCTCCACGACGTCGAGCGGCACGACCGTGGCGAGCGTCACAGATCCTTCCCCAGCGGCAGCAGCGGCTCTTCGCGGAATCCGAGCTCGCGGAAGAAGGGGGTCATGGTCCGGTCGTGCAGCGGCACGAGCGTGAACACGTGGTCGGCGCCCAGCTCGCGCAGCCGCGAAAGAAGCGCGGCGAGCAGCGAGCGGCCGATGCCGCGCCCGCGGTAGGCGAGGTCCACCCCGAACGCATCGACCCACGCTCCCGGCGTCGAACGGCCGAACGATCGACGGACCTCGCCGGCGGCGTACGCGACGAGCTTGCCGTCGAGCTCCACGCCGACGACCGCGGTGCCGGTCTGCCCGAGCCGGCCCGACCAGTCCGCCCGGCGCTCGGCACCGAGGCGGGACGACAGCTCGGCGAGGGGCTCCAGGTCCTCCTGGTCCAGTGGCCGCACCGGCGTGATCGGCAGCGTCCTCATGACCGCGACGTTAGGCCGGGATCGTGTCCGACCGATGTCAGCCCGTAGCGGATGCGGGGGAGTCCGCGCCATCACGCGGCCGGATCTCGAGCGTGACGAGGCCGTCGCTCTGGACCAGGCCGTAGGTGAGCGTCACCGCGATGTGCTCGTCGCCGGCACGGACCAGTGCGGGGACGGCGCGCAGCGTCGTCGCTCCAGAGTGCAGCGCGCGCGCGAAGCACCGTGGGCCACCAAGGGGCGAACCCAGGCAATCGGTGCACTCGAGCACCTCGCCGCAGAGTCGCCCGACGATCTCGTCGCGCGGACGTACGAGCAGCCGAGCCGCCGCGTCGTTGGCGAAGCGCACGCGCAGCTCGGCGTCGACGACGAGCAGCGGATCGGGCAAGGCCAGGAGGACGTCCTCGGCGATCTCGCCCAGCGGGATCGGCGCCGAAACCTCCGTCGCGAGCCGATAGCCGACGCCGTACACGGATTCGATGAAACGCGGATCCGTCGCTCGGTCACCGAGCCGGCGTCGCAGCCGCGTCACATGAAGATCTATGGCGCGCTCGGATGGCGGCTCGTCGTCGAGGGCTTCGATCCGTGAAAGGAGCCGGGAACGCTCGAGCGTGCCACCGCGCGCCTCGAACAGCGCGCGGAGGATCGCGAACTGCTGCGCCGTCAGCACGATCGCCCGGCCGTTCAGTCGCACGCTGTGCGCCGCGACATCCACAACGAGGCCCCGAAGCCGGTACACGGGTCCGGCGGTGTCGAGCCGGCGCGCCCGGTGCGCGAGCGCGAGCACCCTGGTCGCGATCTCATCGGCGTCGCAGGGAACGCGCACGACCTCGTCCGCGCCCGCGGCAAGCGCCGTGCGTCGCGCGCCGGCGTCACCGAAGCGATCGAGCACGATCGTCGGGAGCTCTCGAGCCGACCGCGCCGCATACACGACATCCCAGCCCTTGCCGACCTCCATCGCCACGTCGGCGACGACGACGGTGGGGACGTGGAACGTGATCGCCTCGAGGGCGACGCCGACCGTCCGGCAGGCCGCCACCTGCGCGCCTGCCAGCCGCAGGGCATCCCGGAGCGCGGCCAGCGCGCGATGATCGTCGTTCGCCAGGAGCACGAATGGGGGCTCGGGGACCATGTCGTCAAACTCGTGTCAGGGCTGTGTCCGGCATAGGGCCGCTCCGGCTCATTGCGGTGGGACCTTCGGCCCTTGCGCGCGGGCGGCCTCGCCGCAGGATGGCCCGGAATGAGCGTCGAGCTCGCCGCTGCCGGTCTTTGGACCGCGGTGACGCTGCTTGCCATCGCGAGCGCCGTGTACCTCCTGGTCGTGCTCGCGCCGGATCGCGCGCACGGCTAGGGCGTTCCTCCTCTCCGATCGTGACCTTCGGCTCTTCGCATCACCGCAGGACGCGACCAGCATGCGATGCATGCCAATGAGCCAGGCGCCGTTCCGGCGCGGTGAGGTCGTCGAAGGGCGCGCGTTCTGCCCGAGGCAGGCTCGCACGGTCACGTTCGACACCTGCCTGGAGTGCCCGCACGTACTGGCGGCGAACGAACGTGGCCCATCCCCCTTCATCGTCTGCACCACGGCTTCGCGAGGGGACGACGAGAGCGGCGGACGGCCCATACTGAAGTGGTGGCTGAAGGCAAGCCGCCGGCCGGATCCTCTGACGACATGAAGACCATTCCGGTCGCGATCGATCCGAGGGCTGACGGTGCGACGGCGCCGATGAAGGCCGAGCAGCTGACGATCCGGGACGACCGGACGGGCAAGACGTACGTCCTGCCGATCGAGAACGGCGCGATCCGCGCGACCGATCTTCAGAAGATCAAGGCATCCGACGGCGATGGTCTTCTCACCTATGACCCTGGCTTCATGGCCACGGCCGCGGTGAGGAGCGCGATCACGTACATCGACGGCGATGCCGGCATCCTGCGGTATCGCGGGTACCCCATCGAAGAGCTGGCGGCCAGCTGCGGCTTCCTCGAGGTGGCGCACCTGCTGCTCGAGGGAGACCTACCCAGCGTCCAGGAGCTCGCGCTGTGGCAGGACGACATCACCCACCACACCTTCATCCACGAGAACATCAAGAAGTTCATCGACGGTTTCCGCCACGACGCCCACCCGATGGGCGTCCTCATGAGCACCGTCGCCGCACTGTCCACCTTCTACCCCGAGGCGAAGCGCATCACCGATGCCGAGGCTCGCAGCAAGCAGATCGTGCGCCTGATCGCCAAGCTGCCGACCATCGCGGCGTTCGCATACCGACACGCGGTCGGACTTCCCTACTCGTACCCGGACAACGATCTCAGCTACACGGGCAACTTCCTGAACATGATGTGGAAGACGACGGAGCTCAAGTACACGCCGGATCCGGTGCTGGAGCGCGCGCTGGAGGTGCTGTTCATCCTCCACGCCGACCACGAGCAGAACTGCTCGACGAGCACGGTACGCGTCGTCGGGAGCTCCCGCGTCGACCCGTACTCGGCGGTGGCGGCCGGCGTCGGCGCGCTCTACGGGCCACTGCACGGCGGCGCGAACGAACAGGTCCTGCGGATGCTCGAAGACATCGGTTCCGTCGACCGTGTGCCGGAGCACATCGCGCGCGTGCGCAGCGGCGAGCTGCGGCTCATGGGCTTCGGCCACCGCGTGTACAAGAGCTACGACCCGCGCGCCCGTCTCATCAAGCGCGTCGCGGACGAGGTGTTCGCGGTCACGGGCCGCAATCGCCTGCTCGACATCGCGCTCGAGCTCGAGAAGATCGCGCTCGAGGACGAGTACTTCATCAGCCACAAGCTGTACCCGAATGTCGACTTCTACTCGGGTCTCATCTATCAGGCCATGGGTTTCCCGGTGGACATGTTCCCGGTGCTGTTCGCCATCGGGCGGATGCCCGGTTGGCTCGCGCAATGGGAAGAGGGCCTTCTGGACACGGACCAGAAGATCGCTCGGCCACGGCAGCTCTACATCGGACCGAGTGAACGGCACCTAGAGGACGCATGACCGCAGCCACTCGCTTCCGCTATCAGGTGTTCACCGGCCTCGCGGTCGCGCTCCTGCTGCTGACGTCGGGCGTCGAGGGCTCGCTGTCGCTCATTCTCGCGGCAACCCTCTTCGTCATCGGCCTGATCCTCTTTCCAGAGCTCCGGAGGATCGGCCTCATCGTGGCCGCCATCGCCGCGGCCGTGGCCGTGGCCGTCGCCCTGGTCCGTTAACCGACCGCGGCCTCAGGCAGACATCGTCAGCGAAGCACCAGATAGAGGTCGATCGCGGGCGCGCCCTCTTGCTTGCCGATCACGAAGAGCCCGGCGCCTTCGGCCGGCCCGATCGTCAGCGTCCCCGACTGATTGATGAAGTTCTGGTTTCCGGCGAGCCTGCCCTGCGTGTAGTTCGGTAGGGCCTCGACGACCTTGTCTTTCGTACCGATCGATCCCGCCACGGTGACGTTGCTCTGGGTGAAGGGGATCCCGATCGACACGCCGAGTCCGAAGACCGCGTTGAACAGGCTCAGCGCCCCTCCGAGAACGAATACGAACAGAAAGCTCCCGCAACCTGACGCACAGCCGCATCCCGGGCGACCAGCGGTCCAGCGCCTCCTGTCCTCACCCAACGAGCAGAGGCTACCTGACGCCAAATGGCAGACCCAAGGTGTCCGTCCGGCTCTATGGCGACGACCCTCCGACCGCCATCGTCCGTCTCGCCCGATAACACAAAGGAGAGTGCTCATGACCACGCTCGTCACGACCAAGGATCACGCCGCGCATAGGCCGCAAGCGGCGATGCGCGACACGACCACCTCCGGCTGGCGGTCCATCTATCGCATCGGTGCGATCGCGGCCGTCGCCGTGCTCGCGCTCGTGCCGGTGCAAGCTGCGGTGTTCATCGTGTGGCCGCCGCCCACGACGGTCAGCGGATTCTTCTCGCTGTTCGCGCAGAACGCGATCGTGGGATTGCTCGCGCTCGATCTGCTGCTGATGGCAAGCTGGATCCTGTCCGCGCTCATGTTCGTCGCGCTGTACGCGGCGCTACGTCGAACGCGCGAGGCGGTCGTGACCGTGGCCCTGATCGCCGAGCTTGTCGCGCTTGCGATGTACTTCGCATCGAATACCGCGTTCTCGATGCTCACCCTCAGCCAGCAGTACGGGGCCGCCACGACGGATGCGGATCGGACGCTGCTCCTGGCAGCGGGTCAGGCCATGCTCGCCCTGTATACGGGGACGGCGTTCAACGTGAGCTATCTGCTCAGCGGCGTCGCGGCACTGCTCATGGCGGGCGCGATGCTCCGGAGCGGCGTCTTCGGCACGGTCACCGCATACATCGGCATCGCGTACGCCGTGCTGCAGGTGGTCCCGCCGACCGCCGGCGCGGCCGGCATGATCGTTTCCCTCCTGTCCCTGGCACCGATGGTCCTCTGGATCGCGCTCATCGCACGAACGCTGTTCCGCCTCGGCCGCGAAGAGGAGAGCACGGTCTGATCCCGCGCGAGATCCGCGCACACGCCCGCACGATCGGCTTCGTGTGTGAGGTCCTTCCGAACCTCCCGTCCAAGCCGATCGACTGGCTGACCAGAGCGCCCGTGATCGAGAGCGTGAGCTACGAGACCACGAGCGGTCCGGTAACGGCCGAGCTGTACCGCCCGCCAGGCGCCGGACCGCATCCCGCGATCGTGCTCTGCCTCGGCGTCGTTCCCTTCGGCGTTGACCACCCCCAGGTCCCGCGCCTGAAGTCAGCGCTCGCGCGCTCGGGCTTCGCCGCGCTGATCCACTGGTCGGACGCGATGCGCGATCGCCGGCTCGTGCCGGAAGACCGCGAGAACATCGCCCTCGCCTATGACTACCTGGTGCGGCGGCCCGACGTGGATCCGACGAGAAGCGGGCTATACGGGACGTGCGTGGGCGGATCGTTCGCTCTGCTCGCCGCGGCGCAGCCAGCGATCAGCGACCGCGTCGCGTTCGTCGGCGCGTTCGCGCCGTATTCCTCGATGTGGACGCTCGCCCGCGACATCGCGAGCCGCACCAGCTCGAACGACGGATCCATCGAGCCGTGGGCGGTCGACCCACTCACGCGCGACGTGTTCGTACGGTCCGTGACCGACACGCTCGAGCCAGCCGAGGCGGACCGTCTGCGCGACGCCTGCACGACCGGCGCGGCGATCCGGCTCGCGGGTCTCAGCGCGGACGGCGACGCGGTCCACGCGCTGCTCCGCGCACCGGACAGGAACACCGCCGAGGTGGCTCTCCAGCGACTACCTGCGGCGATGCGCGATCGCCTCGATGCGATGTCGCCGCTGCGCCACGTCGACGACATCAAGGCGGCGCTGATACTGATCGGCCACGACCGCGACGACCTGGTCATCCCCGTCGGCGAGTCGCGGCGGCTCGCGTCGGCTCTCGCCGGTCGCGCCGAGTACACCGAGTACGCGATGTTCCAGCACGCCGACCCGACCAAACGCAAGCTCTCGCCAGCGCGCCTCGCTCGCGAGCTGCGCCGGTTCTACCTCTCGCTGTACCCGATGTTCCGCCAGGCAGTCGCCTAGTCCGTACGCGACCTGGATCTGTGCAGGAGGGCGGCATGACCTGACCGTCATGCGCTGTGGGCCGTTTGTCCCGCAAAGTGAGGACATTCGGCACCTGGTTGCCCGACACGCTGTAGGGCACCTTCCTGACAGAGCGCCGGCGCAGTCCCGGCCGTGGAGGTTGTTGTGAGCTCATTTGCGGATAGGCAGAGGACGGAGGTCGTCGCCGTGACGACGCTCGGCGCGGTCCTGGGCGCGCTCGGGATCGCGATGGCGGCGGCGCTGGTCGTCGGCGTCGTTGGCGCCACCGGGAACATTCGGTCGGTCACCGTCTCCGCGCCAGTGGCCGAGGCCGCGCCGGCGAGTGCCGGCCAGGCCGCACCGATCGGGATCCAGGCGACGAAGCCTCTCGCGCCCGCGAAGCCGGTCTCGGCCAAGAACATCGCCCGCCCGGCCACCGCGGTCGCGGCCCCGCTGAACCGCACCGCGCCGGCGAACGTGCGCGTCGACCTCGAGACCCAGGAGGTCGTGGCCGAGATCACGAAGGGCGAGACCTACACCTACTGGACGTTCAATGGCAGCGTGCCGGGGCCGATGATCCGGGTCCGCGTCGGCGACACCGTGGAGCTTCACCTGAAGAACGGCACGAGCAGCGTGGCGACCCATTCGATCGACCTCCACGCGGTGACCGGGCCGGGAGGCGGAGCGACCGCGACGCAGACCGCTGCGGGCAAGGAGACGGTCGTGACCTTCAAGGCACTCAATCCCGGACTCTACGTGTACCACTGCGCAACGGCGCCCATCCCGATGCACATCGCCAATGGCATGTACGGTCTGATCCTGGTCGAGCCCGAAGGCGGCCTGCCGCCGGTCGACCGCGAGTTCTACGTCATGCAGGGCGAGCTCTATACGAACGGCGTCCTCGGGGTACAGGGGCACCACGACGTCGACATGATCAAGATGGGCAACGAGGAGCCGGACTACGTGGTCTTCAACGGAAAGCTCGGAGCGCTCGTCGGCGACGGCGCGATGACCGCCAAGGTCGGTGAGAGGATCCGCGTGTACTTCGGGGTCGGCGGCTTCCTGCCCTCATCGCTTCACCTCATCGGCGAGATCTTCGATCGCGTCTACACGGAAGGTGCGATGGGCAGCGCTGTCGACACGAACGTGCAGACCACGCTCGTGCCAGCAGGCGGCGCGACGATCGTCGAGTTCAAGCTCGAGGTCCCTGGCTCGTACACGCTGGTGGACCACGCGCTGGGACGCGCCCTCGCCAAAGGCACCGCGGGCGTGCTCAACGTGACCGGCGATCACGACACGCGTATCTACAGCGGGCCTGTGGGAGGAGCCGGCCACTAACCGGTCGCTACGGGAGGCGGATCACCATCGGAACCGCCTCCCCGCGCGCTGGCGGACTCGTCGAACGACCGCGCGCCGTCCCCAGCATGTTGACCGCGAAGGTGACGAGGGCGAGGTAGGCGATGACGCCCGAAAGACCCACCACGACACTGGCGATGGTGCCGCTCTCGCCGACGGCCTGCGGCGCAACGCGCAGCGCAACGCCCGTATTCGCGAGCGCGATAGTGACCACCTGCAGCCGCAGACTCCAGAGCCGGCGATCGGTGAATGACGGCAGCGCTCGCGCTGCCACCCCGTAGATCATGATCGTCACGAACCCGAGCGCAAAAGAGTGGCGCGCGGCGGATATCTCGAGGTAAGACGCACCCGCACCGGTCACCGCAGCGCGAAGCTGGTACAACGCGAGCGCCGCGGCGCCGACCAGCGCCCAGACGAATGCGGAGCGCACCGCAAGCACGGTGGCGCGCGCGTGCGCCGGCAGGCGCTGCCGCGCGATCGTAGGTCCGAAGACGCCGAGAGCCCACGTCACCGCGCATAGCCCGGCGACGAGCGGCAGCGCGGAGAGTGGGACATCCATCACGACTCCCGTAGCGGCAACGAGCCATAGCGACGCGGCCGGCAGTAAGCGGGTCGGACGTGCGGGTGGGGACGCGACGAACCCAGGCGCGAGTCGCGCCCACACCCCGAAGATGATCGTCGACAGGCTGCCCAGCAGCATCGCCCAGACCGCGCGGTCCTCGGCGGTCGGATCGACGAGGAGCGGCGCGCCGCTGAGCGGCATCCCGATCGCGACGAGCACAGCCGCGAGGGGCGCGGCGAGGACGCCCGCCGCCATCACGAACTCGTCCGGACGGTGTGGGTTCGTGCCGCCGCGGAGCGCGAGCAACGCCCCAACGGCGAACGCGCTCGTCGCGGCCACGAGAAGGATCGACGACAGAGCCAGGACCCCGTCGCGTCCAGGCAGATCCACGGTCGGCTGCGCCACCGCGCGCAGAACGATCGCGCCCACAGTCCCGCAGAAGGCGACCCAGGTCACGATCCCCGCTGGCGGCCTCGCGCCGCGGAAGCGGGGCAGCACGTGTAGCGCGACGCCCATCACGAACAGCGCCGCGAAACCGAACAGCTGGATCGTGCCGTGCACCTGCACGAGGACGGCCCAGGGCACGCCAAAGGTCGAGATGCCCGCGGTGCGAGCGAGGAGAAGCCAGAGGCCGAGGCCGAATCCCGCGGTCAGCGCGACCGCGAGCGCGCTCGCGGTGAAGATGACGACGGCGGGTGTGGTCGGCCGGTGACTGGCGACAGGGCCCTCCGAATCAGTGCTCCGCTTCATTGTCGTCGCGCGCGCGAGAGAACGTCGATAAGAGTGCCGCCCGCCCCGACCCGTACGGACATACCCGACACGAAGTCCCGGTCCGGATTACAGCGATGGAGCGAAGCGGCCCTATCGACCGAGGACGCGCGACGTCTACGGTCGTGCCAGGCCATTCCGGCTGACCGGGGGATTCACGATGAGAGCGCTCCGCATCTTCTTCGTCGCGCTCGCGTCCCTCGCGCTGGCGACCGCGGCATACGCGGACGACGTGCCGCGCCTCGAAGGTCAGATCACCGACCGCTCACGTGAGGGTGTCCTCGCGAGCGGCCGCGCGCGCATGCAGCCCGTCCTGGACGAGCTGGTGCGCAGCGACGACATCCAGCTCTTCGTTCTGTTCGTCGAGACCACGGGCGACCGGACGGTGACGGAGTTCGCGGACGAGACCGCACGAACGAACTCGCTCGGCGGGAACGACACGCTCCTGGTCGTCGCTCTCGCCGATCGCACCGACGCGCTGTGGCGCAGCGACAGCTATCTCGACCGTCTGACCGACCGCGAGCTCGAGACCGTCCTCTCACAGCAGGTGGAACCGCGTCTCCGCGACTCCGACTTCGCCGGCGCCGTCATCGCGGGCGCGGAAGGACTCCGGAGCGCGTCGCGCGCGGAGTCACCCTCCGATCCATCGACTCCGTCGGACGCGCCCGAGCTTGGGTTCCTGGTCCCGGCGGTGCTCATGAGCGCAGGCGGTCTCCTGCTGTGGAACGCGCTGGCGACCCGGCGCCGCGAGCGGACCGCGGCGGCCGCCCGCGAACAGCGCGACGCCCAAAGGACGCGCGACTCCAACGCACTCCTCATCCGCGCGGACGAATCGCTTCGCGACGCGCAGGAGGAGATGGCCTACGCGGAGGCGCAGTTCACCGCGGCCGATATCGCACCCTACCGCGACGCCGTGGCCGCGGCGGCGACCGAGCTGAGGGCCGCCTTCAAGATCAGGCAACAGCTGGACGACGCGGTTCCCGAGGACGCCGACACGCGTCGCCGACTCGTCGAAGAGATCGCCGCGCGCGCGACGAAGGCGCTGGCCCTGCTCGACGAGCAGCGCCGCCGCGTCGAAGAGATGCGCGACCTCGAGCGGCGCGCCCCGGAGCTGCTCGCACAGCTGCGCGAGCAGCTCGTCTCGGCGTCAGCGCGCTTGCCCGGCGGGGAACGGACGCTCGACGGCTTTACGCGCCACGCGGAGCGCAGCTGGTCAGCGGTGAAGGCGAACGTTGCCGACGCGCGCGAGCTTCTCGCGCGTTCCGCGGCGGCTGTCGCGGATGGCGAGGTCGCTGCGGCGGCAGGCGACGCCGCGTCCGCGGCGAAGGCGGTCCGCGCCGCGCAGCAAGACCTGAGCGAGGCAGGCCGGCTTCTCGACGCGGTCGGCGCGCTCGCCGCAACGATCCGAGAAGCGGAGCAGACCGCGCCGACGCACATCGCCGCGGCGGCAGCCGACATCGAGAAGGCGGGTAGCTCGCTCGAGAGTGGCGGAAGCGCCGAACACCGACGGCGCCTCGCCGACGCGCGAGCGGCGCTCGCGGCCGCGCAGAACGAGATCTCGACCGCGCCGCCGGATTTCCTCGCCGCTGTGAAGCTCGCGATCGCCGCGGACGCGGACGCCGACGCGATACTCGCGGAGGTCCGCCAGGAGGAAGAGCGGCGGGCTCGCGAGGCGCGGCTGGCGACGACCCAGCTGAAGCTCGCTCGAGAGAGTTACCAGCGCGCCAGCGACTACATCGCGCCGCGTCGGCGAACGATCGGGTCCACGGCCCGAACTCGACTGGCCGAAGCAGAGCGCCATTTGGATCGCGCCCGGCAGCTCGTTGACGCGGGCGACCTCGCCGCGGCGATCTCTGAGGCGCAGCGCGCGCAGCGGCTGGCCGATGACGCGTGGTCGCTCGCGCAGAACGACATGCGAGAGGCCGATACGCGTGGTCACTGGACCGCGTTCCCGCGCGGTGGCCCCGTGATCATCCCGTTCCCCTTCCCCGGCGGCGGGCCGGGACGGGGCAGTGGGTTCTCGATCCCACGACCCGGTGGCCGGTCGGTCGGCGGGAGGTGGTGAGCGCCGCAGCGCGGCAGTACCCGGCCTGACGATCACGAACAGAACGCGAAGATTCGCGAGAAGGAGCGACAGAAATGGCGCAGTCGATATTGGGACGGATCGGTCAACTCCTGCGGGCGAACGTGAACGCGATCCTCGATGAGGCCGAGGACCCGGAGAAGATGCTCGACCAGCTCGTGCGTGATTACACGACGAACATCACCGAAGCGGAGGCGGCGGTCGCGCAGACGATCGGCAACCTTCGGCTGCTCGAGGACGACCAGCGCGAGGCGCGGACAGCGGTCGACGACTGGGGGACCAAGGCGCTTGCCGCGTCGAAGAAGGCCGACACGCTGCGGAGCGCGGGAAAGAGCGTCGAGGCCGAGCGTTTCGACGATCTCGCCAGGATCGCGGTGCGGCGACAGGTGAGCTACGAGCAGCAGACCAAGACGCTCGAACAGCAGGTCACGCAGCAGCGAGAGCTTACGGAGCAGCTGAAGAGCGGCCTGAACAAGCTGAAGGCCAAGCGCGAAGAGCTCGTCCAAAAGCGCAATGAGCTCGTGAGCCGCGCGAAGATGGCGAGAGCCCGCGTGCAGGTACAGCGTGCGGTGAAGAGCGTTTCGATCATGGACCCGACGAGCGACCTCAGCCGCTTCGAAGAGCGCGTGCGACGCGAGGAGGCGATGGCCAGAGGTCTGGAGGAGGTCGCGACGAGCAGTCTGGAGGAACAGTTCGCGCAGCTCGAGAGCGACGAGGACCAGACCGAGGTCGAGGCGCGGTTCGCGGAGCTGAAGGCTGGCGGCAAGGCCGAGCTCGCGCGCGCCTGACGCAAGACGACCTTTCACCTCCCACGAGACGAGGCGGCGCGCAGGTTGGCGCGCCGCCTCGTCCGTACCGATCGAGGCGAGTCACGACCGGGACACCGCGGAAGCTCGGCGTGGCTATCGCAGCGGAAGGCGGCCCGAGCAACATCGTCATCGCGACGAATCAAGTGGACGGCCAGCTCGTCGTACGCGGCAATGCGAAGGTCAGCCGCGTGCCCGGCAACGTCGCCGCACCCGTGAACTTCGCGATGGCGCAGGCGAACACGTGCACGGGTTGTCAGACGATCGCCGTCGCGCTCCAGATCGACGTCGCGAGCAAGGACGCCGGACACGTCGCCCGCAGAACGCCGCGGTCGCGGTGAACAGCGCTTGCGACGGCTGCATCACGATCGCTAAGGCCGTGCAGGTGTTCTTCATGGTCGACGACCCGACACAGGTCCCAGCGGAGGTCAGCGTGGCGATCCGCGACTTCGATCGGGAGATCAACGCCATCTCCACGGACCGCACGATCACCGTGACGCAAGCCGAAGCACGCGTCGACATGGTCATCGCACGCTTCCTGGCGCTCGCCTCGAGCTACGACCAACAGCGTCGGGTCGCAGCTCAGTAGAAAGGAGGAAACAGTCATGACCGATCGAGACGAGATCGTCGATCTTCCTCGTCGCCTCGCAATGACCCTCGTGGACACGTCGTCGTTCTTCGGTGCTGGGATGTTCGGGGCCGACCCCGTTCCCGCGGACACGAGCGGCAGCACGGCGGACCCCACCGCAGTGGCTCCGTCTACGACGGATCCGCTCGGCAGCGCGCTCGCTCGCGTGAACGAGGCGAGCGCCCTGGCTCAAACCACGGGCGCCGGCGCGCAGGCGCAGAACGTCGAGTCGCCAGGCTCGACGACGGTCGCGCGACAGCGCCGTAATCGTCGCGGGTCCTGGCTCAGCGCTTGCCTCGGGCCCCTTGACACCCCGGCGATCGCGCGAGACGACTTCAGTGCGTCGACCGGTAACCCGCGTCACGACCACGCGCTAGAGCCGATCGGCCCGATTTCGCGATCGAGCCGGAGGCCGGCCCCCTGATCGCGCGATGTCTACGTGTGCGCGGTCCTACACCACACGCGTCGGCTGCTTCGCCGGAATTCGCGGGACCAACGGCCCTTTCGCGTCCGCTCCCTTGGACGGACTCTCAATGCGATGTCCGCTGAAACGATGCGAGGTCTGGTCTTCGGCGTGCTCATGATCCACGGGCTCGGCCACGGCGGCGCTCTTGGCGCACTGCTATGGATCGCCTCGCGGCCCAGCGACCCGACCGCAGGATGGCAGGCCGCGCGTTCGTGGCTGCTGCCCGCGCTACCGGCCGCGAGCGCCGCGATGGTCGCCGGGACGTTCTGGGTCATCTCGATGTTGGGCTTCGTCGCCGCTGCTCTGGCGTTCTGGGGCATCGTCCTGCCCGGAGACCTCTGGCGGCCGCTGGCGATCGGGTCCGCGATCGTCTCGCTCGCCGGCATCACGCTGTTCTTCGGAACATGGCCGCCGTTCAACACGGTCGCGGCACTCGCGGTCAATGTCGCGGTCCTTGTCAGCCTGCTCGTGCTGCGCTGGCCGCAGGTCGCCGCCGTCGGCAGATAGGACTTGAGGCGCCCAAATCGGCCCAAAAGGACCGCCAAACTGGTGCCGATCGGCGCCGTCACTCGGGTCGTTCGGTGCTCTTCTTCGTCGGGCCACTGCCCCACTGTTGCGTTAGGAAATCAAACGCGCACAGCGCGTGACATGGAGAAATAGAAGTGAAGCGCAGGACGCTCGACATCATCTTCGCCGGCGGCGGTCTGCTGGTCGCCGTCATCCTCGTTGGTCTCGGTTTCGCACTCCTCAGCCAGTACACCTTCGCCCAGGACTACGTGAAGG
>Ga0075421_100001493_pt1 | contig 27460 bp, 24 predicted proteins | sample SoiMetdeltSBSDD5_FD_75292 | JGI IMG/M metagenome (GOLD analysis project Ga0075421, IMG submission 75292) | Bulk soil microbial communities from a Populus tree surrounding site in Tennessee, USA - Soil MetaG P. deltoides SBSDD5 | ecosystem: Environmental > Terrestrial > Soil > Tree plantation... | reverse complement strand
CCGGCCAGGGCAAAGATCATGGCGGTGCGCTGGGTCGGCGCCTGGGTCGAAATGAGAATTCCGAGGGCAAGGGCTGTCACGATGTACAACCCGCTTTCGGCCAGCAGCAGCGCAAGGCTGCCGCGCAGAGGAACCTCGAACACGACCCGGGCGACAATGAGCACCAGCAGGACGCTCAGGAACCCCAGCGCGACATACGGCGTCACCTTGCCGGCCACGATGGCCGCGGGTCTGATCGGCGACACCAGCAGCATTTCCATCGTGCCGGTCTCCTTCTCCCGGGTGATGGAGATGGCGGTCATCATGGCGGAAACGATGGTGAGCACGAACGCTATGAGACCCGGTACGAAGAGGTGTGAGCTCTCGAGGGTAGGATTGTATCGCATCCGACTCAGGGCCTGGATCTGCAGGCTGGCACGACTCGGAGCCAGGTCCGCGTACCAGCGCTGCACAATCGCGGTCGCATATCCCTGCATGATTCCGCCGGTATTCGGGTCGCTTCCGTCAGTAAGCAGTTGTACCGGAAGGGAGTCTCCCCGACCAATTCGCCGAGCTACGTCCCGGGGCAGGACCAATGCCTGTCGAACCATGCTGGCCCGAAACTGGGCGTCGAGCTGGCTGGTGCTGGGTGCCACGCGTACGACGCGAAACCGGTCGGAGGCCGCCACCCTGTCCCGCAGCTCTAGCGTGGCGAGATCGGGTGTCGGGTCCACGATCACAATGGCGATCTCGCGCACGTCGGTCCGCACGGCAAAGCCGAAGATGAGCACCTGGATTACGGGCAGCAGGAGGAGAATCGCCAGGGTCTGGCGGTCCCGCAGCAGATGAAGCGCCTCCTTACGCACGAAACCAAGGAACGATTTCATGCTGCTGTGCCCGGCCGCGTCAGGCGGAGGAAGACTTGGTCCAGCGTCTCGGCGCCGAACCTGGTCCTGACCTCTGCCGGGGCCCCCATCGCCGCGATGGCGCCGTTTACCATGATGGAGATCCGGTTGCAGTACTCGGCTTCGTCGAGATAGTGGGTGGTGACCAGCACACTGGTACCGGCTGCGGCGGTCTCGTAGATCAGCTCCCAAAAGCGGCGGCGTGTGATGGGGTCCACCCCACCGGTGGGCTCGTCCAGGAAGACCACACCGGGCCGGTGGAGCAGGGCCACGCAGAAGGCCAGCTGCTGCTTCCAGCCGAGGGGGATGTCCCGCACCAGCTCCCGGCTGGCAGGCTCGCTCAGGCCGATGCGGCCGAGGATCTCCTCGGTCCGGCGAACGATGTCCTGGTCGCTCACGCCGTAAATGCCTCCATAGAGCGTGATGTTCTCCCGTACGGTCAGGTCCTCATAGAGTGAGAACCGCTGGCTCATGTATCCGATCCGGCGGCGGACCTGCTCGGCCTGAGTCAGGATGTCGTATCCCGCCACTCGGGCGGAGCCACTGGTCGGAGCCAGGAGGCCTATGAGCATGCGAATCGCGGTGGTCTTCCCCGCTCCGTTCGCGCCGAGGAAGCCGAACACCTCACCCGGACGGACCTGGAAGCTGATGGCATCAACCGCAGTGAACTTCCCGAAGCGGCGGGACAGCTGCTGCGCCTCGATCGCGTATTCGCTCATGCGGCCTTCTCCGCCATGTACCACATGAACGCATCCTCGATGGTGGCAGGAATGGGACGAATGGTGACGCCGCTCAAGCCTACCTGTTCGACGTAGGCTCTAAGCTCGGCCTCGATCGTGGCGACGGGTACGGCTTCGCGCCCGTCGGTATAGTGCAGTGCCTCGCCGAAGGGCCAGACGGCAGCGACGTGGGGGAAGCGGCGAAGAGCCCCCAGCAGCCCGAGAATATTGCCGCCGCTGATCGCAAGCAGCGCTCGAGGATAGCGACGGCCGATCTCCTCCGGCCGGTCCGTCACTAGCAGTTTGCCGTTCTGTATGAGACTCACCCGATCGCACTGGCTCGCCTCGTCCATGTACGGTGTCGACACCAGGATCGGCAGTCCCTCGCCGCGCAGCCGGGCCAGCAGCTCCCAGAACTCTCGCCGAGAAACCGCATCTACGCCCGTGGTGGGCTCGTCCAGAAACAGGATCTCAGGCCGGTGAACCAGGGCGCAGCAGAGGGCCAGCTTCTGCTTCATGCCACCAGAGAGGGCACCGGCCCTTCGACCGGCAAAGGCCTCGAGCTGCACCCAGATCGGCGCGATCGTTTCCCTGGCGGCTTCGACAGTGGTGCCGAAGAGTGAGGCGAAGAAGCCCAGGTTCTCGGCCACGCTCAGGTCGGGATAGAGGGAGAACCGCCCAGGCATGTAGCCCACCCGGCGGCGGAGGTCCCACAGGTCCCGCACAACGTCACGGTTGAGCACCCGAGCGGTACCGGCATCGGGCAGCAGCAGGGTCACGAGGATGCGGAAGAGGGTGGTCTTGCCGGAGCCGTCCGGCCCGATGATCCCGTAAAGCTCTCCTGCCTCCACTTGGAATGAGACGTCATTCAGTGCAGCGTCGTCCCCGAACTGGCGCACCAGTCCGCTCACTTCGATGGCAGGGTGCTGGCTCACTGGGACGCTCCCGCCGACTCGAGGACCAGCTCCCCAGGCATCCCGATTCTGAGCACGCCGTCGGGATTGCCGACCGCAACCTTCACGGCGTAGACCTGATCGGTTCGTTCCTCCCGGGTCTGAATTGGCGTGGGCGTGAATTCCGCGGATGACGCGATCCAGGTGACCCGTCCGGGAACCGTCGCAATGGAATCGGCACGGTCGACGCCGACCTTCACCGACTGGCCCAACCGCAGAGTCGAGAGCTGCCCGCCGCTCACGTACGCCCGAAAAGTGAGCGAATCGAGCGAGGCCAGCTTGAAGAGGGGCTGCCCCGCCTGCACGTATTCGCCTGGTTCCACATATCGGGTGAGTACCGTGCCGGCCAGCGGGCTTACCACCCGGCTCCGGCTCAGCCGGTCATTGATCTGCGCCACCTGGGCTTCCAGCGCAGCCAGCTCCTGGGTCAGCGTAGTTCGGGCAGCGCGGGCTCCGACCAGCTGCTCCTTCACCACCCGAGCCTGCTGCTCGGCCTGATCGATCTGCTGGGAAGTCGCGGCAGCCTGCTCCCGCAGTCGCTTAGTGCGGGCCAACTCCCGGTCAGCGACGACCTGCTGGACCTCGAGCGCGGCGATATTGGCGCTCGCCTCGCGGGCTCGAGACGCCCCGGCCGCCCGCCGCGCGATCAGCGTCTGGCGTTCGAGTACGAGCGGAATCGTGTCGATGGACCCCAGCCTTGCCCCCTTAACCACCCGGTCTCCCTCGTCCAGGCGCAGGTCCAGCACCCGGCCGCTCACCTCGGCAGCGACGGTCACCTCGGTCGCTTCGAAATTGCCGTAGGCGTCAACCTCATTCTTCCGGCACGACGCCAGCGCAGCAACACTCAACAGGATGACGGCAGCAGACCTCAATCCAACCGGGCCGGTCATGGTTGCTGTACTCCTTGGTGAGGTGCGAGTCCGAGGGTGGTGAGATAGGTCGCCCGTGCCTGCGCCAGCTCGACGCGGTGGCGCTGGAGTGTCAAACGGGCCTCGAGCACGTCGGTGCGAGCTTCGACGTAGTCTGCCGTTGTAATGGAGCCTTCATCGTACTGGGCACGGGCCTGTCGCTCGATGTCGGTCCGCAGCGAGACCACCCGCTCATCCTGAGACAGTGTAGCCGAGAGCCGGGCGATGTCTTCGAGTGTGGAGGCCACCTGGCGGGCCAGACTCCGGGCGAAGGCCTGTTCGTCCCGCTCCACACTTTGCTGCTCCAGCTGGAGGGCCGCCGCCGTGCGCCCCGCCGATCGCCAGGTCCAGGGTCTCCATTGCACCCGGAGCCCGGCCTGCCAGAATGCATCCGAGGTTGTGCGCAACTGATCTAAGCCGGGCAGCCCGACTCCGGCCTGGCCATAAGCTGAGAGTTGCGGCCTGTTTTCGGTGGCCGCCAGCGCGGCCTCGCTCTGCAACCGCTGGCGCGACCGCCGAAACTGTTCGAATTCCGGCCGCTGCCGCAGCTCCGCCATCGCCGCGGGGGAAAGCGCGTGGGTCTTCTCCGGTTCTTCTGTCGGAAGCAGCAGGACGGCATTGGTGTCGATTGGGCGGGCCACCAAGTCGGCCAGAACCGCGAGCGAAGCCCGCCGGCTAGCGCGGGCCTGCTCCCGGTCCAGATCGGCGCGTACTCGCTCCGCCTCGATTTCGGCCGCGTCGCGGCTGAGGGCAGTTCCCGCCTCCACCCGCGCCCGGGCAGACGCCAGTCGCGCATCCAGGTCGGTAATCAGCGCGTCATATTCCGCCGATCGCTGCTGGAGGAGAAACGCGGAGAAGAACGCCGTGTTGACCTCGGACCGGAGACCGTAGAGCTCAGCCGTTATTCCCGCCGCTGACTCGTCATGCCGTGCCTGCTCCAATCGGCGACGCTGCGAGAGGTTGCCGCCATCATAGAGCAGTTGTTGGACGTCTACGGTCGACTCCCAACGATCTTTCGGCAGGTCGGGAAATATCACACCAGGCACAGTCGTCTTGGGAATGGTGACATCGCTCTGGTGCGAGACCCGCCCGTTGAGAGTGGCCTGGGGCAGCCGCTCGGAACCGAGTACCCCCAATCGCTCATCGGTGGCCGATCGCAGCAGCTGAAACTGCTCGCCCCGCGGATCGGCCTGGACCGCGGCACGCTGAAGCGTGCTCAGCCGCAAGGTGTCCTGGGCTGCCGCGACTCGAGTGACCATCACCACCGCCAGGAAGAGCGAACCGTGCCGGAGGCAGCCAGAGGCCCTGCTCATGGACGCAGCCCTGCCAGGATGAGGTCGGGGAGAAGCCGGCCCCGCTCCTCCATGAAGGCCGCCCACCGGTCCTGATCGAAGTGCAGCATGACGCTGAGCCCGGGCCGCAGGGCGAAGGGAAAGATCAGAAGCCCCATCATGTTGACCACGAACTGCTCGGGGCTGATGGGACGCATGGCGCCGGCTTCAGCCGCCTCCCGCAGCTGCCGCCGGATCACCTCCAGTGGCGGGCCACCGCGCTTCGCCACCAGCTCCACCATTCGCTGGGGTTCGGCGTGCATCTCGGAGATCATGTAACCGGCGACGTACGGGTGGGCAGTGTGGAACGCGATCTGAGCCCGCACGATCTCGCGGACCTTTTGCTCGATGGTGCGTTGCTCGTCCGCCAGGATTCCGAAGATGAGAGGAGTCAGGGCGCCTATCGAGCGCTCGAAGATAGCGTCGGCCAAGGCTGCCTTGGTGCCGAAGTAGTAGTGCACCAGTGCCTTGTTGACGCCGGCCTCGTCGGCGATCTCCTGGGTCCGGGCGCCTGCCGTTCCCTTGCGGAGAAAGACAGTGTGGGCCGCGTCGAGGATTCGCTCCCGGGTCTGCTGGTCGTCCGTTGCGGGTGCCGGGCCGGTCTTTTTCTTTAACCGCCTGGTTGAACTGGTTGGTTTAACCATACGGTTAATATGGAAAACGACACTCGCCCCGTCAAGAGGCCCGGCAAGCCTGCCGCTTTCGCCTTAGCGAAGGATCTCTTCGAACAGATCGAGGGCCCGGGGATCCTCACTCTGGCCCAGCCAGAACAGGGCGGTTTTCCGCAGCTCGGGGTCGGGGTTGGTGCGGGCGATGCGAATGAGCGCGGGGACTCCCTCGTTGCCATCTCGCTGCGACAGGGCAAACACCGCCTGCTTGCGGATTTCCCGGTTGCCTTCGGGGTCCCCGGCGATAGAGTCGAGCGCACGGGTGGCAGCCTCCCCGGCTGCCTGACTCAGCCAGAACACGGCGGTGCGTCGACGGTCCTCTGGCAGGCGCTCGATTCGAGCTAACCGGAGCAGGGCAGGCCAGACGATAACGCTGTCAGCCAGCGCAGCTGGAAACACGGGATCTCCGTCGAGGTCACCGGGCCGGGAGGCGATCTCCAGGAGATATGCCGCCGCTTCCTGCGGCCGCACCACGCCGAGATCGGTGACGCTGGCGTCCCCACGCCAGCGGCCCCCAACATAGGTGCGGACGGCAATCGCTTGCCCCCTGGTCACCTCGAGCGAGACTCGCACTGGCTGGCTCTCGCAGTCGGTCTCCCACTCATCGGTTGCTTGGCGGATATTGGTGTTGTTCGCTCCACTACCGCAGACACCCGGCCGGGCAGCGAAGCTCAGATGCACCGTCCCATCCGGCACTGCTCCCAAGCGCTGTTCCAGGGTTTGGCCGGAGAGCGCTGAAGGCAACAGAGCGCCGAGAAGCAGAATCGAAACGCGCATATCGGGTCAGGGCTGATCGATGATGTCCTGAATTGCCTGAACAGCCCGAGCATCGTCCGACTGGCCCAGCCAGAAAAGCGCCCGCTTGCGCAGCTCCTGGTTGGGGTCCTTCTTGGCGATCTCGATCAGCTTGTCCAGCGCTGCGGGCTCATCGCGTTGAGAATACACAAAGATCAATTGCTCCCGCATTTGCCGGTCGTTCATGGTGTCGTACAACCGGGTCAGGTCGGTGATGGGGATTTCTCCGCCCTGGCCAGCCCAAAACAGCGCCTGTTTGCGCATCTCGAGGGTTTGCGACGTATCGCGAGCTATGGCCATGAGCCACCGGCCGTTCTCGTCCCCGCCCATCTGTGACAGCGAGAAGAGCACTTTCTTCTTGAGCTCATCGCTCTTCAGCCGGCCGAAGAGGCTTCGGAGAAAGGCTGCGTTCTCTGGACTGCCTCCCTGTCCCAACCAGAAGATTGCCTTCTCCCGGATGTTCTCCGGGATATCAGCCCGTTCGGAGTAGGCGCGCAACGCCTGCTGGGCCCGCGGGTTGTCCTGCTGGGAGAGGGCAAATACCGCCTTCTCCTGAATCTCGGGGTCCTTGGAGAAGCGCAGAATGGAATCGAGGGCGCTGACTGCCCGGTCGGTGCCCACCTGAGAGAGCCAGAAGACTGCCTGCCGGCGCACCTCGAGATCAGGGTCCGAGCGCACCGATTGCAGGAGTATGTCCTCGGTACCAGGCTGGTCCTGCTGTGCAATCAGAAACACAGCCTTGCGTCGGAGGCAGGCGGAGGCCGGATCGCGCCGGGCGAGCAGCCGCTGCAGGATGGGCCGGGCCTTGGCTGCGTCCATCTGCTGCAGGGCGTTGAGCGCGGCCACCTTCATGTCGTCATCATCGGTCGCGCAACGCTCTCCCCCGGGCGTGGGTGGTGTTGGTGGCGTCGGCGGCGTCGGAGGTGTCGGCGGCGTGGGTGGCGTGGGTGGCGTGGGTGGTGTTGGAGGGTTCGCCGCTCCCGCGATGTCGGTGGTCATCACAAAGACGGATTCAGCCGCCTCTCGATCTCCTCGGCGTGCCAGCTCTCCCTGGATCCGACGCTCCAGTGCCGCGGCGTCGCCCTGAGTTGCCGCGCTAGGAAACCGCTTCCGTTGCGATTTGAGGGCGGCCAACGCCTTTCGGAGATCGCCGTCCCCGCCCAGCCGGTACAGAGCGAAGGCCTGCCAGTAGAGCGCATCTCCGGCATACCCGGACCGGGCAAACCGGGCGGGAATCTGGCCAAACAGGCTCGCCGCCAATCGGTAGTCGCGGCGGCTCAGCGCCTCGCGGGCACTGCGGTAGAGCGAGTCAGCCGGATCTCCCTGGATCCACGGCGTGGGCGGCGAGGGCTCCACCCGGTCGGCTACCAGCTCGATGCTGGGCCAGGCGGGACCGGCCATGAGCGGAGTCCGATATTCCCACATGGCGCCCATGGTGGCCAGGGCCAACCCGATCTGCATGTAGTGCATTACAGCGCTCCTTGAGTTGCGCTCGCGCCGGCCGGCACGGCGGTCCTGAGCCGGGACAGCACGCCGCCCTGCTCCAATCCTTCAGTAATAAGCTCGAGATCCCGCGACCTGGGCTGAGGGGAGAGCTGCGCGATCTCGGCCAATACCAGCTCCAGGTCCTGTAACAGAAGCCTGGTCCGGGCATCGGTTGCCGCGGGCGAGTCCAGCAGCAGGCGGTTTGTCGCCAGCAATTGCCGCGCGGTAGCGGACGCCAGCCGTTCGTTCCCTGGTTGGCGGAGTGAGGCGCGGAACAGAGTCAGAAACGCCTCCGACTGGCTCAGGTGCTCTGTGGTGACGACTCGGTAGGCAGCGCTGTTGACCCGCGGGGTCTCGGAGGCCACGGCAGCGGGCGCTGGTGTGGACGTCGGGGGCGGGACAGTCAGCCGGCCCAGGCCTATGCCGATAGCAAGCAGCGCGGCGATGCCCGCGGCGAGCGCGAGAGGTCGGAAATGTCTGAGATGCTGGAGCCGACGGATAGGTATGACTCCACCCGCCGACTTCTCCGACTTCTCCTTCTCCTCGGTCGCCCTCTCCGCTACGATCCGCGCCCACATCTCCTCCCGTGGCGTCTCCGGAGGCTGGTTGTACTCCCGAGCCGCATCCCGCAGCAGATCATCGAATCGATCGTCCATAGCTCTCAATCCTTCGCGAAGTCTGCCAGCGCCTCACGCAGCCGGGCTCGGGCACGAAACAGCTGGGCCTTCGAAGTGCCGGGGTGCACGCCTAACGAGGTGCCGATCTCCTCGTGAGTGTACCCCTCGACGTCGTGCATGACGAAAACGGCCCGGTACCCATCAGGCAGATCGTCAATTGCCTGGGCCAGCCGGCTCTTGAGGTCCGGGTCGGCCGGGCTGGAAAAACGCCCCACCGGCATGCCGTCTTCCAGGGCAACTTCCCGCTCATTGCGCCGGCGCAGCTTTCGGAGACCGTTCAGCGTCACCGAGATCGCAATTGACCCGAGCCAGGTGGAGAGTGCTGCCTCTCCCCGAAATTCGGCCAGGCGGCTGAAGGCCCGGATGAACGTCTCCTGGGTGTAGTCCTGCGCTCGGTCGAGGTCCCCCGCCATTCGATACACCAGTCGGAATACCCGATCCACATGGGCATCGTACAGGGTGCGCTCGGCGGTAGGGTCGCCTGCCAGGACTCGGCCAATGAGCTCGCGTTCTTCCACCCGGCTCCGGAGCGTGAGGTCGTCGAGAAACTGCAACTCTGACACAAATCAGTCCTGGAGGGTTGCTTCCTCCGACTTCGGCGCTCAAAGCAACCCTGGAGCTCCGCAAGGCATCTCAACGATACGAGATGATGCGGTCCCCGCCTCAACCATATAATGGGAGGTTCAGATGGTAGAAAAGGCGAGCAGCACGCCGGTGAGGGTCTTTCGGGTGCTGGACCGGGAGGGTCAGCCGATCGGCCAGGTCGTTCAGCCGAAGGCGGCTCCAATTGTGGGGCGGGGTGCGAGAACCGTACTGTTGGTGCGGACTACGACCGGTGGGGAGTTGGTCAGGGACCAGGTGTTACGTGCCAGCTAGTACTCGCTGCTGCGCGTCCAGCATCTCGAGGCGCCGGTCGATAACTCGGATCTCCTGATCCGACAAGTCGATGGCTGCAGCGGCCTGGGCCCGCTGGGCCTCCAGGGTCTGCTTTTCCAGCTCTCCAATCACGCGGTCGAGGCTGGCCCCTCCCGCACCTCCAACCGGTGCCCGCCGCCGTCCGGCTCGCCTGACTGCCAGCTGTAACTCCAGTTCCAGCGCCTGTTTGGTCAGCGCGGCGATGTCGGCTCGCTTGGTCTCCAACACGATCTCGGCTTCCCGGAGCTCTTCCCGGCGCTTCAGCAGCTCGATCTCCCGCTCCGCAGCCTTGCGTTCGGCCTCCAGCCCAACCCGATCCGCCTCCCGGTTTTCCTTCTTCGCCAGGCTGATCCGTTCCTTGATCCGGCTAATCTCAACCTTCTTGAACTCGATTCGGGAACTGGCACCCAGTCGCATGGTCTCGGCGACCTGGCGGCCCTTTTCCGCCGCACTCCCGGCTTCGGCGGCGGCTCGGATCTGCTTCTTGAGGGTGGTGGTATCTCGGGGTGGGACCAGCATGATGAAGCTATCAAACCCGCTTTGCTTACTGGCCTGCGCAGCGAGTCCGGGTGCCCCGGCCAGGACTGCAAGGAGCAGAATTATCGAGGTCCGGGCACCATGATGCGAAAAGGGCATGCCCCTAGTTTCGACCCGCTCTTGGCGGAGCTTGAGTCCGGCCTGCTCCAGAGTTCGGCGGCATTCATTAACTAGTTGTGCTGTCAGGGGTTCGGTAGCCGTCCTGCAATTGCCTGCACCCTTGTAGCGCGGCTATATTTCGAGGTTGGACGCCAGCCCCGGGCCGCCATCACCTAGCACAGGATTGCCATGACAGCACCGAACTCCCGCGAACGAATTCTGCCCCGGCTCATCGAAGATGAAATGCAGCAGTCGTTCATCAACTACTCGATGAGCGTCATCGTTTCCCGAGCCCTACCCGACGTTCGAGACGGTCTCAAGCCGGTTCACCGGCGGATTCTGTACGCCATGAACGAACTGGGCCTGGTGCCTGGCCGGGCATACAAGAAGTCGGCGACTGTAGTGGGGGACGTGCTTGGGAAGTATCACCCCCACGGCGACGGGTCGGTCTATGACGCGCTGGTTCGCATGGTTCAGGAGTTCTCGCTGCGCTATCCACTGGTGGACGGGCAGGGGAACTTCGGATCGGTAGACGGCGATCCGGCCGCGGCCTACCGCTATACCGAAGCCCGACTCACCCGCGTCGCGATGGCGATGCTGGAGGACATTGACCGCAACACCGTGGACTTCCAGGCGAACTTCGACGACCGCCTGCAGGAGCCCACCGTCCTTCCGGCCAAGATCCCGAACCTCCTGGTCAACGGGTCCAGCGGCATCGCGGTCGGCATGGCGACGAACATCCCGCCTCACAATCTGCGGGAGGTCGTGAAGGCGATTGAGCTTCTGGTGGACAATCCCGGTGCGACCATCGGCGAACTGCGGAAGGTCATCAAGGGGCCCGATTTCCCCACCGGCGCCTACATCTATGGACGAGAGGGAATCAGGGAAGCCTACGATACCGGACGGGGCCGGGTGGTTATGCGAGCCCGGGCCCAGATCGAGGAGCGGGAGACCAGCAACCGGTCTCAGATCGTGGTGACCGAGATTCCCTACCAGGTCAACAAGGAGAACCTGGTCAAGGCCATCGCCGAGCTCGCGGCCGAGAAGAAGATCGAGGGGATCACCGGGATCAATGACGAATCCGACAAGGACGGCATGCGGATCGTCATCGAGCTGAAGCGCGACGTCATTCCCAACGTCGTGCTGAACCAGCTCTACAAGCACACTCAGATGCAGACCACCTTCGGCGTGATCATGCTGGCGCTCAGCAATGGCGCGCCCAAGATCATGAACCTGAAGGAGCTGCTGCAGCACTTCATCGATCACCGCCACAGCGTCATTACCCGCCGCACCCAGTTCGACCTCGACGCGGCGCAGGCTCGTGAGCACATCCTTGACGGCCTCAAGATCGCGGTGGACAACATTGACGAGGTCATCAAGATCATCCGCGGGTCGGACGACACCGCCCAGGCTGATGCCAAGCTCCGGAAGCGGTTCGGGTTCAGCGAGAAGCAGAGCGATGCCATTCTCAACATGCGCCTGGCCAAGCTCACCGGGCTGGAGATCGAAAAGCTCGACGCCGAGCTGAAGGAAGTGCGCGCTACGATCAAGGACCTGAAGAGCATCCTGGCCTCCAAGCCAAAGCGGATGGCCATCCTCAAGGAGGAGATGGAGGAGATCGGGAACACCTTCGGCGATGACCGACGCACCGAGATCGTGGCCGATCAGGGTGAGTTTACGGTCGAAGATCTGATCGCCGAAGAGGACATGGTCATTACCATCTCCCACAGCGGCTACATCAAGCGGATTCCGATCACAACCTACAAGCGGCAGCGTCGCGGCGGCCGGGGCCTGAACGGCGCGGACCTCAAGGCGGATGACTGGGTAGAACATCTCTTCATTGCCAGCACCCACGACTACCTCATGTTCTTCAGCAACAAGGGGCAGGTCTACTGGCTCAAGGTGCATGAGATTCCCCAGGCCGGCCGCGCCGCACGGGGCAAGCCGGTGATCAACTGCATCGCCATCAAGCCGGATGAGCAGATCGCCGCCCTGGTGCCGGTGCGGGAGTTCACCGATGACAAGTGTCTCATCTTCGCCACCCGCCAGGGTACGGTGAAGAAGACGGTGCTCTCCGCCTACGGTAACGTGCGGTCCAGCGGTATTTGCGGGATCAATATCGAGAAGGGCGACGAGCTGATCGATGTTCAGGTATGCGACCAGAACAGTGACATCATTCTTGCCACCAAGGATGGGATGAGCATCCGGTTCCACCAGGGTGACGTCCGGGACATGGGACGCGCCACCACTGGGGTGAAAGGAATCGAGCTGGAGAAGGGCGACGAGGTGATCGGCATGGTCGTCGTTCGCCGGGATGCCACCCTGCTGGTCGTCAGCGAAAAGGGGTACGGCAAGCGCTCCGAGCTCGCCGACTATCGGGTGCAGAAGCGGGGCGGCAAGGGGATCATCACCCTCAAGAAGACCGACAAGACCGGATCGATCGTGGCCCTGAAGGAAGTCATTCCCGATGACGAGCTGATGATGATCACCCGCCACGGGGTGATCATCCGGTTGCCGGTGGATGGCATCCGGGTCATTGGCCGGAATACCCAGGGAGTCAAGGTCATGAACCTGGACGCGGGGGATGCGGTGGTCGACGTGGCGCGCGTGGTCAAGGAAGACGAGGGTGGGGCCGAAGCAGCCTCAGGGGACGAGGTGACTCCAACAGCCGCGCTGGAGTAAGTATCATTCTCGATGGCTTTCGCGGCCGGTAGATCGGCCCAATCCCAGGTTCGCTCTGAACCGCGTCCCGCAGTGTCGCTCGAGGCACTGCGGGCCGCCGCGCAAGGACTCCACGGCGTTGCCGTTCGCACCCCGCTGGTTTCTCTGCCGGCTCTCAGCCAGATCGCCGGTGTTCCCGTCGTGGTTAAGTGTGAGCATCTCCAACCCATCGGAGCCTTCAAGATCCGTGGCGCCTACACCGCCGTTTCCCGGATCCCTGCCGCGGCACGGGCCCGCGGAGTTATCACCTACTCCAGTGGCAATCATGGCCAGGCGGTCGCGTTCGCGGCCCAGCGGCTCGGCATCCGGGCCGTCGTGGTCATGCCGGAACGCGCTCCGGCCATCAAGGTCGAAGGTGTTCGGCGGCTGGGCGGAGAGGTTGTGATTGCCGGCAACAGCTCCGCCGTGCGCTACGAGCGCGCCCGGCAGCTGTCCGAAGAGCAAGGGCTCACCATGGTTCCGCCGTTCGAGAGTCTCGACGTCATTGCCGGGCAGGGCACCTGCGGGGTCGAGATCATCGAGGACTACCCCGAAGTCGAGACCATCCTGGTACCAGTGGGTGGCGGTGGTCTCATCGCCGGCATCGCTTCGGCCGTCGCCGCCCTGAAGCCTGGGGTGCGGGTGGTGGGCGTCGAGCCGGAAGGGGCTGCCAAGCTGGCTCGGGCCCTGGAGGCAGGGCGCCCGGTCAAGCTCGAGCATACCGAAAGCGTGGCCGACGGGCTCCTGCCCCTCGCTGTCGGAGAGATACCGTTCGGGGTGATCTCCGGCCGGGTGCGAGAGTCGGTGCAGGTGAATGAAGACGAGATCGTGGCGGGGCTTCGGTTCCTTCATCAATACGGAGTGCCCGCGGAACCCTCCGGGGCAGTCACCACCGCCGCGCTGCTCAGCCGCCGGGTGACACCCGGGGGGCCGACGGTTGCCATCGTGAGCGGCGGGAACGTGGACCCGACGCTGATCCAGCGCCTGGTGGGCGCAGACCCTGCAACCAGGGCGAGCCCGGCTGAATGACCGTTGCACCCAAGATCCTGGTGGCGGACGACGATCAAGCCCTCTCGCGCACGCTCTCCTGGATCCTCAAAGAAAACGGCTACGACGTGTTCACCGCTCCGGGGGGTGAGCACCTGTTCGAGCACCTCACCGCAGAGCAATTCGACCTGCTGCTGCTCGACATCATGATGCCCAAGGTGGACGGGCTCCAGCTGCTGCAGCGGGTAAAGGCCGACCCCCGTTTCAAGGACCTGCCGGTCCTGATGATCTCCTCCATGCCGCCCGAAGAGGCCACGGTGCGCTCGCTGGGTCTCGGCGCCGCCGACTTCATTCCCAAGCCGTTTCGGGTCCGGGAGTTGCTGGCCCGGGTCAAGGCCCATCTCCGGGTAGGCCGGGAGCTCAATCAGGCCAAGGCGGAAGCCCGGTCCCGCTCCGAGATGATGGACATCATGCAGGAGGTCACGGCGTCACTCAAGCCGGAGGAGATCTATAGCATTCTGGTACGGCGGGTGGCCCAGGCGCTCAGCATCGCCCGGTGCTCTATCATCATGGCTGGCCCGGACGACGAGAGCGGGACCGTGGTGGCAGCGTTCGAGAACCCAATGCTCCACAACCTTCAGGTCGACCTCAAGCGCTATCCCGAAATCCGCCATGCGCTCAAGACCGGCGAGGTAGTGCTGGTGCGAGACGTCCAGACCGATCCCCTCTACCGAGGGGTGCGGGCCGAGTGGGAAACCCAGGGCCGTCCGGTTGAGACCAGGTCTGCCGTGGCGCTCCGGTTTTCCCTCCGGCAGCAGCCGGTCGGCGTCTTCTTTCTCCGGACCACCAGTGAGGACCCCCCGCTGAACGAGCACGACGTGCAGTTCGCCGAGGAGGTGACCAGCGCCGCGGTTGCAGCGCTGGAGCGGGCCTACGATCTGGAGAATGCGGTGCTGGGCCAGGAACAGATGCGCCACCTGGCCGAGACCGACCCGCTGACCAACTGCTTCAACCGCCGGGCACTGATGCAAAAGCTGGAGCAGGAAATGGATCGGGCCGCGCGCTACGCCACCATGCTGACTGGGATGATGGTGGACATCGATAACTTCAAGCAGATCAACGATACCTACGGCCACCTGGTGGGTGACCGGGTGCTGAAGCAGCTGGCCAATCTGCTGAAGCGAGAGCAGCGATCGGTGGACATCGTGGCGCGCTACGGAGGCGAGGAGTTTGTGGTGCTGCTGCCGGAAACCACCAGCATCGAGTCGCGCAACTTCGCCGAACGCATTTTGCGCCGAGTAGCCACCCATGATTTCGGCGAACCGAGTAACCCCGTTCGGGTGACGATCAGCATCGGCATCGCCTCATTTCCGGATGAACGGGTCAGTGACGGCGAGTCACTGCTTCGCCTGGCGGACACCCATCTCTATAGGGCCAAGAGCGACGGCCGGAACCGGTTCCGGGATTGAGCAATCGGCGTTGCCCCCGCTGCCAGACAGCCTACGCAGCCCCCGCCCGGTTCTGCGTCAAGGACGGATCGCTGCTGGTTGAGACTGATCAACCGGAGGCCCCGAAAGCTCCCGCTCCAGGTCTTCGCGCCTCGTCGCGGGACTCGGCCGATGCCTCCGGCGGGCCGGGTCTGCGAGAGCCAATTCCCTCCAGCTTAGCGTCGCTCACCGGCCAGGTTCTCGACAACCGCTATCACATCACGCGCAAGCTGGGCGAAGGCGGCATGTCGTACGTCTACCAGGCTCAGGACATCGACACCGGACAGGCAGTGGCGGTCAAGATCCTGATCCCCCGGCTTTCCCGGGATCCCGCCTCTGTGGAGCGGCTCCGCCGGGAAGCGACTATCGCCACCCGGCTGAACCATCCCAATGTCTGCCCCATACTCCGGCTGGGCGAGACCTCCGACCGGCTGCTGTACTTAGTCATGCCCTTTCTGGAGGGGGAGCCGCTCAGCGAGCACGAGACCCGCCGGGGTCCCTTCACCGCCTCGGAAGGAATTCCCCTGCTGGTTCAGATGTGTCAGGGGCTGGGGCACGCCCACGACCTGCAGATCGTGCATCGAGATCTCAAGCCGGAAAACATTATGCTGGTACCGGATTCCGATATCCCCACCGGCTTCAGAGCCGTGGTCATGGACTTCGGGCTGGCCAAGGAGCGCCGAGCGGGGCCTGACGTGGTCAAGCTGACGGCGACTGGAATCGTGCTGGGAACGCCGGAGTTCATGAGCCCAGAGCAGATCCGGGGCAAGCCGCTCGACGGCCGGAGTGACATTTACGCCCTGGCGGTCCTGGCGTTTGAGCTCTTTACCGGACAACTGCCCTTCACCGGCAAAAGCGCCCAGGAGACGATGATCGCCCGGCTGCGAGGCGCCCCGGCGCAGCTGCGAGAGGTCAAGGGCGAACTCCCCGCCAAGCTGGAGGCGGTCATCAACAAGGCTCTGGCCGTCAATCCTGCCGAGCGATACGGCTCGATGGAAGAGATGGCGCATGCGCTGGAGAGCAGCGTAAGTGGGGGAGTGTTGGGCAGGCTGTTCCGGAGATGATGGATTGATGGTTGCTTTGCTTGTGGCTAGGCACCTGGCTCTTGTCCGCCTCACTCAGTTTGCTTTCTACCTTCCCGTCGTTCCAGCTGGTCCCGGCCTTCCTGTCAGCCCGCTGGTGTTCCTCCAAACTGCACTCGCCTCCCACCGAATCGTCTTTCTGGGTGACATTCACCCGCTGGCTGAGCCAAAGAAGCTGGTCGTGAGCCTGCTCCGGAGCCAGCAGGAAGCGAGCGCCATCGATCTTCTGGCTCTGGAGGTGGCTAGCGAGCAACAGGAGTGGATCGATCGCTACCTCGAGTCCGATCCGGAAGACACCCGCATTCTGCTGGACCACCCCCGCACTCTCCGGGCGCACTGGGGCATCAGCGCGGAATACCTCGAGATCTACCGCTCAGTATATCGCTGGAACGTTGCCCATCCCGGCCGCCCCATCCACATCCTCGCAGCGGACCTCCTCGGCTGGCCCATCGCCCCCCTGACGCCGCACATGGCAACCGGTGGCTTCGTCAACCGGGACCAGTGGATGGCCGCGGCCTTCCGAAAGACGCTGCAGGCCCACCCCGACTGGCGAGTGCTGGTCTTCATGGGAGGATACCACGGCCTCAAGGAAATCGGTGGCCAGGTGGCCATCGGGCGAGTCCACGACCGGTTCGATCACTGGTTCGCCGGCTATCTGGATGCAGAAGGTCAGGAGATCTATACCATTCTTACCGACGCGCGGCAGGCGGGCGGCCAACCTGCCACCCGGATGTTCGACCGGCTGGCCAGCACCAATGAGGGCAACTTCGCAGTCGCGCTGGATTCCACCACCGACAGCGTGCGGGAGCCGCTCTATGATGTCGAGCAGGAGGGCTTCCAACTGGAGTTCTGGCCCGCGCGCTTCCCCCTGCGTACCGCGGTGGATGCGATCGTGATCTTGAACCGAACCACCCCCATTACTCTGCTGAGCTCGCCACCCCAATAGGTGACCGAGAACACTGAGGGCTCGTCCCGGTTGGGATGCATATTGGCAGTTGAGCCGAACCTGCTCCGGGAGAGCCTATGAGAAGAGCCGTGTTGGTCCTTGGCGCCGTCCTCTGCGGCGCGTGCAGTGGGGAGAACCGAGACTCCCGAGGCAACGCATCCGCCTCGGCTTATACCGCTGATGCTGACAGCAGCGCCCGGGAGGATGGTGTTGCGGGCACCAACAGCGGGGCCGAACTGGAAGCTCCCCGGCTGATTCCTGCGATTCAGAATCAGCTGAATTTGATGGGCAGCGGATCCCGGCCGCCAAATCCTGACAATCTTACGTCCTATAAGAACATGGCCGGGGATCTCATCAACTCCATGATCGCCGACCTCTACCGGGCGGGCTATGCCGATTCCGGCAACTTCAAGACCTTGGCCGACTCGATCCTGAACGACTTAGGCGGAGGAGCCGGCACCACGGCTAAGCTCGAAGGGTCGTCGGCACGGCTACCCCAGCACATCGACCGGATGCAGCGCCTCATCCGCCTTTATCAGCAGACTATGCGGAAGGCTGCGGAACAACGTTGATCCCGTAATCCAGTCCGAACTGCCAGAACACCTACTGCTCTGCCGCTGACCGGGCAACATCTGTCAAATTGGCGCCATCGAAGCCTTCGGCGTGGCATGGGGCCTGCTTTCAAGCCGGTCGCGGCGTCTCGGAGGTTGCCGGGACCCACATCAGACCAGTTCCACCCCACCCCTCTAGGGGTGGCTGCCAAGAAGGAGGAATGAACATGGCGATTTCCCGCTATCGCGAGCCCAGCCTCTTCGGATTGCAGAGGCTGAACCGGATTTTGGACGAGGCCTTTTCGGGCCTGCCGTTTTCAGAGCAGGGCAATGTGATCACCTCGACCTGGTTTGCTCCCACTGATGTGTCGGAGAGCGAGAACACGCTCCGCATCTCCATGGAGCTTCCCGGAGTCGATCCATCCGATGTCCGCCTCTCTCTGGAGAACAATGTCCTGACGATTCGAGGCGAGAAGAAGCAGCAGTCGGAAGAGAACAACGAGCGGGTGCATCGGTTCGAACGCACGTATGGCATGTTCGAGCGGACCTTCGCACTGCCGAACACTGTTGATCCTGACCAGATCGAGGCCCGCTACGAGAATGGCGTCCTGTTGGTGACCATTCCTAGGGCGGAGCGAGCCAAGCCAAGGGAGATTCGGGTCAGCACCTCTGCCTCGGGCTCGACCCAGGTCCGGACTGGGGCGCAGTCTCAGCGGGGGACCAGCGGGACATCACAGCGAGCGGAAGGCGGCAATGGCTCGCGTGATGCCGAAGAGGAGGGCTCCGCCGCGAAGAGCAGGCGTTAGGACTGGGTTCGAAACATTCGCCCCCCGGCGGAACACTGCCGGGGGGTTTGTTTTTCTCCGTAGGGTTACGGAGCTTCCCTCCGGGGCAACGCGGATTGTGAGGCAACCAGCCCGCCCATACCCTTGAGCGTGCCGCCGATCCCATCCTTCCATGTCGTTGGTGTAAGCCACCATACATCCCCGGTTGAGGAGCGGGAGCGGTTCGCGTTCTCCCCTGCCCAAATTGCCTCGGCTCTGGAGCAATTCCGGCAGCAGGAAACGACCGCCCTGCTCCTCTCTACCTGTAATCGCTGCGAGCTCTACTGGTGGGGGACTGAGGATGGCGAGGCCAGATTCCTGGAGCTGGCTCAGGTCAGAGGAAGCGATCTGAGTATTCCACTCCACCGCTACCACGGCATGGCCGCGGCTCGGCACCTTTTCCTTGTCAGTGCAGGCCTGGACTCACAAATCCTAGGTGAACGCGAGATCCTGGGTCAGATTCGTCGGGCTTATGAGGAGGCCCGGTTGACGGGCACGACCAATCGCGACCTGGAACTCATATTCTCGACCGCCCTCTCTGCCGGGAGACGGGTCCGCCGGGAGACCCTGGTCGGCCGCCATCCAGCTTCGGTGAGTTCAGCCGCGGTTGAGCTCGGCCGACAGCAATTGGGAGGGTATCGGGGCCGGGAGGTAGTCGTGCTTGGCGCCGGAGAAGCGGCGGAAGGGGTGCTGCGGGCACTTCGGGATCAGGGTGCCTCTCGAGTCACGCTGGTAAATCGGCATGTTGAGAAAGCACGGACTCTAGCCCGGGCCTGGGGTGCCGAGGCCGAGGCATGGGAGGAGCTGGATCGAGGGCTGCAAACCGCTGATCTGCTGCTGGTCGCAACCGCATCCGCTCGTCCGGTCATCACTGACGACCGGCTGGAGGAGGCTGCTCGGGTACGAAGTGGGCGCCCCCTGCTGGTGATGGACCTCGCCGTGCCGCGCAATGTCGAGCCAACATCCCGGAGGATCAGAGGCATCGAGCTACTTGACCTGGACGACCTGCAGCGGCTCTGCTGTCCCACGGCCGGTGTGGCCACAGCAGCATTGGCGGAGGCAGAGGCGATCGTGGAAGACGAGCTGCTGAGGCTAGCGCTGGGCCTCCGGAGCCGCCTGGCCGCACCTCAACTTGCGGACCTGCACCGGCTCAGCCTCGAGATGGCGGAGGAGGAGTCGGCGCGAGCTCTGTCCCAGCTGGAGTCTCTTTCTCAGAGCGAACAAGAGGTGGTGAGGCAGATGGCCGAACGCCTGGTTCGACGGGTGCTGTACCCGGTGAGTCGAAGTCTCAGAGCGGAGGTCCAGTCGCCAGTCTCCATTCTCGAGATCGGTCAGGGGTCAAGGGCCAGCGGTAACGGGACACCAGATCACTAGCAACTCACGACTGGGGACGGGCGACTGGCGACTGGCGACTGCTGCCAACCGGATTCAAAACATTCCTACATTGCGGATTGCTGCAGCCGGCGCAACGCAGCGGATACTGGCTGCTGTAGGGTACTCCAGCCCGAAGATGGTCCCGCACTATTTCGGCTAACGCATCCAGGAAGCGCGCCCGGTCGTTCAAGGCGGGAGCACGCACGTAATGGGTGACGCCCGCCTCATGGGCTACCTCTCCATACTCCCGGTCAAGCTCGGACAAGGTTTCGATATGATCACTGGTGAAGGCAATAGGGACCACCAGCAGATGCTTGTGTCCCCTCGTCCCCAGCCGGCGAATCACCTGTTCGGTGCTGGGCCCCAGCCATCGCACTGGTCCCACATCTGACTGATAGGCCAGGAGGTACGGGTTGGACCCCCCGAGGGATTCGACGACCCGTTGCACGCTGGCGCCTACCTCCTGGGGATAAGAGTCCCCTCGGTCGATCACATCCAGCGGCAAGGAATGGGCACTGAACAGGATCACGACCCGGTCGCGATCCGCCGGCTCGAACTGCTGAAGACCCTCCCGCACCGTCTCGGTCATCGCTTCGATGAATCCGGGATGTACCGGCCAGCGATCCACAATGCTCCAGCGGAAGGCATCCCGGAGCCCGGTTCGGTCCGCGGCGCGCCATAACTCGTTCAGGCTGGAGCCGGTGGTACTGCAGGAGAATTGGGGGTACTGGGTGAAGGCGATTGCCCGCTCGATTCCATCAGCCCGCATGGCGCGCAGGGCATCGTCACTGGTGGGACGGGTGTACCTAAAGGCTACGTAAAATTTGTGCGGCGCGGTTTCGGGAGCCAGGCGGTTGAGTCGGGCAATCATCCCGCGGCCCTGCGCCTCGGTATACCGAAGGATGGGTGATCCTCCACCGATGTTGGCGTAGAGCCTCCGCACCTTCGGGGTTCTGCGGCGGGCGATGAAGGGACCGAGCCACCGCTGGAATGGCAGCTGAATGATCTCCCGGTCGGCAAAGAGCTCGAGCAGGAAGGGCTGCACGTCATCGAGGGTGGCTGGGCCACCGAGATTCAGCATGACGATGCCGGTCTTCGGCCCAGTGCCGGAGCTTGGGCGAGCTGTGGCCGGTGGCGAGTGGGGCTGAACGTCGGTCATGGCAGCAACATAATCACGGATTAAGTGGGCACGATCCCGGCGCCGATGGCAAAGCGGGTCAGCTCCGCCACGGTTCGGATCTGCAGCTTTCGCATGAGGCTTTCGCGGTGACTTTCGACCGTGCGGTGGCTGATGCCCAGCTCTGCCGCTATCTCCTTGTTGGTGCGTCCCCGCGCAATACCCAGAAGCACGTCACGTTCCCGGCCGGTGAGCAGGTCCAGTTCGGGGTGACGGCTTTCAATCTCACCGCGGACCGCGGCGCTCAGCCGGCTGGCAACGGGAGGACTGAAGTAAGATTCTCCCCGACAGACCGCCCGAATGGCCTCGCGCAGATCGGTAGCCGCGGTGTCCTTCAGCAGGTACCCGTTCGCTCCTGCCCGGACGCTTTCCAACACATACTCGGCATTGTTGTGCATGCTGAGAATCAGGACCCGCGCGCTTCCAGGCTCTTCCCGGATTCGGGCCGCGACCTCCAGTCCCGACTGGTCGGGCATGGAAATGTCGAGCACGACGACGTCGGGCTTTAGCTCTGAGGCAAGGGCGAGCGCCTCTCCGCCACTCTCGGCTTCTCCCACCACCTCGAAGCCGGACTCACTTTCGAGCACGTGACGGATGCCACTGCGGACAATCATGTGGTCGTCCGCGACCAGCACCCGGATCGGCCTCGGCATCAGGAGCCGCCAGGCGTGGTGGCGGGGACTCGCACCTCGAGCAGGGCTCCAGACCCGTTGCGACGCTGGAGGCGAACCGTTCCCCCCAGCGCGGTGATGCGCTCCCGCATGCCGGCGAGGCCCATGTGGCCCTGCAGCTCTAGGCGTTCCGGGCTGACGCCATCGGGAAGTCCCCGGCCGTCGTCGCTTACCCGAAGCAGGACCTCGTTGGGAACCACAGAGACCCCGATGTCCACCGATCGCGCGTCGGCATGCCGGAGCACGTTGGAGAGCGCCTCCTGAAGAGCCCGGAACAGTGCTAGCTCGGCTTCACGGGAAAGGGGCGGCATGACCGCCGGCACTGCCAGCTCGGTCCGGATGCCGCTGCGCTCGCTGAAGTCGGCCACCAGCGAGCGGAGTGCCGGCAACAGACCGAGGTCATCCAGCAGCGATGGACGGAGATCGTTGGTAACGCTTCGAATGCTTCGGATGCCGGTATCGATCAGTTCCAGGACCTGATCCAGACGCGCGGTCTGCTCGGCAGGCACCTTCTCCCGGAGAACGCCGATCTCCATCTTGACTGCGGAGAAGACCTGCGCCGTCTCGTCGTGCAGCTCGCGGGAGAGCCGGCGGCGTTGTTCCTCGTGTTGCTCGACCATCCGAGTGGAAAGCCGGGCAAGCTCGAGCGTGCGGGTCTCCAGCCGGCTGTAGAGGTCCGCATTCTCCAGGGCCGCTCCGACTTGCTGACCAAGCGCCACCAGGAAGCTCTCGTCCAGGGCGGTGAACGGGTCCCGAGCCTGGCCGGCCAATACCAGGGCGGCTAGCACGCGCTCGCCCCGGAGAATGGGGAGCACGGCCGCGTAGGGAAAGCCCGACCCGCTATCACCGGCCACGCTCCATTGACTGGTGACCTGGGGCCGGCCGGTCGCAATCACTCGCTCCAGTACCGCCGCAGCCGGCGCTAACAGGCCCTGATCGGTCCACGAGGCACACACGCCGGCTCCCCGGATCAGGCGCGGCGGCGATCCCTCGGTGGCATAGAGGGCGGTCCCACTCACCGCCGGCAAGGTGAGAGGCCGGGAGAGGAGTGCGTCGAGCACGTCCTGCTCCCTGCCCGCTCGTTGAAGGTCGCCCGACAGGGCGGACAGCGCGCCCAGCCCACGGCGAAGATCATCGAGGACCAGGAGCAGGATTCCGGCGCCGACCGCCAGCGCCAGCAGAATGTCGAGATAGTATCCCCACGGAGCCCAGCTGCCCCGGGCTCGGAGGAATGGATAGTCCAGGTGATGCAGTCCCCAGAGTCCAAAGGACACTGCCAGCAGGGTTGCTCCGCTGGAGGCCACTTTCCGGCGGTACCGGATGAACACCGCGCTGGTCCATAGCGTGGCCAGGCTCAGGAAGAGAACGGCCGGGCCGGCCGCCCACAGGAAATGCTGTAGCTGATATATGGCTATGTAGGACCAGATTGGGGGAAAGAGCACCAGGAGGACGAACCAGCTCCGCCACCGGACCTGCTGAGAGAACACCAGGGCGGCATAGAGCAGAGCAAGGGCCGTCCATCCGGTTATGACTTGATGCCAGTACAACCAGATGCGCTGCGAAGTCAGCAGGAAACTGGTAATGGCGCCGATGCGTAGGAGATAGAGTCCCCAGGCAGCAGCCCACCAGGCAAAGTAGGCCTTGCGGTAGCGACCATAGAGAAAGGCACAGAGCGTCGCCAGGGCGGCCGTAATCGCCCCCTGCAGGAGCGCCGCGTCGAGCTCGATGGCAGACGTGGGGATGGGAGTGCCTTGCATCAATCGAAACAAACGGGAAAAATCAACCCGGCGCAACAGCCAACGAGGAGATTACATGCTCCGCCTAGCAGGTTCATCGCTGATGATTGGTGCTGTGGCACTCTGCAGCGGCTGTGGGCGACAGCAGTCCGCATCTGCCGGCGAGTGGCCGCGGTTCCTGTCGGCATTCATCGAGAGCTATTTCGAGGCCAGTCCACAGTTCGCCGTGTACCAGGGACGACACGAGTTCGACGGCCGGCTTCCCGGCTGGACCGATGCCGGCCTGAAGACTTGGATGAGCCGCTTGCATCAGCTACGGGACAGCGCCGCCGCGTTCTCGATCGACAGCTCCGATGCGGCCAGCCTGGAGCGGGATTACCTGATCGCGATGATCGACCGGGATCTGTTTTGGCTCGAGCGGGCGGACTTGCCACACCGGAACCCCGAGTTCTATACCGGAGCGCTCGATCCCAATGTCTACATCGCCCGGGAATACGCCCCGCTGCCTCAACGAATGCAGGCGTTTACCCGTTATGCCAGGAACCTTCCGGCGGCACTGGCCAATGCGAAGGCGAATCTCCGCACGCCCATGCCGAAGCCCTTCGCTGAAATAGGCAAAGGACGGGCGGAGGGCCTCGCCAGCTATCTCAAGAACGACGTTCCGCAGGTTTTCGGAGCGGTGAAGGATGCCGCAGTGCGGCGGGAGTTCTCCAGCGCGAACGCGGGAGCGGTGAAGGCGCTGCTGGAGCTGACCGCCTGGTTCGACCAGCAACTCAAGCAGGGCACCAACGACTACGCCCTGGGACCCGAGCGCTTTGCCGAGATGCTGCGCATGACTGAGGGGGTAAACCTCCCCCTGGATCAATTGGAACGGATAGGCCGGGAAGACATGGATCGAAATCTTCGCGCGCTAAAGGAGGCCTGCAGCGAGTATGCGCCAGGACAACCGATTGCCCAATGTGTCGCGCGGATAAATGCGCACAAGCCGCCGGGGAGTCCGGTCGAGGCCGCCCGGGCGCAATTGGACACTCTCGAGGAATTTGTACGGTCCCGGAGCCTGGTCTCTATCCCAGGAAGCGAACGGGCCTTGGTGCACGAGGCACCGCCCTATCAGCGGTTCAACTTTGCCTATATCGATATCCCCGGGCCCTATGAGAAGGGGCTGCCCTCGATCTACTACATCGCCCCACCCGATCCATCCTGGCCTAAGGCAGAGCAGCTGGCGTACATCCCCGGTGCAGCCGCCCTCCTCTTTACCAGCGTGCACGAGGTCTGGCCGGGTCACTTTCTGAACTTCCTGCATTCCAACCGCGCCCGGTCAATGTTCGGGCGGATCTTTGTGGGGTATGCCTTTGCCGAGGGATGGGCTCACTACACCGAGGAGATGATGTGGGACGCCGGCCTCGGGAATGGCGATCCGGAGGTACACATCGGTCAGTTGATGAACGCGCTCTTGCGCAACGCCCGGTACCTCTCGGCCATCGGGCTCCACACCAAGGGTATGACGGTGGTTCAGTCGGAGAAGCTGTTTCGGGAAGCGTATCAGGATCCGGGCAACGCACGGCAGCAGGCCCTGCGAGGGACCTACGACCCAGCCTACCTGAACTACACGATGGGTAAGCTGATGGTCCGCAAACTACGGGACGACTGGACCAGGGATCGTGGGGGCCGGAACGCCTGGCGCGAGTTCCACGACCGCTTCCTCTCGTATGGGGGCCCGCCCATCCCGCTGGTCAGGCGCGCGATGGTGGGGGGCGGCTCACCAATGTAGGGCCTCGGCCTCTCGCGGAAGCGATGTCAGAGGATGGACCAGAGAAGTTCCTTGAGACGCTGGAGGATCTCTGGCAGCGGACGGCTGGCAGCCACCACGTGGGCTTCGGTCAACCGCCAGTCGGTTTCCCAGATAATTCGACTGCGGCCGCGGACGGAATCAGCCGGCTCGTTGGGCTTTCGCTGCACCGCGAGCTCCGGATCGAGCCGCAACACGAAAATGCCGTCCGGACAGAGAATTCGCTCGTAGTACGAGGCCTCGGCCCGCCGTACCCAGGCTGCCGCCGGCCCGATCTGGCCGGTCAGCAACCCGGCAATGGCCGGGCCGACCAGGGCACGGTTCTGTTCGATCGGATACCCCTCGCAGATGGCAATACCGCCAGCAGCCGCGAATCGCTGGACGCGAAGGTACAGCCGGTGACGGTCTCGTGCCGTGCAGAGATGGCGCAGCAGTTCGATAGGCCCGTCGGCTCGATTGGGCCGCTTCAGCCGTCGCTCGATCCGGTGCTGGAGCTCGAGAGCTGCACCGACCACCAGCGTCGTAAGCGATCTCGGCGGATTCTCCAGATCGGCGGGCATGGTCGGAAACGCTGGTTCCAACCAGCCAACCATTTCGCGGGTACAGGTGGAGTTTCCGGCCCCATCGCCGCCAATCAGGGCGAACACCGCCCCACCGCCGCTCAGGTGAGCCCCGCGGCCACGCTGTCCCAATGCGGGGACCAGTTTCTCTGCGGCGGCGGAGAGCACGGCTGCCGCCGAAGGGCGGCGGACACGCGCTCGCAGCTGGCGATGCATCAGCCAAGGCAAGATTGCCCGTTCCAGTGTGCTGCACTCACCTCGAAGCGATCGAACGCAGCGGTCGAACACCGAGCAATCGAGATTCAGGTGCCGCTTCAGGAGTGCCGCCAGCTCCCCCCGGTCACTGCCCGCCTCCAGCGAATCGAGCTGGATCTGTACGCCGCTGGTCCATCGGGTTTGCAGCGAGAGCAGCGGACGTCCCACTTGCCTCAGCATCAGGCGAAGCACGAACACCAGGAACTGGTCGGTTGGAGCAGGGATACGGAACAGCTGGCCCGGCACCGAGCGGTCCAGGAGCTCCCGTTCGAAAGGGATCCGATAAGCCGGCTTCCAGTAATCGCCCAGCACCAGCTGGTAATGCACGTGAAGGTGCAGCAGCCGGGGCACCGCCGGATCGTATCCGAAGTAGGTTTCGACCCCTGGGATCATCCGATGGCCCTGCGGCTGGGCCGGCTTGAAGCCCAGCTCTCCCATCAGTGCTCGAAATCGAGAGAGCTCCCCCCGTGCGACCAACAGGTCCACGTTGCCGAACCCGGTGCTCCAACGGTGGCTGCTCCAATGACCTTTCCACTGGCAATACTGCAAGCCGGATGACTCGAGGGCGGTCGCGAGTCGCTGGAGCAGACCGCCAGCGGACTGCATCACCTCAGGCGGCGTCTTCGTCTCCTGAGGCAGCACGAACGGATTAGCCGGCGGTGATGGGGGCATGCTGGGCGATACCGTTGCCATCAGTGGCGGCTCGCGGTGCTGTGGATGGCGCCCAAGTAGTGGGTGCAAAGGGGGGGGAACCGGGATAGCATCGAGCACAGATTCCACCATCGAGGGGCCAGCAATCGGGTCAATGCCGGAGCCAGGCTGATTCGGCGGAGGTCGATCGAGCACTCCGGAAAGAGCCGCTGGATGTCCGCTCGGGTCACCGGCCGCACGTAGGAGTTGCACGAATTCCGCATGAAGAAGTCGTACCACACGATCACCCCACCTGGCCGCAACACGCGGATCATTTCCGCTGCCATAGCCTGCTTCATGTCTTCATCCAGGACCGAGGTGAACACATTCGCCTGAAGCAGGATGTCAAAGGAGCCACGATCGAACCGAAGCTCGGCGGCGTTCCCGCACTCGATGGTCACCGCTGGAGGGCAGAGGCGGCGGGCTCGAGCGGCCGAGGCCTGGAGCAGTTCCACGCCGAACAGGTGCTCCGGGTCGGCACCCCAGGCGACCAGATCGCGCAGCCACTTGCCGGTGCCGCACCCCACCTCGAGGATTCGCTTCCCCGCGAGGGGCATCAGACCGTAGCGGTCGAGCAGCTGAAGCACGTGCCGCTCCCGCTCCTGGATTTGAAAGCGACCGGCCAGCGACTCGGCGTAAGACGCTTCGGCGACTGGTGAG